>Ga0126313_10000612_pt1 | contig 17240 bp, 19 predicted proteins | sample Plot105A_FD_89954 | JGI IMG/M metagenome (GOLD analysis project Ga0126313, IMG submission 89954) | Serpentine soil microbial communities from UC McLaughlin Reserve, CA, USA - Plot105A | ecosystem: Environmental > Terrestrial > Soil > Grasslands | place: USA: UC McLaughlin Reserve, Lake County...
AGGGCCGCCCCGACGAGCACGTCAGTGGGGGTGTCGACGAGCACGTCAGTGGGGGTGTCGACGCCCAGGTACAGCTGGGCGACGGCGACCAGGGCGACCAGCGCGGTGACGACCCACTTGCCGACCTGGCGCCAGCGGCCCTTGGGGACCAGACCGTACAGGACCCCGACCAGCAGCATGGCCAGGGACGCCAGCTGCTGGGCGGGCAGCGCCCAGGCGTACCAGTCGCCCCGGAACTCGACCCCGAACGGCCGAGGCCGCTGGACCAGCGGGGCCAGCAGGTACTGGGCGATGAAGCCCAGCACCATCCAGGCGCCCAGCACCACCAGCAGCTGGCGCAGGCGCCGCAGGACCAGCAGGGCCGCCAGCAGCCCCCACAGCAGGACGGTGATGGCGGTCCAGGAGCCGAGGGCGGCAAGCGCCTGCATCGCCCCGGTCAGTCCGGGGCCGCGCAGCCCGGCCAGCCAGCCGACCACCGCGGTGTCCACGGCGGTGACGGCCAGGCCGGGGCCGCGCCAGCCGTCGGCGAAGACCACCACCGACGCCACGGCCAGGACCACGGTCGCGATCAGCCAGCCGAACCCGCTGGTCTGGAGGTGGTGGGGCAGCGGTGGCGGCTCGCCGGAGGGTCGCCGTCGCGGCGTGCGCGGGAGCCCGGGAGGGCGGAGCGGGCCTCCCGGGGTCGCCGGCTGGTTTGGGGACACGTCCACGTCTGCCCCCTGGCCGAGCCGATCCCGCACCAGAGGATGGTAGTCGGCCTCACGGCTCGGCGACCGCCGGGTGCGCCGCCGCCGCCCCGGGGCCAGGGCCGTCCGGGGCGACGGCTTGTGCTGATCTTCCGCCCCGACCGCTGCTCCTCGAGGTGCCCGGGTGATGCCCCGGAGCCACCCGGGGCCGTACCGTAGCTGACCATGGGGAGCACCGACGACCGCCAGCCGGACCTGACCAGCAACCCCGGGGTGACCACGGCCACCCTGCTCAGCGGGGTCATCGCCGTGGCCGTGGCCGCCGCCGAGTGGGTCGGGTCCGGCCGGCCGCTCGGCTCGCCCGCCGGGATCCTGTGGAGCCTGGTCGCGGTGCTGGGCGTGGCCGCGACCGTGCTCGGGGTCGGCCTGGAGCTGCGCCGCCGACGGCAGGCCGAGCAGGCGGAGCGGGCCCGGCCCGCGGTCGAGGCGGCCGGCCGGCCCGACCGGCCGCGGCTGCCCACCGGAACGGTGACCTTCCTGTTCACCGACATCGAGGGGTCGACCCGGCTGCTCCAGGACCTGGGCGACCGCTACGGGGCGGTGCGCGACGAGCACGCGGCCATCCTGCGCCGGGCGATCCGGGACGGCGGCGGGGTCGAGGTCAGCACCGAGGGCGACTCGTTCTTCGCCGCCTTCGCCAGCCCGGTGGGGGCGGTCCGGGCCGCGGTGGACGCCCAGCGCGGCCTGGCCGGCCACGGCTGGCCGGCCGGGTTCCCGGTGCGGGTCCGGATGGGCCTGCACACCGGCGAGGGCGCTCTTGGCGGGGACAACTACAGCGGCATCGACGTGAACCGGGCCGCCCGGGTCGCCGCCGCGGCCGCCGGCGGCCAGGTCATCGTCACCGACGCCACCCGGATGCTGGTGGAGCGCCAGGCCCCGGCCGGGGTGACCCTGCGGGACCTCGGGGTGCACCGGCTGCGCGACCTCAACCTGCCCATGCGCCTGCACGACCTGGTGGTCGCCGGGCTGCCGGCCGACTTCCCGGCGCCCCGGACGCTGGACGCCAGGCCGGGCAACCTGCCGGCGCGGCTGTCCTCGTTCGTGGGCCGGGAGGACGAGACCGCCGAGGCCGTCCGGCTGCTCGGCCGGGCCGGGCTGCTCACCCTCACCGGCGCCGGCGGCACCGGCAAGTCCCGCCTGGCCCTCCACGTCGCCGAGCGGCTGCGGCCCGGCTACCGCGACGGCGCCTTCTTCGCCGACCTGTCCACGGTCACCGACCCGACCTGGTCCCCTCGGTCCTGGCCCGGGCCCTCGGCGTCCCCGAGGCGCCCGGCCGCCCCATCCTTGAGGCCCTGTGCGACCACCTCCGGGACCGTCAGCTCCTGCTGGTCGTGGACAGCTTCGAGCAGGTGGCCGCGGCCGGCCCGGTGATCGAGGAGCTGCTGGCGGCCGCCCCGGAGGTCAGGGTGCTGGTCACCTCCCGGGCCACGCTCGCCCTCCGGAGCGAGCAGGAGCTGGTCGTGCCGCCGCTGGACCTGCCCGACCCGCGGCGGCCCCCGGACCTCGACGCCCTCGGCCGGTCCGAGGCGGTCCGGCTGTTCGTCGAGCGCGCCCAGGCGGTCCGGCCGGAGTTCCGGCTGACCACCCAGAACGCCCCGGCGGTGGCCGAGATCGCCGCCCGGCTCGACGGGCTGCCCCTGGCCATCGAGCTGGCCGCCACCCGCACCAAGATCCTGGACCCGAGCAGATCCTGCCCCGCCTGCAGCGGCGCCTCACGCTGCTGACCACTGGGGCCAGGACCCTCCCAGACCGGCAGCGGACCCTGCGCGGCGCCATCGCCTGGAGCCACGACCTGCTCCCGGACCCCGAGCGGCGACTGTTCGCCCGGCTGTCGGTGTTCGCCGGCGGCTGGACGCTGGAGTCGGCCGAGGCGGTCTGCGGTCCCGGGGAGCTCGGCCTGGACGTCCTCGACGGCCTGACCTCGCTGGTCGACCAGTCGCTGGTGCTCCGGTCCGAGCCCACGGCCGGCCACCCCCGGTTCTCCATGCTGGAGACGATCCGCGAGTTCGGGCAGGAGCGGCTGGCCGAAGACGGCGACCTGGAGCAGGTCAGGCGGCGCCACGCCGAGCACTTCCTCGACCCGGCGCTCGCCGCCGAGCCGCACCTCACCGGCGCCGACCAGGGCGAGTGGCTGGACCGTTGCGACCTGGAGCAGGCCAACCTGCGCGCCGCGCTCCGGTGGGCGGCCGACGCCGGCCAGGCCGACCGGGCCCAGGAGGCGGCGGGGGCGCTGTGGCGGTTCTGGCAGCAGCGCGGGCACCTGACCGAGGGCCGGCGCCGGCTGGAGGAGCTCCTGGCCCTGCCCTTGGGGCGGGAGCCGACGCCGGCGCGGGCCAAGGCCCTCGCCGGGGCCGGTTCGAGGAGAGTCTGGAGCTGTTCCGGCGGGCCGGGGACGAGGCTGGGGCGGCCCGGGCCGACTGGATGATGCCGATCCGGGACCTGGTCGCCGGCAGGTGGGACGGCCCGGTGGCCAAGGCCGAGGAGGCCGTCGCCACCTGGCGGCGGACCGGGGAGCGCTTCCGCCTCGGGGACGGCCTGTCTGGCTGGCCGTCGTCCACGCCCGCGCCGGCCGCCCGGCCGACGCCCGGGCGGCCATGGCGGAGGCCAGGGCGCTGTTCGACGACGCCGACAGCCCGCTGGGCATGCTCTCGGTCCTGCTCGGCCAGTCCTACCTGGCCAGATGGGAGGAGCGCTACCAGGACGCGGTGCGGCTGGCCGGGGCCGCGGACGCCCTCCGCGACCAGGTCGGCGGCCGCGCCCCCCTCGACTTCCTGGCCGGGTTCCTCGGCGACCCGGAGGCCGAGGCCCGCGCCCACCTCCCGCCCGATGTCGCGCAGCGGGCCTGGGGGAGGGCCGCACCTCAGGCGTGGACGCGGCCCTGGCCTCGTCAGCTCATGCCGGGTGACGAGGCCGCCGCCGCCTCCCAGAAGCCGAGCTGGTGCTCGGCGGCGAAGTCCACGGCTCGGATGCCGCCGTCGCCCGGGGCCAGCGACTGCACGTACGGGACCGGCTGGGCGCCGTCGAAGCGGCGCCAGGCCGGCAGGCCAGGGAACATCGCGCCCGCCGGCAGGTCCATCAGGGCGAAGCCGCTCTGGACGACGGCCCGGTCGAACAGGCCTCTGGAGCCGGTCGAGAGGAGGTGGGTGCTGACCGACAGCCCGCCGTAGGACTCGCCGTCGACAACCCGCGCAACGCCCGCAGCCGCCGGACCCGGGCCGGGCTGCTGACTGCCTGGTCCCTGCTCGAGGAGCTTCTGGTCGACCGGGGCTAGAACGACAGCATGCCGCTGACCAGCGCCCGCCAGGTGATCGGGCCGACGATGCCGTCGACCGTGACCGAGGGGATGTCCTGGTGCAGGGCCCGCTGGAAGTCGCGGACGGCGGCGTCGGTCTTGGGGCCGAAGATGCCGTCGACCTGGAGGCCCTTGCTGGGATCGCCGGACTGGTTGCGGAACTGGAACTCCTCCTGCACCCCGCGCACCGCGTCGCCCTGGCTTCCCTGCTGGACCGTGATGATCAGGGCCGACCAGGTGTTGGGGCCGACGATCCCGTCGACCGCCAGGCCCTTCTGCTGCTGGAAGGAACGGACGGCGGCCTCGGTCATGGGCCCGAAGATCCCGTCGACGGTGACGGTGTGACCGCGGGCCCGGAGCAGGTACTGGAGGGTCTTGACGGGATGGTCCTGGTCGCCCTTGCGGACCAGCGGGAAGGGACTGACGGTGGTTGTGGGCATCTGCGCCTCCTTGGGTGGCAGCCGACAAGTCGAGGCTATGCGACCCGGCTGCCCGCCGGCCGTGCCGGCGGTCACAATCGGGAGGTGACGTCCGGCACGCCGCCGGTCCACGTCGCCAGCGAGAGGAGCGAGATGCCCGAGAGCCCGGTTCGCGAGCTGCGGCTGGCCCTGACCGTCGAGCGCTACGACGAGGCGGTCGCGTTCTACCGCGACGCCCTCGGCCTGCCGGTGATCGAGTCCTTCGAGAGGCCGGGGGGCGGCGGGGTCGTCCTGGACGCCGGCCGGGCCACCCTGGAGCTCCTCTCGGTCGGGCAGGCCGAGCTGGTCGACGAGGTCGAGGTCGGCGCCCGTGTCGCCGGGCCGGTCAGGGTCGCGCTGGAGGTGGCCGACTCGGCCGCACTGGCCCGGCGGCTGGTGGGGGGCGGCGCCGAGGCGCTGGCCGAACCGGCGGTCACCCCCTGGCGCCACCGCAACGTCAGGCTGCGCGCTCCCGACGGGACGCAGCTCACCCTGTTCACCGTCCTGGACGACGCCGGTCGATGACCCTGTCGCCGGACGCGATCGCCTGCCAGGCGATCGACCGGGACGGCAGCTTCCTGGACGTCGGTTGCGCCAACGGCCACCTGCTGGAGTCGATGGCGGCCTGGATCCGGCGCGAACCCGAGCCGCCGGGCTGACGGCGGCCGCTCCCTCTGGAGGACCAGACGCGGCCTCGACCTCCCTCGGCCGGGGGACGGCGAGGTTGGCCGGGGCGGGCGATCCGGGGGCCGGGGGTGGGTCCGTAGCGTCGGGGCGACGGCACCTCGACCTCACAGGAGGGCTCCATGCTCCGCCGCCTCGCCCGCTTCAGCCTTCGCCACCGCCGCCTGGTCGCCACCGCCTGGGTGGTCCTGTTCGTGGGCGGCATCGCCATCGGAAGCGGCGTCTTCGATCGCCTCGACCCCGACGTCGGCGACGTCGAAGGGACCGAGTCGGCCCGGGCCGCCGACCGCCTGCGCGCTCTCGACCCGGGGGGCGAGTCCATCGCCGCCGTCGCCGACGGCGTCGACCCGCGCGACCCGCGGGTGGCGGCCGGCATCCGGGCCACCGCCGAGCGGCTGCGGGCCATCCCCGGCGTCAACCAGGTCGCCGACCCGTTCGACGGACCGCCCGAGCTGCTGACCCGCGACGGCCGGGCCGCCCTGGTGGCGGTCGAGTTCGAACCCGGGCTGGGCGAGGCCCGGTTCGACCGGGCCCTGGAGGCGGCCGAGACCGAGTTGCGGCGGCTCGACGCCCCGCATGTCCTGGTCGGCGGGGGCCCCCTCCAGGACCGCGAGTTCGAGGACCAGGTCGCCTCCGACCTGGGCAGGGCCGAGCTGCTGTCCATGCCGGTGGTGCTCGTCCTGCTGCTGGTGGTCTTCGGCGGCATCGTCGCCGCCGGCCTCCCCGTGCTGGTCGCCTTGGTCGGCGTGGCCGGTACCCTGCTGGCCCTGTTCGGGATCAGCTCGGTCACCGACGTCTCGGTCTACTCGGTCAACGTGGTCACCATGCTCGGCCTCGGCCTGGCCGTCGACTACGCCCTGCTGCTGGTGTCCCGGTTCCGCGAGGAGCGCGCCACCCTCGACGTCCCCACGGCCGTCGAGGAGACCGCCGCCAGCGCCGGCCGCACCGTCGTCTTCTCCGGCCTGACCGTGGCCGCGTCCCTGGCCGGCCTCCTGGTCTTCCAGGACCCCTTCCTGCGCTCCATGGCCTACGGCGGCGGCGCCGTGGTCCTCGTCGACCTCCTCGCCGCCATCACCCTCCTCCCCGTCCTCCTCGCCACCTGGGGCCACCACATCCGCCCCCACACCCCCCACGTCCAGCCCGCGGCCCACCCCGCCCCCGCGGCCGACCCCACCCCGACCCGCCGGGAGCGCCTCACCCCGACCCGCCGGGAGCGCCTCACCCCGACCCGCCGTCATGGGATCCGCCGGTGGGGGAGCCTAGCCCAAGCGGGACGGGACGGCGCCGCATTGTCCACAACCCCCACGAGCGGCGAAGGTACCGGGCTGTTCGCCTCCATCTCGCGGGTGGTGCAGCGGCGGGCGGTGCTCATCGTGGTCCTGGTCGCGGTGCCGCTGGTCGTGGCGGCGACGCCGTTCCTGCATGCGCATTACGAGCAGCCGGACGCCCGGTTCCTACCCGCCGGGGCCGACTCCCGGGAGTTGTTCGAGACCCTGAAGGCCCCGGTTCGACCCGGCGGTGTGGGTGGAGCCGGTGACGGTGGTGGCCGACGCCGGGGCCGACCGGGCCGGGCTGGCCACCTTGACCGGGCGGATCGCCGGCCTGGACGGGGTCCGTGGGATCGGCGAGCGGCGGTCGCTGGCCGGCGGTGTGCACGTCATCGAGGTGGTGCCCGAGGGCACCGGGACCGACGTGGCCGCGGCCCGGCTGGTCGAGGACGTCCGCGCCCTGCCGGCGCCGTTCCCCTTCCAGGTCACCGGGGACGCGGCCGGGCTGACCGACTACCAGGCCACCATCGCCGACCGGCTCCCCCTGGCCGCCGGCCTGGTGGCCCTGGCCACCTTCGTGCTGCTGTTCCTGTTCACTGGGTCGGTGGTCGTCCCGGTCAAGGCCATCGTGATGAACGTCCTCAGCCTCGGGGCCAGCTTCGGCGCCCTGGTCTGGGTCTTCCAGGAGGGCCACCTGGCCTGGCTGCTGGGCGTCGAGGGCACCGGTGCCCTCGACCCCACCGTCCCGGTCCTCACCTTCGCCATCACCTTCGGCCTGTCCATGGACTACGAGGTGTTCCTGCTGTCGCGGATCAAGGAGGCCTGGGACGAGACCGGCGACAACGACCGGGCCGTGGCCCTCGGCCTGCAGCGCACCGGGCGGATCGTGACCTCGGCGGCGCTGCTGCTGGTGGTGGTGTTCGCCGGGTTCATGGCCGCCGGGATGCTCACCATCAAGCAGATCGGGCTGGGCACGGTGCTGGCCGTCGCCTTGGACGCCACCGTGGTCCGGATGCTGCTGGTCCCGGCGACCATGAAGCTGATGGGCCGCTGGAACTGGTGGGCGCCGGCCCCTCTGCGCCGGCTCCACCGGCGGATCGGGCTGGAGGAGCGGGTGCCGGCGGCCCGACCCGGCGCTCAGGCCCTCTCGAGGTAGGTCCGCAGGTGCCGGGCGGTGAGGGAGTCGGAGGAGGCGGCCAGGTCGGCGGGGGTGCCGGCGAACACCACCCGGCCCCGTCGTGCCCGGCCTCCGGGCCCAGGTCGATCAGCCAGTCGGCGTGGGCCATCACCATGCCGTAGTCGTCGCCGAGCGCAGCAGCCGGCTCGAGCCCTCGATGTCGGTGAACAGCAGCGTTACCGTTCCGGTCGGCAGCTCGACAACCATCACCCCATCTCGTTGCCGACCGAGGCCCGATTATCCCCCGGGCCCGCGACCTGGAGGCCCACCATGCCCGACCACGCCGGACAGGCCAAGGCCAGCCGGTTCCTGGAGCTGCACGTCCCCGGGCGGCCCCTGCTGCTGCCCAACCCCTGGGACCAGGGGTCGGCCCGGCTGCTGGCCTGGCTGGGGTTCGAGGCCCTGGCCACCACCAGCAGCGGCTTCGCGGCCACCCTGGGCCGCCTCGACGGGTCGGTGACCCGCGAGGACGCCGTCGCCCACGCGGCCACGATCGTCGCCGCCACCGAGCTGCCGGTGTCGGCCGATCTGGAGAACGGGTTCGCCGACGACCCGGCCGGGGTGGCCGACACCATCGCCCTGGCCCTCGGGGCCGGGCTGGCCGGGTGCTCGGTCGAGGACTTCACCGGCCGGCCCGACGACCCGATCTACGGGACCGGCCTGGCCGCCGAGCGGGTCCGGGCCGCCGCCGAGGCCGCCCACCGGGGCCCGGTCCACCTGGTCCTCACCGCCCGGGCCGAGAACCACCTGCATGGCCGCCCCGACCTGGCCGACACCATCGCCCGCCTCCAGGCCTACCAGGAGGCCGGCGCCGACGTCCTGTACGCCCCCGGCCTGCGCCGCCTGGAGGACATCCGCCAGCTGGTGGCCTCGGTCGACCGGCCCGTCAACGTCCTGGCGGTGGCCGGGGCCCCGCCCGTCGGCGAGCTGGCCGCCGCCGGCGTCAGCCGGGTGTCGGTCGGCGGCGCCTTCGCCTTCGCCGCCCTCGGCGCGGTGGTCGAGGCCGCCACCGAACTCCGCGAGGCCGGTACCTACGGGTTCTGGCAGCATGCCAGCACCGGCCGCGACGCCGCCGGGTCCGCCTTCGGCGTCTCAGCAACGGAGGGCTGATGTCCGTCCAGCTCAACCACACCATCGTCCGGGTGCGCGACAAGCGCGAGTCGGCCGAGTTCCTGGCCGAGATCCTGGGGGTCAGGCCGCCCACGCCCTTCGGGCCGTTCCTGGTCGTGGAGGTCGACAACGACGTCTCGCTCGACTTCGCCGACGACCACGGGCCGGTGCATCCCCAGCACTACGCCTTCCTGGTCGGCGAGGACGAGTTCGACCAGATCTTCGGCCGCATCCGCGAGCGCGGCCTGCCCTACTGGGCCGACCCGGGACGGCGCCGGGCCGGGGCGATCAACACCAACGACGGGGGACGCGGGGTGTACTGGGAGGACCCGAGCGGGCACTTCCTGGAGATCATCACCCGACCCTACGGCAGCGGGTCCTGACCCCCGACGCGGGGGCTCGTTCCGGTCGGGGGGCCGGCTATCCTGTGGGCACTCGACCCGAGGAGGTGGGCCGGTGCGGGTCACCAGGTGCGCCCAGCAGGCCGCCCTGGACGCACGCGGGGAGGCTGGCCGGCTCGGCCATGACCGGGTCGGGACCGAGCACCTGCTGCTGGCGCTCCTGCGCGACCAGGGCTGCCTGGCCACCGCGGCCCTGAGCGAGCGCGGGGTCGCGGCCGAGACGGCGCGGCGCCGGGTCGAGGAGGCCGCCGGGCATGGGCGGGCCGGCCGCCGCGGCGGCATCCAGGACCGGCCGGCCGACCTCCGGCTGCCCGTGACCAAGCCGGTCACGCTCGTGTTCGGGCTGGCCGCCAGGGAGGCCAGGGAGCTGGAGCACGACCGGGTCGGCACCGAGCACCTGCTGCTCGGCCTGGCCCGGGAGGGCGACGGCGTGGCCGCCCGGGTCCTGGAGGATCTGGGCGCCGGCCTCCTCGAGCTCCGCGAGGCGGTGATCGCCCTGTATGTGGCCGGGACCGAGCCGGAGCCGCTCCCGGCCGACCGGGGGCCGCCGCCCTGGGCGCCGCCGGCCGGCGCCCGGCTGTGGCGCGTGCTCCCGCTGGAGAGCGAGTACGAGCTGCCATCGGGGGACCGGCTGGTGCTGCTGTCGCTGGAGATCTGGTCGGACTGGTTCGACCTGCGCTACGCGGTCGCCTACGCCACCCCGGAGCCGGAGGGTGACCTGCCGCGGCCCTGGGTCGTCAGCCGCTGCGAGGTGTCCGACCGGGCCGGGACCGAGTACCGCAACTGGGTCAGCAGCTCCCCGGCCTACGGCATGGTCCGGGTCCACCAGCACACCTTCGTGCCGGCGCCCCCGCCGGGCACCGAGGTGCTGGAGCTGCGCTTCCTGCCGCCGTCGGACGGCTCGGCCGAGCTCCGGCCGCTGGTCGTCAGCACCGTCGTCCTCTGAAGGGGCCGCCGTGAGCCACCGGGTCCAGGTCAGCAATCCGGACAAGGTGCTGTTCCCCGACGACGCCATCACCAAGGGCGACCTGGTCGCCTACTACCGCACCGTCGCCCCCAGGATGCTGCCGCTGGTCAGCGGCCGCCCGGTGACCATGCAGCGGTTCCCGGACGGGATCGGCCGCGGCGGCTTCCTCCAGAAGCAGATCGGCCGCCACTTCCCCGACTGGTTCGAGCGGGTCACCGCCCCCAACCGCCGCACCCGCCAGGGCACCGTCCGCGACGAGGTCACCTACCCGATCTGCCGCCACCCCGACGACCTGGCCTACCTGGCCAACCAGGGCTGCATCACCCCGCACGTCTGGCTCAGCCGCACCCCCGACATCCACCACCCTGACCAGATGGTCTTCGACCTCGACCCGGCATCCGAGGACCTGGGCGTCCTCCGGGCGGCCGCCTCGGCCCTGCGCGGCCTGCTCGACGAGCTCGGCCTGGCCTCGTTCCTCAAGTCCAGCGGGTCGCGCGGCCTGCACGTGGTGGTGCCACTGGTCCCGGCGGCCGAGACCGACACCGTGAAGGTGTTCAGCCTGGCCGTGGCCGACGCCCTCGCCGCCCGTCACCCCGACGACTTCACCACCGAGGGCCGCATCGCCAACCGCCACGGCCGCTTGTTCCTGGACATCGGCCGCAACGGCTACGCCCAGACCATGGCCGCCCCGTACGCCGTGCGGGGCCTGCCCGGCGCCCCCGTGTCGATGCCGCTGGCCTGGTCGGAGCTGGGCGACTTCACGCCCGGCGGCCACACGCTGCGGAACGTCGCCGACCGCCTGGCCGCCCCCGACCCCTGGGCCGACATCGACGCCGCCGCCTCCCGCCTCGACCAGGCCGCCGCCCGCCTGGCCGGACTCCGCTGACCCGGCGGCTCAGGACCGCTTCGCCTTCAGCAGCCAGGCCGGGCGGCTACTCCCGGGGGAGGCGGCCGCCCCAGGCGCGGAGGCCGCGGACGGTGCAGACGGTGGCGCCGACCAGGCCGACGACCGTGCCGATGAAGGTGAGGAGGATGACGTCGGTGTTGCCGGTCATCCGCATCCAGTTGGACAGGATGATCGAGGCCGCCGCCAGCCCCAGGAACAGCAGGCTGCGGACCCCCCACCGCTTCTGCCCGACCGGCCTGGACAATCCCACCTCCACGCTCCGCTCAGCGCAGTCTAGCCGCTGCACCTCCCGCGGTCAGATCTCCAGCCGGGTGTCCTCGAGGTCGAGCTCCCGCTCGATGCGGTGCATGACGTCGTTGCTGATCTCCCCCTGGTTGCGGAGCCGGACGATGGCCTCGCGCTGGGCCTGGAGCAGTTCGCGGACCAGACGCTGGTAGGCGAGCGACTGGTTCTCGGCCCCGTCGTCCTCCCAGATCCCGGCGCGCTCCTTGAGGCGCCGGCGGCGGAACTCGAACATGCGGTGCAGCCGGTCCACGGTGTCGTCGCGGGTCCAGTCCTCCAGGGCCAGCTCGTCCAGGCGGTCGAGGGCGGCGTGGGTCGCGGCCAGGCGGGCCCGCAGCTCCTCCTTGGCCTCGGAGCCATCGTCGGAGAACCGGAGCCGGCGGATCAGGGTGGGCAGGGTCAGCCCCTGGACGACCAGGGTGGCCAGGATGACCGCGAAGGTCAGGAACAGGATCAGCTCGCGCATCTGGAAATCCAGGGGCAGGGCCAGGGCTGCGGCCAGCGACACCGCCCCGCGCATGCCACTCCAGCCGAGCACCAGCCGCTCCCGGGCCCCGATCCGCCGCGCGATCTGGGACGGGCGCCGGTCCAGGAGCCGGACCAGGTACGGGATGCTGAACAGCCAGCCGAGGCGGACGGCGATGACCACCGCGCTGACCAGCAGCGCCTGGCCGACCAGGGTGGCCACCGAGGTGCCGGTGAGCTGGCGCAGGATCGGGTGCAGCTGGAGCCCGACCAGGATGAACAGGACGGCGTTGGCCAGGTAGACCAGGACCTCCCAGAACGAGAAGCCGAGCAGCCGGGTCGACGCCGAGGCCAGCTGCGGGGCCCGCCAGCCGACGTACAGGCCGCTGGTCACCGCGGCCAGGACCCCCGAGACGTGAAGGTGCTCGGCCGGCAGGTAGGCGGCGTAGCCGGTGACCACCGAGACCACGATCTCGACCACCGGGTCCTCGAGCCGGCGCCGGACCTCGGCCACCACCCGGCCGACCACCAGCCCCACGGCCACACCGCCGGCCGCACCGACCACAAAGCTCAGCCCGGCCCGCCAGGCCACGAAGGTCCCGCTGGCCGCGGCGGCCACGGCCAGCCGGTAGGCGACCAGGGCGGTGGCGTCGTTGACCAGGCTCTCGCCCTCGAGCACGGTGAGCAGCCGGCGGGGCACGCCCAGGCGGCGGCCGATGGCGGTGGCGGCCAGCGGGTCGGTCGGCGACACGATCGCGCCCAGGGCGAACGCGGCCGCCCAGCCGAGCCCGTCCACGGCCGCGTTGGCCGCCACCGCCACCGCGACCGTGGTCGCCAGGACCAGCCCGACCGCGGCCAGCGAGATCGACCGGGCGTCGGCCCGCAGGTCGCGGGGCGACGAGAAGAAGCCCGCCCAGTACAGCAGCGGCGGCAGGAACACCACCAGGACCAGCTCGGGCGGCAGGCTGACGTCGGGCATGCCGGGCAGGAACCCGAGCACCAGGCCGCCGAGGACGAGCAGGATCGGGTAGGGCACGCGGACCAGCCGGGCCAGGACGCTCAGCCCGGCCACGGCCACCATCAACGCCAGCAGCAGCGGTTCCATGTCGTGCAACGAGGCCTCCGACGCACGCGCTCGCTGCCACCTTAGCGGGCTCCCGGGGGGTTCCCACGCCCGCCCGGTCAGGGTCCCAGGACCGTCACGGCCGGCGGGGTCGCCGGGGTGCGGGAGGCGATCTGGGCGACGACGTGCTCGGCGTCGCGCCCGACCCCGCCGATCAGGGCCGAGGAGATCGCCGACAGGAAGAAGAGCCCGACGAAGTAGAGGCCAGGCTGGGAGGCGACCACGCCGCGGTCGTGCCGCGGTTCGCCGTCGGGACCCACCACCGGCAGGTCGATCCAGCCGAAATCGGGGCGGAACCCGGTGCACCACACCACGTTGGCCACCTCAAGGGCCCGTCCGTCCTCCAGCAGGGGGAGGCCGCCGCGGGTCCCGACCGTGCGCGGCACCCGCTCGATCCCGGCGGCGGTGATGTCCCGCGGCCTGACCCGGGCCAGGGGTGTGCCGACCCCCAGCAGCCTGGGGCGGAGCTTGCGGCCGATCGGCGTCCGCACCGTCATCACCCGCGAGATGAAGAACCAGAACGGCGGGGTGGCCAGCCGGTCCAGCCGGCTCCCGGCTCGGGTCGGCTCGCTGCCCGGGTGCCGGCCCGAGAGCCACGTCGGGTGGGAGCGGGCGGCCTCGACGGCGATCTCGGCCCCCGAGTTGGCCGCGCCCACCACCAGGGTGGCGCCCTCCCGAAGCTGGGAGGGATGGCGGTAGGCGCTGGAGTGGAGCTGCAGGATGGCCGGGTCCAGCTCCGCGGCGAAGGTGGGGACCCTGGGGGTGTGGTAGGCGCCCGAGGCCACCACCACGTTGTCGGCCTCGAAGCGGCGCTCCCCGGCGGTCACCAGATACCGGTCGCCCAGCCTGGCCAGCCGGTCTACGGCGACGCCGCTGCGGACCGGGAGCTCGAAGCGGGCCGCGTACGCCTCCAGGTAGTCGGCCACCTCGTCCTTGACCGGGTAGTGCCAGGCCGGGGCGGGGAACGGCCAGCCCGGCAGTCCGCTGTAGCGGGCCGGGGTGAACAGGCGAAGCGAGTCCCAGCGTCGCCGCCAGGGGTCGCCGACCCGCTCGCCTGCGTCCAGGATCACGAACGGCTGCCCCCGCCTGGCCAGGTGGTAGCCGGTGGCCAGCCCGGCCTGGCCGCCGCCGACGATCACCGTCTCGAACCGCTCCGGGTCCATGCCCTGCCCGCCCATCGCCGCCCTCCTCCTCGGGGTCGGCCCCGAGCCTAGGGCGGCGACGGCCGGCCGGCATCGGGAGAACCCCTCGTCCCGGGCGCGGCCGGGCATGGGTAGTTCTTCCCGGTCACTAGACCAGGTGGTGCCGGTAGGCGTAGGCGGTGGCCGCGGCCCGGGAGGAGACGCCGAGCTTGGCGTAGATGTTGCTGACGTGCCGGTGGACGGTCTTGTCGGCCAGGTGCAGGGCGCTGGCGATGGCATGGTTGGTCTTGCCCGCCGCCACCATCCGCAGCACCTCCAGCTCGCGGGCGGTCAGCCCGCCGGCCCCGGCGGCCGCGCCGGGTGTGGCCAGCCGGTCGAGCCGCTCAAGCTCGGGGGCGGCGCCCAGGCGGGCCAGGGCCTCGCGGGCGGCGTCGAGCTCCATCGCGGCCGCTTCCTCGTCGCCCAGGGCCCGGCAGGCCAGCCCGATCAGCACCCGGACCCGGGCCGCCTCGTACGGCGCCTCCAGCTCCCGCCAGGCCCGCCACGCGCGGCGCAGGGCGGCCACGGCGGCGCCGGGGTCGCCCTCGGCCAGCAGCACCGCCCCGCTGGCGTGGTCGGCCACGGCGAGCAGGGCCGGGGTCCGGTAGTCGCCGGCGATCCTGGCCAGCTCGGCGGCGGCCTCCCCGGCCGCCTCGACCTCGCCGGTCGCGAGCAGGATCTCCACGGCCGCGGGGAGCAGGCGGGTCCGCGCCAGCCGGTCGGTGGTCTCGCCCAGCACGCGGCGCAGGGCGGCCTCGGCCGCCTCGGTCCGGCCCTGGGTCAGCCGGAGCAGAGCCAGCCCGGGCTGTGGCTCGCGGCCCCAGCGGCCGGCCCGCAGGTAGGCGTCCTCGGCCGCCTCGAACTGGCCCAGGAACCGGTGGGCCTCGGCCTGCTGGTAGCAGGCGGCCCCGATGGCCAGCTCGTCCTCGGCCTCGGCCAGCCGCTCGGCGGCCCGCCGGGCCGCCTCCACCGCCTCCGGCCAGGCCCCACCCAGCCGCAGGATCTCGGCCCGGTGGACCAGGCACTGGCCGGTGAAGGTGACCAGGCCGGGCCGGCTGTCGCACCAGGCGGTCAGCGCCTCGGTCCACTCGCGGGCCCGGCCCAGCTCGGCGACCTCCTGGCAGACCTCGATCACCCCGCAGTAGATCGTGCCCGTCACCGGGGGCGAGAGCTCGCCGGCCACGGCCGCCACCATGGCCTCGTCGAGCAGGGCCAGGCCCCGGGCGACGGCGCCGCCGGTCACCGCGGCCGCGCCCTGGAGGAGCAGGGCCATGGCGACCAGGTCGGCCTCGCCGGCCTGGCGGCCGATCCCGGCCGCCCGCGCCGCCGTCGCCTCGGCGTCGGCGTGCTCCCCGCCCATGAGCTCCTCCTGGGCCGCCGGGAGCAGCAGGTAGCCCTGCTTGGGGCAGTCGGGCGGCTCCTGCTCCAGCAGCCGCCGGGCCCGGGCCAGCCAGCCGCTGCCCTGGGCCGGCTCGCCCCTGCCAAGCAGCAGGAAGCCCAGCCAGAAGGCGCTGCGGGCGGCCCGCCGGTGGTCGCCCCGGCGGGCGTGGACCTGCTCGGCCCGCTGGAGGGCCGCCATGGCCTCGGAGACCCGGCCGCCGAGGTAGGCCGTGGTCACCGCCAGCTCGAGCTCGTCGGCGTCCAGGCGTCTCACCACACTAGGATTGGCGTCCCACCACATCATGACCGGTACGGGACGAGCGAACAGCATCTCGAGCGGGACGGCAGTGACATGGGACACGGGCCCGAGGTGACGGGCGACACCGGCGACCGGCGGCCGCGCTGGCTGGTCGACGGCATGAACCTGATCGGGTCGCGGCCCGACCGCTGGTGGAACGACCCCGACCGGGCCGTGCGGCGGCTGATCGGCGAGCTGGACCGGTTCGCCGCCGCCACCGGCGACGACGTCACCGTGGTGTTCGACCGCCGGCCGCCCGACGTCGACCCCGGCCACCACGGCGCGGTCCGGGTGGCCTTCGCCTCCCGGCATGGCCGCAACGCCGCCGACGACGAGATCGTGACCATGGTCGCCGGCGACCCCGACCCGGCGGCCGGCCGGGTGGTGACCTCGGACCGGCGGCTGGCCGAGCGGGTCCGCGACCTGGGCGCCGGGGTGGAGCCGTCGTCGCGGTTCCGGCGACGGATCGACCGGGTTCTGGCGAGCGACCCGTATCGCTAGGGGCGGGTCGGACGCCTGGAGCTACATGGACAGCACCGGCAACCTGGTCCTGATCGCCGACGACGACGTGGACATCATCCGCTTCGTCGCCCTCAACCTGCGCCTCGAGGGCTTCGAGGTGGTCGTGGCCAACAACGGCCGGGACGCGCTCGACAAGGCCGTTGAGCTGCGGCCCAGCCTGATCGTGCTCGACACGATGATGCCGTGCCTTGACGGCTACGAGGTCTGCGCCCGGCTGCGGGACGAGCTGCGGGAGGCGCAGACCCCGGTGATCATGCTGACCGCCAAGTCGCTGGAGGCCGACCGGGCGATGGCCTTCACCGCCGGTGCCGACGACTGGGTCACGAAGCCGTTCGACCCCGCCGTCCTGGTCGCCAAGGTCAAGCACCACCTGCGCCTGGAGGGCGCGAGGGCGGTGGGCTCGCGGGCTTGAGCCGGTCGGGGCGGCGGGATCGGTGCTGCTCGCCCTGGGCTGGCAGTCCACCGTGAACCGCCAGCGCGACGAGCCCCTCGACCGCGACCACTTCAAGGCCTACAACGTACAACGACCGGCACGGCCACCAGGCGGGGGACCAGCTGACCTCGGGCCGGGATCGGGGCGGCGGTCGGCCGGGGGCGCCGCAGCGGCGGGGTGCCGGGCTCAGGCGTCCCGGAGTCGCCACAGGGCGACGGCCGTCGCCGCCACCAGCACCGCCATCTGCACGGCCAGGCCGGTGGCGTCCCATTCGCCGGTCCACCAGCCCCGCTGGAGCACGTCGACCGCGTACGCCATGGGCAGGGCGTCGGCGGCCCTGGCCACCCCTCGGGCAGGATGGCATCGGGCGGGCCGCCGCCGGAGATGGAGAACATGGCGAAGAAGGCCAGCAGCCCCACGACCATGGCGGCCAGGGTGGGGAGCGACTGCAGCAGGTGGGTCGGGTACTCGAGCGCGGCCCAGGCCGGGTAGGCGACGCTGAGGCAGGCCACCACCAGCAGCGGCGCCCGGCGCAGGGCCAGCAGG
>Ga0126313_10000613_pt1 | contig 17228 bp, 15 predicted proteins | sample Plot105A_FD_89954 | JGI IMG/M metagenome (GOLD analysis project Ga0126313, IMG submission 89954) | Serpentine soil microbial communities from UC McLaughlin Reserve, CA, USA - Plot105A | ecosystem: Environmental > Terrestrial > Soil > Grasslands | place: USA: UC McLaughlin Reserve, Lake County...
GCGCACCTAACGTCGGCTATAACGCTCGGCGCGATGCGTTGCCCGAGTGCGGAGCCAAGTCAGACGAGAGAGCTCGAGGCTGGTGGGGACTCGTCGGCGAAGAGGACGACGGCGAACTCATGGTCGCGGTGTTCTGCCCGGCCTGCGCGGAGCGAGAGTTTGGTAGACGCGAGACGACTGAGCGGCTCGCCGTTCGGTTCCGAGCTTACTGCCCACCTACCACCATGCTTCGCGAAATGTTGTGTGCCTGAATCGGTCAGGCGTGGGGCTTACCCGGGCCAATGAGCGGCGCAGTAGGCGTCGCGCGCGGTACTGCCGCCCGAGAGCGGGGCGTACGACGTGGCCGTGCGGATTGCGCTGGCCTGCGATGCGGCGTAGCGCTCGATTTCCTGTGCGACCTGGTCGCGCGCCTCTGGTGTCGCCGCTTGAGCGAGCAGTTCTGCGTGCCTCCACGCCGTCTCACGCCAGCTCACGACAGTCTGGAAGAGCACGAAGTCGTCGAGGGTGGTCGGTGCGTTCCCGTCGTCGATGGTCGGGTCGAAGCGTCGGGCGATCTCGGCGATCAGGTCGTCGGTCACGCGGTTGAGGATTTGATTCACGCGGTCGTGATCCGGTTTTCGGCTCGAGCCATCCGGTTTGACGAGCCCGATGCTGTAGAAAACAAACGGGAGGTCGCGCTGAACGTGCGCGTTGATACCGAGCAGCAGATTGCCGTTGGCGGAAACGCCCCGATCTCTCGCCGCCCCGAACGCGATTCGCCACGCCGGCGGGACCTCGCCGATCCGCCCAGCGCTCCACGCGTCGTAGGCGGCAAAGTAGTAACTGGCGAAGATAACGTCCTCATGATTCACGAACGGTGTGTCGTCGAAGAAGGTTGGTGTTTCGACGGTTCGCCGGTATTCCTCGGTCACGCGAAGATACGTGAGGGCAAAGATCGCGCCGTGGTCGCACGAAGAGGCCAGCGGCTCGAACCGCTTGGTCATCTCGCGAACGGTCTTGTCGATGCAATGGATCCGCCCGGCGATACAGTCATCCGGGCTCGTCACGTCGTAGGGAAGCGAGAGTCCGGGCAGGAGCGAGCTCCAGCCGACGAACGGCGGATCGTCGGCAGCGGCCGCGGCGGGCCGGACTAGTGCGACGAGAAGGAGCGCCAGCAGCGCGAGCCGGAGGCTGGGTCGGAGTGTGATCTTCGCCGCATCCACGAGGGGTGGGACTAATACTTCTCGCCTTCGTCGAGAGATAAACGCGTCGCCCGCCCCAGGTTTAGGCCCTTTCCGCGATCGGGCAGAGTCTTTTTGAGGAGGAGCGAATGTCGCCTGTGGCCACGACCGAACTCGTTCCCACTCGCACTCGACTTGCTGGCTCGGGCATGGGCGTCGGGCTCCGAGCACCGTTCGAGGCGGTGGAGCAGGCAATCGACGCCCTCGGGCAGGACCCCAGTCTGGTCTTGATCTTCCCGACCGGTCTCGATCCTCAGGAGGCGGCGGCGCAGGCTCAGACGGCTGTCGGAAATGCGCGTATCGCTGGAATGACAGGGACCGGCGCGATCACGCTCGGAGGCGCAATCGAGAGTGGCTGCTCCGCGATCGCGTTCGACTCTTCGCTCCCGGTGGGAGTGGGCACGAGTAGATCCTCGGACCCGCGCGCCGCCGGGCGCTCAGCCGCCGCGGAGGCCCTGTTTGGCGTCGGCCGCGACGAGAGCAACACGGTGCTTCTGCTGTTCGTCGACTCGGAATCGGGCGACCAGGCTGAGATCGTCGCCGGAGCCTACGACGTCGCAGGTGCGCGCATCCGGCTCGCGGGAGGAGCGGCGGGCGGACAGACCAGAGCCCAGTTCGCCGACGGCGAGGCCTTCTCCGGGAGCGTAGTGGCTGTCGCCCTGGTCAGCGCGGCGCCGGTGGGTATCGGCATCGCGCACGGCTGTGCACGGGTCGGGGCGCCGTCGATCGTTACCCGCTCGCGCGGCCCGATCGTGCTCCAATTGGACGGGCGTCCCGCAGAGACCGTCTACCTCGAGAAGCTCGGGATGAGCGACGCTCCGATGAGCGATGCCGAATTCGAGGCGATCGCGATGGCGCATCCGCTTGCGCAGCCGGAGCTACGCGGCATCGCCCGCCCACGATACGTGCGCGGCCGCGTACCGGGAGGAGGTCTGGTCTGCGCGACGAGCATCGAAGCGAACGCGGCAGTAGATGTCTGCGAACACGAGCCGGAGGACATCATCTTCAGCGCTGTCTCGGCGGTCGACCAGGCACTGGGGCAGCTGTCCGGGCCGGCCGAGGCCGTCGTGCTCTTCGACTGTGCCGCAAGGAGTGAACGGTTCGGCAATCCGCTCGCGGCCCGCGAGATCGAGTCAATCATCTCTTCGTTGGGCGTTCCCGCGCCCGCGCTTGCGGGTGCCTACACGCGCGGAGAGATCGGGCGGATTAGGGGCGCGAAAGGAGACCGGAACTATAGCCTCGTCGTCGTCGCGCTCGGTGCCGCCCCGTGACGGCCACGCCGAGCTGCTTCGGCGCTTCGTCGAAGCGGCACGGCGTGCGCAGATCGTCACGATCGTCAACCTAGCCCGGTCGGAAGCCGAGCTGGGCGAGCTCTTTACGGCAGAGCTTTGCGAAGCGTTCGAGGCCGAGATCGCGTTCGTGCTTGCAGAACGTGACGGCGGAGGTGTGTGTAGCCTCGTGGGTGCCCACGGTCTCACGGCTGACCAACGTGCACACCTTCTCGAAGACGAACGCTGCGCGCGCGCGCTGAATAGTGATGAGGCGCAGCTCTATCAAGACGATCTGCTGGCGACTGGAGCCCGTGAGCTCGTTCTAATGCCGTTCGCCGGGCAAGTCGAGCGCGGCGTCGTAGGCGTCGCGCGCCTCTACGACGAGCGCTTCGACGAGGGGGAAGTCGCCCTGCTCGAGGCGGTCGCGGAAAGCGTCAAGCATGCGCTCGAACGGATTCGTCTAGGAGAGGAGCGCGACGCCCTTCTTGCACGCGAGCACGCGGCGCGACGCGAAGCGGAGGCGACAGCGGAACGACTCGTTCGCCTGCAGAGCATCACGGGGACGATCCTCTCGGACCTGCCCCTCGAGAACATGCTCCATGAGCTCCTCGAGCGAATCCGTGAGATCGTCGCAGTCGACACCGCCGCGATCCTCATGGTCGAAAGTCCCGGAGCTGCACTCGCCCTCCGCGCGGCGGCTGGTACCGACGCGCACATCGACGCCGCCGTCGAGCTCGCCCAGCGAGAAGGGATCACCGAACGGGTCCTCGACGAACACCGTGCGCTCGACCTCGGCGTTGCGAACGCCGACTTAGTCAATCACGTGGATCGTGAACCGATCCGTGCGCTGATCGGCGTGCCGATGGTCGTCGAGCAAAGGATCGTTGGCGTGCTCGTGGCGGGGGCGCTCGCGCCGCGCGAGTTCTCGAACGAGGACAACGGTTTGCTCGGGGTCGCCGCCGACCGGGCAGCAATCGCCATCGAGAACGCTCGCCTCTATCAAGAAGCCGAGGAGCGCGGGCAGGCTGCCCGAGTGCTCGGCTACGTCGCCGACGGCGTCTTTCTCGTCGACGCCGAGGCGGCTGTTCAGCTCTGGAACCCCGCCGCCGAGGCGATCACAGGTGTTCTGGCCGCGGAGGTGCTGGGCCGCCGAGTCGAGGAAGCGATCCCGGGCTGGGAGGCACTCGCACGAGCCGTCCCGACCGCGAGCGCTCCCGCTGCGTCGACTCGTCCCGCGACGACGCTTCCCGTCGAAATCCGAGGTCGTGAGCTCTGGCTCTCGGTCACCGGAGTTAGCTTTGCGGAGGGAACCGTTTACGCATTCCGCGATCTGACGGAGGAGCGGCGATTGGAGGAGCTCAAGGCGAATTTCATCGCCACCGTCTCTCATGAGCTGCGAACTCCGATCGCCGCTGTCCACGGGGCGGCGCAGACCCTCGAACGCAAAGACGTCGTCTTCAGCGATGATTTGCGCCACCAGCTCCTCTCCATCATCTCGCATCAATCCGAGCGGCTCGCGCGTCTTGTCAGCGATATCCTGCTCACGAGCCAGTTCGAGACCGGAGGACCGGCCCTCGCGAGCGAGCCAGTCGACGTCGCGGCCGTCGCAGACCGGGTCATCGAGGCGGCGCGTATGCATGCCCCCGATGAGCTCTCGCTCGAGTTCATAGCACCTCCCGCTCTGGCCCCGGTCGCCGCGGACGGCGACAAGCTCCAGCAAGTTCTCGCGAACCTCGTGGCCAACGCAGTCAAGTATTCGCGTGGCCCCGGCCGTGTCGAGGTCCGACTCGAACCGAGGCGGACCCGCCTTCGCATAGCCGTCCGCGACGAGGGCGTTGGCATTCCGAAGGCCGAGCAGCAGCGGATCTTCGAGAGATTCTACCGCCTCCCGAACATGAGCTTCGCAGTCTCCGGCACCGGTCTCGGCCTCTACATCTGCCGCGAGCTGGTCCGACGGATGGGGGGGACGATCTGGGTCGAATCGAGTGAGGGAATCGGCTCGACATTCTTTGTCGAGCTGCCGCTTTCCTCCGCATCGACGGGAACGTCTCATCCAGATGCCGTTCGTGCTCGCTCCTCGTCGCCGGCGCAGCCGCTCCCCTGACCGAAACCGTCAGCCTCAGGCGCGACCAGGCAAACATCGGGACTCAGCCGGCTGGGCGCATTTGCGAAATAGTTGGACTTTCGGCATGCCGGTAGGAAGGTTGGCTTGCGGTTACAGGTCGCCTCGGTGAGGGTGGCGTGGGGAGCCGGAGCAGCCCTACCGGAGGGGTGCGGTGCCGAGGCCCGAATCTCCGCCCTGGTGCCGCTGCTCCGGCCCCTACTCTGACTCGACGGGCATCTGGGCGTTGTTCTTCCGGGCGATGTCAGTTACTCCAGCGCCGAGGGAGGCGTCGCCCCCGGCGCTGGCGGCAATTCACACCAGTCGCGGCCGAGTGTGCGTTTCGGTACGCGACGTGCCGCTAGATCAGCCTGTGAGTTCGACCGGGGGCAGATCGTTCCCGGTGAGTGTCAGGTCGAACGAGACGTCGAGGATCTCGACGTGCTGGTTTCCGGTGCATTGCAGAGTCGAGAGCGGTGAGACGGTGAGCGAACCGGTCACCTGCCCGTTGCGCACGGGAAAGTCGCCGGAGACGTTCACGTCGACCGACTCCGACTTGGGCACACCGTTCACGGGGTTACCGCGAACATCGCGCCCGCCCAGAGGACGCCGACGGCGTTTGAAACGGAGATGTTCCGAAGCCGGAAGAGGCGGAGCGGGACTAGCGGCGTGCGTACGTGCGCCTGGATGCCGAGAAAGATCGCGAGCAGGATGCCCGAGGCCGCGAGCAGCCCGAGCGTCCGTGCCGTCAGCCAGCCGACCTCGTTCCCGTTCACGATCGCATAGACCGCGAGCATGAGCGAGGCCGTCACGGTCACCGCACCAGCGACGTCCAGCCGCTGCACGGTCGTCGCGACCCGGTCCCCCGAGATCACGACCAGTGTCAGGGCGACGACCAGGAGGCCGACGGGGATGTTGACGAGGAAGATCCAGTGCCAGTCGAGCGTGTCCGTGAGGATGCCGCCGAGCAGGACGCCGAGCGAGCCGCCGCCGGAGGCGACGAACCCGAAGATGCCCATCGCTCGTGCCCGCTCGGTCGGCTCGGTGAAGAGCGTCATCATCAGTGAGAGGGCGAGGGCCGAGACGACGGCGCCGCCGACGCCCTGCACGGCGCGGGCGGCGACGAGCATCGCCTGCGAACCCGCAAGACCGCACACGGCCGGCGCGGCCGTGAAGAGCGCGACTCCGGCCAAGAAGAGGTTCCGGTGCCCGAAGAGGTCGCCCAGCCGGCCCCCGAGCAGGAGGAAGCCGCCGAAGGTGATCAGGTACGCGTTGACGACCCAGGCGAGCGACTCCTCCGAGAAGGCGAGATCCGAGCGGATCGAGGGGAGCGCGACGCCGACGATCGTCACGTCCAAGACGATCATCAGGTCGCCGAGGCAGAGGATGAGGAGTGCGAGCCAGCGCGTGTCGCGATTGGCCTCCGCCGACGTGTCCCGCGCGACAGCGTCTGCACCGAAAGTCATCGCTCGTCCCCGTGAATAGCCTGGTTACCGTCTGAGCCGGATCGCGTTCAGGTCTCGCTCGCGGATCTCGTCGATATGTGCAACCAGCGCGTCGACGTCGTCGTGCTCGGCGTGCAGGTAGCGGCCGGCGAGTGCGTCGTAGCGGCCGGTGGCGAGCTTGCGGACGAGCTCCGGCGCGAGCTGGGGCGGCGTCCAAGGCGCGTCCTCCCCGAACGAACCCTCGGTCATGTCCGTCCGCACGAGGCCGGGGCTGAAGAAGAACACCGGGATCCGCCCCGCGAGCTCGTTCGCGAGCGTCTCGCCGTAGCGGCAGACCGCCGCCTTGCTCGGCGGGTAGGCGGTGCGATCGCTGCCCGGCAGGTATGCCGCGCCGCTCGCCGTGATCACGATCCGGCCGCGGCCGCGCTCGAGCATCCCCGGGATCACCCCCCGGCAGCAGAGATGGACGCCGAGCACGTTGATCTCGTACACGCGCCACCAGGCGGTCGCGTCGATCTCCCAGGACGGAGCGTGCTCCTGGTCGATACCCGCGTTCGCGACCAGCAGGTCGACCTCGCCCGCCTCCGCGACGGCTCGCTCGACGGAGCCACGATCGGCGACGTCGACCTCCACCCACTCGCCGCCGATCTCCTTCGCGACGGCCTCGATCTGATCCGGGGTGCGCGCGGCGACGACTACGTCCCAGCCGTCGCCTGCGAGCGCCCCCGCGATGCCCTCACCGATCCCGCGGCCGCCGCCGGTGATCAACGCCCTCATGCCGGCACGCTACCGCGACGCAGCTGACGGAGTTGCAGCTTGGCGACCCACTGGACTCGCTGCGCGGCGGCTCGACCCGGACCCGGGCAGCGGCATCCCTTTTAGGGTCGCGCCAACCCAGCTACCTTGCTGTCGCAGAGGTCCTGTGACGCGGGCTCTCTTCCAAAAACGCACGCGGAGTACGTTGGTTTGGGCGAGTTGGCAGACACCGTCGAGTTCTCGGTCCTCGGCCCGCTGGAGGTCCGGCGCGGGGGTGAGCCGCTGACGCTTGGGGGCTTCAAGCGGCGCGCGGTTCTCGCCGCGTTGCTCCTACGAGCGGGCGACCCGGTCCCGAGTGATCAGCTCTTGATAGAGGTCTGGGGAGCGGAGCCGCCGCCCACCGCCCCGGCCGCGCTCCAAAACGCAATCTCGCAGCTTCGGAAGACGCTCGAGCCGGATCGGGAACGGGCCGAGCCGTCTCGTCTCCTCGTGACCGACGCCGCCGGCTATCGGCTCGTCGTGGCTCCGGACCGACTCGACGTGTCCCGCTTCGAGCGCCTCGTGGCCGAGGGACGGGGCGCGCGCGAGGGCGGCGATAGCCGTCGTGCCGGGCTGGTTCTCCGCGAGGCCCTGGCCCTCTGGCGGGGTCCCGCGCTCGCGGAGTTCCGGTACGAGGACTTCGCCCAGGCGGCTATCGCCCGTCTGGAGGAGCTTCGCGTGCTTGCCGTCGAAGAGCGGATTCAGGCGGATCTCGACGGGGGCGCCGGGAGCGAGTTGGTGGGCGACCTCGAGGGTCTCGTGCGCGCGTATCCGCTGCGCGAGCGGTTGCACGGCCTTCTGATGCTTGCGCTGTATCGCGCAGGTCGCCAGGCCGATGCGCTCGCCGCCTATCAGGAGGCACGCCGAAAACTTGTCGACGAGCTTGGGATCGAGCCGAGCCCAACGCTGCACGCGCTCGAACGGAAGATCCTGGCGCACGACGCGAGCCTCGCCGGTCCGGAATCGACGACTCCGTCGACCCAGCAGGCGATCCTTGTCGTCGACGACGCTGAAGCCGATCACGCGTTTCTTCTCGGCCTTGCGGCCGACCTCGCGGGCACCGGCCGTCCGCACGAAATCCTGCTCGCTCGGACGGTTCTCGAGGACGGCGTGGCGGGATCGGCGGATGCGCTCGCGAGGGTCAATCGTGAGCTCGAGGGGTTCCGCCGCGAGCTGATCGACTCGGGGATTCAGGCGCGCGCCGCCGCCTTCACGTCGCGGAGCCCGGGAGCTGATCTTGCGCGCTTCGCCAACCTTCCCGACGTCGACCTCGTGATCGCGTCCGGTTCTCCCGCGCTCTCCCACGATGGGCGCTTCGGGTCGCCACTTCGCGAGCTCCTTGCCGATGCGCCCTCTGACGTCGCTGTGCTCGCTGGCCTCGAACGAGCCGATGCGAGCCGTCCGGCGCGCGTGCTCGTCCCCTTCGGCGGCGGCGAGCACGATTGGGCCGCGCTCGAAGTGGCGGCCTGGCTCGCGCGCGACGGGGAGACGGAACTCCGTCTCCTGGGAGCGGCTGCCGACGAGCGATCCAGCCGCCGGGATGCGAGCCGGCTGCTCGCCGACGCCGGTCTTCTGATCCAGCGTGTCGCCGATGTGAACCCTGTTCCGGTCCTGATCCAGCCGGGCCGCAAGGGGATCGTCGACGTGACCTCCGAGCACGACCTGCTCGTCGTCGGTTTCTCCGACCGCTGGCGCGAGGAGGGGCTCGGAGCTCTCCGGTGGGGGCTCGTCCGCAGCGCACCTAGCCGGCTGCTGTTCGTCCGCCGTGGACTGCGCCCCGGTGCGCTTGCCCCACCGGGCAGCGCGAGCCGCTTCACATGGTCGCTGAGCCGCGTTGATCCCGGCGCGGGATCGAGACACTCGTCGTCGCCGGCCACCGGATGAGCTCAGTCCTGGCCCCCGGTTCGACGTTCGCGGGTTACCGCATCGAGGGCCTGCTCGGGCGAGGGGGTATGGGCCTGGTCTACCTGGCCGTTCAGCTCGGGTTGGAGCGACAAGTCGCCCTGAAGGTGATCGCGTCCGATCTGGGATCCACGAACGGGTTCCGGGAGCGATTCATGCGCGAGTGCCGGATCGCAGCCTCGCTCGAGCATCCGAACATTCTCCCGGTGTACGAGGCCGGGGACGCCGACGGGACGCTGTTTCTTTCCATGCGGTACGTGGAGAGCGGCGACCTCGGAGCGCTCATGGCCGGTGAGCCGCTCGATCTCGATCGGGCGTTCGGGCTCGCCGGCCAGATCGCTGACGCGCTCGACGCGGCGCACGAGCGGGGCCTCGTACACCGGGATGTGAAGCCCTCAAACATCCTCGTGGACCGACGCGGCAACCTCGAGCGGGCTTACCTCGCCGATTTCGGGCTGGCGAAGATCGTGAGCTCGCAGAGCGATCTCACGCAGGTCGGCCAGCTCGTCGGGACGCTCGACTACGTTGCGCCCGAGCAGGTCCGGGGGGAGGGCGTCGATGCCCGGGCCGACGTCTATTCGCTCGCCTGTGTCCTCTACCAGATGGTGAGCGGGCAGGTCCCGTACCCGAGCGACGACGAGCTGGCGAAGCTCTGGGCCCACATGCACGAGCCCGCTCCGACGCCGAGCACGGTCCTTCCTGGCCTTCCCTCTCGGCTCGACGAAGTCATCCGGCGGGGGATGGCGAAGGATCCGGAGGAGCGGTACCGGCGTGCTGGCGATCTCGCACAGGCTGCACGCGGGTCGGCGCAACCCGGCTCGGCGGTGACGCTCGTGCTCGGGCCGAGCACGGAGATCCCCCCACAGGCCGGCCGTCGGCGGCGTTGGAAGCGCGCCCTGGCCGGGCTGGCCGGAACGGTACTGGTGGTTGCCGCGGCACTCGCGGTTGTCTTCCTCGTCTACGACCCGCTAGGCACGTCGGACCCGGGCGTCGGCGCGGAGGAGTCGCGTGTAGCGCGCGTGCTGGACGGGGATTCGATCGTGCTCGCCGACGGACGAAGGGTGCGCCTCGCCCAGATCGACGCACCGCAGGATCCAGGCGAGTGTTACGGAGAGGAGGCGACGGATGAGCTTCGCCGTCTTCTTCCTCAATCGGCCGACGTTCGCCTTGTTGGCGACCCAAACCGCGTGAGCGTTACCAAGTCGGGCAATGAGCTCCTTCGCTACGTCCTTCACGATGGCGTTCTCGTCAATGTCGAGCTCGTACGACGCGGCGCCGCGGCGCCGTGGGTGGCCAAGAACGAGGCCAACCGGGGCCCGTACTCGGCCGGTCTTCTCCGGACCGCGCAAAACGCGAAGAGCAGCGGCCGGGGTCTGTGGGGTCAATGTCCAGGCACGCGTTTCGAGCCGACGAAAAGGATCGACACGGGGCCATCGCTGTAGGCCTCGCGCTGACGTCCTTTAGTGAACCGTTAGCGCGTTGTTAGAGACCGTCAGCACGCTTCCGCGTGGGAGGCAGGCCGGCATCCGAGACGACGCCTTGCGCCCCGGCGTGCTGAAGAGCGAGAAGGGGAGGGGCGACATGCGTACACGACCAATCACTGCCGTTAGGACCGGGGCGTCTGCACGTGGATTCACCGCTTGCGTGATCGCTCTCTCTGCATTTGCGCTCGGCGCAGGTGGTGCCGGCGCGCAACCGCCAGCGAGGTGCTTCGGTCATCAGCCGACGCAGGTTGGAACCCGCGAGAGCGATGAGCTCGTGGGAACCTCGGGCCGGGATGTGATCTTCGGTAGGGGCGGAAACGACAGGCTGGTGGGTCTCGGGGGTCGGGATCTGCTCTGTGGCGGCGCCGGCAACGATGCGGTTGTCGGAGGCACCGGCCGGGACCGGCTTGCAGGCCAGGTTGGCAACGACCGCTTGAATGGCGGTGCAGACGACGACCTGCTCGTAGGTGGTCTGGGGCGCGACCAGTTGTTCGCCTCGTACGGCGCCGATCTCGTTCATGGCGAGGAGGGGCCCGACGGCCTCTACGGGGGCGGTGGCACCGATCGCTTGTTCGGAGGCCCCGATGGCGACTACCTGGATGCTGGAGACGACGACGACAAGGCGAACGGCGGGTCTGGCCCCGATCGGCTCTCGGGCGGCTCGGCAGTCGATCGCCTGGCCGGTGGCGAAGAAGACGACCGGCTGAGCGGCGGGCCCGGGCGCGGCGTGGCGCTCGGAGGGGACGGCGAGGATGAGCTCTCCGGCGAGGCCGGCGACGACATCCTCGACGGCAATGAGGGTGACGACTCCCTCCGCGGCGATGATCCCGATTACTCGAGCGACCCGGCTCCACGGGGAGACGACGTCCTGCGGGGCGGGGAGGGGATCGACGAGGCAACGTTCTGGACACATCGCTCCGCGAAGCAGCCGATGGATATCGACCTGGCGGCTGGCAGAGCGAGGGGCGACGGCCGCGACAGTGTGAGCGGCGTGGAGAACGTCTTTGCCGACAGCGCGCTCGCGGATGTCATTCGCGGCGACGCGAAGGCCAATGTCTTCTCCGCCGGGTACGGGAACGATCAGTTCGAGGGCCGTGCCGGCGACGACCGGTTCATCGCCGACGGAGGCGACGACGCGTACGCGGGTGGCTTGGGTTCGGATGAGATCGACTTCAGCCGAACGTACGGCGGCGGTGTGATCGTCAACCTGCTCAGTGAGTCGGCACGTGGCTTCGGCGTCGACTCACTTGAAAGCATCGAGAACGCAACCGGTGGCTACGGAGACGACATCCTGACCGGCACCGGCACGCCGAACGTCCTTTCCGGCGGATACGGCCAAGACACGCTTCGAGGCGCAGGAGGTGACGACACACTGCTCGGCGGCATCAGCGACCTGAGCAATTTCGATCGGGTCGATTTCCTCTCCGGGGGGACCTGGTGACGACGTCATTGATGGAGGACGAGGTTACGAATGAAGTGGACTTTTCCGCGGCATCTGAGGCCGTCCATCTCGATCTCGCTGCTGGTACAGCCACCGGCGAGGGTGCGGATGTTCTCAAGGGAGTCGAAGATGTCGTCGGATCGGGCCATGCCGATGTCCTGGTAGGAGACGAGCAGCCGAACGAGATCAACGCCGGCGTCGGTCAGGACAGCGTCGACGGAGGGGCCGGAGACGACGAGATCGAGGGCGGCGGCGGCGACGACGACTACAACGGCGGTGCCGGAACCGACATCCTCGAGTTCAACTTCTCCGCGGCCCCCGTCGCCGTGAACCTCACCGTCGGAACCGCGACGGGCCAGGGCTTGGACGCGATCGAGCAGGTAGAGAACCTGCGGGGCTCCATCTATCCGGACACGCTTGCCGGAGACGACAGCCCGAACTTCATCGCGGGCAATTCGGGCGCCGACGTGATCGACGGTGCGGCCGGCAACGACGTTCTTTTCGGGCAACGAGGAGATGACGAGGTGCACGGCGGCGGCGACGACGACTTCGTCTCGGGAATGGGCGGCAACGACGCGCTCTACGGCGAAGGCGGCAACGACACCCTCCAGGCACACGCAGGCGACGATCTCCTCGACGGAGGAAGCGAGGACGACTTACTGAGCGACCACGCAGGCCAGGACTCGTTCATCGGAGGCCCCGGCGTCGACACGACCACGTTCCTGTCCCGCAGCGGGTCGGTCGTGATCGACCTGCCGGCAGGCACGATCGCGAGCGGCCAGCCGACCGAGTCGATCGCCACGGTCGAGAACATCGTTGCAACCAACTACGCAGACGACATCATCGGCGACTCCGAAAACAACCTCATCAGCGGCACCGACCGCCTCGACCGCATCTCCGGCGGAGACGGCGCTGACGTCCTCCTCGGGGGCCGCCGACCCGATGCCCTCGACGGAGGGCCGGGAAGCGACATGGTCTCCTACGAAGACAGCGGGCGCCCGGTCACCGTCGACCTCGCCGGAGGCTTCGCCGAAGGCTTCGGCTCCGACACGCTCATCGCCATCGAAGACGTCATCGGCTCGAACTTCGACGACTACATCCGCGGCGACGGCGGCCCCAACAAGCTCTACGGGATCGGCTCGGACGACACGCTCGAAGGACGAGCAGGGGACGATGCACTCGACGGCGGCAACGGCGTCGACGCGGGAGACGGCGGCGAAGGAACCGATACGTGCGCCAGCATCGAGATTCCGGCGTCGTGCTAGGGATGAAGGACTCCGAGGCGGGATCCGATCGCGGTCGAACGCGGTCGGATCCTTGTGCCCCGGGCCCGTCTAGACGGCGCGGCGGTACCGGCGCACTGCGATCGGCACGAAGACCAGCAAGATCCCGGCCACCCACGCCAAGGACTGCAGGACGTACGAGGTCGCCGGAGTCCCGAGCGTGAGGGCGCGCGCTGCCGACGCGGTGACCGAGACGGGTTGGTGCTCGGCGAACGGCTGCAGCCACCCCGGCATTGTCTCCACCGGCACGAACGCGGACGACGCGAAGACGAGCGGCGCCATGACGGGGAACGCGGCCGCCTGTGCCGACTCCGGGTTGCCCAGAAGCAGCCCGACAGTGGCGAACACCCACGACATCGAATAGCCGAAGAGCAGGACGAGCACGAGCGACGCGACCAGCTTCGCCGCATTGGTGTGGACGCTCCAGCCGACGAGGAACCCGACGCCTGCCATCAGGATGACGACGAACACGTTGCGGAAGAGATCCGCGATCGTCCGTCCGGTCAACACGGCCGATCGGGCCATCGGCAGCGAGCGGAATCGCTCCAGCAACCCGCTCTGCACGTCGGTGGCGAGCCCGATCGCCGTTGCGATCGCGCCGAAGACCGCCGTCTGCACGAAGATCCCCGGCATCAGGTAGTCGACGTAGTCGACTCCGGGAACGTGGATAGCGCCTCCGAAGACGTATCGGAACAGCACGACGAACACGACGGGCTGGATCGTGGAGAAGACGAGCAGCTGCGGGACGCGGCGGTAGGTGATGACGCCTCGCCACGCGATCGCAAGCGTGTCGGAGAAGACGATCGGCATGGCGCGCGGGCGCGCGGGGGGTGCGGGGGTCGCGATTTCGCCGGTGCTCATGCCGCCACCTCCTCGGCGTGGTGGCCGGTCAACGCGAGGAATACGTCGTCGAGGCTCGGATCGCGAACGGCCAGCGTCGCCGGGACGATCCCTTCGCCGTCGAGCGCACGAAGCGCGTCGACGAGCAGCCGTGCGCCCTCGTGCGTCGTGAGCCGGACCGTCGCGTCCTCGAGCTCCGGCGCGGACGTGCTCGTGCTCGCGAGGACGGCGTGCGCCCGCTTCGCGATCGGCTCTTCGGCGAATCCGATCTCGATCACGGTGCTGCCGAGACGCGCCTTGAGCTGCGCGGGCGGGTCGTTGGCGATCACCTGACCCTCGTCGATGACGGCCACACGCGATGCGAGCCGGTCTGCCTCTTCGAGGTACTGCGTCGTCAGCACGACCGTCGTCCCGTCGTCGACGAGTTCGCCGATCATCGCCCAGACTTCGTTCCGGCTGTGTGGATCGAGGCCTGTCGTCGGCTCGTCGAGGAAGAGAACAGGCGGCCGGTTGACGAGCGCCGCTGCGAGGTCGATGCGGCGGCGCATCCCGCCCGAGTAGGTCCGCACCGGCCGATCGGCGGCCGCGGTGAGCTGGAATCGGTCGAGCAAGGCATCGATGCGGCGGGCGGCCTCACGGCGCGGGAGATGGACCAGCCGCCCGATCAGCCGCAGATTCTCGCGACCGGTCAGATTCGGATCGACGGTCGCGTACTGACCGGCCAGCCCGATCTGCGTCCGGACCTCCTTCGCCTGACGAACCACGTCCTGGCCGAGCACCTCGGCTCGCCCTTCGTCCGGCTCGAGGATCGTCGACAGGATGCGGATCGTCGTGGTCTTGCCCGCGCCGTTCGGCCCGAGCAGGCCGAAGACTGTGCGCGCGGGGATCTCGAGGTCGATCCCGTCGAGCGCGGTCACGGTGTCGAACCGCTTCGTGAGTCCTTCGACTCGGATGCCGAGTTCGGTCATCGCTTGCCTTTCTGTCGCTTCGGGACGTAGTCGCCGAGGCCGTCGGAGAGCAGCGCGAGCGCGTTCTCGCCGCGTCGCCGAATCTGGCTGGCGAGTCGCCGTCGGTCGCTCGCTCCGGCCTCGAGTTGCTCGCGCACATACGTGATCAGTGCACGGTGGACGCCGATCAGCGCATTGGCGGCCGCATACGGTCGCAGGTCGCCGGACCTCGCGCTGGTCTCCTCGGCTATCAGCGCGGCCAGTCCGTCGGTATAGCGGGCGAGGATCTGCTGCTCGCGCGCCAGCAGCGCCGGGCTGGCGGCGATCATCCGCGTCACGGACATCAGCTCGCGGGCGGCCGCGTCGTCCTTGACGGCGAGAAACCCCCGTGGCGCGAGCACGAAGTCGGCGAAGGCGCCGATGATCGTCTGGCCTGGCGGACGCTCGCGGATCGCGGTGAGCAGCTGCTCCTCGAAGGTCTCGAGGCCGCTGTAGACGAGGTCTTCCTTGCTCGGGAAGTAATTGAAGACGGTCTGCTGCGACACCTCCGCCTCGCGGGCGATCTCGGCGATGCTCACCCGCTCGAAGCCCCGCTCGCTGAACAGCCGGCGCGCCGTCTCGGACAGCAGCTGCCGTCTCCGCTGCTTCTTTCGCTCCCTCAGTCCGAGTGGCGCGCTCACGAATCCCATCCTAGCGGCATTATCTTGAGCCACACGAAATTTTGAGGTGCTACAATTGATCCAAGCTTGACGCCGGCGGCGCCGGGGAGCGGGAGGGGTGGGGAAGCTCCGCACGTGGGATTGATCGTCCATTAGAGTCAGGGACGGCCGGCAGCGCGTGCTGATCGGCTTTGCGGCGCTCGGGATCTTCTGGGGCGCGTGGGGCGCTGCGCTGCCTGCGCTGCAGGAGCAGTCGGGCGCGGACAACGGCGAGCTCGGCCTGGCGCTCGTCCTGGTCGGATTCGGAGCGCTCGTGTCGATGCGTGGGACGGGCGTGCTGCTCGACCGCTTCGGGCCGGCGCTGACTCCCGTGGCGATCGCCCTGTTCGCCGCGGCCGGTGTTCTGCCTGGGCTCGCGACGACGCCGCCGGCGCTCTTCGCGTTCGCCCTGCTGCTCGGCGTGACTTCGGGCGCGATGGACGTTGCGGTCAACAACGACGCGGTGCGGGAGGAGGGCGCGTCCGGGCGTCGCTGCTGAACCTCGCGCACGCGTGCTTCTCGGCCGCCGTCGTCGCTGGAAGCGTGGCGACCGGTCTTCTCCGGGCAGCGAGCGCCGGCCCGCTGGTCGTGTTCGCACTCGCCGCCGCGGTCGTCGGCGTGGCGGCGCTCGCCGTGCGGCCCGGCCCGGACGCTCGCCCGCCCGTCCAGCACGGGCCGCGCTTTTTCGCTCGAGTGCCGCGTTGGCTGCTCGTGCTCGGCTTCGTCGGTGCGCTCGCCTACTGGTTGGAAAATGCGTGGCAGAGCTGGAGCGCCGTTCACCTCGAGCGCACGCTGGACGCGTCGCCCGCGGTCGCGGCGCTCGGCCCTGCCGTGTTCGCGGGCTCGATGGCCGTGGGACGCCTGCTCGTCCACCGCCACGCACGGCCCGGGGCCGAGCGCGCTGTCTTGGTTGGCGGCGCCTCCGTCGCAGCGCTTGGCTCCGCGCTGGCCGCATTCGCGCCCTCCGACCTGCCGGCGTTGGCCGCGCTCGTCCTCGCCGGGGCCGGGTGCTCCGTGTGCGCCCCAACGCTCGTCAGCCTGGCAGGGCGGGCCGCCCCGGAGCCGGAGCGGGCAACCCTCGTCGGCTCCCTCACGACCCTGATGTACCTGGGTTTCCTGGTCGGGCCCGCTGCCGTGGGAGGGCTGGCCGATGCGACGACGCTGCGAGTTTCGCTCGGCGGCGTGGCCGCCGTGGGCGCGCTTCTGGCCATCCTCGCAGCGGTGATTCGGCTCCCCTCGCGAGCCTGAGTGGAAAGCCCGTGTCGAGCGCGCGGCGACACGAGTCGGGGCTCGAGCGCGGGGCTACTCCGATGTTACTTGCGAGGGAACCGGCTGCTCCGGCTGGTCAAGGATCTTCCTCCGAATGTAGGAGCGATTCTTGGAAAGCACTCCCGCGATCTCGCCCTTGCGGATGCCGTGGAGATAACCAATGCACCAATCGAGCTGCTGGAAGAGATCCTCTGTCGCCGTCCGGTACCGATCCGCTTCTCCATTGCTTGCCATGTCTCACCGATTCCCGCGCTCGCAGAGGCCAAACGCAGGTGCAGAATCGAGGCCGGGCCGCTGCGCGGCGCCAGACGCCACACTAAGAGGCGCGTGCGGTGCGATCGCGCTCGCGGAAGCGGGTTTCGACCTCCTGGTTCGGGTAGTGCACGGCTTCTCCGACGTAGGCGGCGAGCGCCCGCTGGTCGGCGTCGGTTCGCGCCTCGCCGACCAGGGTCCGGGGGTACAGCCTCTCCTCGAGAACGATGTTGAGCTGGGCCCCGAGAAGCGTGATCTGAGCCTGGAGGTAGAACCACCA
>Ga0126313_10000614_pt1 | contig 17228 bp, 21 predicted proteins | sample Plot105A_FD_89954 | JGI IMG/M metagenome (GOLD analysis project Ga0126313, IMG submission 89954) | Serpentine soil microbial communities from UC McLaughlin Reserve, CA, USA - Plot105A | ecosystem: Environmental > Terrestrial > Soil > Grasslands | place: USA: UC McLaughlin Reserve, Lake County...
GACATTCTGCTTGCCCGCTGCGACACGCAGATGCTGATCGGCCGGGACCTCCAAGAGGCAATCGACTACACGATGGCGCTCGGCCCGGGGGCCGAGATCATCCGCCTGGCAGGCGAGCACGCGGAGCGAATCCGGCCCAAGCTGGTCGAGGCCGTGCGCGGCGCCCTGGCCCCATTCGAACGCCCCGACGGAGTGCGCGGACAGATGTCGACCTGGATAGTCAGCGCCCGGGCTCCGGACGCCGGCGAACGACCAAGGTAGAGATCGAGGGCCTACCCGTCTGGGACGGGGAGTTGCGGGACCCACAGGGCCGCAACCCACGGGCGGCAGTGGCCTTAACGGCGGTCAGCCCACCGTCTCGCGAGTCTCCGCTGCGCCGGACGTGATTCGCGCCCTGATCGTGGTGCCCTCACCCACCGGGCTCTCGATCTCAAGCCTGCCACCCAGCGCGTTGACGCGATCGGCCAACCCGCGCAGGCCGGAGCCGGCGGAGGCGTCTGCGCCGCCGACACCGTCGTCGCGAACCTCGACGGTCGTGGCGCCGTGCTCGACTCCCACGCTCACGTGTACGTGGCTGCAGCGTGCGTGCTTGGCGGCGTTCGTGAGCGCCTCGGCCACCACGAAGTACGCCGACGTCTCGACCGGAGCTGGCAGCCGCTGTAGGGGCACATGCCCCATCTCCACCGGTATCGGCGAGCGGTTGGCGAGCCCCTCCAGCGCGACGGCCAGCCCCCGGTCAGTGAGGACGCTCGGGTGGATGCCGGCGGCGAGCTCGCGGAGGTCCCGAATCCCCGACTCCATCTGCTCGAGCGCCTCACCCACGAGCTCTAGCGCCTCGTCCGGGGCCTGCGCCCATCTCCGCTGCGCGAGCTTCAGGCTCATCACCGCGCCGACAAGCTCTTGTTGGGCGCCGTCGTGCAGATCGCGGCCGAGCCGGCGGCGCTCCTCATAGCCGGCCTCGACAATTCGAGCACGCGAGGCGGCAAGCTGCTCGCGCGCGTCCACGTTGGCGAGCGCCGCCGTGACCAGCTCGGCGAAGTCGGCGAGCCGGTCCTCAGTCCCTTCGGCGAAGGCGTGAGAGCGGCCGCTCGACGCCACGATGCCGCCCCAGGTCCTGCCGGCGACCTTAACCGGTGCGCCGACCGCGGACCTGATGCCCACGGCGCGCACCCTCTTCGCGAGCTCGCCGCGGAGGCCCGCGTAGTCGTCCACCCGCTGTGGTCTACCGCTGCGGCTCAGCTTGGCCGCCACCGTATCCCCGTCGAGCGGGGCCCTCTCGCCCGCGGGGAACCAGGGCGCGCCGCTGGCCGCCCAGGCACCCACGATCGTCTGGGTGCTGTCGTTCTCGAAGCGGAGTATGTTGGCGCTCTCGACGCCCAGGACGGAGCCGACCTCTTCGCAGACGCCCTCGAACAACCTTCCCGGGTCGGGGTCGCCGGCCACCAGTGTTGCGACGCGACGCAGCGCCGCCTGCTCGGCGAGGAGCAGTTCGAGCTGTGCCTGAGAGCGCTGGTTGTTCGTCATTGATTCGGCGGGCGGGACCGTGGGCCCATCGCCTCGGAGTGTTGCTCTCCGAACAACCCCTGACAGTGGGGCTAGCCGTACTCCGACTGGGCGGCAAGCCACATTGGCCGACCGCCGCTCGCCATCGAGACTGCCGGGCGTGCACTCGGGTGCACCAGCCCAATCATTGAGCAGCGAATCACGGGCCGCGACAAGGGAGAGGAGACGAGATGGGACAGCCAGTCGTCCATTTCGAAGTAATAGGTAAGGACGGGGAGAAACTGCAGAGCTACTACTCCCAGCTCTTCGGCTGGGAAATCGACGCGAGCAACCCGATGGCCTACGGGACGGTTCAGCGGGAGGGCAACACCACCGCCGACGGCGTGGGGATCGGCGGCGGGGTCGGCAACGGCCCCGAGGGCTACGACGGTCACGTCACCTTCTACGTCCAGGTCCCGGACGTGGGGGCGGCGCTGGCGAAGGCGGAAGAGCTCGGTGGCACTCCCATCTTCGGACCCGATCAGGTTCCGGGCATCGACCTGACGCTCGGACAGTTCAGCGATCCCGAGGGCCACGTCATCGGCCTCGTCGAGGGACGCTAGGCAGGCTCGATGACCGAACAGATTCGGGACCCCGTCAGTCGCACCCGTTACCGGTTCGAGCCGCGAGGCGAGAGCCTTATCGTCTACACCTGGCTCGAGCCGGGCGGGGCTCTGCTTCCCCACTTCCATCCTCGTCAGGAGGAGCGCTGGTCAGTGCTCGAGGGCGAGGCCCGATTCCAGTTCGGCGAGCTGAAGCGGGTGATCAGGCCGGAGGACGGCGAGCTGGTGGTCGCGGCCGGGGTGGCGCACGGCCTCTGGAGCGTGAGCGATCGCGAGGCTCGTCTTCAGGCCGTCGTCACTCCTCCACTCCGGCTACAGGTCTTCCTGGAGGAAAGCGCCGCGGCCGCGCGGGAGGGACTTTTCACGTCCCGTGGACTCCCTCGCGGTCTGAGGGGAGCCCGCTGGGCCGCGGGGTTCCTGAGGCGGTACCGCGACGAGACCGTTTTTCTTTCGCCGCCGCAGATCGTGCAGCGTGTGCTGATCGCGGTGCTGGCGCGCGATGCCTGAAAGACGCTGCCGGGCGATGCCTGAAAGACGCTGCCGGGCGATCTCTTGAATTTGACGACGCCTCGTCCCGGGCGCGCACCGCGCCGAGAGCGAATACGCCGGAGATTGCTTCCAACGCGCCCTGACCGCTGTCTCTCGCGGCGGCGGGCGCGGTGAGCTTAGCTGTGGCCGGCTGCTGTTACCCCTCGCGCTGGAGGAACGCGATCGTGCTCCGCGCCACGCGTTCGGGGTCGGCGTCGCAGACGAAGGTGGCCTACCCCTTAGACCTTCTCGAAGGTGACGTCGTCGACAAAGCGCTCATAGCCGCGCAGAAAGTCCGGCCGGACGACGCGGTCCGCCGTGCCATGGAGCAACAGGGTCGGAACGGTCAGGTGCTCGCGCTTGTATCGCCCGCCAGCAGAACTCGCGGGAACTCGCGCGTCACGAAGACGCCGTAGAGGCGCGGCGTGGCGTGGGCGCGCGCCCGCTGGCGTAGCGGCCCGAGATAGATCTCCCACGAGGCGGGATCCATGGGGGGCCGCCAGCCCAGCGCACGATCGCTCGCACACTCCGGCCGCGTCGCGCCCGCGCCGCTCCGCTCCGAGCCGCGGGCTGGCCACGTGCAGGCGCCGCCCTCCGACGGCTAGTGAGGCGACCTACCCGTGGTGCGGGCCCGTAGCCATCCGAGCGTCCGCGTCCGCCGCACGGTCTTGGGGCGTAGGCTCGGGACCATGGATCTGCCTCCCGGGCCGCGCGCCCCCGCAGCCTGGCAGACCGTCGCGTGGACGATGCGACCCGCGGCCTTCCTGCAGCGCGTCCATGGCCGCTTCGGCGACCCGGCCACCATCCGCACCTACTGGACCGACGAGCCGATGGTGCTGTTCTCGCACCCTGATGCGGTCCGGGAAGTCTTCCGCCTCGACCCCGCGATCGCGCCCGCCGGGCAGAGCTGGGAATTCCTGCGTCCATTCGCCGGACCGCACTCGATTCTCGTGCTCGACGGGGAGGAGCATATGCGGGAGCGGCGGCTCATCCAGGCGCCGTTCCACGGGGAGCGCATGCGCGCGTTCGGCCCGACGGTCGCGGAGCTTGTGCGGCGGGAGCTGAGCACGTGGAGCGGCCGCGTCGTCGCGCTCGAGCGGATGAAGCACCTGACGCTCGAGACCATCCTGCGCGTCGTCTTCGGTGCCCGCGGCGAGCAGGAGGCCGCGCCCCTTCGCGATGCCGTCCATGGCGCGCTCGACACCGTCCGCTCGATGCCGCGAATGCTCGCCATGGCGCTTGTGCAGCGTGACCTCGGGCCCCGCAGCCCATGGGGTCGCTTTCGGATAGCGGTCGAGCGCTTCGACGCCCTGTTGCTCGACGTCGTGGCCCGCCGCCGGGCCGACCCGGGCGGCGACTCGATGCTCGCACTGCTGCTCGAGCAGCGCGACGAGGACGGCAATCCGCCAACCGACCAACACCTGCGCGACCAGCTCGTCGCACTGCTCGTGGCCGGCCACGACACCTCGGCGGCCTCGATGGCGTGGGCCTTCGAGCGGCTTGCGCGCCACCCCGCCGTCCACGCGCGCATGGCACAGGGCGACCCCGCCTACCTCGACGCGGTTGTCAAGGAGGTCCTGCGTGTACGCCCCGCCCTGACCATCGCCCCGCGCCGGCTGCTCGAGCCGGTGCGGATCGCCGGGCGAATGCTGCCTCCCGGCGTCCACGTCGCCGCTTGCCTGTGGCTCGCCATGCGCCGGGAGGACCTCTGGCCCCAAGCCGGCGAGTTCCGGCCCGAGCGCTGGCTCGGGGGCCCGCCGCCGAACCCCATGTCGTGGATCCCCTTCGGCGGAGGCGTGCGTCGCTGCGCCGGAGCGCCCTTCGCCGAGATGGAGATGCGGGAGGCGCTACGCGCCGCGGCGGACCTGACGCTCCGGCCGGTCCGCCCCGAACCCGAGCGCGCGCGGCGCAGCGCGCTCGTCGTCACCCCGCATCGCGGCGGCGAGGTGCTCGTCGGATGACGGGCCTGCTCAGCTCGGAGAACCGCATCCGCCCTTGCCGGAATGACGAGCGTGCGGCGATCCTCGCGATCGTCAACCGTGCCGCCCAGGCGTATCGCGGCGTGATCCCAGCCGATCGCTGGCACGAGCCATACATGCCCTTGCATGAGCTCGACTGCGAAATCGCCGCCGGCGTCGTGTTCTGGGGCTACGAGGCCCACGGCGCGCTGGTCGGCGTCATGGGCGTTCAGCGGGTGCGCGACGTGGATCTCATCCGACACGCCTATGTTTCACCGGGCAGCCAGCGGCAAGGCGTCGGCGGCGCGCTGCTCGAGCATCTCGCGAGGTCAACCACGCGGCGCGTGCTCGTCGGTACGTGGGCGGCTGCCGACTGGGCGATTCGCTTCTATCGGCGTCACGGCTTCGAGCTGGTCTCACCCGAGCGAACGGCCGCGCTACTCAAGAGCTACTGGACCGTTCCTGACCGCCAGATCGAGACCTCGGTGGTGCTCGCGAGTCCGCCGCTCGACGGTGGATGAGATGGCCGATCCCACGCGCGGGAACCGCCACCACGGCGGGCGCGTGGTGCGGTTGCCGCCGTGCGCCGCGGGCGCGAGCGAGGCCTTCACGTGTGGGGCTACCCTCCGAGCCCGCCCGCCTCGGGATGCTTCCACAGATAGGCGATCAGCTCCGGGTGGCTCGACTCGAGCAACTTCGGCACTCCGGCACGACGCCGGCGACGAGAGCATCGAGATCCATCGCCGAGTCGGCTTCCTGCCCATCGGAATCCACCGCATGTGAAGCTGTACGTGCAGGTCGGGGAGGGCTGTCATCGTTAGCCGCCGTGGCGAGTTACGACGTGCGGATCCGCCTTGGCGATTCCTCCTCCGCTGGCGTTGACCCGGCCAAGCTGGTGCTCAAGCATCACCTTGCCGACCGCGCGGAGGTCCATGCCGAGGCTCTGTCCGGCGGCCACTTGCTGCACCTATCCGTGGCGGGCTGTCTCTTCAACGCCATCCTTCGGGAGGCGCGATCCCGCGGGATTGCCGTGACCGACCTGCAGATCTCGGCGGAAGGCGACTTCGGCGGTGAGCCCTCGACCTCCACACGGATCACTTATTCAGTCGACCTCGCCGGCGAGGCGCCGGAGGACGAGCTCCGCAAGCTCGTGGCCGAGTGTGAGGAGCTAGTCCCCATCCCTCTCACCCTGGAGCGAGGCGCGCGCATCCAAGCAGGGGCTATCGGGATCCGCAGCGAGGCCTGATCCGCCGCTCGCTGTCGTTACCTTCGGTGGTGAATGGAGGGCGTCAGCAAGCGGTCCGAGAGCTCGTCGTTCCAGATCCGGCCGCATGATCTGTCTTCGCTCACCTTGGGGCGGCGCCGAGCGATGAAGTGCGAAACGCCGGGGAGCATTCCGCACGAGGTTGTCCATTTCCTCGTCCGCCGTTCGTCTTAGAGGCGACCAAGCCCCAAAAAGGAGGAAGCGTGAAGTACATGCTGCTGATTCATCAGGGCGACACCCCGACGCCACGCGACCCGGGGGCGTGGGGCCGCCTGTCGGAGGACGAGCAGAAGGCGGTCTACAGCGACTACAAGGCGGTCAGCGAGACCCCCGGAGTAAGCCCCGGCCTCCAGCTGGAGGATCCCCAGACGGCCACGACCGTCCGCGTGGAGGACGGCAAGACACTCACCACCGATGGGCCGTTCGTAGCCGTCAAGGAGGCACTCGGCGGATACCTCGTGTTCGAGGCCGACGACATCGACGCCGCGATCGAGCTCGCCGCCCGCATTCCGGCGGCCCGCATGGGCGGCGCTGTGGAGGTGCGCCCGATCGCGGAGTGGTAGCGATCCTCGACCAGGTCTTCCGCGACGAGTGGGGACGCGTCCTCGCCAACCTGATCGGTTTCCTCGGCGACTTCAACCTCGCCGAGGAGGCCGCTCAGGAGGCGTTCGCGGTCGCGGCCGAGCGCTGGCCCCACGAGGGGGCGCCCTCCAATCCGCGCGCCTGGCTTGTCACGACCGCGCGCAACCGCACGATCGACCGCATCCGCCGCGATCGCACCCTCGCCGCGAAGACCCGTCTGCTCGAGGTGCCCGAAGCGATTGAGGACGAGGTGGACGACACGACGATCCAGGACGAGCGACTCGAGCTCGTCTTCACCTGCTGCCATCCGGCACTCGCGCTCGATGCCCAGGTCGCGCTGACGCTACGAACGCTCGGCGGGTTGAGCACGGAGGAGATCGCGCGCGCCTTTCTCGTCCCCGAGCCGACCATGGCCAAGCGCCTCGTCCGCGCGAAACACAAGATCAGGGCCGCCGGAATCCCGTTTCGCGTGCCGCCGGCCCATCTTCTCCCCGACCGGCTGGTCGCGGTGCTCGCGGTCGTCTACCTGATCTTCAACGAGGGCTACGGCGGCCGCGGCGACCTCGCTGCGGAGGCGATCCGGCTCGGCCGCGCGCTGGCCGAAGTGATGCCGGACGAGCCCGAGGTGCACGGGCTGCTGGCGCTCATGCTGGTGAACGACTCCCGGCATGAGGCGCGGTTCGCCGAGGGCGCGGTGGTCCTCCTCCGCGATCAGGATCGATCGCTCTGGGACTTCGACCAGATCGAGGAGGGGCGGGTCAGGCTCGATCGCGCGCTGGCGCTCGGGGGCCGCGGTCCCTACGTGGTGCAGGCGGCGCTCGCGGTCCTGCACTCGGAGGAGCCTCAGGACTGGCCGCAGATCGCCGCCCTGTACGGCGAGCTCGCCCGCCTTACCGGCTCGCCGGTCGTGGAGCTGAACCAAGCCGCCGCCATCGCCGAGGCGGGCGAGGTCGAGGCCGCTCTCGCGCTGGTGGAGCGCCTCGAGCTCGACCGCTACCACTATCTGCACGCCACGCGCGCCGAGCTGCTGCGCCGGCTCGATCGCGTCGACGACGCTCGCGCGGCCTACGACCGCGCGCTGGAGCTCGTCCACTCGGACGTCGAGCGGCGGTTCCTCGAGCGGCGGCTGGCGGAGCTCCCGGGCTGACGGGCGCTGGTCTGCGCCTCTAGCAGCCCTTGCAGCAGCGCGAGGCTGCGGGTGAGGGCCGCGCGTTCCTTCTCGCTGGCCCCGCTGAGGGCGGAGGCCAGTGGCCGAACTCGTAGAGCTGGGAGCTCGTGCCGAAGCCACTCGCGGACGGGGAAGGTGATCTCGATACGGACATAGCGGCGGTCGTCTGGGCGCGTGGTGCGGCGTATGAGGCCACGGCGTTCGAGTCGGTCGACGATCCCCGAGACGGTGCTATGGGCGAGCCCGAGCCGCGTGCTGAGCTCGGACAGCGACAGCTCTCCGGCGGCGGGGTTCTTCCGTGTGCTGTCGACCAGCACTTCCATGGCCCGAACCTGAGGTGGTGTGAGCGCCTCGGGCAGGTCCTGTGCGAGCGCACGGGTCGACTCCTCCCGCAGGTGACCGATGGCGTCGAGCTGCTCCGCGACGCGCTCCGCGTCGCTCTGAGCGGCGTTGGCGGTCGGGCCCGTCTTGCGCCTGGTGGTAACGCGTGCGCTCATCGGTGCAGCGGCCGGCCGAACCACCGTGGCATGGGGATCAGTGCCGGGACCCGACGGCGGTAGCGCTCGTATTCCGGAAAGACGCCGCTGAGCAGTCGCTCCTCCGCCCGGGCCTTCCATGCGAGGAAGATCACGCCCAGCGCGAACACGGCCGCCCAGCGTCCTACGTCACTGATCAGCGCCGTGCCGAGCAGCATGCCCACGAGACCGGTGTAGATCGGGTGTCGGGTAACGGCGTAGGGCCCGTCGGTGCGCAGCGCGTGCCCGGCCTTCGCCACGACAGACGAGGACCACATCGTGCCCAGCGCCATGCGTGCCCACAGCGTGAATGCCGTCGCCGACAGCAGCAGCGCAGCGCCGGACGCCCTTGTCCAGGGCGATGACACGGTCAACGACCGCCAGTCGATCCCGGCCGGGTCACCGTGGATCAGCCAGACAGCAGCGACGGCTACAAGCCAGGAATAGTCGCGGGAGCGTTGGCGTACGCGTGGTCCGCGACCCGCGTTATAGAGCGCGCCGGCGATCCAAGCCACCGCGACGGCGCCCCAGCAGACCGTCAGGAGCACCGAGGAGAGCGTGTGCACGCCGCGCCAGACATACCTCTCATGGTAGCGTGTCGTATACGACGCGTCGTATACGACGCAGTGTCACTCGGGGCCGGCGTGGTCTAGGCCAAGGCGCCCGGATGCCGACCGCGAAAAGCTGTCCGGATAGACATCACCACGCGGGGCCCGGAGCAGCGAGCTCCTTGCTCTCGATGGCGGTTTCTGTGATCACTGATCCGACCGTGATGAAGCGCTCAGCCGGCTGACGGCGCGCGGCGCTGAGCTGCCGGACCGTCTCGAAGGCGGGCTTGCGGCGGACCGGGAAGGTGGGCGGCCCACCAATGTGGACCAGACCTTCCGAGGCCCAGCGCCCGCCGAGGTTGTCGCGAAGGGTCACGAAGACCTCCGCCGCGCCGGCACTGGCGAGTAGCAGGATCGAGCGCCGCAGAAATGCCGCCTGCGCGGCTGGCCCGCCTCGGAAGCTGCGATCGTCCTGATGACCGCTCTCGGAGGGGTAGCCGTGCTCCGTCACCCAGGTCGGGCCGTGGAAGCCGTACGCGGCGAGGACTCGACGCCAGCGACCGAGGCGGAACGGGAGAGTGCGGAGCGGCCCGCGAACGTGGACGCTGGCTATGTCGAACTTGCGGGCCGCGTCGGCCCCCAGCGTGCGGAACACCCGTCCCGCCCAGCCGGCGGTTCGCGGTGACCCGACACCGCCCATGACCACCTGGGCCTGGGGAGCTATGCGCTTGATGGCATCGTGGGCGCTACTCAGCATGCGGGCGTACGACTCGGGGCCGCTCTTGAAGGCCCAGGACTGATCGGGCTCGTTGCCAATCTCCCAGTGCCGGATCGCCCCCCGCGCGTGCGCCGCCACAGCGCCGGCAAGTTGGCCGTACACCCGCATGTCGCGCGGAGCGCAGAGCGGCGCGTCGCGCGGGCGCTCGGGGCAGCCCGACAACCAGGTGGGGACGCCTAGCATGATCCCGAGCACAGGCAGTCGATAATGGCGCGAGAGCTCGATGACCCGGTCGAGCTGGCGCCAGTCGGCCGGGGCGCCGGGGCGGCTGAAGATTGCGCTCAGCTCGATGTCCACCCGGACGTAGCGCGCTCCCAGCGCCGCGGATTCGGCGAAGATCCGGTCCTTCATCGCGAGCGGCGTGCAGCAGGTGTAGAGCATGGCGTGGGAGGAGACGGGGGCGCGGGCCGCCTGGGCGCTGGCGGGCACGGACAGCGCCGCGAACGCGGCTGTCAGGAGGAGCCCCGCTCTGCACAGGATGCGCTGCATTGCCGATACGAGGTGCCCGCGCGAGCGTTCCGCCAATCTCAACACGGGGGCCGGCCTCGAGCGTGCCCGGGGCTAGCTCACAGCGAGACACCCGCCGCCGCTGCCCCGACGGGCGGAGTGCGCGTCCGCGTTCGGGTGGGCACGGAGAGACCCTGACAGTTCGTGGACCGGGGCCGCTTGGCGGGGCGGCGAGGCTGCGGGACGGGGCACGGCCTGAGCGCTGACGAGGATGACGACAGTAGTGATGAAGAAGGCGAGACCCAGTGGCCCGGTACGCGGCGGGTGGGCGGCGACCGTCGCTGACAGGCCGAGGAGAATGGCCTCCGATTTCGGGGCTCCGATGCGCCGGAGGGCGATCGCCGCGGCAATCCGCGACGACCCAGCCGAGACCCCCGATCACGGTGAACACGCCCGGATCCCCGATCAGCGCGTTGTCGTCGTAGCCCTCCACGAGCTCGGCGCCGACGGGCCGGTCCGGCGCTGGGAGTTTGTTTACCCGCCCCGCGAGGACGCCCAGTCCGATCCCCAGCACGGGCCCCTCGACCCCGGCGGCGAACGCTCGAGCGGGGGGTAAGGCGCCTCGAGCCCCGGCACAGTCCTGGATTTTGGGCTCATAGGAAACCGCGTGCGCTGGACCGATCGCGACCCGCGCAAACGCAAGCACAACGCGACGCTCGCGAACGGCCCGAGGGAGGCGGCTTCGGCTCACCGATGCTCGTCAGGCGGCGGAGCTGGGCGCAGCGTTTCACGAGACCGGGCACCTACCGGATCTTCTGCACTCCACCCGCTCACGATGACCCAGACCGTCCAAGTGCGGGCGCACTGAGTCACTCCACCCGCCGCCCTCCACCGCCTCGGCACGCGTCGTCGTCATCCGGCCATCAGGGTCATGCGAGACGAGGAACGGCATCGGCACTTCCAGCCACCCCTGATTCCGCGCCACGCTGCGGTAGCGTGCGCGCATCGAGGCAGAAGAATCAACAGGAGCAACGCCGGCTCGCGGCCCTACTCGCAGCCGCGTTCCCGACGGGGAGATCGCCGAGCTGCGGGACGTGCGCTTCCCGGTGGCAATGCGTGGCTACGACCGCGACGCCGTCGACCGCTACGTAAACCGCGTCAACCAGGTGATTGCCGAGCTCCAAATCACCGCCGCTCCGGAATCCGCGATCCGGCACGCGCTCGAGCAGGTCACAGAGGAGACGAAAGGTCTCCTCGAGCGTGCCCACGAGACAGCAGACGAGATCACCCGCCGCTCCCGCTCCCAGGCCGACGACCGTATCCAGCGCGCCGAGCAGGAGGCTCAGCAGCTGCACGATGCCTCCGAGCAGGAGGCCCGCGAGCTGCGCGGCGACGCGGCCCATGAGGCCCGGGAGGTCCGGGAGGCTGCCGCACGGGAGGCACGCGAGGTCCGCGAGGCCGCGCAGCGCGAGGCGCGCGACATTCGCGAGGCTGCCGAGACGCGCGTCAGCGAGCTAGAGGCCGACGCCCGCGCAATCCTCGAGGACCGCGCCCGGCATATCAGCGAGCTGCGCGACTTCGTCCGGCGCCTCGGCGACTTCGCGGAGGGAGCGGCCGGCCGTTATCCGACACCCCAGCCGTCGTCGTCCCCCGAGGAGGAGCAACCGACCTGAGTCGCCGCGGTCTCCCGCCGCTGACAGGAGCGGGCGGCCCGACAGAGCGGGCACTGATATGACCGGCCCAGGCTGCCTCAGGGCCGAGGTCACGCCTCCTGGAGCACAGACAGCACGTTGCCGGCCGGGTCCTTGAACCAGGCGATGTACGGGCCCTGGCGGGAGATTCCCTTCTCGTCCTGCTCGAAGCCGTCGTACCTCTCGAAGCGCACGCCACGGGCCGCGAGCTCGTCCACGGCCTCGTCGATGTCGTCGACGGGGAAGTTCAGGATCGTGTACGTCGCCGGTGTGTGGTCCGGCTTCTGGTAGACCAACGTGTCTCTGTGACCGGCCAGGTGCAGCGAAATCAGGCCGTGCTCCTCGGACACGATCGATGTGCTCAGGCCAAGGGTCTCGCCGTAGAACTCCCGAGCCTTCTGCACGTCGTCCACCGCGAAGCCGCTATATGCCTTGCTGTTGGCGAGCATCGGTAGCTCCTCTCGTAGGGGCGTATGCGGTGTAGACCGGCCCGCGGCCGGAAAGTCATCGCCCGGACCGCCCCTCTTAGTCCAGCCGAGCGGGCAGACCGGAGCTCTCGAAGGCGGCGAGGACGTTAGACGAATCCATGGGCTGCTCTGGCCACCGCTCGTAGAAATGGCGATCGCGACTCAGCGTTGACCGCGTGATGAAGGAGGTCACTTCCGTGATCCGCCCGCCCCGGTCAACCGTCAGAACGTCGAGCGCAAACGGACGGTAGAGCTGGTCCTCCTCATACCAGCAGTAGCTGCCCACGGCCGCCTGGCCGCTCGCCCGGGCGGGGAGGTGGCGCCAGCGCCAGTCGCCCGAGAGCGGCCCCCGGATCAGGAATCCGGTGAGCGCCTCGCGACCGCTGAACCAAGCCGCGAGCGGGGGCATCGACCACGCGGCGTCCTCGGCGAGCATGCCGACGACGGCGTCGACGTCCCCCCTCTGCATCGCATCCATGTAGCCCTCGACGACCTCGCGGAGGCGCTCGTCACCGAGCGCGCGCAGGGTTGCTTGCTGGCTTTGCTCGGGAAGGCGCTCCTCGACCGTCTTGCGGGCGCGCTGCAGGGCGCTGTTCAGCGCCGCGACGCTCGTCTCGAGCGACTCGGCAGCCTCCTGGGCCGAGAACCCGAGCACCTCGCGGAGGATCAGGGCCGCGCGCTGGTTGGCGGGGAGATGCTGCAGCGCCGCTACGAACGCCAGCTCTACGCTCTCGCGCACCTCATAGCGAGCCTCCGGCGCGGCAAAGCCGTCCTCGAAGCCAAGGCTCTCGTCCGGGTAAGGCTCCACCCATACCGACTCGACGGGCGGCAGTCCGAGCCCGTCGTGCGGGTCTGTGGCCGGACCGTAGTCGATCGGAAGCACCCGCTTGGGCCGCCGCTCGATCGCGGTCAGACACGCGTTGGTAGCGATCCTGTATAGCCATGAACGGAGCGAGCTTCGCCCCTCGAACTTCGGAAGACCGCGCCAGGCGCGCAGCGAAGCGTCCTGGAGGGCGTCCTCGGCATCGTGGACCGAGCCGAGCATCCGGTAACAGTGCGCTTGCAGCTCCTTCTGGTAGGGCTCCAGGAGGCGGCGGAACGCCTGCTCGTCGCCGCCGCGGGCCGCCTCGAGCAGCTCTCGCTCCTGCGCCGTCGCGCTTGTCGTGGGGATAGGCATTCCTTGCAGGTTAGACCGATCATGCAGGCCCGCTTGATCGGCCGGGCGCGATTAGTTCCGGGGTCCGCGCGGGTCCAAGAGGACAGGGCATGACCTCGGCCTCCCCTAATCCCGTCGTCCACCTGGAGCTTCACACGGGCGATCTGCCACGGGCATGCGGGTTCTACGCGCGGCTCTGCGGCTGGCGCCCGGAACCGATCGACGCCGGTTGCGGCTCGTACCTCGCGCTCGAGCTCGGGGGCGGACTAGCTGGCGGCGTCGTCGAGTGCGATACGCGCCGTCCGTTGTCGCTGCCTTACGTGGAGGTCGGCGAGTTGGCCGAGGTCACCGAGCGGGCGCGCCTGTTCGGCGCCGACGTGCTGCTCGAGCCCCGCGAGGGACCGGGGGGCTGGCGCAGCGTCGTCGCCACTCCCGCCGGTGGCGAGATTGCGTTCTGGCAGCCGAAGCGCTGACCGTTCTTCGATTCGGCCGCCATCCGGGCAGCCGGGTCCCGGTCTGGCGGCTCAAGCGTCTACTCGTTGCCGCCTCGGCGGCGGTCCCTGATCTGCACGATCGCCAGCCAGACGAGGAAGCCGATCACCGGAGCGAAGTACCCGAGGTTGACCAGCCAGTGGCCCGCGTGAGCGACCACGAACGTCATGTGTTCGCCTGCGAGAGTAGCCAGAGGGCCAGGCTGGTGAAGCCGATCATCACCCCGAGCATCCAGTATTGGGAGCGCACCGCGAGCTTCGCACGGTCGTAGATGGAGAGCGCACGGTCGTGGGCGAGCGTCAGGCCGGCCACGTGCCCCGCCACCACGAAGCCGACCTGGCAGTACCAGGTTTGGTTCGACGAGATCACCCCGAAGTTGATCGCCTTGCCCGCGGTGCCGAAGATGTCCGAGCCGTTGCCGAGCGGATCGGAGGCCAGGAAGCCGGGCTGGGGGATCGGGTGGAGGACGACGAGCCCCTGGCCCTGGAAGAGCAGCAGCGTCAGGTAGTGGGCGGACGCATACGCGAGCGCGATGGGGACCAGTGTGTGCGCGAAGGTCCCGGCCAGCCGGCGCGAGGAGAACCCACCGCCCACGGTGCGGGCGCCGGCCACCCCCAGCCTGTAGAAGCCGTAGATGACGAGGACCGCCGCAAGCAGGCCGACGAAGAACGACGCCTCGAGCGCGTGCTCCGGGCTGATCCCGATCGACTCGAAGAATTTGGCCAGGTCCGGGGCGAGGTTCGTCCAGAGCGGCGCCTCCGCGGCGCCGTCGAACGTCACGGAGCCGATCATCACCGCCACCAGCGGGACGGTGCCGGGTAGCGGCTCCAGAGCGCTTAGTCCCGAGAGCGGCTTGCGCAGCCCGATCCGGTTGCCGCGACGTTCGAGGGGGGAGATCCGTGAGAAGAGATTGAAGTAGACGGAGAAGGCCTCGCCGCGGTCGATCCAGGCCTCCACTCCGTACAGCGCCATGGCCACGAACGTGAGCGCGGAGTACACGAGCGCGGCGATCGCGACATTCTCCGGCTTGCTGCCGTTCGAGATGACGAGCTCCATCATCGCGAAGGCGAAGATCCCCGCTGCCGCGGGCCAGCGGCCGAGCCGCTCGGGATAGGCGAGCGGCGCGGGAATCGGCCCCCTGGCGGCCGCCTGCGCCACTCCGGCGACTGCCCGCCCGATCGCCCGCCAGGGGTTGAAGGCGCGGAACAGGTCGCCGAAGAGCACGCTCGCCGGCACGAGGCCCACCCAGAAGATCACGTATACGAACGTGGGCGCGAAGTTCGCCGTTGAGCTCTGCGTCCCCTCGAAGCCGCTGTAGACGACGAGGCCGAGCAGGAACACCCCCACCGCCCCGCAGAGGACCTCCACGGGGCGGCTCGTCAAGACTCGACCGAGGCCGCCGGGCAGCGGGCGCCACCCCGCCTCTTGGAGCCGCGGGTCCGGCCACAGCACGGCAAGCGCGACGAAGGAGATGACCAGGACCATCGCCGCCGCCCACCCGAACAGCCACTCCGGGATCGGTAGGTCGGAGCGGACGACCAGGCCGTGGGCGATCAGCAGCACTCCGCTCACCCCGGCCGGACCTGCAGGCTGGCGATCTTGGTGGCCGTCTGCTCGAGCTCGATCTCGAAGGCCCCCTCGATCCCGGCCTTGAACCTGAACGAGCGGGGCGCCCAGGCGCCATGTCGCGCTTCAGGTCGTAGCCGTGCACGTGTATCTCCTGGGATGTGTCCGCGGAGCCGACGGTCAGTCGGACGGTGTCCCCTTTGGTGACGGCGATGGTGCGGACCCCGCCTACCGGTTTGCCGTCGCGAACCGTGAGCCGCTTGATCGCCGGCGCGCCCGGTGCTTCGGCCGTGCTGGTCGGCGACCCGCCGCCGCCGTTGTCACCCGACCTGATCAAGACGAAAGCCACCACGGCCACGACCACCGCGGCTGCGATCAGGGCGACTCGCCCGTTTCTGGACACGTCGATTTCCTCCTTCCGGGTGGTTCGCGCTCCGGCGTCGCCGGAGCCTCACTCAGGAGGTCGCCGGAGGGGCTCTGCCCGCCAGGTGGCGGGCGAGCACCGACGCGGCTGGGCGCGCCGGACGCCACACCGGGCGGCTAGCAGGCCCGGGCCGCGCCCGGCGCCGCCGGGCGCGCCGGATCGCCGCCCGTACCACTCCGCCCGCCCAGCGCAGGGCGCAGGCGACCAGCGCGCCGAGCACGAGCGCCAGCGGGAGCGCCAGCAGACCGCCCCCCGAGAGCGGGTCGTGCACCGGACCGCCCGCCAGCGCAGACTCGAGCAGCTCCTGCCCGATATAGACGAGGACGAGCCCTGCGGTCGCGGCGAGCCAGGCGAGCGCGAAGCCGCAGGGCGCCGGTTCGCCGTCGCCGTCGTCCCGCGCCCCTGCCACCCGCAGGGCCAGCTGCCCCGCCGCCAGGCCGAAGAGGAGCACCACGCCTGTCGCCGCGAACGGGATGTACGCGTGGTCTGCCTGCTCGAGACCGTCTGCCGGGGCGAGCAGGTAGCGAAGCTCGTGCAGGGACAATGCCGCCAGAGCCAGGAGAGCGGGCCCGCGAACTCTGGAGCGGCTGGCCGGCATGGCTCGGCGGGAGTATGGCAGGAGCATCTTCACACGCTCGAAACAGGCCGGTCACAGCCCCGCGACCCAGTTTCGCCCCTGGCGCGCCATCCTCGCCCCAATGGAGGCTCGGGGTGATATCCGGCCTGACCGTTCCCCGCGCGGGCGTGCGGAGCAGAGCCCGGTCACGAGGTGGTCGCGCCCCCGCCGGCCGCCGTCTAGCGTTCCGTGCGAGTGGAGCAACCACAGCCGCCGGCGTACCGCAGGAGAGAGTTCATCGGGCTGGCCGCCGGCGGCGTAGCCGCGGTGAGTCTCGGCGCCGGCGTCTGGAAGGGCGTCCTCGAGGGGGCTCAGAAGATGCGTCGTGGCGGAACCGGCTATGGCCCGCTGCGGCCATTGGACGAGCACGGCATCCGCCTGCCCGAGGGCTTCCGCTCCCAGCTGATCGCGCGCGGCGGGTGGCTTGTCCCGGGCAGCGACTATCGCTGGCATACCGCCTCGGACGGCGCCGCGACCTTTCCGACCCGTGACGGCGGCTGGATCCTCGTCTCCAACTCGGAGGAGCTGAAGGGCGGGGCGAGCGCGATTCGCTTCGGCTCCGCCGGCCAGATCCGCGACGCATACCGGATCCTCTACGGCACGACGCAGAACTGCTCTGGCGGTGGGACGCCCTGGGGCACGTGGCTCTCCTGCGAGGAGGTCGAGGGCGGCTATGTCTGGGAGTGCGACCCCACGGGACGCCGCCGCGCGCGGCGGCTACCGGCGCTTGGGGCGTTCAAGCACGAGGCCGCCTCCGTGGACCCCCGCGAGCGGCGCGTCTACTTGACCGAGGATCTAAAGGACGGTCTGCTCTACCGCTTCACGCCGACCCACTGGCCGAGCCTGGAGGCGGGCCTGCTCGAGGCCGCCAGCGTCTCGGCCGGAGGCTCGGTCTCCTGGACCGAGGTGCCCGATCCCGCGGC
>Ga0126313_10000616_pt1 | contig 17172 bp, 15 predicted proteins | sample Plot105A_FD_89954 | JGI IMG/M metagenome (GOLD analysis project Ga0126313, IMG submission 89954) | Serpentine soil microbial communities from UC McLaughlin Reserve, CA, USA - Plot105A | ecosystem: Environmental > Terrestrial > Soil > Grasslands | place: USA: UC McLaughlin Reserve, Lake County...
ATGCGCGGCAAGCAGCTTGCGGCTGCGAGCGTGAGCCAGTACTGGGCGCTTGTGAAGGCGCGGGCCGGACTCGACTTCGACTTCTACCTGGCGACCAAGCACTACGGCGTGCACCTGCTCTACAAGCTCGGCCTGAGCAAGCGGGCCATAGCCGCTCAGATGGGCTGGTCAGAGGATGCGGTGGACGGCCTACTGCGCGTCTACGGCCACGCCGATCTCGTGGCGCTTTCCGAGGTCGATGCGCTGTATTCGATGCACGATTCGATGCACGGGCATCCGCGCTAGGTCAGCGTGCCGTAGTTGATGCCGCCGTACTGGAAGGTCGGCACTACCGGCCATTGCCGACGCCAAGCGGGCATCTCGGAGGAGGGAAAGACGTTCATCCAGCGCGGATCGGCGCGGCCCGGGTCGGCGACGGCCTTCTCCTTGACCATCGAGTCGTACTGGTCGATCGAGTCCTCGAGCGTGTTGGAGTTGAGGATCACCTCGCGGCCCATGAACTCGGCCTCCCGCTTGACGCCGGGGATCTTCGAGAGGTATGGGTGCCAGTTGTCGGCGCAGACGCCGTTCTCGGATGAGACCCACACTCCGTCCGGCGTGTTGATCACGAGCGACTGGTTGCCGTCGGTGTGCCCGGGGGTCGACATGAACGCCGCGCCGATCCCCAGCTCGACGTCGCCGTCGAGGAGCACGAGGTTGTCCTCGATCACGTGGTCCATCGCGCCCGGCACGTACCAGGCCCACTGCATGGGATGCGGCGACCGCAGCGTGTCCACCTCCTTGCGCTGGTAGAGGAACTTCGCGTTCGGGAAGAACGGCTTGAGCGGCTCGCGCTCGCCCTCCACGGGCTGGTCGGTGCCCATCAGGATGCGGAGGTCCTGGACGTGCAGGTGGTCGAAGCTGACGTAGTCGACGTCGGCCGGGGTCAGCCCGCAGGCGGCGAGCGCCTGCTCGACCGTGTTGTGCTCCTTGGCGAGCACGTTATTCGAGAGCCACTCCCCGTAGCGTTCGATGAGCTGCGCGTAGAAGGGAGCCTGAGCCGACCCCTCGGGAACCGTCGGCTCCCAGACAAGCGTCTTCAGCTCACCCTCGAAGTCGTGGAACTGCACGACCACGAGCCGGTTGGTGATGTTGATGAAGGGGTTGAGGCCCTTTGCGGCGCCGCCGAAGGCATAGCGCGTCGGATACCCCGCCGACACCAGGTCGACCGTCCGGACTCCCGTGACCTGGCCCTGATCCTTGAAGCGCCGGCGGAAGTCGTCAGCGGCCGCCCGGATGGCCACGTGCCGGTCGCCGCGCGGCCAGGTGGCGTTCGCATCGTCGAACTCATGGAACGGCTTGATCCCGATCGTCTCGGGGCTCTCGATGACGGCCATCTCTCCTCCTGGGCTTGCGGTCCGACCGATTAGCGTACTCGGCCGATGCATGACCTCGCCTGCGTCGTGCACCTCCATTCGATCTACTCGGATGGAACCGGCACGGTGCCTGAAATCGCGCGCGCGGCACGACGGAGCGGAGTGGACGTCGTGCTGCTCACAGACCACGACACGCTCGAGGCCAAGCGGCGCGGCGAGGAGGGCTGGTACGGGCCGGTGCTGCTGCTGGTGGGCGAGGAGGTCTCGCCGAGAGGCGGCAACCACTACCTGGCCTTCGGGCTCGACGAGCACGTCCGCCGTCGAGGCCGCTCGCCGGCCGACATCTGCGAGGCCGTGCGGGACGGCGGCGGCTTCGGCTTCGCGGCCCATCCGTGGTCCAGGGGCTCGGAGCGCTTCAAGCGCGTCCGGGGAATGCCCTTCGACGATCTCTCCTGTGCCGCCCTGCACGGTGTGGAGCTGTGGAGCTTCGCCACGGACACGGGCGAGAGCCTGCGCGGGATCCGCGAGGTGATCCGCTTCCTCGCGCGGCCGGGTCACGTGCTGCGGCACCCTCCCGACCGGAACATGCGCGGTTGGGAGAAGCTTTGCCGCGAGCGGCCCACGGTCGCGCTCGGCGGTCTCGACGCGCACCAGTTCGGCAAGCGCATCGGCCCGTTCGTCCCGCTCCGCCTGATGAGTTACAGGCGCTCGTTTCGCTTCATCCGGACCCACGTGCTGGCAGAGGAGCCGCTGAGCGGCGACGTCGAGCACGACCGCGAGCTGGTCTACGCGGCGCTGCGCGCTGGCCGCTGCTACATCGCGGTCGACTCGCTGGCCGCGGCGAAGGGCTTCCGCTTCTGGGCCGAGGCACCCGGCGGCCGGGTCGAAATGGGAGAGGAGGCGCCGGCAGGCGAGTGGACGCTGCGGGTGAAGCTGCCCTCCGCCGCGCGGCTGCGGCTTCTCCGGGACGGTCGCGAGATCGGCAACGGCCCGGAGCAGCGGGTCGATGAGCCAGGCGTTTACCGCGTCGAGGCCTACCGGGATGCGCATGGCGCGGAGCGGACCTGGCTCCTCTCCAACCCGATCTATCTGCGCTAGGCGTCCCCGCGCCCGCCCTATCCGCGCTAGGCGTCCCGCGGCACGCCTACCTGCGCTAGGCGTCCCGCGGAGCCGCCGGCGCCCCCCGCGCCGCGCCGGCGCTGGCCGCGACTACCAGCAGGATCGCCACGAGCTCGCGGGCGCGCAGGTCCTGTCCCAGCACGACGAAGCCGGCGAGCGCCGCCACTGCCGGCTCGAGGCTCATCAGCACGCCGAAGACCGGCTCGGGCAGGCGTCGCAGCGCCTCGAGCTCGAGCGAGTACGGCACCGCCGAAGAGAGCATCGCCACCGCAGCGCCGAGCGCGAGGAGGCCGGGCTGGAGGAGGGCGTCGCCACCGTCGGCGACGCCCACTGGCACGAGCAGGACGCTCGCCACGACCATCGCCAGCGCCAGGCCGCTTCCGCCGGAGAAGACCCGCCCGATCCGGGCGCTGAGCAGGATGTACGCGGCCCAGAAGCCGCCCGCGAGCAGGGCCAGGCCGACCCCGCCGGAATCCAGACCCGCGAAGTCGCCGAAGTCGGACAGCAGCAGGATCCCCGCGGCCGCGAGCACCACCCAGAGGAGGTCGAGCGCCCGGCGCGAGCCGACCACCGCGACCCCGAGCGGGCCGACGAACTCGAAGGTCACCGCAACCCCCAGCGGGATGCGGTCGAGGGCGCCGTAGAAGGACAAGTTCATCCCGGCGAGCGAGACGCCGAAGGCCGCGGCCAGGGCGAGGTCGCGGCGCGGTCGCCCCCCGACGCGCGGCCGCCACAAGACGAGCAGCAGCAGCGCGGCGAACAGCACCCGCAGAAACACGGTGCCGCCGGGGCCGAGGTCGTCGAACAGGGTCTTCGCCAGCGCCGCGCCGAATTGAACCGACGCGACCGCGGCGAGCACGAGCCCGGTCGGTGGGAGGCGACCCACAGGGCGATAATGCCCGGCCGTGGCAGGTCGCAGCTGGGAGCAGTACCAGGCGGCGTTCGAGGGCCTGGACGCGCCGTTCGCGTTTGTGGATCTCGACGCCATGTGGTCGAACGCCCGCGAGATGCTCGGCCGCGCAGCCGGCAAGCCCATTCGAGTGGCGAGCAAATCGGTGCGCTGCCGGCCGCTCCTGCGGGCGATCCTCGACCGCGACGAGCGCTTCGCCGGTCTGCTCACCTTCACCCTCGCCGAGTCGCTGTGGCTTCACTCACAGGGCTTCGAGGACCTGATGTGTGCCTACCCCACGGCCGACCGCGGCGCCCTCGCCGAGCTGGGTCGACTGGAGTCCGACCGGCCCCCGATCGTGATGGTCGACTCGACCGCCCATCTCGACTTCATCGACGCCGCCGCCGGCGCCGGGCACCGCCCGATCCGGGTCTGTATCGAGATCGACCTCGGCTACTGGATCGCCGGGGGAAGGATCAAGATCGGCGCCAAGCGGTCGCCCATCCGCACGCCCCAGCAGGCGGCGGCGCTGGCGGACCACGTCCACGGGCGGCCCGGCCTGGAACTGGCCGGCATCATGGGCTACGAGTCACACATCGCCGGCGTGGGCGATCCGCCGCTCGGCAAGCGCCTTCAGGGCCCTGCGATCCGCCTGATCAAGCGCCGCTCGGCGCGGGAGATCGCGGAACGCCGCGCCGCTATCGTGGCGGCCGTCCGAGAGGCGACCTCGCTCCAGCTCGTGAACGGTGGGGGTACCGGCAGCCTGCACACCACGGCCCAGGAGGAGGCTGTGACCGAGTTGGCGGCGGGCTCCGGCTTCTACGCGCCCACACTGTTCGATCGCTACGCGGACTTCACCCTCACCCCCGCCGCCGCCTTCGCGCTGCCCGTGGTGCGCAAGCCCGCGACGCGGGTGGCGACCCTGCTCGGCGGCGGCTATCTCGCCTCCGGCCCCGCGGGCAAGGACCGGCTGCCCGAGCCGTGGCTCCCCTCGGGCCTCCGCTTCGATCCGCTGGAGGGCGCCGGCGAAGTGCAGACGCCGGTGCTCGGCGCGGCCGCCGCTGGGCTGAAGCTCGGGGACAAGGTCTACCTGCGGCACGCCAAGGCCGGCGAGCTCTGTGAGCGCTTCGACAGGCTCCTTCTCGTCGAGGGCGGGGAGGTCGTGAACGAGATCCCGACCTACCGCGGCGAAGGCCGCTGCTTCGTCTAGGAGGCTGCCTCAGACCCCCGCGCACGTCTGGTGGCGGCGGATCTCCGCTGGGCTGTGCCCTCGGTCGGCGAGGTAGCGAGCCTGCTGTTGCGCCTCGCTGCGTCCTTGCCCAGCTTCTGCTCGCGGTCGACAAGGCGGTCGCGGCGATCGTGCAGGGGCTGCGCCGCACGGGTTGGATGACACGCTGACATGTTCACCTCGGACAACGGCTTATTCCACGGTGAGCACCGGGTGCGCAACGGGAAGGTGCTCGTCTACGAGCCATCGATCAGGGTCCCACTGGTACTGCGCGGCCCGGGGGTGCGCCGCGGCGCCCACCGGCGCAAGCTCGTCACCAACGCCGACCTGGCGCCAACGATCCGCGATGCTGCAAATGCCCGGCCGGGACGCCTAGAGGATGGCCGCTCGCTCTCCCCGCTGCTTGCGCGACTCCGGGCGCGAGTGGGGCCGCGACCGGCTGATCGAGGGGAACGCCGGGGTGAACGGCGGCTTCAGGGCGCTGCGCACCTATCGCTATGTCTACGTCGAATAATCGAACGGCGAGCAGGAGCTCTACGGCCTGCGGAGTGACCTTTTCCAGCTCCAGCGCCGCCACGCCGACCCGGCCTACGCTTCGATTCGAGCTGCGCTCGCAGGCCGGCTAGCAGCGCTCAAGGTCTGCCGTGGCCGGGGTTGCCGGCGGCATCCACGCCTGCGCCTCGCGACCCGCCCGAGGCGCCGCTGCGCTCGCCGGGCCGTGCGCGCCCGCATCGTCGGAAGCGATCGGCGCACGGTCGCACAGGTGGACTTCATCGTCCGCAGCCGGCGCGCGGCCCGCGACCGGAAGCCGCCGTTCGTCAAGCGGATCCGGATCCGCCGGGTCCGGCAGGGCCGGCGGTTTCGCCTGAGGGCGCGGGCGACGACCCTCGACAGTCGGGTCGTGACGCTGGACCGCCGCCTGAGACGCTGCCGCTAGGCGGGCACGGCGGCCCGAACCGGACCCAGGACGCGCTCGCAGTAGTCGTTCCCGAACTTGCCCTCGGGGTCCAGCCGGGCGCGGACCGCCTGGAAGCGCTCCCATGCCGGGTAGCGCGGCTGCAGCGTGGCAGCCAGTTGATAGTGGCGCTTGCCCCAGTGCGGGCGGCCACCGTAGTCATCCATGATTCGCTCGACAGCCCGGAAGTAGCTCTCGAACTCCATCCCCCGGTACTGGTGGACCGCGACATAGACCGTGTCGCGGCCGTGGGCTGTCGACAGCAGCGCGTCGTCACCGGCCACCAACCTGACCTCGATCGGGAATCCCACCCGCAGGCTGCGACGCTTGACGAGCGCCAGCACCCGGCGGGCGGCCTCCACCCCGTGTTCGCGCGGCACGGCGTACTCCATCTCCGTGAACCTGATGTCGCGTCGGCTCGCGTAGACCCGGTGGCTCAGGTCGGTGCGGGTCGAGCCCCGGACGAGCCGGGCGATGTTGCGCCCCAGCCAGGGAATGAGGGCGGGGAAGCGACGCCCGACGCGGAACACCAGGTCGGGAACCACGTTCTCGAGCACTTGGTCCTGCAGCAGCCGTTCCGCGCGCCCGGGTGGCTCAGGGGGGAAGTCGCCCCGCTCCGACCGCCGGACGATGGCGAGGTCGGAGTAGGGAAACGCGAAGAACTCGAAGTGGTCATTCGAGTCGGCCAGCTCGTCGAAGCGGTCCAGCGTGTCGGCCAGCGGCCGGGGCTCGTCCAGCCGCCGGAGGGTGAAGCCGGGCACGCAGCGGAGCGTGACCGCGGAGATCGCCCCCAGGCAGCCCAGAGACACGCGGGCCGCGAGAAGCTCGTCGCCCCCGTCCACGTCCACGGTCTCGCCCGAGGCAGTGACGAGCCTGACGGCGGTGACGCGCGACGACAGGTTTCCGAAGTGGGCGCCTGTGCCGTGGGTGGCCGTGGCGAGGGCGCCGGCCAAGGTCTGCCTGTCGATGTCGCCCTGGTTCTCCATCGCCAGGGCGCGTGCCGCCAGCTGCTTGCCGAGATGGTGCAGCGATATGCCCGCCTGGACGGTCACGAGCTCCCCGTCCTGATCGAGCACCCGGTCCAGCCGCGAGAGGTCGACCAGGACGCCGTCCGTGCAGGCGACGTCCGTGAACGAGTGCCCGCTACCGGCGACGCGAACCCGCTCCGCCCTTCGCACGACCTCGGCGAGCTCTTCCTCGCTCGCGGGCCGCGCGATCCGCAGAGGCGCGCAGACCTGTTCGCCGGCCCAGTTGGTCCACCGCTCGGCCATGGCGGGCCGAGCCTAGCGGCTGTCGCGCACCGGAAATTCGTCCCGCGGCAATCTGTTGAACCTGGTCGTCGGCTGGCCCTAGACGGTCTTCGCGGCCGGCTCCAGCTCTGCCTTCGCCGTCCAGTGCGTCTCCGGATCCGGCGGCCTGTCGCGCAGGTACCCCTCCGCGTCGAGCGCGGCCATACAGCCCATTCCGGCCGCGGTGACCGCCTGCCGGTAGGTGTGGTCGACCAGATCGCCGGCTGCGAACACGCCGGGGACGTCCGTGTGGGTCGAGCCGCTCTTCACGAGCACGTAGCCGTTCTCGTCGAGCTCGACTTGACCCTGGACCAGCTCGGAGTTCGGCCGATGCCCGATCGCGATGAAGGCGCCACCGATCTCGAGCTCCTTCTCCGAGTCGTCTCCGGTGTTCTTCAGCACCGCCTTGTCGAGCGATCCGTCGTCCCCCGCCTCGAGGCTCTCGACCACATACGGCGTGACGAACTCGATGTTCTCGCTGTCCTGCGCCCTGTCGACCATGATCGCCGAAGCCCGGAACTCGGGACGCCGGTGCACGACCGAGACCTTGTCGGCGAACTTCGAGAGGAAGATGGCGTCCTCCATGGCGGTGTCGCCGCCGCCCACGACCATCGCCTGCGCGCCGCGGAAGAAGGCGGCGTCGCAGGTCGCGCAGTAGGAGACGCCCTTGGCCGCCAGCTCGTCCTCGCCGGGCACGCCGAGCTTCTTGGGCTCGGCGCCCATCGCCAGGACGACGGACTTGGCCCTGAACTCCTCGTCACCGACCATGACCTTGTGGAGCCCGCCATCACGGGACAGCTCGACGGCGGTGGCGTCGTCGGTGATGAAGCGGGTGCCGAAGCGCTCGGCCTGGTCACGGAACTGCTTCATCATCTCCGGGCCGAGCACGCCCTCCGGGTAGCCCGGGTAATTCTCGACGTCGGTCGTCTGCTGGAGCAGCCCGCCCCACGCGAATCCCTCGACCACGAGCGGCTCCAGATCCGCGCGGGAGGTGTACAGCGCAGCGGTGTACCCGGCAGGTCCGCTGCCGATGATGGTCACTTTCTCTACGCGCTTCTTCTCGCCCACGTGGCCTCCGGTGTTCTTACTTTACTTTGTGAAGTATAGACCCCGTGGCGGGCGACTTCGCGACGTTCGCGCTCCCAGCCGGACACGGTCCGGCGAAGCTGGAAGAACGCCACGATGCCCGGCGGAATGGGAAGCCAGAACGCGACGATGCGGTAGGTCAGCACGGCGGGGAAGACGATGCTGCTGGGCACGTCGAACATGACGAAGGCCGCGATCATGCCGGCGTCCACCGAGCCCACGCCCCCAGCGGGCGACGGCACGAGGTTGGCGGCCATGCCGACGAAGAAGCCCTGCACGAGCACCGCGAACGGCACGTTCCCGCCGAACGCCTCGAAGGCTGCCCACAAGACCCCGATGTTCGCCGCCCAGAAGCCCACCGCCCCGCCCACCGCCAGCGCGCCCCGTTCCGGGTCTCGCAGGTAGGCGATCGCGGTCCGGACGCCGGTGGCCAACGTGGCGGGGCCGGTGGCCAGGCGCGCAGCGTGACGCGCGCGCCGATAGCCGCCTGCGAACTGCGAGATTCGGCGTTCCACGTCATGCGGAATGAGCGCCACGAGCAGAAAGACGCAGATCAACCCGCCCGCGATCCCCGCCGGCACGATCGTTCCGCCCAGCGGTGCGTTCCCAGGCAGCACCCCGACGCGCAGCAGGATGCCGAACAGCACGAGCGCGATGAGGTAGACGGAGTACATGAGCACCAGGAACGCGACCATCCGGCACGCCGAGCGCCGCCGTGACATGCCGGCCTTGCGCAGCGCCCAATAGGTCAGCGCGACCCCGCCGGCTCCGGCGGCGGAGAAGATCCGGGTGGCCGCCAGGCCCGCCATGGTTATCTGGTAGGAGGCCTTGACGTCGACGCGACGCCGAAGCTCGTCGTCATTCGTCCCCCCGAGGACGCCGCGGAAGAGGGCCACATAGGCGCCGAACGCGGCCACGTTGAACGCCACGGCGATCACGATCCAGTACCAGACGGCCTCGTCCACCTTCGCGACCGCGTCGTCGAGGCCGACGATCTTCGGGAACAGCACGTAGATGGCCACGATCGCCCCCACGAAGACGAGGGCCCAGGTGGTCAGCTTGCGGCGGTCATGGAGAAACGCCTGGAACGTGCCGACCTGCTGCTCGACGTCTTCGTCGCGCTCCTCGCCCTCGGCCTGCTCGACCTCGAGGTCCCGGTCGATCCGTTCCTCTTCCTGCAACAGGCTGCGGCGCCGCTCCTCGGGGGTCATCGGGCCGCCCCCGGCTGGAGCCGCGGCGCCACTCGCCAGATGCCCTCCGCGAGTGCCACCCCGGCCAGGAGATCGACGACGTAGTGCTCCCCGAGGTAGACCAGCCCGAACGCGAGCGTCACGGCATAGCCGGATGCGAGGGCCGCCGGCCCCCTGCCGACCGTCGACAGCACTCGGGCTGCCATCACTGATGTGCCGAAGTGCAGTGAGGGCATGGCGGCGAAGGGATTGCCTTCGAGAGCATGGTAAAGAGGGCGCCAGAGGCGTCCCCAGAAGCGCTCGCCGGCCTCCTCCATGATCCGCCTGACCGGCGGCATGCTGCCGTTTCGCGCGGCCCACCAAGGCGGCGCGGTGGGCAGGAACCAGTACACCACGCAACCAAGGTCGAAGCAAGCGGACATGAGCCAGGCCCCGCGCGGATACTTCTGAGGGTCCCTCAGGAGGACGTACAGCAGGGACCCGTGCGGCACTGCGAACCAGCTCCAGTGCACGACCGACAGCGCGTAGTCGTGCGGCAGGAGCTCGCCCTCGCGGCCGAGCGCCGACTGGAGCCGCACCGTCGGGGTCGTGCCACCGCCGAGCGCCGTGTCGGCCTCAATCGGGTAGTCGACCTTCAGCCGGCGCAGGAGCGCGTCGGGGTCGTCGTCGGGCATGTCGTAGTGGGCGAAGTAAGCCCACATCTGGAGTGCATAGATACCCGCGTCCCGGAACCGGGAACGCGGGAGTGCGAAAGCGAGCGCCGCCGGCGCCGGCCATGTGAGCGCGGAGACGACAAGGGGGCGCAATCGGAGCCGGTGGCGCAGCGGAGGCGCGGCCAGCGCGGTAGCCACGGCGCCCCACGCAAGCGTCCGTAGGGCGCGCGAGCGTCGCACGACGGCCCGCAGCATAGCTTGGTGAGGGGCACCGGCCCCTCGTTCGCCGGCCCTGCCGGGCGGGGAGGCGACCCCTCAGGCCGGCTGTCGCTCCTGCTCGATCGGGCCGGGCATCAGCTCCTCCGGGGGCGGGCTCTCCAGGCCGAGGACCCTCATCCGGCGCCTGAGCGCGCGGTAGGCGTACCCGTAGACCTCGGAGGAGTGGTAGCCGTAGCTGACGAACTCCCGCGCCTCCTTCGCGTGCGGGGGCACGAAGACGTAGGCGGCGCGCGGCGCCAGCTCGAGAACCGTACGCTCGACGGTGCGCGCGTGGCGGGAGTCCTGCTCGATCGCCTCCTTCAGGAAGCGCACGCCGAAGGCAATGTGCCTGTGCTCGTCGCGCTCGACGAGCCCGAAGCCCTCGCAGAACCCGGGATAGAGCCCGTGCTCGAGCATGTAGTCGCGGATCATCGCCTGCCCGGTTACGGCCAGGAAGCCCTCGATCACGAGGTGGTAGGTGGTGATGCCCTCGACGAACAGGTCGAAGTCGTCGGGGCGCGCCTTGATCCTGCCCGCGACGTCCCGCAGGCCGGCGTCGAAGACGGCGTGCCACGGTTCCTTGAGCCGCTCCTCTACCTCCTTCATGCGGCCGCGCAGGTCTTCCGCCGACAGCGCGATCACCTCGGCGCCGAAGCGGTCGAAGAAGGCGGCGTGGCGCGCCTCGTCCACGAGCTGTGTCGAGAGGAAGAGCTCGACCTCGCCGCTGGGGGCGGCCATGAGGAAGGGAGCCAGGTCCGCGGTGACGCGCTCCTCCCCGACGTAGAAGGAGCCGAGGGTCCAGATCGTGTTCTCCTGCGCCGCCGTGGGGCTGGCGAGCCAGTGCTCGCGGTCGACCGAGAAATCGAGCTCGGAGGCCTTCCAGTTCTGCCGCTCCCAGAGCGCGTAGAGCTGCTTGTAGTCGAGTAGCCCGCCGCCGTCGCTCGCCGCCGAGGCAACGCCTGGGTCCCCCTGGCCGGCCGGCCCGGGGCCGTCGCCGGCGCCGCCAAAGGGCCGCGAGCGCGCCTCCTGCACCCGACGCTGAACGCGCTCGCGCTCGAGCTCGGCGTCGTCGCGGCCCTGCGAGCGCTCGATCCAGCGTCCCAGAAGCGTAACCGGGTGCATCTCGCCCTCGACGTCCGTGATCCGGTTCTGCATCGCCTCGGTCGGCGTGATCTCGCCTGCGGCGAGGCGCTGGTAGGACTCGTAGGAGAGGCGGGCCACGGCGTCCATGTGCTCCGGCTCCTCTCGCGTGACTCGCAAGGGCTCGCCGTCCCGGACTTCCACGAACCACCGCCCGCCACCGTCGCCGGTGAGCTCGTAGGCGACCGTGAAGCGGTGGCCCCTCGTCCACTCAGGCTCGATCATGTAAGGAAGCGCGCGGTAGAGCAGGTCCGGGTCCAGGCGACCTCCCGCCCGCAGGACGTCGGCGGGGCCGGGCTGCTCGGCGGACATCCGCCTCAAGAGCAGCGCTCGTCGGCGACTGCCGCGGATCCGCAGGCGGCGGCGCAGCGTGAGCGCCAGCGGGCTTCGCCTTCCGAGCGCCATGTCCACCAGCGAGCGCGCGTCGGTCGAGAGGCTGAAGTCGGTGGGCTGACCGTCAGTGGCCGGTTCGACGCGGGCGCGCCCGTCCGCGACGGAGACGCGGTAGGCGCCTACGCCGCCCACGTCCAGCGCGTAGGCGAGCTTGGCCGGGATGGCGGCCGCGGCCGCCGGCAGCGTCATGAGGACGAGCCGCGCGGCCAGCTCGGGGTCGTGGTCGGCCACCCGCCCGAGCGCCTCGCGCCGCCGGTCGGCCTCGTTCACGCCGACAGCTCCGGGATCTGGACCTCGACCGGGGCGCGCTGCGCGAAGAGCTCCGCGTCCGCGCGCGTACCTATGTGCTGGCCCCAGTGCATCGGCACCGCCACCCCGGGCTGGATCCGCCGAGCTGCCTCCGCTGCCTCGCCGGCGGTCATCACGTAGACGCCGCTCACCGGGAGCAGCGCCACGTCCACGCCGGTGACGCTGTCCATCTCGGGAATCACGTCGGTATCGCCGGAATGGTAGAGGCGCTCACCGCGCACGTTGAGCTCGTAACCGACCCAGCCGGCCTGGCGCGGGTGGAAGACGTTGCCGTCCTGGTCGCGCTTGGAGGTGTTGTAGGCGGCGATCGTTGCGATCCCCAGGCCGCGCGGGAGCTCGTCCTCCAGGGCCTGTCCCGGCTGGACTGACAGCACCCTCCCGCTCACGCGCTCCGCCACGGCCGGCGGCCCGACGAGCAGGGTGCCGTCGTGCGAGAGACGCTCCACGTCGCGCGGTGAGAAGTGGTCGTAGTGCCCGTGGGTGATCAGGATCAGGTCCGCTTGGGGGCCGTGGTCGACGCGGTACGGGTCGATGTACACAGCCGCCTGCCCCACCTTGATCCTGAATCCCGCGTGACCGAGCCAGTCGATCGAGTCGAGGAGCATGTCCGGCAGGATAGGCTCGCAGTCCATGAGCTACGCCACCGTGATCTGGGAGCAGGACGGCGGCGTCGGGAGGCTCACCCTCAATCGACCCGACACGCTGAACGCGTGGACGGCGGAGTTCGGGCGAGACCTCAAGTCCGTGATCGAGGGCGAGGCCTCCGACGGCTCGGTGCGCGGCCTGCTGGTCACGGGGGCCGGCCGCGCCTTCTCTTCTGGCGCGGACCTCAAGGCGGGCTTCGAGCCGCACCCGGACGACGGCAAGCCCGACATCCGCGGGCAGCTCCACGAGATCTACCACCCGGTCATTGCCGGCATCCGCCTCCTCCAGAAGCCGGTCGTAGCCGCGGTCAACGGTCCGGCGGTGGGAATCGGCTGCTCCCTCGCGCTCGCGTGCGACCTGGTCCTCGCCGCCGAGTCCGCCTTCTTCGGGCTGGCCTTCGTGAACATCGGCTTGATGCCGGATGGCGGCTCCACGCTGTTCGTGCCCGCGGCCGTCGGCAAAGCCCGCGCGTTCCAGATGGCTCTCCTCGGCGAGCGCGTCCCCGCCAGGAGGGCCCTCGAGTGGGGGCTCGTGAACTACGTCCATCCGGACGCTCGTCTGCTGGGCGAGGCCGAGGCGCTCGTGGGGCACCTCGCCAAGGGCCCGACCCGCTCGTACGCGTCGTCGAAGCAGGCGCTCAACCGGATGCTGTACCCGGACCTCGAGGGGCAGCTGGACCTCGAGGCCGAGCTCCAGCACGCGCTCGCTCGCAGCGAGGACTTCATGGAGGGCGTGGCCGCGTTCGTCGAGAAGCGGACGGCGGCCTTCCAGGGTTCCTAGCCTTCCAACCGTCGGCGGCCGCGGACGTCACCGAAGATATGATGCTCGCGCCTTGCCTGTCGGCAGGAAACGCCTTGTCCTGAGCGCCCTCGCCGGGGCGCTCCTCCTCTTGCTCGTGGCCGCGCCGGCGGCCCTCGGCGACGCCATCACGCCCGAATCGGGCGGCTCGCAGAACGCCAACGACATCGACACCCTCTACAAGGTCACGCTCTACATCGCGATCGTGATCTTCCTGATCGTCGAGGGGACGTTGATCTGGTCCATCGTGAGGTTCCGGGCGCGGCGCGGCGGTCCGGAGCCGGCGCAGATCCGGGGCAACACCCCGCTCGAGCTCGGCTGGACCGTGGGCGCGGCGCTCATCCTCGTGGTGCTGACCGTCGTCACCTTCCTCTACCTCAACGGCATCAAGAACCCACCCGCGTCCGGGGCGAACGGCCTGCGTGCCGACGCTGCGCAGTTCGCCTCCATCGATCAGCCCAATCCCCCGAAGGGGGCCGGCAAGCCACTCAACATCCACGTCAACGGGCAGCAGTACGTGTGGCGCTACGACTACCCCGGCCAGCAGCCGCTGTTCAGCTACTACGAGATGGTGGTCCCAACCGATACGACCGTCACCCTCGACGTCAACGCCTCCGACGTCATCCACTCGTGGTGGATTCCCAAGCTCGGGGGCAAGGTCGACGGGGTACCGGGACACACCAACCAGACCTGGTTCAAGATCGAGAAGCCGGGGGTGTACCGCGGGCAGTGCGCGGAGCTCTGTGGCGAGGGGCACGCGGACATGCGCGCGATCGTCAAGGCGGTTCCCCCGGACGAGTACGAGGCGTGGGCGAATCGCCAGCGCGCCGACATCCTGGCCGCTCAGAAGGCCCTCTCGCAACAACGCGTCCAGCGTGAAAAGGGAGGGGCGGTGCGCTGATGGAAGCGAGCGCCCTGACCGGCGAACGGGCGGCACCTCGTCCGGAGGTGGTGGTGCCCGGCCTCGGCGACCGGCCTCGCGGCTGGCTCGAGTGGCTCACCACTACCGACCACAAGAAGATCGGGATCATGTACCTATTCGCCACCTTCCTGTTCTTCATCATCGGTGGCGTCGAGGCGCTGATCATGCGCCTCCAGCTCGCCCAGCCGAACGGCACGCTGGTCGACCCCCCGACCTACAACGGGCTCGTGACGATGCATGGGACCACGATGGTCTTCCTGTTCGTTGTCCCGGTGCTGGCGGGCTTCGGCAACTACGTGGTCCCCCTGATGATCGGCGCGCGGGACATGGCCTTCCCGCGCATCAACGCCCTCTCGTTCTGGCTGCTGCTGTCCGGGGGCATCGTCTTCTACATCGCGGTCTTCTTCGAGCCGCCCCAGGCCGGCTGGACGATGTATACGCCGCTTTCGGACGATGCCTACCTGCCTAGCGGCGGCGTGGACGCCTGGATCCTGCTGATCCACCTGACCGGCCTCTCCTCCCTGCTCGGCGCGATCAACTTCGTAGCGACCATCCACAACATGCGCGCGAAGGGCATGAGCTGGGGGCGCATGCCGCTGTTCGTCTGGGCGATCCTGATCTACAGCTACCTGCTGATCACGGCCCTGCCCTCCGTGGCGGCGGCGGTCACGATGCTGCTCACCGACCGCCACTTCGGCACCGACTTCTTCGACGCCACGGGAGGCGGGGACCCGCTGCTCTGGCAGCACCTCTTCTGGTTCTTCGGGCACCCCGAGGTCTACATCATGGTCCTGCCTGCCTTCGGAATCATCTCGGAGGTCATCCCGGTGTTCTCACGCAAGCCGATCTTCGGTTACAAGGCGATAGCGGCGGCCACCGTGGCGATCGCCTTCCTCGGTTTGCTCGTCTGGGCGCACCACATGTTCGCTACTCCGACCGCCACCGTGGTACTCGCGTTCTTCATGCTGTCTTCGTTCACGATCGCGGTCCCCACCGGAGTGAAGATCTTCAACTGGATCGCGACGATGTGGCGCGGGCAGATCGTCTTCAAGACGGCGATGATGTTTGCCACGGCCCTACCGGCGCTGTTCGTGATCGGCGGGATCTCCGGAGTCCTGCTCGCGATCTTCCCGGTCGACTGGCAGCTCCACGACACCTACTTCGTGGTGGCCCACCTCCACTACGTGCTGTTCGGTGGCTCGGTGTTCGGGATCTTCGCCGGCCTCTACTACTGGTTCCCCAAGATGTCCGGAAGGCTGATGTCGGAGGGCCTCGGGAAGCTGTCGTTCTGGACGATGTTCGTGGGCTTCAACATGACCTTCCTGGTCCAGCACTCGGCCGGCCTCTCGGGCATGCCGCGACGTATCTACGACTACCCGGAGGCGCTGCATGTCACCGGGTACAACCTCGTCTCGACTATCGGCTCCTTCATCCTCGGGGTGGGAGTGCTGGTCAGCGTGATCAACGTGCTGGTCAGCTTGCGCTCCGGCCGCCGGGCCGGCAACGACCCGTGGCGCGGCAACACGCTGGAGTGGTTCGTCAGCTCGCCCCCGCCCGAGAACAACTTCGACGTCGTACCCCGGGTGCGGTCGGTGGAGCCGATGAAGGACATCCGCCGCGAGGTCGAGCGGGCCAACCGGCCCGCCGGCTCGGTGGCGCAGCCAGTAGCCTCGGGCACGTGACGACCCCATCAGCGGCCTACCGGCGGCTGGCGCTCGCTACCGCGGTCGCCACGTTCGCCCTGACCGTGGTCGGCGGGTTCGTGCGCGTGTCCGACTCGGGACTCGGTTGCGGCCCGAAGGGCTCGGGCTTCCACGGCTGGCCCTTCTGCAACGGCGACGTCGTGCCGGGCGTGGACCTCAACTCGATGATCGAGTACTCGCACCGCGCGCTTGCCGGACTCGTCTCCGTTCTCATCCTGGCGCTGGTCGTGCTGGCATGGCGCCGCTACCGAGCCCACCGGCCGCTCGTCTGGGCGACGAGCGTCGCAGTCCTGCTCGTGATCGCCCAGGCCGTGCTCGGCGGCGCAACGGTGGAGGAGGGGCTTGCGCCTGGGTACGTGGCCGCGCATCTCGGCTTGGCCATGCTGTTGCTTGGAACGCTTGTCTACGTTTGGCAGCTGAGTCGCCAGTCGCCAGTCGCCAGTCGCCAGGCCGTCGGGTCGGGCGTCCGTGTTCTCTCCGTGGCTGCCACGGTCGCCGTGTTCGCGACGATCGTCGCCGGTGGGTACATGGCCGGGACGCAGAACTATGGCCGTGCCGATTACCGGATCGGGGATGGGGCCCATCATGCGTGTGGCAAGCAGTTCCCCACCTGCAACGGCGAGTTCATGCCGTTCGGCAAGGCGCGGCTCGTGGACGTTCACCTCACGCACCGTGCGTTCATGTACCTGGCGACGCTGCTCGTGCTCGCCCTCGTCGCCGTCACGCTCCGCCGCCGCCCGAGCGCGGGAGCAGCCCGGTCGGCCAAGCTGCTCCTGGCGCTGCTGGCCGTCCAGCTCGTGCTCGGTGCGCTCAACGTCTGGCTCGACGAGTACGAAGGGCTGATCATCGCCCACTTGGCGGCCGGGACGCTGCTGTGGGCCACGGCGACCGGACTCACCCTTCAGCTCTTCCGCGTTCCCGCGCCCGCGGCGGCGCCGGCTCGAGCCGAGGCGGTGCCCGCCTAATGGAAGCCGGCACTCGCACGGCAACTGCCAGCCGGCGCCAGCTGGTTGCCGACTACGTCCAGATGACGAAGCCGAAGGTGCAGTCGCTGTTGCTCTTCACCACCGTCACGACCATGTACGTGGCCGGTGATCCTTCCGTGGGTCTCGTCCTGCTCACCTGTGTGGGCGGCGCGCTCTCCGCCGGCGGGGCCGGGGCGATCAACCATGCGCTCGACCGCGACATCGACGCCGTCATGAAGCGGACCAGCGGCCGGCCGGTGCCCTCCGGCCGGGTG
>Ga0126313_10000617_pt1 | contig 17168 bp, 13 predicted proteins | sample Plot105A_FD_89954 | JGI IMG/M metagenome (GOLD analysis project Ga0126313, IMG submission 89954) | Serpentine soil microbial communities from UC McLaughlin Reserve, CA, USA - Plot105A | ecosystem: Environmental > Terrestrial > Soil > Grasslands | place: USA: UC McLaughlin Reserve, Lake County...
AGCGCCGGCCTGAGGAGGTGGCCGTCGACGAGGAACTGGCCGCGCGCCGCCACCTGCGCGTGGGCGGCCGCTACCGAGTGGGCGCCTTCACCTTGCAGCAGTTGAGGCCGGCCGGCGAGGGCCGGCCGGTCGCGCCGAAGGGGGCCGTGGCCGATCTGCGGGTGGTGGGGATTGTGCGCTATCCCAACGACCTCGTGCCGGTGGTAACCGATCAGGACAACCTGTTCGTGAACACCGGCGAGCTGTACCTGACGCCTGCCTACTGGCGGCGTTACGGGCCCGACATCGCCCGCTATGGGATCGGCCTGTCGGTGGCGCTACGCCACGGCCAGGCCGACCTGCCGAGATTCCGCGCCGATCTGCGCCGCCTGTATGGCGACCTGGCCGCCGACAGCGAACGGCTGGTCAGTGACGAGATGGTCACCGCTGGGACCCGGCGGGCGATTCGTTTGGAGTCGGCGGCGCTGGCCGGGTTCGCGCTGCTGACCGCATTGGCCGCCCTCCTGCTGGTGGGCCAGACGCTGGGCCGCCAGATCCTCCTGGAGGCCACCGAGTCCCCGATCCTGCGGGCCCTCGGCATGACCCGGGCCGAGTTGATCGGGGTGGCCATGGTCCGCGCGGCGCCCATTGCGGTGGCCGGGGCGGTGCTGGCCGTCGTCGGCGCAGTGGCCCTGTCACCGGCGACGCCGCTTGGAGTGGCGCGACGAGCGGAGCTGGATGCGGGCGTCGCCGTCGACCTGCCTGTACTCGCTGTCGGTGCGGTTGTGGTCACCGTGGGCGTGTTGGCCTGCGCCGCGGTCGCCGGCTGGCTGGCCGCCCGCGCGCCGGCCGGCCAGCCCGGCGTCGCCGAGGCTGCTCGGGTCGACCGGCCCTCCCGGGTCGGGACGATGCTGGCGGCTGCTGGCCTGCCACCGACCGCCGTCACCGGAACCCGGCTGGCGCTGGAGCCGGGCCAGGGACGGACCGCCGTGCCCGTCCGCTCGGCCATCGCCGTGGCGGCCGCCGGCGTGTGCGCCTTGACCGCCGCGGTTACCTTCTCGGCTGGCCTCCGCCAACTGCTCGGCGACCAGCGTGCCTACGGCGTTACCTGGGATGTGCAGGTGGGCAACTTCGCCGACCCGGGAGGGTCCGAGCAGGCGGCCAGGACGCTCGCCGCCAACCCGACGGTGGTCGCCTATGCCGGGGGCGTCACCGGCTCGCCGGACCCGGTCATCGACGGCCGGCCGGTGCCGGTGCTGTCGTTCGCGCCCGGCAAGGGGTCGCTGGCGCCGGCCATCGTCGAGGGCCGCGCGCCAACCCAACCCGACGAGCTCGCGCTCGGCAGTGTCACCATGCGCGAGCTCGGCAAGCGAATCGGCGACACGGTTGTGGCAGAGACTCCGACCGCCTCGCAGCGGCTGCGGGTCGTGGGTCAGGTGATCGTCAACAATATGGGTCTTGCGACCCCCCCGGTCGCGCCCGGCAAGGGGGGGATCGTCCACGTCGACCTGTGGCGGCGCCTCGGACCGCCGGGTGTGCCGGTCAGCCCGCAATCATTCTTCGTCCGCCTCAACCCCGCCAGCGACCGGCTTCAAGCGATCAAGCAGCTGCAGCACGACTTCCCCAACACCGTTCTGTTTCCGCTCAAACAGCCCGACCTCACCAACCTTGAGCGCGTCGGCTACCTGCCGGGACTGCTTGCCGGCCTGGTGGCCCTGCTGGCGCTCGGCACCATTGCCCACGCGTTGATCACCGCGGTCCGAAGGCGCCGGCGAGACCTGGCTATCCTCAAGACGCTCGGCTTCGCGCGCGGCCAGGTCTCTCAGACGGTCGCCTGGCAGGCCACGACCTTCGCGGTGGTCGCCACGCTGGTTGGTGTCCCCCTCGGTGTGGCAGGCGGCCGCTGGGCCTGGCGGCTGGTGGCCGAGCAGCTCGGAGTCGCGCCGGACCCCGTTGTTCCATCCGCGTCCGTGCTGGTGATCGCCGCCAGCAGCCTGCTGGTCGCCAACCTGATCGCAGCCGGCCCCGGCTGGGCCGCTTCCAGGATCCAGCCAGCCACGGTACTGCGCTCCGAATAGGAGCCTACCTCGATCCGACCAGCGGACATCGCTCAGCTCGATCTCAGCAGTGTTGTCAGGGTGGGGGCGTGCACCACCCCAAGAGGGGATGGTGGTCACCTTCCCGGCGCGGCGCAGGTGGACGAACATAGCCGCACGCTGACGAAGGGGGCGAGGTGAGCACGATCTGCCTGTGGGCTACGGCCCAGCCGCGGGGAGGAGCCGATGGTCGATGGGCGGAGCGGACAAACGCGCGGGTGGTGAGCTGCCGTCCAAGCTCGCTTCTTCGGACGCAATGAGATGAGTGCTGTCTGGATGCGGCTTCGCTCGGAGATGCGGGCCCGGTGGCGGTCGTGGCTCGGCCTGGCGCTCCTCATCGGCATCGCTGGTGGGGCCGCTGTGGCAGCCGCCGTGGGCGCCCGGCGCACCGAAACGGCCTACCCCAGGTTCGTCCAGGCCCAGAAGGGCTACGATCTCGTCACCGGCGGGTTTCCCGGGAACATCGATGCGGAACGAGCGCTGGCCGAGATGGCGGCGATGCCCGAGGTGCTCGAATGGGCCCGCGTCGACGTGGCGGCCTCCGCGGCCATCTTGCCCTCCGGCCGCCGGGTGTCCATCCCGGAACTGGCGGCTGTCACCGACCTCTCGGGACGAGCAGGCTTCCAGCTCAACCGGTTCAGGTCATCTCGGGCCGTATGGCGGACCTTCGCGCACCCGACGAGGCGATGGTCGACTTCCCTACCGCCGACCGTGAAGACCTGGAGGTGGGAAGCACGGTTCAGTTCATCGTCGGCGACCCAGACGCCATGCCTCCGAGATTGGCCGCTGTTCGCATCGTTGGGATTGTGGCCTCGCCGGCCAGTTCCCGGCTGTCGGTGCTTCGTCGGCCTTCGGTGGCGTCTACGTAACCCCGGCGTTCGTTAGAGCGATCGGCACCAGCCCCATCGCCGGCGGATGCCTCACTGCTGATCAGGCTCCCCCGAGGCGCAGCAGACCGCGACGCGTTCCTCCATCACCTGGCCGCCGCGGGCTTGGCCACTGTCGACATCCCCATGGTGGAGCAGGTCCAGACCGCCGGGTCCAGCGATCGATTCGTTTGGAGTCCCAGGCGCTATGGGCACTTTGCGCCCTCATCGCGCTGGCCGCGCTGGCCGTCCTCGGCAGGCGCTGGCACGACAAATCTACTTGGAGTCGGCGGAGTTCCCGACCCTGCGGGCGCTTGGCATGTCCCGGGTGCAGTTGTCTGGTTGGGAATGCTTCGGGCCATGATCATCGGCGCGGTGACCGCGTCCCTGACTGTCCCGACGGCCATCCTGCTCTCGCCTCTCACCCGATCGGCCTGGCCAGGATCGCAGAGCCGTACCCCGGGTTCGCCGTGGATGCCTTCCCGCTCGTCCTGGGCGCAATGTCGGTCTTCTTGTTGACGCTTCTTGTTGGCGCCGTGCCGGCCTGGACCGCTGCGCGGACGGCGACGACGGGCTCCGGGAACCTGGAGGTCGACCGCCAACGACCGTCGGCGCTCGCGGGCGCGCTGGGTCGGGTCTGGCGCTCGCCGGCCGGGGTCGTAGGGGTTCGTATGGCACTAGAACCCGGCCGAGGCCGGACCGCGGTCCCGGTTCGCTCGACCATCTTCGGTACCACCCTCAGCGTCGCCGCCCTTACTGCATCGCTGGTGTTCGCCACCAGTCTGGGTCACCTGCTGGTCACACCACGGCTATCGGGGTACATGTGGGACGTCTTCGTGTCAGTCAACGAGCAGCACGAGCAAGCCGCTGCGGCCCTCCGCGCCGACCCCAAGGTCGCCGGCTACACCCGTGGGGGCTTCGCCAACGTGCGGATCGGCGGCGTCTCACTCATGGCGCTCAACCTTGACGGGTCGGGGCCTGTTCGGCCGGTGATCGCCGATGGGGCGGCGCCGGCCGCCGACGACGAGGTCGCCCTGGGTGTCTCGACGATGCGGGCCGCACACGCGGTGATCGGGCGCACGGTGGATGTCGTGCTCGATCAGGCTGCGGGATCCCCGAAGCCGGTCCGCATGCGGGTCGTGGGAACCGTCATCGTCCCGCCCAACCCCTTCAGCGCAACGCGGCTCGGCGACGGCGCGGCCGTTACGGTACCGGGGCTGCTGCGGATCGATCCGCGCGTCTCCAAGCAGGTAGGCTCGTTGCCCTTCCTGGTTCGCTTCGCCCCGGGCGTCGACCGCGACGCCGGGCTGGCCGCCGTCGCGAAGGATCTCAAGGGAATCCCGGGCCCATTCATTGTCGCCGCTGAGCGGCCCGCGAGCATTACGAGCCTGGCCCGCATCGCCGACGTACCGGTCGTGCTTTCCGGGTTGCTCGCGCTGCTGGCCTTCGGAACGCTGGCCCACACGCTGGTTAGCTCCATCCGAAGAAGGCGCCGTGATCTGGCGATCCTGAAGACGCTTGGGTTTGTCCGGCCGCAGGTTCGGGGCACCGTCGCGTGGCAGGCCACAACACTTGTATCTATTGCGCTCCTCATTGGGCTGCCCGCCGGCATCGCGGGTGGCCGGTGGGGTTGGAGGGTCTTTGCCGGGCAGCTGGGCGTACTTCCCGACCCGGTGGTCCCGCTCCTTGCCATCTTCATCGCCGTTCCCACCGCCCTGATCCTGGTAAATGTCGTTGCGGCGCTTCCAGGTCGGGCAGCCGCGCGCACGCAACCGGCCACCGTCTTGAGAAGCGAGTAAGATGCGCGCGACCTGGATGTGATTGGGCATGGAATGGCCCGGCGCGGTCGCTGGCAGGGAATCGTCATTTACGCTATTACCGACCAGGGTCCAGTTGGCGTCTGTGTTAGGCAACGGCATTGCCTGACCTGCGGCTTATGCCACTGCTGCTGACGTCACGATCGAATTGGAATCTTCAAAACCGAAGTGACCAGAGGACAGGCGCGCCGTGCGGCTTCGGCACCCCGAGGATTGCAGGGTTACGCGGGTCTGCGGCGGCCACCACCGTCATTCCGTCACCGGCGCGGGACGATCCCGGACCATGGCTTGGTCAGCGCCGGCCGAACCATGTCAGGCAGCCACCCGTGAGGATCGGCCCACCATCACGCCACTTTCGGTCTGCTTGCGCGGATGCCTCGGCAGCAGACGCCGCTGCCGTACTATGCGGGGTAGCCGCACGCCAGCCGGCGGTCCGTGAAGAGCACATTACTTGAGGGGTTACGGTCGGCAGCGACCTGCAGAAACGCTAGTCCGCACAGCGGTGGGCGCAAGATTCATGGTAAGGATGGGGTCGCCGGTTCGATTCCGGCGGGGGGCTCCACACCTAAGCTGACCAGCGGAAACGTCGGTCGGCAGTCGTTTCGGGTGACCCCGTCCCGGGTTCGGATGGGGTCAGAGCGTCGATTCACCGGTGGGCTCGGGTTCTACCGCTCTGACCAGCCTCGTTGGTGGTTTGGGGGCCTTTCGCCCTGATAGGCTGGCCGCACAGCGGTCGGAGAGCACATAACCTGCAAGTGACGGCGAGCGGGGTTCCCGGCCGCTGTCGGTTGCGGCACCTTCGGCTTGGAGCAGGCGCTGTGCCCTGGGTGTGTCTGCTGGGTGATCATTGGGGCCATGGACGTGTTGAGCAGCCGCGTGCTGTTGCACCCAACCGACCCCGAGCGCAGCCGGGTGTTCTACCGCGACAGGCTGGGGCTGGCGATCTACCGCGAGTTCGGCAGTGGGCCGGACCGGGGCACGGTCTTCTTTCTGGGTGGTGGGTTCCTGGAGCTGTCGGGCCGTGCTGCTGCGCCGCCAGTCCCGGGCATGGCGTTGTGGCTGCAGGTGCGTGAGCTGGCCGCGGTGCGACGGGAGCTCGGCGAGCGCGGGGTGCGGATCCTGCGGGAGCCCAAGCGGAAGCCGTGGGGGCTGGTGGAGATGTGGGTTGCCGACCCGGATGGGGTGCGCATCTGCATCGTGGAGATCCCGGAGGAGCATCCGCTGCGCCGCCGCGGCTGATGCAACTGTTTGCGAAGCCATCACAACCCGACGGTGACGTGCAGCACTGACAGTTGGACGGTCGGGCGTTACAACTGCTTGTGAAAGAACTCACAAGGAGGACACCATGCAGCCGCAGCACCCGGTCATCGCCGCCGCCTTGGTTGAGCAGCGCCAGACTGACCTGCGCCGCCAGGCCGATCGCTGGCGCCTGGCACACAGCGCCCGGGCTGACCGTCGGCCGAGTCAGCCTGCCAACCGCCTGCTGCTCGACCTGGTTAGGGGGCTGGTCGACGGTGGTGCCGCCATCGCCGGCTGGACCGCGGCGACCCGCCGACGCCTGCGTCAAGCGCTGGCGCCACCTAAGCCTCTGTCCCCACGATGATCGGTTGAGCTTCACTGTAAAGGCCCGGAAGCCCGGCAGCCTGACCCGCACGTCGCACCACTCTGCAACCCACAGCGGCGAGCGACGGGCGATCCGGCTCGCCGGGCTACATCCCCGTGCTGACTGAGGCTTTGCGTGAAAATTTGGTGCGGATGGTGAGCGCACACGCTCGCCGTGGATCGCTCGCCTGCTGGGAGCCTGACTTCAGTTGTGTCGAGGCGCTCCCGGAGTTGGTCGAGCCGGCCGGCACTTCCTCTCGCCTTCTGCTTCACGAAGTGGAACGATAGGCGCCTTCGCGAATGCTCATGCAGGGGGTGAAGGGATGGCGGGCGAAGACCAGAACCCGACCGGCAGCGCTGTAGGACCGGATTCGGGGCAGTGGTTGGCCGACTACTCCACGCGGTTGGTGAGGACAGCGGAGGACATCACGCGCGTAGGTGCCACCGCGGCCGACCGCTGGGCCCGTCGTTCGCTTGAGGACGGGGAGTGGTCCGTCGACACCGTCACCGCCGACGTCATCGCCGACTGGGAGGAGATGACACCGCTGGTAGGTCGGTGGCTGGACCTCTGGTTGGAGGCGGTCCAGTGGGGGATCAGGGGAGCGAGACCGCGTGGACGCTGATGGCTTCGAGGGCACCGGGGATGGGCGGCCGGATCTTGCAGGCCTGGTCACACGACGATTGGAGGAGTACGTCGCCCTCTGGGAGGGCGCCGCCACCAAGCTGAGGGACTCTTCGTACCGGTCAGAGGACCTCCTCGACGACTGGTTCAGGTTGTGGGGGAAGGCCGTCCGCGACATGACCGCGGGAGCGGCGCTGTTCTGGGGCGCCGGAGCGGGGAATGCGCCGCAAGCAGGCGCGAACCGGAACCACGGTCGGACTCCACGGGCAGAGGAGCGGTGACCTTCACGCCCAACGAGCTGCTCGCCCTGACCGAGCGGGCGCTTGACAGGCTCGACTGGGGCCAGGTGTACGCGCTGGCGTCCGACGTGCTCGCCCTCGAGCCAGGCAACGCCGAGGCGATTACGCTCCGCGCCCTAGCGGAGCGCCATGGTGGCCGGAGCTCGCTCCCCGGCCGGCGCCAGGCGACGGCGTTGTTCGCCGACCTCGTGGATTCCACACCACTCGCCGAGCGCTACGACGTCGAGATCTACAGCAGCGTCCTGCGTGCGTTTGAGCAGGCGTGCCGTCCGGCCATCGACCACCACGAGGGTCAGCTCGTCGACGTCCAAGGCGATGCCATCGTCGCCTGCTTCGGCTACCCGTACGCGCACGAGGACGACGCCTGGCGAGCGGTGTCCGCGGCCCTGGACATGCTGGCTGGGCTTCGCCCGGTCGCAGCCGAACTGAAGGCCGAATTTGGCATCAAGTTGCAGGCGAGGATCGGTATCGACACCGGCGTTGTGGTGATCGACGGCGTCGGCGTACGCGGAGCGACCTTGAACCGGGCGGCACGCCTGCAGGCCGTGGCCGCTCCCGACACCGTGCTCATCAGCGCCACGACCAACGAGCTCGCGGCCGAGCGTTTCGAGACCCGGGCGCTCGGCCAGAGGCAGTTGAAGGGCATCGAGGCCCCCGTCGAGGTCTTCCAGGTGTTGGGGCCTCGCGATCATGCCCATCACGCCGGAGCGCTGCGTGCCAAATCGCTGCCGCTGATCGGTCGCGACGCCGAGCTTCGGCGGGTGCTCGATCTGTGGGACAGGACAGTGGTTGGCCACAATGTCGGCGATGACCCCATCCGGCCCGTCGGCGGCGCGCTGGTCCTCATCACCGGAGAACCAGGCATCGGCAAGTCCAGGTTGGCGTCGGCCGTCGTCGAGCGCACTGCCGCAGACGATGCGCAGTCGATCGAGCTGTACTGCTCGTCGTACAGCGTGGCGAGCACCCTGTTCCCCGTCCGCACCGCGATCGAGCGCTACACGGACATGAGCTCGGACGGCTCCGACGACGAACGCCTGGCCAAGCTCGAAGGCGCATTTGCCAACCTCGGGGTCGACATGGCCGACATCATCCCCGCGCTTGGCGTGCTCTTGGATCTCGATCTGACCGACCGCTACCCCGCGATCGAGCTGGCACCGGTTCAGCTGCGGGAGTTCCTCCTCGAGCGGCTGGTCGCGCTGCTCCGCGCCTTGGGCTCCAAGGGCCCCGTCGTCATGGTGCTCGAGGACCTTCAATGGGCGGATCCCACCACGTTGGAGTTGCTCGACCGTATGGTGAGCGCCGGCGTCCCGGCGGGCCTGCTGCTTCTCGGCACCGCGAGGCCCGGCCTGCAGTGGGCACCTAGCCACGATCGGGTGCTCACCATCCACCTCGATCCACTGCCGGATGTCGAGGCTCGGGAGTTGGCGTTGGCCGCCGCGCCCGTTCAGATCTCCGAGGGGGACGCCCGGGAGATCGCCGAACGGGGCGACGGCGTCCCGCTTTTCGTCGAGCAACTGGCGCATGCCTTCGGCAGCGGCAGCGGTTCGGCGCTGTGGGAAGGCGCCGATGCCCTCCCCCGGACGCTCACCCAGTTGCTGCAAGCTCGTCTGGACGCTGTCGGGCCCACCAAGCTCGTCGCCCAGGTTGCCGCCACGATCGGTCGTGAGTTCGACACGTCGGTGCTCGAGGAGGTCATGACCAACCTGGTCGCAGCCGGCGCGCTGGATGCGGACGTGGGCGCCGTCGAGCACCACCTTGACCGCCTGGTTGACGCCCAGCTCATCGAACCGATGGATCACGACGGGCTACTGCGCTTTCACCACGTGCTCATGCGCGACGCCGCCTACCAGTCGCAGCTCATCGGCGACCGCAGCGCCCGGCACCTTGCGGCGGCCCGGGTGCTCGCCGAGGCCAAGGTGGTGGACCCGGCGCTCACGGCGTTCCACTTCGACCGTGCCGGACAGCCGCTCGATGCGCTCGGATACTACCTGCAGGCCGTTGGTCGAGCGAGGGAGGCCGGCGCCTTCGCTGAGGTCTTCGCCCACCTTGGCCGCTGCGAGGCGCTGTTGGCCGCCGTGGCCGACGAGACCGTCCGCGCCCGGTTCGAGCTGGCTGTGCGGCTGAGCCGGGGTCTGGCCGTGAGCTCCACCGCCGGCTATGCTGCTCCCGGGGCGGTGGAGGACTTCGGCAGGGCCCGGGACCTGTGCGACAAGCTCCACGACGTTCCCGGTGTCGGCGCGGAGCTGCTCAAGGCGCTGTTTGGGTTGTGGGCCTATTACTGCGTCGGCGGCGACATGGATACTGCCGGGAGCCTATCCTCGGCGATAGAACGCCAGCTCGATCGCACGCCCATGCATGCCGGACGACCCAGCCTGGATGCCTGTCGTGGCGTGGAGGCATTCTACCGTGGCGATCTCCTGCAAGCTCGTGACCTGCTGTCGCGGGCCGTTGCGGGACTCGCCGACGACGATGTGGACCCCACCGAATGGCCATTACCCAACGACCCCCTGGCGGCCGCGTACGCGTTCCTCGGCCCGCTACGGTTCTTCACCGGGGATCTGGCCGGGGCGCTGGAGGCCATCCGCACGGCGATGGCTCGTAGCGAATCGCTTGCCTTCCCAATCGGTCCCTTCAGTGTGGCGTTCGTGCGCAACTACGAGGCGCTGCTGCACCGGGCAATGGGCGACGGGCGGGGCGCCGCCGCGGCGTCCGAGGAGGTCATCGGGATCGGTGAGCGGCATGGCTTCTTCGAGTGGCGGATGGTCGGGCGAATGCACTTGGCCGCCGCCAACGTGATGACCGGCGGCTCCTCGGAGGCACTGGACGAGATGGACGAGGCGATCACGACGTGGTGCGCGGTCGGTGGCGAGGCGCTGATCTCCTGGTTGCGCGTCGAGCAGGCCCGCGGCTACCTGGCCCGCGACGATCTGGGCAAGGCCGTGGCCTGCCTCGACCAGGCGTTCGCGGCCATGGAACGTGGCCAGCGACTCGCTTTACCGGAGGCGCTGCGACTCAGGGCCGAGCTCAGGGTGCGGGCGGATCCGGCAGTCAGGGCGGACGCCGACGCCGAGCTCCGGGAGGCTGTCGAGGTCGCGCGCGCGCAAGGGGCCGTCTACTCCTCGCTGAGGGCCGCCCTCAGTCACCGTCAGCTCTTCGGTGTCGAACAGGACGACATGGTCGACACCGCACTCGCCCAGGCGGTCACGGCCTACGGGGACGCGACCGGATTCCCCGATCTGGAAGAGGCGAGGGCCCTGACGACCGCGGAGAGCCGTCGTGTCAGGCAGGGCTGAGGATCACGACGGGTATGCGCCGGGAGCTCCGCTCCTGGTATGCGTCGAAGTGCGGATAGACCGCGGTGAGCGTCGGCCACAGCCGGCGCCGCTCTGCCTCGGTGGCGTCCCGGGCCCGCACCCGCCTGGTGGACGAACCCACCTGCACGCTGGCGTCCGGCTCGGCGAGGAGGTTGAGATACCAGGCCGGGTGCGAACCCATCCCTCCGCGGGACGCCACCACCACGAGGTCGTCACCGTCGAGCACATACGCCAGCGGCACGGTGCGCCGCCGTCCACTGCGCCGCCCCGTCGTGGTCAACAGGCAGATCGGCGCTCCCCACACGAGGTGGCCCGCCACCCGGCCTCCCGACAGGCGGTAGGCGACATTGTTCATTCCGCTCATCCATTGCACGGCGACGCGACCCAGTCGCTCCTGGAACGGCGTCATGGGACGGGCGCGGGGATTGTTCACGGTCGGTCACGGTACCTGCCTGGCGCAGAGGAGGGAAGCGTGGCATGACGGACGCGATCAGCCACTTCGAGCAGTCGGACGAGGACAAAGAGCGCCGACGCCAGGTCATCGAGGACGTTCTTGTGGCATTCCGGCCACAGGTGCAGGAGGAGTTCCGCGACCTGATCGGGCGCGAGGTGCCGTCCCCTCGGGACGCCCTCGAGCAGCTGGCCGGCACGGCCGACATCGATCGCCTGCTTAAGCATCGTCTCCTCATCGACGCCTTCCGACGCACCCCCGAGCTGGAACGCGGCGATCTCGACAATCCGGTCCGAGACGTCCTGGACTCGACCATGATCGGCGACGAGGACGCACGCCAGGCCCGGGTCGAGGTGGCCAAGCGGGTTCTGGACCAGGTGGCAGCCGCCTCGGGCGACGCACGGCTCCAGGACGAGCACTGGGAGCGGTGGGTCTCGGGAACCAGCGCACTGTTCGGCTTCACTACCCACGAGGCGACGTTTTCGGCGTGCGACGACGAGCGCATGGTCCGAAAGCGGCGCAGGCCTGACGGACAGATCGTGACAAGCCGGCTGATCGTGGCCCAGTTCTGGAGCGACCGACCGCCGGCCGCGTTCGCTAGGTACATCAATCCCTTGAACTGGCCGGCGTGCAGCGCGTTCTGCCGCGGGATGAGGCCACTGTCACCCCCGATCGAGCTGGAGTTCGGGTATGACTGCGACCTGGAGGAGACCGTTCGCATCCTGGGCAGGACGTTGACCGTCCCCCTCCAGATGGCGTTCCGGAACCGGCCCGACCAGGGGCGGGTGTGGACGCGCTTCAACATCGCTCCTGCCTTCTTCACGGAGTCGGTTCCCGTCAACGTCGACACCGGCACGGTGTCGGCCGAGGCGATGCCGGGCGGACCGGCGCGGACGCTGGTGAGGGCCACGAAGTACCTCCACTGGAACGACACCCAACCCGACTTTACGAAGCTGGCATGTGATTTCGGATGGTCCGAATTCATGGTCCAGATGGCCGAATCGTGCCTGGAGGGCCCCGACACCTCGGGAACGCAGGTGGCAGGTGTGGGGACGTCCGTCGACGACGCGATCAAGCGCCTGGTCGACGAGATCGCGACGGAATGCCGGGATGGCATCGGCGCCTCCAGACCCCACCTTGAAAAACTGATCGGACGCTTCACCGGCCCGTCATGGGACCCACGCTGGATTAACGACCTGCTGGCCATCGGACTGCTCACGATGGACCGGTACGGCTCCATCGCCAGCAGCGTCCGCCGCTTTGCCGACTCCTTGCAGGATGCCGACGATCGGGAGGGACGATGATGAGTGATGAGGAGCTGGTCCGGCTCAGGCCACGTGACCTGGCAGCGGTGTGGAGCACGGCGTTCGGGCAGCTCGCCCGGCTGTGGAGATCGGGCCTGATGGCGGTGCTCGAAATCGGGAGTGGCGAGGACAGGACCATCCTCAGCGACGAATGCAACCGGATCACCGTGCAGCGTGTCGGCGGTCGGGTGCCGCACCTGATTGCGCGGAACCTGGTCGGCCAGAGCTTCGGGAGGCCACTCGATGGAGGGGTCGTCACCTTCCATGTGGCCGGTTCGGGCGGCCCCGGTGCCGTGCTGGTCGACTGCTGCGTCGACGAGTCCCTCAGCCAGGGGATCCAGGGCGACATCTACCGGGGCGAGGTGGTCGACGAGCAGGGCACGCCGATCACCCGGATCGCTCTGGACGCGGGCAGCTGACCGACCCGTGCGCGTCGTGATCCTGGGCGGGGGCATGGCCGGGCTTGCCGCCGCCTGGGCGCTCACCGACCCCGAGTCGGCCTCGGACGTCGAATCGGTCACCGTCTACCAGCGAGGCTGGCGCCTCGGCGGCAAGGGTGCCAGCAGCCGGGGCGCGAGCGGGCGCATCGAAGAGCACGGGCTCCACGTGTGGTTGGGCTACTACGACAACGCCTTCCGACTGATGCGCCAGGTCTATGAGCAGCTCGACCGACCAGCCACCGCCCCCGGGTGCCCGATCTCGTCGTGGAGGGACGCGTTCCTGCCGGCCGGACGCGTGGGCGTCGCCGAGGAGGCTCACGGGCACCAGTCCCCTTGGGTGGCGACCTTCACCGGAGACGCCGACGAGCCGGGAGGCCCCCCGTACCAGGCAGGCCAGCTCACCGTGGCCCGGTTCGTCCGCCGGGCGGTGCAACTGCTGCTCGACCTGTCGGCGTCGCTAGGTCGTGCCAACCAGGTGGTCGCGCCGCACGGTGTGTTCCTCAGCGACTCGGCCAGGCGGCCGGGAGCCGGCCCGAGCGCCGACGACCCCTTCCAGTCTCTTGCCCAGGTCGGCGACCTGGCGCGACAGGCCGAGGTGGCGGCCCTGGTTGCCGCCGTGACGTCGGCCGAGCTGCTCGGGGCGGCGGTCCGCCCCGCCGAGCCGCTTTCGGCGATCATCGTCGAGCACCTGGACCGTCTGCGTGCCGAGTGGGCCGACCGGATCCGCCGTGACGAGGCCGCCCGGCGGTTGTGGCAGGTGGCCGGGCTGGTGCTGGCGTGCGCGCGGGGTGCCGTCAGCGATGGCCTGCTCAGCGGCTCGACCGGCTTCGCGGCAATCGACCACCTGGACTTCCGTGAATGGTTGGCCGGCCACGGCGCCTCGCCCGAGACGCTCGGCTCACCGCTCGTGCGCGGGATGTACGACTTAGTGTTCGCCTACGAGGAGGGAGATCCGCGCCGCCCCCGGTTCGCGGCCGGGCTCGGTCTCTTCCTGGCGTCGAAGTTGTTCTTCGAGTACCGGGGGTCGATCTTCTGGAAGATGCGGGCGGGCATGGGCGAGGTGGTGTTCGCCCCGCTATACGAGGCGCTTCGCGCGCGCGGCGTGCGATTCGAGTTCTTCAGTCGCGTCGATCAGCTCCACCTGTCGGCGGACCGGCGGTCGGTGGCGGCGGTATCCATCGCCCGGCAGGCACGGCTGGCCGCCGGTGTGGCGACGTACGACCCACTGGTGACGGTCCGAGGGCTGCCATGCTTCCCAGCTCGGCCCCGGCAGGAGCAGCTGGCCACCGAGGCGCCCGGCGACCTCGAGTCGCACTGGGGGAACCGTGGCGGCGAGGAGCCTACGACGCTGACCGCCGGCGCCGATTTCGACGCCGTCGTCCTGGCCACGTCGCTGGGCATGGTGCCGTACGTGTGCCGCGAGCTGCTTGCCGACTCCTCCCGATGGCTGCTGATGGTTCGAGACGTCCCAACGGTCGCCACCCAGGCGCTGCAGCTGTGGCTGGGGAGCACGGACGCCGATCTCGGTGCGCCGCATGGAGGCCCGACGGTTAGCGGCTTGGTGTCGCCCTTCCAGACGTACGCCTCGATGGGGCACCTGCTGGAGCTGGAGGAGTGGCCGGACGACGAGCGGCCGGGCACGGTGGCGTATCTGTGCAGCACCCTCGCCGACGACCTCGCCCGACAGCCCGCTGAAGCCGGGGCGGCGGTTCGCGGCCACGCCATGGAGTTCCTCGAGCGCCGCGCCGGTGACCTGTGGCCCCAGGCTGTCGACGAGGCCGGCGGCTTTCGTTGGGATCTTCTCGTCGGCGCTGGGAAGGCTAAGGGGCCGGCTCGGCTTGACTCCCAGTACTGGATGGCCAACGTCGACCCGTCGGACCGTTACGTGCAGTCGCTGCCGGGCAGCGCCCGATACCGTCTCCGGGCAGACGAGGCAGGGTATGACAATCTCTTCCTGGCCGGCGACTGGATCAACTGCGGCCTGAATGCGGGGTGCATCGAAGCGGCCGTGATGGGCGGGCTACAGGCCGCCAACGCCGTGCGGGGCCGGCCGTTGCTCGATGGCATCAGCGGCTCGTGGTACGGGCTGGAGCAGCTCGAGACGTCGGCTGGGGAGCGATGAGCGGCGCGTCGGCCAATGGTCGCGGCGGGCCCCGCCGGTCGGACGGCTTTGGGCCTTTCCACGCGCTGGGCACCCTGACCGACGTCCAGCGCAGAGGGATGGAGACCGCGTCTCAGGTGATCAAGGGGTTCATCGAGTTCCTCGACGTGGAAGCGCCGCCGCGGCCGGCTGACCCGGATATTGCGAACGACCAAGAGGCCGGCTTCGCCCAGCTCCGGATCAACGTGGCGCGCGCCCTCGACCTGTACACCGATCTGGTCCGGCGCTCCTTCGAGAGCTATGCGGACCTGGCGGAGCAGACCCTGCGGGCCCGCGGTGTACACCTCAACGGTGCGGACGACGGGCAGCCGAGGCGCCTGACGGTTCAGGGTACGGCGGGCGCCCAGGCGACCGGCACGCTGTGGGTGCACAACACAACCGACGGGCCTGCCTCCGCCGTCCTGCGCCTCACGGATCTCACCGCCCACGACGGGCGGGTCGTGCCGGCCTGCGCTGGCCGCTTCGAGCCGGCGGCGTTGAAGGTCGGCACGGGCGCCAGCGTGTCGGCGAGGCTGGCGCTTGCCCTCGGGGACGCCGAGCCCGGCGTGTATCTGGGGCACGTTCTCGCCGGTGGGCTGCCGGACGTCGCGCTGCCGGTCCGACTCGTGGTGACCGAGCTGGCCTCCGGGCCGCGGTCGTGACCGCAGCCAGCGGACTGGAGGAGGTCGAGGCGGCCCTCGCGCGCTACTCGAGCCTGACGAGGGCCGCGATGCAGCAGTACCTGCGCGACCGCGCACCAGCCCGGTACCTCTACAACCTCGTGCGGGACTATCCCTCCCGGACCGGTAAGGGGATCCGCCCCGCGCTGCTCCTGGCTACCTGCCAGGCGTTCGGCGGGTCGCTTGGCGAGGCTCTGGGCCCGGCCGTCGCGATCGAGCTCGCCCACAACGCGTTCCTCGTCCACGACGACATCGAGGACGGCAGCCGCCAGCGACGCGGGAGGCCGACGCTGCATCGCCTGTACGGCACGCCGCTGGCCGTGAACGCCGGGGACGCGCTGGCGGTACTGGCCCTGCAGCCGCTCCGCGACGACACGCCCCTGAGCACGCGCCTGTCCCACCAGGTCTCTGATGAATTCCTCAAGATGCTCACCCGCACCATTGAGGGCCAGGCGACGGAGCTGGGATGGCGGGCCGACAACGTGGTCGACCTCGAGCCGATCGACTACCTCAAGCTGATCGCGCAGAAGACGTGCTGGTACACCACGGTATGGCCGCTCCGTGTGGGAGCGCTGATCGGCTCGGCTGGCACCGCGCCGCTGGAGGCAATAACGCGCTTCGGCTTCTACCTCGGCGCTGCGTTCCAGATCCGCGACGACCTGCTCAACCTCGTCGGCTCGGAGGACCGGTACGGCAAGGAGCTGCTCGGTGACATCCGGGAGGGCAAGCGGACGTTGATGCTCATCCACCTCCTTGGCTGCGCCACACCCGACGAAAGGGAATCGGTCGTTGCCTATCTGGCTCGAAGCGGCAAGCACCGGGCCCATCCGAACGACGAGACGATTGTCGACCTAGACGCCCGATGGATCCTGGACCTGATGGTGCGACACGGCAGCCTGGAGTTCGCGTTCCAATTCGGTCAGGGCGTGGCCGCCGCCGCCTATGAATCCTTTCACGAGGCGTTCGCCGAGGTGCCCCCATCGGCTCCTCGGGACTTCGTCGAGGCACTCATCCCGTACATGCTCGCCCGCTCCATGTGAGACCCACCTGAGACCGACGCCTACGCAGCCGTGACGGAAGGGTCAAGAGCGTCTGCTTGTGGCCATGACGCTCACCGGCGACCTGGGAGAACGACAACATCGAGCGAGGTGAAGCGCGGCTGAAGGATGAAGGGTGCGCCAGCTGCGGGCGGCGACCGTCCCCAGCTCCCTACCTGCCTCACCTGCCTCGGCACCCGCCGGATGCTCGGTCACATCACCGCGAGGCGATAGCTGACATATGACCGTGCTGGATCTTAGCCGCCGCCAGCATCAGCGTGGCGCACGATGCTAGTGGCCACACGAACTGCCGGCTCACGTAGAGCACATTACTTGAGGGGTTACGGTCGCGAGCGACCTGCAGAAACGCTGCTCCGCACAGCGGTGAGCGCGAGATTCATGGTAAGGATGGGGTCGCCGGTTCGATTCCGGCGGGGGGCTCCACATAGGCTTTGACCAGCGCAAGCGCTGGTCGTCGTGGCGTTAGCTGAGTCATCTACCGTCCAGAGAACACATCCCAA
>Ga0126313_10000618_pt1 | contig 17165 bp, 18 predicted proteins | sample Plot105A_FD_89954 | JGI IMG/M metagenome (GOLD analysis project Ga0126313, IMG submission 89954) | Serpentine soil microbial communities from UC McLaughlin Reserve, CA, USA - Plot105A | ecosystem: Environmental > Terrestrial > Soil > Grasslands | place: USA: UC McLaughlin Reserve, Lake County...
ACCGAGCTCGAGCGGCAGATGCCGCCACGCGATCCCCGTGTGCAACACGAACAGGATCCCCTGCAACGCCTGCCGATCAGGCAGACGCTTACGACCGGGATAGCGAAACCGCCGCTCCACCTTCGGCAGCAACGGCCCGATACGTCCCCACAACTCGTCCGACACGACCCACGGCTTCGCGGCCACCGGCACCCCTCCCAGCTTGACGACGGATGCCGACGGCCTTCGTCGTCAGAGAACGGGTCCCTTCATTTCGGTTCGAGTTCTAAGGCTCGTCGCCCTTCTGTTGGCGCTGGCCGCCGCCGGCGGCTCCAGCCTCGCCCTCGTGGCGCGCGTCGCTTTCGGCGAGACGCAGCGCGCCTCGCCTGCGCTGCCCGCGTTCCACGGCCAGGCGAGCTGGGCCGCCGGGCAGCGGGCGGCGCCGCCGTTCCGGCTCCGTGACCACAGCGGCGCGCCCATCTCGCTCGCGGCGCTCCGCGGCCGCCCTGTTATCGTCACCTTCCTTGACTCGCACTGCGTCGAGCAGTGCCCGCTCGCCGGTCGGCAGCTCGGGACGATCCTTCGGCACACGACGCCGGCCGACCGGCCGACGGTCGTCGTCGTCAGCGTCAACCCGTCTGGGGACACCGCCGCGAACATCCAGCACGCGATGGCGCAGTGGCGGCTGGCGGGATCGTGGCGGTGGCACTGGCTACGCGGGACGAGACGCGAGCTCGCGCGTGTCTGGGCAGCCTACGGGATCGCGGTCCGGCCCGGGACCAATGACATCGCGCACGGTCTCGCGTTGTACCTCGTCGACCGCCACGGCTTTCAGCGGACGGGCTACCTCTTCCCGTTCCTGCCGAATTTCGTGCAACTCGACCTGCAGAAGCTCGCCCGGGAGAGGGCGTGAACGCCGGGCGAGCCGCTTAGCTCGCCGCGCCGACCGTGCCCGCCCAGCGGTACAGGTGCTCCGGCCGACCGGTTACCCCGTAGCGGAGCGACAGCTCGACGGCGCCGGTCGCCGCGAGGTACTCGAGGTAGCGCCGCGCCGTGCCGCGGCTGATGCCGGCGCGCTCCGACACGCCGACTGCGGTCGCATCACCTTCGGCGGCGCGAAGAGCCTCGATCACGCGCGCAAGGGTCGGCGCGGAGATGCCCTTCGGAAGCGACGCGCGCCCGTGCATCCGGAGCAGCGCGAACACGTGGTCGATGTCGGCTTGCTCGGGCTCGCTGAGCCGTTCGAGGCGGGTCCGGTGCGCCGCGTAGCTCTCGAGCCGCTCCCGTAGCGCGTCGAAGAAGAACGGCTTGACCAGGTAGTGCACGATGCCGCCGTGGATCGCCGCGCGCAGCGTCTCGACGTCCTTCGCAGCGGTGATCGCGATCACGTCGACCTGCGATCCGTGTTCGCGCAGCTCCCGGAGCACCTCGATCCCGCTCATGTCCGGCAGATAGATGTCGAGCAAGACGAGGTCCGGGTGGAGGGAGCGCACATGCGCGAGCGCGTCGCCGCCGGTGTGCACCTCGCCGATCACCTCGAACCCAGGCACCCGCTCGACGTACGAGCGGTGGATCGACGCCGTCATCGGATCGTCGTCGACGACGAGGACCCGAATCACGTCGCCACCGTCTCGGCCGATGCTCCTGCGTGGGTAAGGAAGACGGTGAAGCGCGCGCCGTCGGCGTTGTCCACGACGATCCGACCGCCGCGCCGGTGCACCGCGCCGCTCACGAGCGCCAGTCCTAGCCCGCGGCGGCCGATGCCCGTGGCGACCTTGGTCGTGAAGCCGTCGGTGAAGATCTCCTCGACGAGGGCGGGGTCGATTCCCGGGCCGGAATCGTGGACGCGGATGAGGATTCCGTTCTCCTCCTCGCGAATGGTCACCTCGATCGTCCCCGAGCCGGCCGGCGCGACCGAATCCAACGCATTGTCGACGAGGTTGCCGACGATCGTGATCACATCCCGCGCTTCGGCCAGCTCTCCCGGCAGCCGAGAATCCTCGGTCACGCGCAGCTCGACTCCGCGCTCCGACGCGACGGCGGCCTTTCCGAGCAGCAGCCCGACGAGGACGGGATCGGCGCCGCTGTCCATGAGCGACGCGACGAGCGCCTGGCGCACGAGCGACTCCTGCTGGATGAAGCGGACGGCGTCCTCGTGGCGACCGACCTCCATGAGCCCCACGATCAGGTGGAGGCGGTGCGAAAACTCGTGCTCCTGGGCCCGGAGGGCGTCCGCGAGGCTGCGGACGTCATTGAGCTCGCGCATGAGTCCTTCGAGCTCGGTGCGGTCGCGAAGCGTGATCACGGCGCCGACGTCGCCGCCGCGTACGGACACGGGCATGCGGTTTACGACCAGGACCCGGTCGTTCACGAGGACCACCTGGTCGGGCTCGTCGACGTGGCCGGCCATCACCTCCCGGACGTGGCCGGGCGGGACGATCTCGGTGAGGTTCCGCCCGACGGCGGCGTCGTCGAGTCCGAGCAGCCGGCGCGCCTCGTCGTTCACCAGCGTGACGCGTCCGGAAAGGTCCGTCGTCAGGGTCCCTTCGCGGATGCCGTGCAACATCGCTTCGCGCTGCTCGACGAGCGCTGCGATCTCGTGTGGCTCGAGGCCGAACGTCCGACTTTTGATCCGACGGGCGAGCAGGACGGAGCCGAAGATCCCGAGCGCGAGCCCCATCCCCGGACCGATGAGGATCACGGGCAGGTCGGCGCGCAAGCGCGCGCTCAGTGTCCGTTCGAGGAAGCCGACGGACACGAGGCCGATGATGCGGCCGTCGTCGTCGCGGACCGGAACCTTCGCGCGGACCGAGCGCCCGAGTGTGCCCGTCTGGCTGCCTATGTACTCGCGGCCGGAGAGGGCGACGCTGGGGTCGGTGGAGACGCGCTCGCCGATCTTCTCGGGATCGGGGTGCGAGTACCGGATTCCCTGACGGTTCGCGACGACGATGAACGCGGCGTCGGTTTTCGTGCGGATCCCCTCGGCGATCGGATTGATCGTCCGCTCCGGATGCGGGTCGTCGAACGCCTCGATGACCGTCTCGAGTGACGCCACCGCGCGGGCGATCGCGAGGGAGTTCTCGCCCGCCTGCTTGTCGAGCTGCCGCCGCGCCTGGACGACGACGACAGCCACGCCGACGCCCACGGTCAGGACGATGATCGCGACCTGAAGCAGGAGGATCTGCGTCGAGAGACGCGGCCGGCGCCAGACCTTCGACCGCTCCATGGCTAGATGGCTGACGCCACGATCTCGCGCGTCCGGATGCGCGATCTGACGCGTCTGGGCCGCTCCCGCTCCGGCCACCGGCCCGCAAGCGGGTCGCCGCCCGGCGCGTCCGCTTCACGTCGCCGAGTCGTCACTGATGCCCGCTGGCATCGGCAACGCCTCGCCGCCGCGCCCCAGAGCGGCCAGCTCGCGCCCCGAACCTGCGATCTCGTGGCATCAACCATCAGATGGTACGCCGCCCACCGTCGGCCTCACCGTGGCCACAAAGGAGAAAACGTGCGCAAAGGTCGATTCGATCGACAACGGCCACAAGCGTGGACGCGCTCTTTTCCAGATCGCAACATCGCCTCGTCTTCGTTTTCGACCGCACAAGGGAGGAACGTCGTGTCCGCCTTTTCATCACGTAGACGGGCCGTCACGCTCGGTCTCGTCGTCATCACCGCACTCACGGGAGCCGCGCTGGCGGCTGCCGGCACGTCCGGCCGGAGCGCGGTTGCACCGAACCCGCCGATCGCGAAGCTGGTCGCCCAATCGAAGCGCGAGTCGGGCCTCGTCGTCTACGGCAACGCCCCATCCGCGAACTGGAAGGTCGTCACCGACGCCTTCCGCAAGAAGTATCCGTGGATCAACGTGACGTCCTACGACCTCGAGAACAACGTGATCTTTTCGAAGTACGCGTCGGAGGCGGCGCAGGGCTCGCGCACGGCCGACCTGCTCGTCTCGAGCGCACCGAACCTGTGGGTCTACGCGCGGCGCCAGGGATACCTTCAGGACTTCGTCCCTGGCGGACTGGACCGCTACCCCAAGTTCGTCAAGCAGTACAAGGGCGTCTTCGTCCTCTCGCCCGACCCGGCGATCATCGTCTACAACCGCCGGCTGCTCGGCAGCAAGGTGCCGACCCGGCTGGCGACGGTCGCGAGCGACTCCGGCACCTACGACAAGGTGGCGGGCTACACCGTCGACAACCTCTTCGGGTACACGGCGCTGTGGGGCTACGTCCAGAAGCGCGGCTGGGGGAACCTCCAGCGCATCGGCAAGGACCGGCTGCGGGCGACGACGGGCGTCGCGCAGCAGCTCCAGCTCCTGGCCCAAGGAGCGGCAAAGGCCGCAATCCTCACCTCGCCGACGGCGCGGTTCACGATCGAGCAGAACGCCCAGTACCGCGAGCTGCTCGCCTGGGCGTACATGCGTGACACGACGCCGCTCGTGCCGCGCGGGATCGGCGTCACGCGGCGGGGCGCGAGCCCGGCCTCGGCGAAGCTGTTCCTGAACTACGTCTACTCGACGCAGGGCCAGCAGACGATGTGCGACGCCGGCTTCACCGCCTTCCGGCTGAAGTTCAAGCCGAGCGGCGGCTGCAAGAACACGCTCGCCGAGGTGTACGCGAAGGTCGGGGCGAAGAACGTGATCTTCGTGCCCTTCAGCCAGAAGTTCGTCAACGACCGGCCGAAGTTCCAGGCCCGGTGGCACTCGATCTTCGGGTAAGGGAGGGACGCTAGGAACACGGGTCCAGGATGGCGACGACGAGCTACCCCTCCCCAGCGGAGCTGCCGCGTCCACGGCCGAGCATCGTCCCGGCGAGTCTCCTGCAGTGGCTGACGTGGGCGCTCGTCGTCACGCTCGTCCTGGGCCCGTTCCTCCCGCTCGCGTACGCGTCGATACGCGATCGCCCGCTGTACGAAGCGGGCGGGACCTTCACCCTCGAGCCGTACCGCGAGCTCTTCGGCGATCGGGCGTTCTGGCAGGCGTGGTGGAACACGCTCCAGTTCGCGGCCCTCACGACAACGATGGCGGTTGCGCTCGGCGCGGCGGTCGCGATTCTCTGCACCCGAACGGACCTTCCCGGGCGGCGGGCGCTCAGCAAGCTCGTCCTCCTCCCCCTCCTCCTCCCGTCGCTCGGGATGGTCCTGGGATGGATCGCCGTCTGGGGGGAGGGCGGCTACGTCACGAGCTTCTTCAACCAGCGCTTGCACATCGGCGTACCCGCGATCGACACGATCTTCGGGATGGCGCTCGTCGAGGCGACTCGGCTGATGCCGATCGCGTTCCTGACCTGCCAGGCCGCGCTCGTCCGCGCCGACTCGTCGCTCGAGGACGCGGCCCGGAGCGCCGGCGCCTCGCCCTTGCGCGTCCTGCGCAGCATCACGATCCCGATGCTGCGGCCCGCGCTGCTCAACGCGGCAACCCTGATCTTCACGCTCTCGATCGCCGTGCTCGGGATTCCCCTGCTCCTCGGGGTTCCGAACAACATCCAGTTCGTCTCGAGCTACCTGTACACGCTCTGGACGAATGCCTCCTCGCCGGACCCGGGCGTGGTCAGCGCGGGTGCGATGTTCCTGCTCGCCGCGGCGACGCTCCTGCTCCTGATTCGCAACCGGCTGCTCGGCGCGGAGGCGCGGTTCGTCTCCGTCGGCGGCAAGGCAAGCAGGATCGCATTGCTCTCGCTGCGCACCTGGCGCTGGCCGCTCGCGGCCGCGATCACCCTCTACCTAGTCTTCACGACGCTGCTGCCCATCCTCGGGCTCGCACTGATGTCGTTCGTCGTCTTCCTGACGCCGCTGATCGCGCCCTGGGATCTCCTCACCTGGAGCCACTGGCAGATGCTCGACGACGGCGTCTTCCGGAACTCGATCCGGAACAGCCTGATCATCGCCGTCGTCGGCGCGGTCCTGGCGACGGCGTTCGTTGCCCTCGCAACTCTGGTCGCCCATCGCTCGACGTTCCGGCTCCGGGGCTCGCTGCCCTTCATGATGCTCTACCCGCGGGCGGTGCCCGGGATCATCATCGGCATCGGGTTCTTTTGGGCGTTCCTGCTCACCGGGGCGCTGGGAGACTGGTTCCGCAACAGCATCTGGGGGATCATGCTCGCCTTCTGCATCCGCAACCTGCCGCTCGCATACATCGTCATGTACCCGACGCTGGCCAGGATCGGCGAGGAGCTCGACCGGGCCGGGCGGGCGGCCGGCGCCGGTTGGTGGACGACGAGCCGGCGGATCGTGCTCCCCTTGCTGCGGCCGGCGATGTTCGCCGCCTTCATCCTGCTCTTCGTCGAGCTCCTGAACGACTACGACCCGGCCGTGTTCCTCGTGAAGCCGGGAACCGAGGTCATGGGCGCGACCATGCTCTCCCAGTTCATCCAGGGGGCGGTCGGTCCCGTCGCCGCGCTCGCGATGGTGCAGGTGGCCGTGACGGTCGTCGTGCTGGCGATCGGCGCCAAGGTGTTCAAGATCTCAACGACTGGAGGACACGATGCCTGAGATCACTGTCGACGCCTTGGTCAAGACCTTCGGCGACCAGCGCGCGCTCGACCACGTGGACTTCACGGTCCGAGACGGCGAGCTCTTCACACTCCTCGGCCCGAGTGGGTGCGGGAAGTCGACAACGCTCATGTCCATCGCCGGCTTCCAGCAGCCCGAGGAGGGACGGATCGGCGTCGGCGAGGAGACCGTCTTCGACGCGGCGAGGCGGATCGCGCTCCCGGCCGAACGCCGCAACCTCGGAATCGTCTTCCAGTCGTACGCCGTCTGGCCGCACATGACCGTGTACGAGAACCTCGCGTTCCCGCTCAAGGTGCGGCGTCTGAAACGGGCCGAGATCAGAGCCCGGATCGCCGAGACCCTCGAGCTCGTCGAGATGACGCCGTACGAGAAGCGGTATCCGCACGAGCTCTCGGGCGGCCAGCAGCAGCGCGTCGCCTTGGCCCGCGCGCTCGTCTACTCGCCCGCGGTGCTCCTGCTCGATGAGCCGTTCTCGAACCTTGACGCGAAGCTGCGCATCCGCGCGCGGTCGTGGGTCAAGGACCTGCAGCACAGGCTCGGGCTGACGACGATCTTCGTCACGCACGACCAGGACGAGGCGTTGTCCATGAGCGACCGCGTCGCCGTGATGAGCGCTGGTGAGATCCAGCAGATCGGGACGCCTGAGGACGTCTACCAGCGCCCCGCAAACCGGTTCGTCGCCGAGTTCGTCGGGCGGGTGAACTTGATCGAAGGCGTGGTCGCCGGCGTCGACGGCGGCCAGGCTGTGCTCGAGGTGGACTCGGGACGGCGCCTGACCGTGCGGGCGGCCGAGGGCGCGCGTGTCTCGGACCGCGTCACGGTCGTCGTCCGCCCGGAGGCGATGACGCTGCTCGCGACCGGCGACACGTCTGTGAACGGGACGAACACGTGGGACGCCGACGTCCACGCTGCCGCGTTCCTCGGCGACCACTACGAGTACGAGCTCGAGGCGGGGTCGGTGCAACTGATCGCGCAGTCGCCTCGGCGGGTGGACGGCCCGAGGATCAGAGTCCACATTCCCGGCGACGCCTGTTCCGTGGTCGAGTGACCGCGGTCGAGCCGGCACGCCTCGACCTACCCAGGCTCCGGTTCCAGCCGGACTCGCGCGGGCCGCTCGCAGGTGTTCGCGTACTCGACCTGACGAGGCTGATCTCGGGTGGCCAGCTCGGCCTCGTCCTCGGCGACCTGGGAGCCGACGTGATCAAAGTCGAGCGCCCAGGGAGCGGCGACGGGCTCCGCCACACGACCGTCGACGGCTACGACGCCAACTGGCGCGCCTACGCGCGGAACAAGCGCAGCATCACGCTCGACCTGTCCAAGGCGCGCGGCCGCGACCTCCTCCTCGAGCTGGCCGAGACCGCGGCCGTGCTCGCCGAGAACTTCACGCCGGGCGTGCTCGAGCGCCTCGTCGGCGGCCCGGAGGCGCTCCTGGAACGCAATCCGCAGGTCGTGATCGTGCGCATCACCGGCTGGGGGCAGACAGGCCCGAAGGCCTCGCAGCCCGGGTTCGGGACGCTCGCCGAGGCGTACTCGGGGTTCACCTACCTGAACGGGACGCTTGACGGCCCGCCGACGTCGGCTCCGACCTCGCTGGCCGACACCGTCGCCGGGACGTACGCGGCCGCGGCCGCGCTCGCGGCGCTCTGGGAGGCCCGAGTCAACGGCGGGGCCGGGCAGGTCGTGGACGTGTCGCTCTACGAGCCGCTCTTCTCGATCATGGGAGCCGACCCGACGGCCTACGCCGCCCGCGGGAAGCTGCGAGCGCGCGGCGAGGGAGCGGGCGTCTCCTCGGTCCGAGGCGCGTTCCAGACCGGTGACGGGCTCTGGATCGCCGTCTCGGCCGCGACCGACGACACCGTCTCCCGGCTGTTCTCGGCCCTCGGCCGGGAGGAAGTGCTGGCCGACCCCCGGTTCACGACCTACGAGGTGCGGCTCGCGAACCGCCACGAGCTCCACGAGCTGCTCACGGAGGAGTTCGCCCGGTTCACGCGGGACGAGCTGCTCGAGCTCGCCGCCGAGAACCGGCTGACGATCGGGCCCGTGTACGACGCGCTCGACATCCTCGAGGACACGCACTACCGCGGCCGCGAGACGATCGTGGAGATGGAGGACGGAGTCGTCCTCCACAACGTCGTGCCGCGGCTGTCGGGAACGCCCGGGGCGATCCGCCGGCCGGCACCCCGGCTCGGCGAGCACAACGCCGAGGTCTACGCCGAGCTCGGGATCTCGGCGGGCGGGCTCGCGAAGCTCGAGGCGGAGGGCGTGGTGTGACGCCGCGCTGGCGCTCGCTGCTCTACGTCCCGGTCGTCTCGGAACAGTTCGTCGCGAAGGCGCACGAGCGCGGCGCCGATGCCGTGATCCTCGAGCTCGAGGACGCCGTCGCGCCGTCGGAGAAAGATCGCGCCCGCAGGCTCGTCCGCGAGGCGGCCGCCAAGGTCGTCCAGGGCGATGTCGACGTGCTCGTGCGGATCAACCGGCCGTGGCGTCTCGCGGTCCGTGACATCGAGGCCTCGGTGGACGAGAATGTCCGCGCGTTCGTCCTGCCGAAGGTCGACTCCGCGCAGCACGTGCTCGCGCTCGCCGAGGTGACCGCCGCAGTAGAGCAGGAGCGCGGCCTGCCCCTCGGCCACACGCTCTTCTTTCCGCGGATCGAAGGGCCGAAAGGCTTGTTGAACGCGCCGGAGATCGCCGGCGCGCATTCCCGCGTCGTCGCGATCGGGCTGGGCTCGAGCGACTTCACGATCGCGACGGGGATGGAGACAGGCGGAGAGGGAAGCGCGATCGCGAGCTTCCAGGTCGTGGTCGCCGCCGTCGCGGCCGGGTGCCTCCCGCTCGGCCTCGTCGGCTCGATCACGGATTTCCGCGACCTCGACGCGTTCCGGCGAGTCGCAGAACGTTCGCGTGCGCTCGGGCTGCGCGGTGCGCCGTGCGTGCATCCGAGTCAGGTCCCGATCCTGAACGAGGTCTTTGCGCCGACCGACGACGAGGTCGAGCGAGCTCGGCGCGTCGTGGAGGAGTACGAGCAGGCACTTGCCGACGGGCAGGGCGCGATCGTCGTCGACGGCGAGTTCGTAGACATCCCGTATTACGAGCAGGCGAAGAGACTCCTCCGTAGTTGAGCCGGCGGCTGGCGTACGCGCTGCTGGCGATGACGGCCGGGCAGGCGGCCGTGTACATCGCGCGGCCGACCACGTCATACCGGCTGCTCAGCCTCGGCTACGACGCCGGGGACGTCGGGCTCGTGGCGGCCGCCTATGCGCTCCTGCCCCTGCTCGCCGCGATCCCCCTCGGCCGCTACTCGGACCGTCGGCACGCCGGCTCCCTGATCGGCGCCGGCTGCGGCCTGCAAGCCGGCGCCTGCGTGCTCCTCGCCGTTGCGGACACGGCACTGACGCTGGGCTTGGCGAGCACGGTTCTCGGCCTGGGGCATCTGGCCGTGGCGCTCGGCGTCCAGGACGTGATCGCCCGCGAATCGCGCCCCGAGTCGCACGACCAGCACTTCGGGCTGCTCACCGCAGGCGTCTCGCTGGGACAGCTCGTCGGGCCGCTCGTCGCCGGCGCCGTCCTCGCAGAAAGCAGCGGCACCGCCCTCACCAGCGCGACGAGCCGGGCAATGGTCGTCGGCGCCGCGATCGCCGCCGGCGCGGCGATCTTCGGCTTCCTCGCGCAGCGCCTCCAGCCGGCCGCCCCTTTCGTCCGCGCTGCCGAGACGCGTAGTGGCAGCGTGAAGACGATTCTCGCGACCCCGGGCGTTCCCGCCGGGATCTTCGCCAGCATCGCCGTGCTTGCCGCCGCCGACATCTTCACGGCCTACATGCCGGTGCTGGGCGAGGAGCGAGGCATTTCGCCGGGTGTGATAGGCGTGCTCCTGGCGCTGCGCGCGGCGTCGTCGCTCGCGAGCAGGCTCTGGATCGGAAGGCTGGTCGCGTTCGCGGGCCGCTTGCGGTTGATGACTCTCAGCGCGATCGCCGCCGCCTTCGCGTTCTGCGGCGTCGCGCTGTCGGACGACGTCGCCGTGCTTGTCGCCCTCAGCCTCGTGGCCGGCTTCGGTCTCGGCTTCGGCCAGCCGCTGTCGATGACGCTCGTCGCCCAGCTCGTGCCGCAACACACCCGTGCAACCGCGTTGTCAGTCCGGATCAGCGGGAACCGGATCGGGCAGATCACGGCACCTGCCGCGGCGGGTCTCGTCGCCGGTGCGGCCGGCTCGGCGGCGGCATTCTGGCTCCTGGCCGCCGTGCTCGCCGCTTCGGGGCTCGTCCTCTACCGCTCGCCCGCGGCCGGTTCGGCCGGGGAGAGCGCGTCACCCGAACAATCGCGATCGTCGGCGGCCCCCAGCCGGCATTGAAGCCAGCAGGAATCCCGGGAGTTCTGTCAGCAGGGCCTCCGGATTGCCGCTGGCCGCGATGACAGCCGGGTCGCGCTCGGCGATCGTCGCCGCCCGCGCACATCCGCGACACCTACGGCCGCAGTCGGCTACTCACGTGCGTACGTGACGCTGCGCGCGGCCGCGACAAAGCGACCGCGAATGCGGCGCCGTCCTGCTCTGGTCAAGCCAGCATCTCGACAATCTCTGGCGCCTCGAGGCACACCTCGCGGAGCGCGCCAACGCCGCACGGGCGGCTGCAACCCCGGGGGCAAGAGGGGGTCGATCCGTGAATTTACACCTCACGAGATCGAGATCCGACTCTAGGGTCGACCCCCTCCAGCGCGGGCCTGGCCGTCGCTGGCATCTGGCGAAGGTCGCCTTCCAGCGCTACTGGCTCTGGCGCTCGTTCCGGTGAGCGTTCCGCGCTGCCGGCAGTGACAAGGAGAAGCGGCTGCCGCGACCGGGGCCGGCGCTCTCGGCGGTGAGCCGGCCGCCGTGCGCTTGTACGATCGCGCGCGAGATCGTGAGGCCGATGCCGCTGCCGCCTTTGTCGCGTGAGCGGGCGGCGTCGGTGCGGTAGAAGCGCTCGAAGATCGGCTCCAGCTGCTCGCGCGGGATGCCCTCGCCGGTGTCGGTGACGGCGAGAACGACGTCGGCGTCGCGCTGCTCGGCCGAGACGGCCACGCGGCCGCCCGCCGGCGTGTGGCGGAGGGCGTTGTCGAGCAGGTTCGACAGCACCTCGGCGATTCGATCGATGTCAGCGCGAACGCGTGGGAGGCTGTTCGCGACCTCGGCTCGGAGGTTGACGTTCTTGTCCGCGTAAGCCGGCGTGGCTGCGGCGACGGCGGCGTCGACCAGGGCGGCGGGCGCCACGTTTTCGAGGTGGAGGTCGAGCTGGCGCTCCTCGGCTTTCGAGACCTTCTGCAGGTCGTCGACGAGCCGGCGCAGCCGTGTCGATTCCCGGCGCATCACGGTCCACGTCTCGGGTGTCGCGGCGACGACGCCGTCAGCGAGCCCTTCGAGGTAGCCGTCGATCGTGGCGAGGGGTGTGCGCAGCTCGTGGGCGAGGTCGGTGAGCAGGCGCCGCCGCCGTTCCTCGGCCGACTCGAGCGCGGCGGCCATCGCGTTGAATGCGGCGCCGAGCCGCCCGAGCTCGTCGGATCCCTGGATCGGGACGCGCTCGCCGTAACGACCTCGAGCGATGCGTGAGGCCGCGTCGCCGAGCTGCGCCACCGGGCGCACGATCCGCCGCGAGACGAACAGGCTGACGACGGCGGCGGTCAGTGCGGCGGCGGCGATGGCGACGGCGAGCGCCAGTAGAACGGCGTCGGCGAACGCCTCGTCGAGGTGACGAGCGACGTCCGCGGGCACGACCCCGAGCGCATCGCGGACGTGCCGATGGAAGAGGCCGGGCGCGAGTGAGAGAGCGACGAGCGCGAGCGTGACGCTGCCGGCGACGATCACGAGCAGCTGCGCGGCGAACAGCTTCGCCGTGAGGCTGCGGCGGATCACGCCCCCGGCCCCATACGGTAGCCGACGCCGCGCACGGTCAGCACGTAGCGCGGGCGCGCGCCGTCGTCGCCGAGCTTCTTCCGCAGGTTGGCGACGTGGACGTCGACCACGTGCTCGTCGCCGAACCAGTTCGGCCCCCAGACGCGCTCCAGCAGCTGTCTGCGGCTGAAGGCGATCCGCGGCCTTTCCGAGAGCGCGTCGAGCAGGTCGAACTCGAGCTTGGTCAGCTCGACCGGCTCGCCGCCAACGCGCACCTCGCGCGCGAGCGGATCGAGCTCGAAGTCGCCGAACCGGCGGACGCCCTCGGCCTCGCCGCTTTCGCGCGGCCGGCGGAGCATGGCGCGGATGCGCGCCACGAGCTCACCGGGCGAGAACGGCTTGGTCACGTAATCGTCGGCGCCGGTCGAGAGACCGACGATCTTGTCGACCTCGTCCACGCGCGCGGTCAGCATCAGGACGTAGGCGTCGCTGAAGGCGCGGATCCGCCTGCACACCTCGATGCCGTCGATGCCGGGCAGCATCAGGTCGAGCACGATCAGGTCCGGATCGAGCTCGCGCGCGCGCTCGATCGCGCCGTCGCCGTCGTCGGCCTCGAAGACCTCGAAGCCCTCGCGCTCGAGGTAGGAGCGGACGAGGGCCACGAGCGGCGGCTCGTCGTCGACGACCAGCGCGCGCAAGGACGGCCCGCCGCGGCTCAGCGGCTCACTCCTCCATCGAGAGGAACCGGCCGTGCCACCAGTGGAACCAAACGGCGCCGGTCGAGGCGTTGACCGACAGCATCCCCGTGACCTTGCCCCGCGCGAGCGTGTGCAGGGTGTAGTAGCCGGGAAACTGCTCCGCCTCGCTCGCGGTCGCGTTCGAGCCCGCCCGGCGCAACCACTCGTTCGCGATCCGGGCCGCCTCGGCGCCCGAGACCTTCCCGCTCCTCGTCGACCGGGCGAAGGTCGGGTCACCGCCCTTCATCCCGCCGGCATCGCCCATCATCCCGGAGCCGCCCATCATCCCGGAGCCGCCCATCATGCCGCCCATCATTCCGGAGCCGTCGCGCAGCCGATAGTCGCTCATCATCCCGAAGCGCGTGTTCCACATCATCGCCGGCCCGTACTCGAGCCAGACCGCGCCGGTCGAGGGGTCGACGAGCACCTCCGTCGCCGGCTTGCCGTCCTCCGCGAGCTCCGCGTAGTAGTTCCGCTCGAAGCGCATCACCTCGCCGACCTGCAGATCGAGCCGGTCGGCGAACTTCTCGGCCTGCTCGCGCGCCTCGGCGATGCTCTCGACCGGCTCGCCACGGCCGCCCGAGGCGAAGCCCATCATCCCGCTGCCGTAGCGGCTCATCATCCAGCTGTGGTCGTCGGCGCTGCGCGACGCCGCCCACGCACTGACGCGACGAGCGCCGCCGCGGCCGCGACCAGGACGGCGAGCGCGAACGTGTTCACCTTCCGCATCGCCGTCACACCCTTTCCGCGCGCGCCGCGCGTAGCTTTCCGCGCAGCTCGTCGTAGGTCGCCGGGTCGATCTCGCCGCGCGCCAGCCGCCGGTCGAGAATCTCCTCCGCCCGCTCGGGCACACCCTCGTCCCGGCCGCTCCGGCTCGGGAACAGGTTGGCGACCGCCCAGACGATGACGGCGACAAGCGCGACCCAAAAGAGCGTCATCAAGATCCAGCCGGCCGCGCCCAAGCCACCGTCGAAGCCGTCCATCATCGTGGGCCTCCTTTCCTTCGTTCCATGACAGCCACGGTAGGGGAGGCGGATCAAGGAACGGCTGCCGCGCGCATCAGGGGTCGATCAAGATTCGTCGGCGCCGTCGCAGTCCACAGATGCACGGAGCTGCGCGGCCCAGAGATGTCCTGGACGGGTACGTGGAAACCCGCACCGGAGTCGGGTGGTTCCACCGATTCGACCGGCCCGTCGAATCGTCGACCATGTGAGCGATCGTGAGGAGAAGGCCTCTACGCCTGTTTGGAGCGCTCGCCGCGATCATTCTGGTTGCCGCTGCGGGCGTACTCACTCTGGCCGGACGAGAGGACAACGGGAACGCACCGGCGTCCGTGTCCGAGCACCCGGTCGCGGTTCCGCCGTCCGCGCGGACGGTCCTGGTCTCGCGGGCGATGCCGATGCCGTCCGCTCACGAGCGCCGCCTGTCCGCGATGCTCGAGGAGGGGCAGATGCCCGATCGGCCGATGATGGCCGATGTGATGACGGACACCGACTGCGCGCCCGACGCGCAGATGATCTCGCGCTGCCGCAACGTCGTGCGGCTGGCCGATGGGCGGCGGGTCGTCCTTCGGCACCCGCACGACATGAGCCGGATTCCCTGCCTGGCGCCCGGCGAGCGCGTGCGGCTGATCCCGAACGGGGTCTAGCGGGCAAGCCGGGAGCGGTTCGCGCGGATGAGGTGACCGGCCATGGCGACCGCCACGAAGCGCGTCTCGCATCCGATCTTTGCCCGCGCGTTCGACCACACCGCCTGGAAGCTCGAGGATCGCGGCCAGCGCGAGCACCGCAAGAAGCTGCTCGAAGGGCTCGCCGGGCGCGTGATCGAGGTCGGTGCCGGCAACGGCCTCAACTTCCCCCACTACCCCGACTCGGTGACGGAGGTCGTCGCCGTCGAGCCTGAGCCCTTTCTCCGCGAGCGGGCGGACGAAGCAACCGCGAGCGCACCCGTCGAAATCACCATCGTTGACGGGGTGGCTGAGGCGCTCCCGGTAGAAGACGGGTCGTTCGACGCCGCCGTCGCGTCACTCGTCCTCTGCTCGGTCTTCGATCAGCAGCAGGCGCTTGCCGAAATCCGGCGCGTGCTCCGCGCCGGGGGCGAACTGCGCTTCTACGAGCACGTGCGGGCGGAAAGCCCGATCGCCGCACGGGCGCAGCGCGCCTTCGACCTGGTCTGGCCCCTGATCGGCGGCGGCTGCCACGCCAGCCGGGACACGCTCGCGGCGATCAAGACGGCGGGCTTCGAAATCGAGAACTGCGAACGGTTCTTGTTCAAGCCGTTGCCGTTGGCGCTCCCGACCGCGCCGCACATCCGCGGCATCGCGCGACGACCGCCGACGCCCGAACCGCGCCATGGCGGTTCCGTCCTCGCCCCGTGATTCCGGCGCGAGGCTCTGCGCGTTCGCCGGAGCTCTGCTTCGCCGAACTTAGCGCTGGCTCTCTGCGCGCAAGGTCGCGCGCTGCTCGAGCTGCTTCCGCCGGCCGTACGGCGTCATGCCGCGCGGCTTGTACACCGCCAGGGTCGTGGCGACGAGCAGGAGGAGCAGGGCGAGCGCCGCGTGGAGTACGGGGGAGAAGTTCCGCACCGCGTCGAGATCCGCGCTCGGACGCGCGGCGAGGCTTGCCATGGACTCGAAGGTCGCCATGTAAGCGAGCAAGACGGTCGTGGCGGCGACGTTGATCAGAAGCTTGAACAGGACCCAGTAGTGCCGGAACAGGCCCCACGTGCTGTCCAGCGCTTGGACGAGCCCGGTGAGCAGCGAGGCGAAGGCCAACGGGACGAGGATCAACCAGGCGGCGGGCTCCATGACGAGATAAGCGCCACGCACCGTCTCCGCATCCTCGCTTGTCAGGCCGACGATGGCGAGAGCGAGAAACGCCGCGACCGCGCCAAGCCAACCGACCGAGGACACCACATGCGCGGTCAGCGCGAGCTTGCGGACGCGAGGCGTCATCGTCACGGCTGTTGACGTGTGACGGCGGGGGGAAGTCCTGTCTCGTACCCGAATCCGTCGATCCCGGTTGCGTGGCGGCCGGGGCCGTGGCCACCGCGTCCGGCGATGAGCATGACCACGATCGGTACAACCAGGACGAGGGCGACGAGTCCGAACACCTTTACCCAGCGCGGAGTGCCAGCCGTCTCGTTCTCTTTCTCCGTCACGTGTCTCTCCTGCTCGCGGATGACAGGGCGAGAGTTTACGAGACATCATGTCCGACTTCGAATCAGAGTGTTGCGAGGAAGACACGGCGCGTATATTTGCGCGTGGTGCCGAGACTCTGGAACGCGACGATCGAGGCGCATCGCCGCGAGGTGCGCGACGCCATCCTCGACACCACCGCGGCGCTGGTGGCCGAGCACGGGCTGCGCGCCGTGACGATGTCGCAGATCGCCGAAGACACCGGCATCGGACGCGCGACCCTCTACAAGTACTTCTCAGACGTGGAAGCGATCCTGGTCGCATGGCACGAACGTCAGATCGCCGGTCACCTCGACCACCTCGCCGAAGCTCGAGACCAGGCGGGCGACCCCGGCGAGCGACTGGAGGCCGTGCTCGTGGCCTACGCGCTCATCTCGCACGAGGCCCACGGCCACCACAACAGAGAACTCGCGGCGTTCCTGCATCGAGACGAGCAGGTCGCGGGAGCGCAGCGGCAGCTCCGACGAATGATTCGAGACCTGCTGACGGAAGGCGCCGCGAGCGGCGACCTCCGGGACGACATCGCGCCCAGCGAACTCGCGACCTACTGCCTCCACGCGCTTGGCGCAGCCAGCAGCCTGCCGTCCAAGGCCGCGGTCCGCCGGCTTGTCGCCGTCACTCTGGCCGGATTGCGCCCGCCGCGGTGACGGGGTCGGATGCTGCCGACGCCCAGCGGTCCGCTTCTCGTTCGGTGAGGGAGGACGTGCTAGGGGCTACTTCGCGTCGTCCATCTCAGTCCGCCGTCGCTTGAGCGCTTGATCTCACCGTCGTGCGTGGCGGCGTAGAGCTCCTCAGCGCTCACGGCGAGTAACGCCGCCGCCCGGCCGCCGATCTCGCCACGGCCTTGCCAGCGTCGCCCGCCGTCACGGCTGAGCCAAAACCGGCCGCCGCC
>Ga0126313_10000619_pt1 | contig 17156 bp, 17 predicted proteins | sample Plot105A_FD_89954 | JGI IMG/M metagenome (GOLD analysis project Ga0126313, IMG submission 89954) | Serpentine soil microbial communities from UC McLaughlin Reserve, CA, USA - Plot105A | ecosystem: Environmental > Terrestrial > Soil > Grasslands | place: USA: UC McLaughlin Reserve, Lake County...
CCAGTCAAGCCCGGCGGACGGTAGGGCGGCGACGGTGCGCAGCGCGAAGGCGATCACCAGCACCCCGGTCGCGAGCCCGGTCGCCATGCGCTTGTTCGGCGCGAGCTGGCTCGCGACTGCGCCGACACCCGCGAACACCGGCACGACCGAGACGATCGCGAGCGCCAGGTAGGCCGAGCCGCCTGCGGGGAGCCGGCCGGCCAGCAAGGAGACGACGAGCGCGAGCCACAGCACGGCCGCGCCGGCGCCGATCGCGGCGAGCTGGGCAAGGAACGCCTTGTGGCGACTGATGGTGCCGGCGAGCAGGAGCTCGGCCCGCCCCGCGTCCTCCTCCGCACGCATGGCGCGGACCGCGCCGAGCAGCCCAAACAGCGCCGCGAAGACCGCCATGCTCCCGCCCACGCGCCAGCTGACGTAGCCGCCGACAGAGACTAGGTCGTGCGGCGTGCCGTAGAGCAGCCGGGCGGCGTCGTTCTCGCCCACGCTGCGAGCGAAGGCGCGCCGGTCGGCGACCGTCGGGTAGCCCTCCCTGTAGGCGGTTGACTGGATGACCGCGCTGAGGGCGAAGAGCAGGGCGAAGGAAATGGTGCGGACACGGGCGTCGGCGAACGCGCGCCGTGCGACGGCGCTAGCGGCCGCCACGGCCGTCCCCACTCTCGTAGTGGTGCAGGAAGATCTCCTCGAGCGAGGGCTCGCGGCTCGTCAGCGTGACCACCGGCTGGTCGGCCAGCGCGGCGAGCAGCGGACGGATGCTGCCCGTCACCTGGAACCGCAGCGCGTTCGCGCCCGCCTCGGCCACCTCGACGCCGGGCAGACTCGGCAGGGCCGGCACGTGGCCGTCGAAGGTGACCTCGACCGTCTGGGCGCTCAGGTGGCGAAGGTCGGCGAGTTTGCCCTGGTCGACGAGCTGCCCTTGGCGCAGGATGCCGACCCGGTCGCAGACCGCCTCGACCTCGCTCAGGATGTGCGAGGAAAGGAACACGGTCTGACCGCGCTCCTTCGCCTCGCGCACCGTCTCCCGGAAGGCCATCTCCATCAACGGGTCGAGGCCGCCCGTCGGCTCGTCGAGAACGAGTAGGTCGGCACGGTTGGCAAAGGCTGCGATCAGCTGCACCTTCTGGCGGTTGCCATGCGAGAGCGCTCGCAACTTCTTCGGGGTTTCGAGCTGGAAGCGCTGGACGAGCAGCTCTCGATAGCCGGTGTCGACGCCGCCGCGAACGCGGGCAAGGAACTCGAGCGTCTCCGCGGCGGTCAGTCCGGGCCAGAGGGACGGCTCCGCGGCGACGTAGGCCATCCGGCGGTGGGCGGTGACCGGGTCGCGCCAGGCGTCGACGCCAAACAGCTCCGCTCGGCCGGCGGTCGGGCGCAGCAGCCCGAGCAGCAGCCGGATCGTCGTCGTCTTGCCGGCGCCGTTCGGCCCCAGATAGCCGTAGACCTCGCCCGGCTGCACCTCCAGATCGAGCCCGTCCAGGGCCAGCGTCTCGTCGTATCGCTTCGAAAGGCGCTCGGTCCGGATGGGCGTTGCGGTCATTCGTCGCAGTACTGAATCAGCTTGCAGGCACGCACGTGCGCGCTACTTCTCGTCGGATGTGGCGAGTGTGCCGAAGAACTCGCGCAGCTCGCCGAGATAACTTCCGTCGCTACCACCGCCACAAGGTCGGCGCTAAGGTCGGCTCATGCCCGAGAGCGTGGACGACTACCTTGCGGAGTTGCCGGAGGATTCACGGGCCGCGCTCGAGAAGCTTCGAGCCACGATCAGGGCGGCTGCCCCGAACGCGACGGAGGGCATCAGCTACCAGGTCCCGACGTTCAAGCATCAGGGGCGGCCCCTCGTGGGATTTGGCGCCACCAAGAATCACTGCGCCTTCTACGTCATGAGCCCGGACGTCGTGCGTGCGCACGGAGCCGAGCTCGAGCGCTACGAGACCGGGAAAGGCTCGATCCGCTTCCCCGCCGGCAAGCCGCTCCCAGCGGCGCTCGTGAAGAAGCTCGTCAAGGCCCGCATCGCAGAGATCGAGACCGGCAGCTAGCGCGCCCGGGGAATGTGCGCAAGCTTGTCGGGGTTGAGGACCGACCTCACCGCAACGACTACGCCGTCTGCGACCTCCAGGGCGGCGACCCAGAGCGCGTGCCCGTCCACGTCGTAGAAGACCAAACCCGGCTCGCCGTTGACGCGCGCGGGGTGATGTGCGATTCCGCGTTCGTGCGCTTGGCGGCCCCAGCCGATGAGCGCCTTCGCCACGCGCTCGGCGCCGACGAGGGGAACCGGCATGGACGGCGCCTTGCCGCCGCCGTCGCCGTAGACGGTCGCGTCCGCGGCAAGTAGCTCGACGAGTGCGTCGGTGTCCCCCTCCTCCCAGGCGGCCACGAAGCGGTGTGCGACCTCGTCGCGCTCCTCCCGCGAGACGTCGAAGCGGCGCCTCCCCTCCTCAATGTGCCTGCGCGCGCGGGCGAGGATCTGGCGGCAGTTATCGGGGCTCTTGCCGACGATCCGGCCGATCTCGTCGTAGGAGTAGTCGAACACCTCTCGGAGCAGGAACACGGCGCGCTCGACCGGGGAGAGCTTCTCGAGCAGGTGCAGGAATGTGAGCGAGAGCGAGTCGGCCGTCTCGGCGTGGCGAACTGCCTCGTCGTCGACGAGCGGCTCGGGCAGCCACTCGCCGGGATAGACCTCGCGGCGGGCCCGCGCCGAGCGCAGCTGGTCGATCGCGAGCCGCGTCGTCACCGTCGCCAGGTACGCCTTGGGCGACTCCGCCTCGATGTCGGTTTCGTGGTACCGCAGGAACGCCTCCTGGACAATGTCCTCCGCCTCGGCAACCGACCCGAGCATCCGGTAGGCGATCGCGAACAGGTACGGCCGTAACTCTTCGTGGGTCTCCACCACGTCGTAGACGGGATAGCAGTCACGCGTGTGACGGCGTCACAGGAGCAGGCACCGTCTCGTCTTCGGGTCGAGAACGAAAGGAGAGAACGATGCGAGTCTTCGTTGCAGGGGCGACCGGCGCGATCGGCGCCCGGCTCGTTCCCCAGCTCATCGAGCGGGGCCACGAGGTGATTGGAACCTCCCGCTCGCCGCAGAAGGCGGACCTCCTTCGCGCCCAGGGTGCGCAGCCGGTCGTGCTCGACGTGCTCGACGCGCGCGCTGTGCGGGATGCTGTCGCTGCCGCGCGGCCCGAGGCGATTGTCCACCAGGCGACCGCGCTCGCCGGCCTGAGCGGCTTCAAGCACTTCGACCGCACCTTCGCGCCGACGAACCGGTTGCGGACCCAGGGCACGGATGCCCTGCTCGCCGCCGCGCGTGAGGCGGGCGTTGGCCGCTTCGTCGCGCAGAGTTATGGAGGCTGGCCCTATGCGCGGAACGGCGGGCCTGTCAAGACAGAGCAGGATCCGCTCGATCCGACGCCGGTGCCGACGATGCGCGAGACGCTCGCCGCGATCCGACATCTGGAGCAGGCGGTCGTCGACGCGGGCGGCGTCGCGCTCCGCTACGGCGGCTTCTACGGCTCGCCGGATGACGCGCAGCTCGAGCTCGTGCGCAAGCGCCGCTTCCCGATCGTCGGCGACGGCGGCGGCGTCTGGTCGTTCGTGCACCTCGACGACGCCGCCACCGCGACCGCTCTCGCCCTCGAGAACGGCGCAGCGGGCATCTACAACATCGTCGACGACGAGCCCGCACCGGTCCGCGAGTGGCTGCCCGCCGTCGCGGCTGCCATCGGCGCGAAACCACCCCGTCGAATTCCCCGCTGGCTTGCCCGGCTGGTGGCGGGCGAAGCCGGCGTCGCGCTGATGACGGATGCCCGAGGTGCGTCGAACGCGAAGGCGAAAGGTGAGCTCGGCTGGGCTCTCCGCTACCCAAGCTGGCGGCAGGGGTTCCGCGCGGCCTACAGCTGACGAAGAGAGTAGGCTAGATGTGTGACTCACGCACATATCTAGCCGAACGGAGGTGCGCCCGATGCCGAAGTTGAACGGAGAGTTCACGATCAGCTCGTGGGATGAGGAGACGTACGCCGAACGTGAAGGCGAACGGAAGCTGACGCGGGCAACCGTGACGCAAGATCTGGCCGGTGACGTCGCCGGCAAGGGGCAAGTCGAATGGCTGATGAGCTACGGCGAAGACGGTACAGCTCACTTCGTCGGCCTCCAGCAGTTCGAAGGCGTTATCGACGGCCGCGAGGGAAGCGTCGTCCTCGAGACGATCGGCGGCTTCGACGGAACGGAAGCGACGTGGACCGCCAAGGTCGTCGACGGGTCCGGAACCGGAGGCTGGGCCGGGATGCGCGGCGAGGGTCGATTCCAGGCGCCGCACGGTTCCAAGGCCTCCTTCACCCTTGACTACAGCTTCGACTGACGCACGCTGGGGCGCTCAGCGGCGCGAGCGGCAGGCAGCCAACCTGGTCGGCGCACTCGCGCTCTCGCTACACGATCGACTGGAGCGAGCGGTGAGGGAGGTGGCCGGCACCGCCGAGAGTGACGCGGTGGCGCTGTCCGCGTTGCACCACTTCCTGGACTCTCCGAGCGTGGATCTGCTGGCCCAGGTCCTGGGCCTGTCTTCCTCAGGCACGGTGCGCCTGGTTGATCGGCTCGAGGGCGCAGGCCTCGTGCGCCGGACAACCGCAGCCGATGGGCGCGTGACCTCGGTCGCGTTGACGGCCACGGGTCGTCGGCGGGCGCAGGCAGTGACGCGGGCCCGCACGGACCTGATGGAGCACGCGCTCGCCCCCTTGACTCCGTCGGAGCGACGGCAGTTCGGCGAGCTCGCCGGAAGGATCCTCGTGGGCCTGATCCGCCCGCCGGGTGCAAGCCGCTGGACGTGCCGTCTGTGCGACATCGTCGCCTGCGGCCGTCCCGATGGCCACTGCCCGGTCTACGAGGCGGCCAAGGCCCGCTACGGAGATTGACCGAGCCAATCGTCAAGCGGGAGTCGCACCGCAAGCGACGAGAGGTCACCGTCGTCTCGGATCGCCGTCGCCGCGCTTGCCATGGCGCTCACCGCGATCCAGGTCAAGCCGCCCCCGACGCTCACCCGCCGAGCGCCCGCGGCGACGACCTCCCCGAGCGACAGCCCCGGCAGCGCCAGGACGTTGACCGGCTTGGACACCGCTCGGCAGACGGTTCCGATCTCCTCGGCGGTTCGAAGACCCGGCGCGTAGAGGACGTCCGCACCTGCATTCTCAAAGGCCTGCAGCCGCGCCACCGTGTCCTCGAGATCAGGGTTGCCGCGAATGTGGTTCTCGGCCCGGGCAGTCAGCGTGAACGGGAAGCCGAGGCCGCGTGCCGCCTCGACGGCGGCTGCAACCCGCTCGACGGCGTGCTGGCGCTCGTAGAGGTGCCCGCCTGGGTCGTAGTCCTCGATCGAGCCGCCCACCGCCCCCGCCTCGGCGGCGCGCGTGATCGCGAGCGCGGCGTCCTCCGGTTCGGGGCCGTAGCAGTTCTCGAGGTCGACCGAGATCGGAAGATCCGTCGCGTGGTCGAGCGCCGTCGTGTGCTCGATCACCTCGTCGAGCGTCACGTTGCCGTCCAGGCGCCCGAGCGTGAACGCGAAGCCGGAGCTCGTCGTAGCCAGCGCCTCGAAGCCGAGCGCCGCCAACACTCGCGCTGAGCCCGTGTCCCACGGGTTCGGAATCACGAACGCCTCGCCGGCGTGCAGCGCGCGGAACCGGTCCGCCTTCTCCTCCTGTCTCGTCATCGCAATGGACTTTGCCACGAACGTCGAGAGCGAAGCTGGAATAGTCCACGCGGAGGATGCTCTCGTTCCTAACCGCCGAGGAGGCGTCGCTGGACGCTTTCCTCTCTGTCTCCGAAGCGTCGCCGTACCAAGGCCAACTCCAGGAGTACGCGGAGTCGCTTCTTCAGCAGCGGTGCACCAAGCCGGAGTGGTGCGTGCTCGGGTTGGAGGCGGGGAAGCCGGTGGCCAGAGCGGCGCTCTGGGCACTGCCGGACCAGGCGGTTCCAACGGACATCGTGTTGATCGACGCCGACTGGAGCGACAAGGATCTCTCCGCCGGACGGACGCTCTTGACGCATATGCACGGGCTGGCGGGCGGCCTCGGGGCTGACGCCTTGAGTCACCACGTCGATAGCCCGCCTGGAGCGCCGCAGTACCAGGAGAACGAAGACGCCCGGATTCGCCTCCTGGTGGAATCTGGATACGAGCCTCTGCGAGACGGATTGCGCTGGAGATATTCGGGCTCGTACTCGCGAGAAGCCTCGCAAGCACGCCCGCTCGTCTTTCGCGCGTTGCAGGACGTGGGTGAAGACGCCTTTGTCGATGCACTCGCATCGACCTATCAGAGGACCCGGGACTCTTGGATCACACAGAGCATCGAGGAGCGGGGAACGCTCGGGGCTGCACGGGCGGACTTCCTGGACTATCAGGGCATGGATCACCTTCCCGAGTGGTGGGAGCTGGCGTACACGGACGACGGCGCGCTTGCGGGCCTGATCATGGCTGCGAGGAACCCGAGCTCAGCGGTCATTGCCTACGTCGGCGTCGTCCCCGAGCGGCGAGGCCGCGGGCTCGCTCAACAGCTCGTCCGCCGGGGCACGGAGCGGCTCCTCGAGAGCGGCGCCGACGAGATTCGCGGCGACTGCGACCTTGACAACGTCGCCATGGTCAAGGCCTTCGAGCGCGCCGGCTACGAGCAGTTCGCCCGGCGGCGCTCGTTCCACCGTGCAATCGCTGCTTAGATCATCGGACGCTCCCCGCGAACGCGGCCTGGGACGTCACCGTTCCCCGGTAGCCGAGCGCCTGGCCGAGCGGAGCCGCGAGCGCGAGCGCCGCACGCTGCAGCGCAGCCGGCGGGAACGGCAGTCGGACCGTTTCAAAGTGCGCCTTCGCGATCACCGCAAGCCGGAGTGGGTTCGGTAGCCCCTTCCGGTTTGTCTTGCCTTCGGCGGCGAGCGTGAACATCGTCTCGATCAGCGACTCGAACTGCAGCGCCGGCCGGACTTCGCAGAGGAAGCGCACCTCGCGGTCGCCGGCGTTCCAGAAGCGGTGTGGCGTGCCCGGCGGTACCAGGGCGACGTCGCCCGGCCCCGCCACGAGCTCCTGTTCGCCGACCCGGAGGCCGAGCGAGCCCGCGACCACTTCGAAGCGCTCCGTCTGACGCGGGTGCACGTGCGCTGCGGCGACGAAGCCGTGCGGGCGGACGATCGTCTCGACCAGCACCGCCTCACCGTCCGTGTCCTCCGAGGTGCGGTGGAAGATCAGCACCTCGCCGGTGATCGGGTTCTCGAGCCTGTCTCCTGAGCGGATCATCTCTCTCCTCTCGTTTTTTGTTCGACGAGATCAGGCTGCCGACGGAAGGCTGCGAAGTCATCACCCGCGGGCTGGATCTGGATGTCCCACCGGCGGAGGATCGCTAGCTCCTCCCGTGGGGTGACGCTTCCGGTTCGACCAAAGGCGAGAACAGCTCCGGCTGCAGTTGAGCGAGCAGCGTTCGTGCTTGGTCGGCGCCGGCGTCGAGCGCGCGCCGCGAGCCGGCGCCTTCGCCGAGGTGCAGGGCGACCGTGACGAGGCCTGCTCTCCGTTGCGCCGGCGAGCGACGAAGCTCGAACGAGACGATCCCACCCGGGTCGAGCTCCGTCCAGCGGCGCGTCAGGCTGCCCTCCCGAAGGACCACTCGCTTGCCATAGAATCGGTGGCCGAGCTGTCGGTAGCGATCGAGGGCCAAGAACGCAGTCGCGACGATCAGCGCCAGTCCGGCCGCGGCGACCCACCACCAGCCAAGAGCACCCGCGACCGCCGTCGCGAGGAGGGGGAGCGGGAGCGCTCGTGTGAAGCGCCGCCCACGCGCCGGGCGCGGGTGCTCGGCGAGCTGCCCCTGAGGGTCCGGCGCGAGGGGATCGACCGACCGGAGCAGCGCGAGTACCTCGTCGGCCGGAACGACCGGCGCCAGCGTTGTTCGTCCGCGCGCGCCCCTGACGCCGCCCGCGACTGCGGTGACGGCCGCGAGTCCGAACGGCCGCCGCAGCGGCGTGTCGCGCACGTCGAGCCCGCGGATCCGATCGCGGTCGATCGACACTTTCCGCCGCGTGAGCAGGCCTCGCTCGGCAGTGACCCCGTCACCTTCAGGACGGAGGAGGAAACCCCAGTCGACGAGCAGTGAGCCGGTGACGGCGAAGAGGAGTACGAGCACGAAGCCCGCACCGACAGCGGCGGCGATGCCAACCGGATCGGTTGGCGCCCGGTCGACCGCGGCCTCGGTCCCACGCTCGACCAGACCGCCCGGCAGGTTGTCGGCAAGGTTGACGAGCACGCCCACGACCGCCGCCGGCGCAAGCAGGTAGCGACCGCTCGTCACGCCGCCGAGTGCCAGCAGCCGCGGCGTCGCGCGATAGAGCGGCTGCGGCTCGGCGACCGCCTCCGCGCGCGCGCCGCCCAGCAGCCGCTCGCGTAATGCCTCTCCCTCCGCGCGCGAGACGGCTGCCAGAGAGAGCTCCGCCTTGCTGCCGCCGGCGGCCGCTTCGATCTCGACCTTGACGAGACCGAGCAGCCGGTGGAGGAAGGGCGCGGTCAGGTCCACGCCGCGCACCCGGTCGAGCGGCACGACTCGCGTCGTCCGGTTGACCAGACCCGACCGCAGCTCGAGCCGACCGCCGGCGACCCGGTAGGTGAAGCGCCACCACCAGAGCACCCCGAGCGCCACACCGATGAGGAGGGCGAAGACGAGTGGGACAAGAACGCGCGTGCCGAACGAGATGAGCAGCGCGAACACCGGGATCAAGCTCGCGCCGACGAATCGACGTGCGAAGACCAGCGCGGCGAGAGGGTGCAGGCGGCCATCGAGCTCGGAGGTGCTCATATGGCAACCTCGGTTGCCCTAAGAACGTGGAGGGGTGTGGGGAACCGGGAGGTTCCCCACGCTTTCAAGAAGAAGGGGGCACGCGGGGGAAACATGGTTTCCCCCGCGAACGCGCGCCGAAGGCGCGCGTTCAGGTCCCCTCCTCGATGCCGGCGCGCCGCGCGAGCTCCTCGACCAGCGCGTCGGCCGCGCCGGGCGCAAGCCCCGGGATATCCGTGCCGCCTCCTGCCGCGGCTGTCGCCACCTGCACGGCGACCAGACCGAAGGCGCGGAGCAGCGGTCCGCGCTTGATGTCGACGGTCTGGATGCGTGCGTGCGGGACGACCTGCCACCGCCGCCACAGCCAGCCGCGGGCGACATACAGGCCAAGCTCCATCACCTCGTACCGGAAATGCCGCTGGTTGAGAGTGGGCAAGAGCCAGACCACGAGGACTGCGCTCGCGATCACCGCCGCCCCGCCCGCAACACCGGCTACCCACGCTGCCGTCGAGGCATCCGCCAAGACCAGCACGACTACCGCAGCGGCCACGACGAGCCCCAGCGCCGCGACCGTGATTGCCCCCTCAACCGCCCACACGGTGCGCATGCGCGGATCGAGCGTTTCGGCCGGCTCGCGGAGAATCACGGGAAAAGCCTAGGGTTTGGCGGAACGCCGCTCGGCGCGGCCCTGCGGCAGAGACTGTTTTCGCCAAACCCTCCTCGGCGCCCCGTTCTAGTGAAAAGAGTGTGGTCAGCCGTACCGCAGAGATGATCGCGGCGTGCCACCATTTCTGTCTTGTGACGACCGTTCTCATCGTCGACGACCACCCCAGCTTTCGCGGGACGGCGCGAGCGCTGCTGGAAAGCGAGGGATTCGAAGTCGTTGGTGAGGCGGCTGACGGCGCATCGGCGATCGAAGCCGCGAAGTCGCTGCGTCCTGACGTCATCCTCCTCGACGTCTATCTCCCCGACATCGACGGTTTCCAGGTGGCCGCGGCGCTGAAGAGGAATGGCACACCGCCGGCGATCGTCCTGACCTCGAGCCGCGACGCGCGTGATTTCGGCCCGCTGGTCGAGCAGAGCGGCGCGCGCGGCTTCATCGCCAAGGCCGAGCTCTCGGGGGCGACCCTGTCGGCGCTGGTCGAATGAGCCGGACGGCAAGGCTCTGGCTCGTCGTTGTTCCGGCTGCGCTTGCCGCCGGCGGGCTCGCCTTCGGAATCACGATCACCAGCAACCACCAGGACCTCCCCCGGCTGGCGGCCGTGCTCACGCTGCTCGGCGGCTGGTCGTTCATCGCGGCCGGCCTCATTGCGCGTACCCGACAGCCGCTGAACCGCACGGGACTGCTTCTCATCGCCGTCGGGTTCTGGTGGCTGGTGGGCTCGCTGCACTCCGCAAACGACTCAGCCCTCTGGACGATCGGCGTCGCGGTCAGCGCGATCGCCGCCGGCTTCCTCGTGCATCTCCTGCTCGCCTACCCCAGCGGCCGGCTCGAAACGCAGTGGGAGCGGGCCGTCGTCGCGACCGGCTACGGGCTTGTCGTGCTAGGAAACCTCCCGTTTCTCCTGATCGACCCGACGCCGATCAAGGGGTGCGACGACTGTCCCAGCAGTGTCGTTCTAGTCAGTGAAAACGACACCGCCGGATCTTTCTTCACAGTGCTCATCGAAACCTTGGCCGTCATCTTCCTGCTGGCCGTCGTGGCGACGCTCTTCGGCCGCTGGCGCCGCTCCAGCCCGGCCGCGCGTCGGGGGCTCACGTCGGTCCTGTTGGCGGGTGCGATCACACTCGTGCTCTTCGCCATCATGGTGGGAACCGAGTCGCTTTGGCCCGAAGTCGCGTCCGTCGCCGGCTGGGCAGCCAGCGTCGCGTTCATCGGCGTCCCGTTCCACTTCCTCTGGGGACTGCTGCAGAGCCGCCTGGCCCGTGCGGACATCGGCCGTGCGCTGGCCGACGGGCTCGCCGGAGGAGCGCCGGGTTGGGTCAGGCAGCTGCTCCAGGATCCGAGCGCGGAAGTGCTGTACGCACGCGCGGCCCCGGCAGACGGATACATCGACGCCACCGGCAGGCCGCGCGAGGCCGTCGCGGAAGGCGGCCGCGCGGTCACTCACGTCGAACGTAAAGGTCGTCCGCTCGCAGCGCTCCTGCACGACGAGGCCTTGCTGCAGGAGCCCGAGTTGCTCGAGCAGGTGGCGGCGGCAGTCGGCCTCGAGGTCGAGCGAAACCGGAACTTCATCGACCTCCAGGCGAGCGAGCGCCGCAGCCGCGCGCTCCTCGAGGCGATCCCGGACTCGATGTTCCGGATCAGCCGTGACGGCCGGATCCTGGACTACCGAGTCGAACCGCCGATCCGACTCTTCCGACCGACCGAAGGCATGATCGGCTCGGACGTCTACGACACCGACTTTCCGAGCGAGATCACGGCGCACACCATGGCCCTCGGTGAGAAGGCGCTCGCCACCGGTGAGCCTCAGAAGCACGAGTACGACGTCGAGATGGACGGCGAGCTTCACCACCAGGAAGCTCGCATCACCCCGAGCGGGTCGGACGAGTTCCTTCTGATTGTCCGCGACGTCACGGACCGCAAACAGCAGGAACGCGAGCTCCAGCGCAGCGAACGGCGAAACCGCGCCCTGGTCGAGGCGATGCCCGACAACATGTTCCGAATCAGCGCCGACGGGACCTTTCTCGATATCCAGGAGAGCCCGGGCCCGCGCTTGCGTCCGGTCCAAGCCGAGGTCGGCTCGAGCATCTATGACTATCCGGTGCAGCGAGAGCTCATTGACCGGGTCATGTCGGCGGGGAAGCTGGCACTTCAGACGAGCGAGCTCCAGACGATCGAGTGGGACATCGACGCGAAGGGCGACCTGCGCCACCAGGAGGGCCGTTTCATCCCGAGCGGAGAGGACGAGTTCTTCCTCGTCGTTCGTGATGTCACCGACCGTAAGCGACAGGAAGTGGAACAGGCTGCCCTCCACCGCGTCGCGCTCGCCGTTGCCAGCGAGGGGCGGCCCGAACAGATCTTCGACCTCGTTGCCGAAGAGGTCGGGCGCCTGCTCCGCGCGCATCACGTGAAGCTCCTCCGCTATGAACCGGGGGGCGAGGAGGCGGTCGGCGTCGGCCGGTGGGCCGAGACTGGTACGGATACGGGCCCCGTCCACGTCCGCGAACCCATTCGCATGCCGGGGAACCCGATCCATCTGGTGTACGAGACCGGACGTCCGGTCCGGGTCGATCACAAGACACGGCCTGAGTTCGCAGCACGTCTCGAGAAACACGGAGTCAGCTCCTTCGTCGCGGCACCGATCACGGTGTCGGGCAGCTTGTGGGGCGTTGTCGTCGCGTCGCTGACACCGCCGCACTCCTTCTGGCCCGGCGCCGAGGAGCGGCTCGACGCGTTCACACGGCTCGTCTCGCTCGCCCTCGCGAACGAGGAGGCGCGCGGGGAGCTGGAGGCGTCGCGGGCCCGCCTGGTATCCGCCGGCGACGAGGAGCGGCGGCGGCTGGAACGCAATCTCCACGATGGCGCGCAGCAGCGACTCGTCTCGCTGTCGCTCTCCTTGCGCCTCGCCCAGAGAAAGCTGACCACGGATCCACAGGCAGCCAAGGAGCTTTTGTCCGCTGCGGGCGGCGAGCTGAGCGTCGCGCTCGAGGAGCTTCGTGAGCTCGCGCGCGGCATCCATCCGGCCGTTCTTACGGAGCGCGGGCTCGGCCCGGCTCTCCAGTCACTCGCTGACCGCGTCCCGCTGCCGGTCGAGCTCGTGTTGCCCACCGACGAGCGCCTGCCCAAGCGAGTCGAGGCCGCCGCGTACTACGTCGTCTCGGAAGCGCTCGCCAATGTGGCGAAGTACGCGCACGCCTCAGCTGTCACCGTGACCGTCGCGCGGGATAACGGACTTGCGGTCGTCGAGGTTGCGGATGACGGGGTCGGGGGCGCCGAGCCGCAGCGCGGATCGGGCCTGCGCGGCCTCACCGACCGAATCGAGGCGCTCGACGGCACCCTTGTCGTGGACAGCCGGCCGGGCCAAGGAACGAGAATCCACGCAGAGATTCCCGAGGCGCCGCGAACCATCCGAAACCGGGGGCTAGCCGAACTACGAGACACCAGCCACCACGATTCTCAAATGGAGGCGCAACTGTGACGCTTGCTCCCATGAACACCGCCACTCTGGACTCGAGGCGATCGCGTTCTCGCGAGCTCGATCATCGCGAGAGCGACGGCCTCGCCGTGACGCTCCTGTGGTACGAGGAATCGAATCGAGTCGCCGTGCGAGTCGTCGACAACGAGACCGACGAGGAATTCGAGCTCGAGGTCGCCGCCGGCGACGCGCTCGACGCCTTCCGGCATCCGTTCGCGTACATCCTCCCCGCAGCAGCGTAGAAGCCCGCTCAAGCGGCTCTAGACTCGGCCCATGGGTGAACTGCCCAGGGGCACCGTCACGTTCCTGTTCACGGACGTCGAGGACTCCACCGGGCTCGTGCGCGATCTTCGGGATGCGTACGGAGCGGTAATCGCCGATCATCGCCGCCTCGTGCGGGACGCGGTTGAGGAACGTGGGGGCTACGAGATCGACTGCCGCGGGGACGAGTTCTTCCTCGTCTTCGCACGCCCCGACGACGCGGTCGCAACCGCGCTCGCGATTCAGCGACAGCATGAGTCGCACGGATGGCCAGGCGAGCGACCGGTCCGTGTCCGTATGGGCATCCATACGGGAGAGCCCGCGGTCGAGGAAGACGATTACGTCGGCATCGACGTCCATCACGTGGCCCGGCTCTGCTCTGCCGGCCACGGTGGCCAAGTGCTGCTCTCGCAAGCGACGCTCGACGCCCTCGAGGACGTCGACGTGAGGGACCTCGGTGAACACGAGCTCAAGGGACTGCCGCGGCCCGAGCGCATCTTCGAGCTCGTTCGCTCCGAGGTGGAGAACGACTTTCCACCGCTGCGGCTGGTCGACGGGCCCGGCGCGGACGCGCAGGCAGAACCGGTGGGGGGAAGCCCGCAAAAGGGAGCCAAGCGCCTACGCGTCGTCCTCGCGGACGACTCGGTGCTGCTGCGGGAGGGGGTGGCGCTTCTCTTGGGTGACGCCGGTTTCGAAGTCGCGGGGCAAGCCGGCACCGCCGACGACCTCCTGCTCAAGGTGCGCAGCTATGAGCCCGACGTGGCCGTAGTCGACATTCGCATGCCACCCACCCAGACCGATGAGGGACTGCGCGCCGCCCAGGAGATCCGGGCGAAGCATCCCGATGTCGGCGTCCTCGTGCTCTCCCAGCACGTCGAGCCCGCGTATGCGATGGAGCTCCTAGCCGAGAGCGCTGAGGGTGTGGGCTACCTGCTCAAGGACCGCGTCGCCGACGTCGACGAGTTCGCAGCTGCGGTCCGGCGAGTGGCCGAGGGCGGCTCGGCGCTGGATCCGGCGCTCGTCACTCAGCTCGTCGGGCGGCGCCGAACGAGCGACCCGATCGAAGACCTGACGCCGCGCGAGCGCGAAGTGCTCGAGCTGATGGCCGAGGGCCGCTCCAATCAGGCGATCGGCGAGCGGCTCTTCATTACTCCACGTGCGGTGGAGAAGCACATCACGAACATCTTCGGGAAGCTGCGCCTCCCGCCCGCGCCGGAGGATCACCGTCGCGTGCTCGCCGTGCTTGCCTACCTGAGGGCGTAGGCGGGCCGGCATAGGTGTGGCTAACCGCACCCTGAGACGCCTGCTGGCCACCTTCCCGCTGGTGTCCAGGGATGCGACGCTGCCGCGGTGACACCGATGGCTACAAACCGCTGGCGAGAGCTGGGCCGGAAGGCGGGAAACGGAGTCGAGGTCCTGCTCCTATGGAACAAATCAGTCGATCTTGTGAAGGTCGTAGTCAACGACGGGCGGCTCTGCCACCATGTCGATCTCGAGGTCAGCGGTGCCGATGCGTTACGCACGTTCTCGGTGCCGTTCGCGGACGCGGCGGCCCGTCTGTCCGTCAGCGAACCGACCGATGAGTTTTGGGGCTTTGGCCCGTCTTCTAGGTAAAACCCGACGCGACGGAGGGGCGAGTTGATGACGGAGCGCAACGGAGGAACCGACGGGAATTCGGGCGTCACGCCCGCCGTTAACGATCGAATGGGAGAACGTCGGGCCGCCCACGAGCGTCTCTCGACCGGAGCACTCGCGCGTTGGGCGCGGGCCAACGCCTCGTATCCGTGGCGTGTCGTCGTCAGCTGGCTTGGGATCGTCGCCGTCTTGATCGCGCTGGTCGCGACGGTCGGCGGCAGCCTCAAGGACGAGTTCGAGATCCCGGGTTCGGATACGCAGAAAGCGACCGACCTGATCGAGTCCGAGTTCACTGAGGAGCAAGGCGGCGTCCTGAACCTCGTCTTCGCGGCGCCGGAGGGCCAGCGGCTCGACACGCCTGAGCGTCGAGCGGCGATTCAGCGAGCCGTTCGGGACCTCAGAACGTCCCCAGAGTTCAAGTCCTCTGACGAGGACAAGGCAGGGATCGTGAGCGTCGGGGACCCCTTCAGCCCCGACACCTTCTCCGACGACGGCCGCATCGCCTACGCAGAAGCGCAGTTCAACAAGGTGATCTACGAGGAGGACCGCGAAGAGGTCGTCGCGGTCGAGGACAAGGTTCGCGAGATTGTCGAGCCGGCGGGCGTGACCGTGGAGTACAACGGCGACGCCGAGTTCCCGCCGATCGAGCAGGGAACGCAGGAGCTGCTCGGCCTGCTCGCGGCGCTCATCGTGCTGATGGTCGTCTTCCGCACGTTCGTGGCGACGTCGATCCCGATCGCGCTTGCGCTGACCGCTGTCGCGACGGCGTTCCTCCTGCTGTTCATCCTGGCCGGCCTAACCGACATCAACACGATCACGCCGCTGCTCGTATCGATGATCGGCCTCGGTGTCGGCATCGACTACTCGCTGTTCATCGTGACGCGGTTTAGGCAGCTCCTGCACGAAGGGCTTTCACCCACGGATGCGGCCGCGGAGGCCGGCGCCTCCGCCGGGCGTGCCGTGCTCTTCGCGGGTCTGACGGTCGCGATCTCCGTCACCGGCCTCGCTTTCTTCGGCCTCGACTTCGTCACGAAGCTTGGTATCGGAAGCGCGTTGGGCGTCCTGACCACGGTGCTGATCGCGAACACCTTGCTCATCGCGGTACTCGCGAAGCTGGGCCACAAGATCGACCGGTTGAAGGTCCCCTTCCTCCGCCAGATCGACGACTCCGAGGCGGCTCGAGAGAAGACTCTGATCGCCCGCTGGGGCCGTTTCGTGACCGCTCACGCGCGCATAGTCTTCGTGGTCGCTCTGCTTCTGGTACTGGCCGCCGCATCGACGTCGGCGCTCGTCCGGCTGGGCGCTTCGGACCAGGGCACACAGCCGAAGGAGCAGACGGCCCGCCGGGCCTACGATCTACTCGCCGAGGGCTTCGGCCCCGGGTTCAACGGCCCGATCCCGATCGTCGTGGACGTGAACGGCGACGAGCAGGCGCCGCAGAAGATCTACGGGGCGGTCCAGCGAATCAACGGCGTGGCCTCCGTGCGAGAGCCGCAATTCAACGACGAGAAGTCCGTCGCGATCGTCTTCGTAACCCCGGACTCCGCTCCACAGGACGAGGCGACGGACAAGCTTGTCGACCGCTTGCGGAGCGACATCGTTCCGGCTGCCACCGAAGGCGGCAACGCGGTCGCCTACGTCTCAGGGCTGACGGCGGCGTTTAAGGACATCGGCGAACGGATCATGGACCGCTTGCCGCTGTTCCTGCTCTACATCATCGGCGTGACCTTCATCGTCCTCGCGATGGCGTTCAGGTCGATCGTGATCTCGCTGACCGCGGCGATCACGACGATCATGTCCGCGTTCGTCGGGTTCGGCGTCCTCACGCTCGTGTTCCAGGAGGGTCACCTGCTCGACCTGATGGGGTTGGACCGGAAGGGGCCAATCGAGACCTTCGTTCCGCCAATCGCCTTCGCGATCCTGTTCGGGCTCTCGATGGACTACATGGTCTTCCTGATGAGCCGCATCCGGGAGGAGCACGTCCACGGCTTGAGGACGCGCGAGGCTGTCGAGCACGGGATCGCGGCCATCGGCCGGGTTGTCGTGGCCGCGGCGCTCATCATGGGCACCGTCTTCGCCGCCTTCATCCTCACCGCCGATCGCATCTCGAAGGAATTCGGGCTGCTGCTCGCGGTCGCGATCCTCACGGACGCGCTGATCGTGCGGATGACGCTCGTGCCGGCGTTCCTCACCATGCTGGGCGAGAAGGCGTGGTACATCCCGCGCTGGCTCGACCGTCTGCTTCCGAACATCACGATCGAGCCGCCGCACGACGGCGAAGCCCGCGAGCCTAGGGTCGCGGAGCAGCCGGCCGAGGCGCCCGGCCGATCCTGACGAA
>Ga0126313_10000620_pt1 | contig 17146 bp, 19 predicted proteins | sample Plot105A_FD_89954 | JGI IMG/M metagenome (GOLD analysis project Ga0126313, IMG submission 89954) | Serpentine soil microbial communities from UC McLaughlin Reserve, CA, USA - Plot105A | ecosystem: Environmental > Terrestrial > Soil > Grasslands | place: USA: UC McLaughlin Reserve, Lake County...
CGCCGCTTCATGTCCGGCGAGGCAGAGATCGTCGTGGCGACGAACGCGTTTGGCATGGGCGTCGACAAGGCCGATGTGCGCACGGTCGCCCACGCCACCGTGCCGCCCTCGCTGGAGGCCTACTACCAGGAGGCCGGGCGCGCCGGCCGCGACGGCGCTCCGGCGCGCGCCCTCCTGTTCGCGAGCGCGCGCGACAAGGGGCTGCACGTCTTCTTCATCGAGCGCGCCCGCTTGGACGACGTGGCGTTCGGCGCGGCAGCGAAGGTCATCGAGGCGTCGGCCGACCTCGAGGGCCGCTACGACGTGGCCATGGCCGACGTCGCCGCCGCCGCGGGTGGCCGCGATGAGCGCGGCGACGATCGCGCTCGTGCCGTGGTCGGCCACCTCGTCCGCGCCGGCGTGCTGCACCCGCTGCCGGCGCCGCCCGACCGGGCGATGGGGCGGGTGCTCACGCCCTTCGACCGCCGCGCGCTGGCCATCTGCCGCACGGCGGCGGCCGAGGCCGAGCGCGCCCGCTGGCGCGAGTACCGCTCGATCTGGCGCTTCGTCGAGGAGGCGCACTGCCGCCGCGCGGCGATCCTGCAGCACTTCGGCGACCCGGCGCAGCCGGCGCCCGGTGTGCCGTGCTGCGACGTCTGCGACCCGGCGGCAGTGCCCGCCGCGCCCGACCCGCCGCGGGCGGTGGCGCAGCCGCTCGGGGGCAACCTCGACGAGGCGATCTTCGGGGTGGTCGAGACGGCCTCGCCCGCCGTTGGCCGCACTCGTACGGTGGAGATCCTCCGCGGCGGCCGCTCGCGGGTCATCCGCGACAATGCCTACGACGGGCTCCCAGGCTACGGCGCCTTCGGCCATCTCAGCCGTGACGAGGTGCTCGCGCGCGTGGATGCGCTGTTGGCGGAGGGGCACCTGCGCTCCACCGGCGGGCGCTTTCCGAAGCTTGCCCGCAAATGAGGGTCGGCGTCCTCGCGTCGGGCTCGGGGACCAACCTCCAGGCCCTACTCGACCAGGTCCACGGTCGGGAGGGGATCGCGATCGTCGCGGTCGGGTCGAACATCGCCGACGCCCCGGCGCTCGAGCGGGCGCGTGCGGCTGGCGTGGCCACCGCCGCCTTCCCGGAGGCCGACTTCCCCGACCGGCGCAGCCGTGACGAGGCGATGGCGGCATGGCTTTCCGGCCACGGCGTGGACCTCGTGGTCCTGGCCGGCTACATGCAGCTGGTCAGCGCCGAGTTCCTCGCCCGGTTCCCGCAGCGCGTGATCAACGTGCACCCGGCACTCCTGCCCGCCTTCCCCGGCCTGCGCGCGATCGAGCAGGCGCTCGCCTACGGGGTCAAGGTGTTCGGCGTTACCGTGCACTTCGTCGACCAGGGCGTCGATTCGGGACCGGTCATCCTCCAGCGCGCGATCGAGCTGCCCGATGCCGCCGACGCCGCCGCCGTCCGCGCGGCCCTGCAACCGATCGAGCACGAGCTCCTGCCCCGGGCGGTGCGTGCGTTCGCGGCGGGCGCCGTCCGCGTCGATCCCGATCACCCGCGCCGGGTCTATGTTTTGACCGATGGCTGAACGCACGGCGACCGAGTCGACCGCCCCCGGCGAAGTCAAGGTCCGGCGCGCGCTGATCTCGGTCTCCGACAAACGCGGCGTCGTCGACTTCGCGCGCGGCCTTGCGGAGCTCGGCGTCGAGCTGATCTCGACCGGCGGCACCGGGCGGGCGCTCGCCGAGGGCGGCCTCGAGGTGCGCTCCATCACCGATCTGACTGGTTTTCCGGAGATCATGGACGGCCGGGTCAAGACCCTGCACCCCAAGCTCTACGCCAGCCTGCTCGCGCGGCGCGACGACCCGGCGCACCTGCAGGCCGCAGACGAGCAGGAGGTCGAGTGGGTCGACCTCGTGTGCGTGAACCTCTACCCGTTCGAGCAGACCGCTTCGACGCGCGGGATCGCCGACAGCGAGGTCATCGAGGACATCGACATCGGCGGCCCGACGATGATCCGCGCCGCCGCCAAGAACTTCCCCTTCAGCGCGGTGGTGGTCGAGCCCGAGAGCTACGACGCCGTCCTGGCCGAACTGCGCGAGTCCGAGGGCAGGCTGTCGCTGGCCACGCGCGAGTCGCTCGCGGCGCAGGCGTTCGCCTACACGGCGCGCTACGACACTGCGATCGCGCGCTGGTTCGTCGAGCGCGACGAGCAGTTCCCGCCGCTCCTCGTGCGGGCGTACGAGAAGGTCGTCGACCTCCCCTATGGGGAGAACCCCCACCAGCGCGCCGCGTTCTACGCGCAGGTGGGCGCCGGCATGCACGTGCTGTCGCGGGTGCGCCAGCACGGCGGCAAGGCGTTGTCGTTCAACAACCTGCTCGACCTCAACGCGGCGCGCCTGCTCGTGAGCGAGTTCCAGGTCCCGGCGTGCGCGATCGTCAAGCACAACAACCCGTGCGGATGCGCACTGGGCGAGGACGGGCTCGAGGCCTACCGCAAGGCGTTCGCCGCGGACCCGATGAGTGCGTTCGGCGGCATCATCGCCCTCAACCAGCTGGTGGACGGCGCGCTGGCCGAGGCGATCACCGCCCAGTTCGTCGAGGTCCTGTTCGCCCCCGGGTACACCGACGAGGCGCTCGCGGTGCTGTCGTCCAAGCCGAACCTCCGCGTCCTCCAGGACGAGGAGCGACGCGGGCTTGCGGTCGGCGAGCCCGACGTCAAGCAGGTGATCGGCGGGGTGCTCGTGCAGGACCGCGACCGCGACGTCGAGGAGTGGGAGGGCATGCAGGTTGCGACCGAGCGGCCGCCCACCGACAAGGAGCGGGCGCAGCTGCTGTTCGCGTGGCGCGTATGCAAGCACGTGCGCTCGAATGCGATCGTGCTAGCGCAGGACCTGGCGACGGCGGGGATCGGCGCCGGGCAGATGAGCCGGGTCGACTCGGTGCGCCTGGCGGTCGAGAAGAGCACGTCGGCGTCGCTCGCCGGCGCGGCCATGGCCTCGGACGCGTTCTTCCCCTTCCCCGACGGCCCCCAGCTGGCGATCGACGCCGGGATCACGGCGATCATCCAGCCGGGCGGCTCGCGCAACGACCCGGCGGTGGTGGCGGCGGCCGATGCGGCCGGCGTGGCGATGGTGCTCACCGGGCGCCGCCACTTCCGCCACTAGGGGCGCGCGCGGCGGCGGGCGGCGAACGCGCCCACTCTTACCTTCTCCACCCCCAATCTATTTGCATTTCGAGCGCAAAAAGGAAACGATGCCGGGGTGGCTCACGCCGCGCGTCTGTTCGCAGGGCTGTTTGCCTGCGTCCTGATCCTCGCCGTGCCCGCGTTCGCGCAGGGCGCCGAGAACCTGACGCCAGAGCTCGCCGACGCCCCGCCGGTCCCGTCCGTCGATTATCCGGGGACGCAGCACCTGCACTACCGCTACGGGCCGCTGCCGATCCGGGCCGGGCAGAACAACATCGAGATCGGCAACAAGCAGGTGCCCAAGCCGAAGGTCGACGGCTGGATCACGCGCATGTCGCCGAACCTCGAGCTGACCGACGGGACCGTCCCGCCGGTGGACGTTATCCACCTCCACCACGCGGTCTGGCTGAACCTGAACCACCCGGGCGTCGCCTCGGGCGGAGGCTTCGCGCCCTTCTTCGCCGCCGGCGAGGAGAAGACGATCTTCCAGCTGCCGCGCGGTTACGGGATGCGCTACCGGGCCTCGGACCGCTGGCTTCTCAACTACATGATCCACAACCTCACGGCGCGGCCCACCAGGGTCTACATCACGTGGGACATCGACTTCGTGCCCGACAAGGCCCCTGGGTCCAAGGGGATGAAGGAGGCCAAGCCGCTGTGGATGGACGTCCACTCGGGGCAGATCTATCCGGTCTTCGACGTCAAGCGCGGGTCGGGGACGAACGGCACCTTCACCTACCCCGACCAGGACCCCAACGCCTATCCGGGCGGCCGGCGCCGCAACGAGTTCCACGCCGACCACGACATGGTCCTGCTCGGCACCGCCGGCCACCTGCATCCGGGCGGGCTGCACGACGACCTGTGGATGACGCGTCCGGGCGCGCAGCCGGTGTCGGCGTCGACCGTCGCGGCGCGCTGCTCGAAGGCGCGCGCCCGTGCGCGCAAGGCGTCGGCGTCGTCGAAGACGGTCAAGAAGGCGTGCGCCCGGCCCGCCGCCGACGGCGACACCGTCCACCTGTTCAAGTCGATGGCCGACTACTTCGAGCCGGCTGGCGCCGTGTCGTGGGACGTCGCGATGACCGGAACGCAGCCGGACTGGCGCGTCCAGGTCCACCGCGGCGACGTCCTCAAGATCACCTCGACCTATGACTCCCAGCGGTCGTCCTGGTACGAGTCGATGGGGATCATGGTCGTCTGGTACGCCGACGAGTCGGGCGGTCCGAACCCGTTCTCGACCAAGGTCGACTGGCCCGGCAAGCCCACGCACGGCCACCTGCCAGAGAACGACAACCACGGCGGAGAGGACGCGGGCCTGCCCGACGCCACCGCCCTTCCCGACGGCCCCGTGTTCGGCGCCGACAACGCCGTGACGATCGACAACTTCGTCTACAGCCAGGGCGACCTGGGCTCCCCGGGCGCCGCCGCCGCTCCGCCCGTGGTGCGCCAGGGCCAGGCGCTGAAGTTCTCCGACAACGACCCCAACCCGGCCTACCACACGATCACCGCGTGCAAGGCACCCTGCAACAAGACGACGGGGATCGCCTACCCGCTCGCGGACGGGCCGGTGGACTTCGACTCGGGCGAGCTGGGCACCGGCGGTCCGCCGACGGCCAACCGGACCACGTGGGAGACGCCGACCGACCTGCCGCCGGGCAGCTACACGTACTTCTGCCGGATCCACCCGTTCATGCGCGGCAGCTTCCGGGTGGCGTCCTAGCACCTATCCCTGCGACGGCGGGGTCGCGGGTGTCCGCTCAGGCGACCGGTTCGCTCAGGAGGGTCGCGAGCGCCTCTTCGCGCGTGGGCCGCAACGGCCAGTCGGCCAGCACCGGGGCGTCGGCGAGGGCGACGATCGTCTCCGGGTGGCGCGCGGCGATGACCACCGAGCAGTCGGAGAGCTGCAGGCGCTGCTCGCAGAAGATCATCGCGGCGATCGAGTCGACGGTCTGAACGCCGCCGAAGTCGAAGACGAAGTCGGTGCAGCCCTCGGTGCGCGCGGCGGCGAGCTCGCGCGCGAAAGCCAGCGCCACCCGCGAGGTGAAGCGTCCTTCGGCGGTGATGACGCACGTGCATTCGCCGAGGGTCTTGCGCGTGACCCTGCTGCGCTGCTGGAACTCGACGAGGGTGCTCATGCGCCCCGACCTGTACCCAGCGCGCGCTTCCGGCACACGTCTTCCGCACGACGCTAGTGCGCCAGCGCCACGCCGAGCCAGACAATCGCGAGCGACACGACGAAGATCGCGCCCTCGAGCGCGTGAAACGCCGGCCGTCGCATGTGCCAGACGACCAGCCCGGCCACGACGACGACGAGCGCGAGCTTGACGTGCAGCGTCTCACGGCCCCAGTCGTGGAAGTGGGTGGCCATGGCGGCGCCGGTGGCGGCGAGCACCCCGATCGCAACCAGCGTCGCCCACCCGAACCGCCGCGCGATCGCCCGAACGCGCGTCCGCTCGGAATCGCCCCGAAGAACCGGTACGACAGCGACGGCGAGCAGCAGCTGGCCACCGACGAAGAACGCCATGGCGACGAGATGCAGCCACCGGATGCCCTCCCAGAGCGCCACGCAACGCGCAGCGTACGTGCCAGACTTGGGTGAGCGCCCCTAACTCAATTGGCAGAGTTCCGGATTTTTACTCCGGCGGTCCGGGTTCGAGTCCCGGGGGGCGTACTCAGACGTCCGGAACGTATGCGAACATGTGTTCGTGCCAGAGCCCGATCGCCGTATCCGGAACGTGGCCGTCCACCCGGCCAGAGCACGGCCGAGCTGCGGCGCTGCCCGCGTCACGGCGTGGTCGCGTTTCACTTCTACAAGGGCAGCGGCCGGTGGCGGTGCAAGCGCTGTGTGGGCGAGGCGGTCACGCGCCGCCATCGCAAGGTGCGGGCGATCCTGCTCGGAGAGGCCGGCGGCCGCTGCGCGCTCTGCGGGTACGGCCGATGCACCCTGAACCTCCACTTCCACCACGTCGACCCGGCGACGAAGTCCTTTCCGGTCAACGCGATGCGCGGCAAGGGGCTCGAGGCCCTTCGCGAGGAGGCCAGGAAGTGCGTCCTCCTGTGCGCCAATTGCCACGGCGAGGTCGAGGCCGGCCTGGTGCGGTCCCCGCCGCCCGGTGCGAGGTACGCCGACCCGGCCACCGCCGTGTAGGCGGTCAAGCACCGCGGGCTCGCGCCCATAGCGCGGCCGGCGACCGCATCTGCGCCGGCGGGCGGCCGCGCCCCCTCACCTAGACTCAAGCCCGCCCGCCCCCATGGTGTAGCGGTTAGCACGCGGGCCTTTCACGCCCGTAGCGGGGGTTCGATTCCCCCTGGGGGTATTTCGGCTAGGCAGGGCCGGCCCGCGGCTGGCGGTCGGCGGGCAGCAGCACGTGCCGGTAGAGGCGCCGGAACGCCGCTGTCCGCTCCGGATCGAACGGGTCGAGCTCGTTGAGCTCGGCCCGTACAGGAGGGCAGGCGCCGCAAGCCGCGCTAGCAGCTAGCGGTCGCCGCCGACCGGCCGGCGCACTCGGCGTGCAGCGGCCGCGCGCTGACGGGGTGGAAGGTGGGGCGCTCTCCGAAGGCGCACACGCTTACACGGTGCCCCGCCGCGCTGCCCGCCCTCCGACCCTTCCCGCGAGGCGCTGCGCAGAGCTACGGATGCGTTGGTGGCTCGTCGCCCGTCCGGCGCGCGAGTTCCGGGTCGAGGTGGAACTCGATCGCGGCGACGCGGCCGTCGCGCAGGCGCAGGAGCATGGCGCTGTCCTGCGCCATCCGGATGCCACCGTGCCGTGTCACCCCGACCTGGCGCGTGAGGACGAGCGCCCCGGCCGGTACTTCGACGACGTTGTCGACTATGAGCTCGAGCTCGCTGAACGTCTCGCCCCAGTCCCGCCAGGCGCGGCGCAGGCCGTCGAAGCCGTCGAACGTCGTCGTCACGCCGGGCGCGCCGACCATGACGCAGACCAGGTCGGGTCCCACGACCGGCGCCAGGCCCTCGGCGAGCTGCTCGACTGCGCGAGCGGCGGGGACCGCGGTCCCCGCCGGCGGCATCTCGCCGTGGTGCATCGCGGCATGCAGCGCGGCCACGAGGCCAGCCGGTGTGAGGTGCTCGTCCATCCCACCACCGATGTTTCCAGCTAGCGCACCCGCCCGGCGTCCGCGTGCGTCACGCCGGGCGGATCGATGGAGACGAAGATCGCACGCGCCCGTTCGTCTACGACGAGCAGAACTTGCGGCGCGAGCAGAAGAAGGATGTCCCGGGGATCCTGACCACGCTGGGCTACCTTGCCGTGCTGGCCCTGGCGCTGGGCCTCCTGGGCATCATCCTGTGGGGACTGATGCGCGTGGACCGCAGCTACCTCGATCCTTCCAGCGGGCCCCGGCCCGAGCGGGCGCGCCGACCGGCAACGACGACGACGGGGCGCGTAGCCCCGGCGAGGTGACATGGCGACAACCGCCGCTGACGAGCAGGAGCAGACCGAACAGGGGAGCTTCTCCCTCGAGCTCAACCAGGACCAGAAGGACATCCGCGACTGGGTGCACGGCTTCGCCGAGGGCACCGTGCGCCCCGCCGCGCACGAGTGGGACGAGAAGGAGGAGACGCCGTGGCCGATCATCGCCGAGGCGGCGAAGATCGGGCTCTACGGCTATGAGGGCCTGGCGCAGTTCTGGGCCGACCCGACCGGCCTGACCCTGCCGATCGTCAACGAGGAGCTGTTCTGGGGCGACGCCGGCATCGGCATGGCGATCATGGGGACGACGCTGGCTGCCGCCGGCATCTTCGCCGCCGGCACCCCCGAGCAGCTCGGCGAATGGGTGCCCCAGTGCTACGGCACCGCGGTGGACCCCAAGGTCGGCGCGTTCTGCGTCTCCGAGCCCGACGCCGGCTCGGACGTCTCGTCGCTGCGCACGCGCGCGACCTACGACGAGGCCAAGGACGAGTGGGTGCTCAACGGCCAGAAGGCGTGGGCGACCAACGGCGGCATCGCCAACGTGCACGTGATCGTGGCGTCGGTCGATCCGGAGCTGGCCGCGCGCGGGCAGGCCGCGTTCGTCGTCCCGCCGGGCACCAAGGGCCTCGAGATGGGCACGAAGGTCCGCAAGCACGGGCTGCGCGCCTCGCACACCGCCGACGTCTTCCTCGACGACTGCCTGGTGCCCGGCCACTGCCTGCTCGGCGGCAAGGAGAAACTCGACGAGCGCGTGGCCCGTGCCCGCGAGGGAACGCGGGCGCGCAAGCAGGCGGCGATGTCGACCTTCGAGGTGAGCCGGCCCACCGTGGGTGCGCAGGCGCTCGGGATCGCTCGCGCAGCCTACGAGTACGCGCTCGACTACGCCAAGGAGCGCGAGCAGTTCGGGCGCAAGATCATCGAGAACCAGGCCATCGCGTTCGCGCTCGCGGACATGAAGATGGAGATCGATGCCGCCCGCCTGCTCGTGTGGCGAGCGTCGTGGATGGGACGCACCGGCAAGGAGTTCACCGCGGCCGAGGGCTCGATGAGCAAGCTCAAGGCCGGCGAGGTGGCGGTGTGGGCGACCGAACGGGCGATCCAGATCCTGGGCGGCAACGGCTACACGCGCGAGTACCCGGTGGAGCGCATGCACCGCGACGCGAAGATCTACACGATCTTCGAGGGCACGTCCGAGATTCAGCGGCTGGTGATCAGCCGGGCGATCTCCGGGTTGCAGATCCGCTAACCCGAATCCCCCGTCCGTCGTCGCCCGACGTTCGACACGAGCACGGCGACGATGGTCACCAGGTAGAGCTGACCCGACAGCGCCTCGGTCACCGAGAGCGCGCGGGCGAGCGACGTGGCGGGGGTGAAGTCGCCGTAGCCGACGGTGGCGAGGGTGACGTAGCTGAAGTACATGTACTGCTCGAAGCCCGGGTCGTGGGTCTGGGTGAAGAACGGGTCGGAGCCGAGCTGGCCGACGGCGGCGTCGATGGTCGCGAAGAAGGCGCCGATGAGCAGGTAGATGGCGATGGCACCGTAGACGGCGTCAAGCGTGACCGTGCGCTCGGCCCGCAGGTGGCGAATGACCCCCCGCGCCAGGGCGAACGGCGCGAGCGCGATCAGGAATCCAAGCACCCCGCGGGTCACGCCGGCCGACGTCGAGCTGCCGACGATCGCGTCGACGACCGCGCTGATCGCGACCACGACCAGCAGCGCCAGCGCGCTGAGCTGCATCCCCCGCTTCGCGTGGGCCACGGCCAGGGTGACGATGATCGCGACGGCGAAGAGCACGACGGTCAGGGCCCGCGCCCACGGCTCGTCCGGCGGGGCGGCGAGCGAGAAGGCGATCGGCAGGATGATCATCACGAGCACGAGCCCGTAGCGGTGGCTGCCCTCCAGCCGCCGAATCCGCTCCCCTCGTGCCATGGCTGCCGACCCTACTGGCGCGTACGCCTGTGACGACGTTGAAAACCCGCGACGCCGGGTAGCGCACACAGAGACCGTAAGAGCGACCAAAGGAGTCGAGCCCACGTATGGCCGAAAAGGAGCTCACAGCACGAGACCTCAAGCTGGTGCAGTACCTGACCGAGGCGTACGGGAAGGAGAAGCAGCTCGAGACCGCGCTGCAGGCCCACATCGGCATGACGACCCGTCCGCCGTACAAGAAGCGGCTGCAGAAGCACCTGACCGAGACCAAGAGCCACGCGCGGCAGGTCGAGCGCCGCATTAAGCAGCTCGGTGCGCCGGTACCCGACGTCGCGATCGACGCCTCGACCGCGATCTCGAGCGTGTTCGGCAAGGCCTTCGCGATGGCGCAGGGGCCGCTGCAGGCGCTGCGCGGCACGAGCGAGGACGAGAAGCTGCTGAAGAACGCGAAGGACGAGTTCGTCGAGGAAGCCGCCGAGATCGCCGCCTACAGCACGATCGAGACCCTGGCCGAGGAGGTCGGGGACAAGGAGACGGCCAAGCTCGCTCGCTCGATCCGCCGCGACGAGGAGCGCATGGCGTCGTTCCTCCAGAGGCAGATCCCGACGCTGACCAGGGCCGTGGTCCGTGAATCGATCCCGGCCAACGAGCGCAACGGCGGGAGCGGCCGGCGCAGCCGTTCGAGCAGCGGCCGGCGCAGTGGCAGCGCCTCGTCACGCAGCCGCTCCGCGCGGAGCACCTCCTCGTCGTCGCGGAGCCGCAGTGGCGGAAGCAGCTCGCGGAGCCGCTCGCGCTCGGGTGGCGGCGGCCGCTCGCGTTCGGGCAGCCGCAGCAGCTAGCTCGTAGCTACGCCGCCTCGCGCAACGCCTGAAGCTCGCGGCGGAGCGCGAGGTGGGCGAGCGCCCGCTCCTCGATCTGGCGCACGCGCTCGGGCGAGACACCCAGCTGCTCGCCCACCCGGGTCAGCGGCTGGGGGGCCCGGTCGCCGTTGAGGCCGTAGCGGAGCTTGATGACCTCGCGCTCGCGCTCGGGCAGCGCGGCGACCGTGTCGCGCACCGCCTGCTCGCGCAGCTCGACCTCGACCTCCTCGGCCGGCGCAGCGCCCTCGCCGGGCAGGAGGTCGCCGAGTGACGCGTCCCCCTCCTCGCCCACGGGCCGGTCGAGCGAGGCGACGACGCGCGAGGCCTCGCGCATCTCGCTGACCGCCTCGGGGTCGAGCTCGGCCTCCCGCGCGATCTCATCGACCGTCGGCTCGCGGCCGAGCTTGGCGGCGAGCTCGCGCTCGGTGCGGGCGATCTTGCGCTCGCGCTGGGCGACGTTGACGGGCAGGCGGATCATCCGCCCGCGGTCGGCCAGCCCGCGCTGGATCGCCTGGCGGATCCACAGCGTCGCGTAGGTGGAGAAACGGAAGCCCTTGCGCCAGTCGAACTTCTCGACCGCGCGAATGAGACCGAGGATGCCCTCCTGGATGAGGTCGAGCAGGCAGAGCTCGCCAACCCCCTGGTACTTCCGCGCGAGCGATACCACCAGGCGCAGGTTGGAGTTGATCATGCGCTCCTTGGCCTGCAGGTCCCCGCGCTCGATCCGCTTGGCGAGCTCGATCTCCTGGTCGGGCGTGAGCAGCGGCCAGCGGCCGGCCTCGTTGAGGAAGAGCGAGAGCGCGTCGGTGGTGTGGTGGCTGAGGTCGGCCAGCGTGTACGCCGCCTGCTCCGGTCGCTCCCGGGCGCAGTCGTCGGACACGTCGATGCCCGCCTCCTCCATCCGCTCGTAAAAGGCGTCGAGCTCTTCGGGGGGCAGGTCGAGGGACCTGGTGGCCTCGTCGACCTCGGATGCGTTCAGGCAGCCCTGGTCGCGCCCGCGGTCAAGCAGAGCCTGCAGCTCGGGAAAGGATGCGTCGGTGGTCACCTGCTCGATCTACCCGCCTCAGGGGCATCACGCACGGGGATATGGTGCCCGCGCTCGTAAGCCCGACCGTGGCCATCCTCCTTCTCGTCGCCGCCAACACGGTCACCGCCGGCCTGATGCTGCTCGTGCGCCGCCGCGCGCCGGAGGGCAGCTACTTCCACGACACCACGCAGGCCTCCGGGGTCTTCACGGTCGCCGGGACCGCCTATGCGGTACTGCTGGCCTTCGTCTTCCTGCTCGCGTTCCAGAGCTACAACAGCGCCCGCAGCGCGGCCGAGCGGGAGGCGACCGCCACCGCGTCGCTCTACCACGACGCCGATGCCTTTACGAGGCCGATCGCCGCCCGACTGCACGGAGAGCTGGTCTGCTACGCGCGCTCGGTCATCGACCAGGAGTGGCCGGCGATGGCCGACGGGCACGCGAGCCCGGTCACCGTCTTCTGGATCGCCCGCCTCGATCGCACGATCGCCAGCGAACAGCCCCGCTCGGTGAAACAGGGGAACGCCGATTTCAACTGGACCGCCCTCGGCCTCGAGCGGATCGGCGGGCGCCGCGACCGCCTGCAGGAGGCGCGGCCCCTGATCCCCGGCCTGGTGTGGACCTTGCTCGGCGTCGGGTCGGTCCTGGTCGTGATCTACGTCCTGTTCTTCGCCGATCGCCGCGAGCGCGCGTTCGTGCAGGCGATGCTGATGGTGTCGGTCACGACGATGCTGGGCGCCGGGCTGGTGATGATCAAGTTCTTCGACGACCCCTACGAGAACGTGCCCGGCTCGATCCGACCGACGGCTATGGCGCAAGCGCTGGGCACGCTCGAGTCCACACGGGTCGAGGAGGGCACGCCGGCACCGTGCGGCCCCGAGGGCCTGCCGCTCAGGCGCGCTTCGTGAGGCCGCCGTCGACCCGCAGGGCCTCGCCGGTGACGTAGGACGCGGGCTCCGAGCAGAGGAACGCCGCCGCCGCGGCGAGCTCTTCGGGCGTTCCCAGGCGCCGGGCGGGGATGGCGGCAGCGGCGCTCTCGGCGTTCTCCTCGCCGCCGATGAGGGCGTAGAGGCGCTCCGTGCCGAAGCTCCCGGGCAGCAGGGTGTTGAGCGTGACGCCGTCGCCGGCAACCTCGGCGGCCAGCGTCTTGAACGTCGCCAGCATCGCCGCGCGGTGCGCGCTCGAGAGGACGAGGCCCGGGATGGGCTCCTGCGCCGAGGAGGACGAGATGTTGACGATGCGGCCGAACCCGCGTTGGCGCATGCCCGGGACCACGCGCTCGACGAGAGCGATGGGGCCGAGCACCAGCTCGCGGTAGGCCTCGTCCCAGGTCGTGCGGTCGTGGGCGAGCGAATCGGCGCTGTGAGGCGGTCCGCCGGTGTTGAGGACGAGCACGTCGACGGGCCCGAGCGTCCGCTCGACCTCGTCGATCAGGCGGGAGCCGTGCTCGAGGTCGAGCGAGTCGTGCACGAAGCCGGTGGCGCCGATCACGTTGGCCGTCGCGTCGATGCGATCGCGCGAGCGCGAGCTGATCGCCACGCGGGCGCCCTCGGCGGCGAGCGCGGCGGCGATGGCGCGCCCCAGCCCTTGCGAGGCGCCGGTGACGAGCGCGACCTTGTCGCTGAGTCGCAGGTCCATGCGCGACATTGTCGGTGCTCCTGCTGTGGAACGGCGTGCGACCATGGACGGAACGGAGGAGCTCCGGCGCCGCGAGTTCCTGCAGCGCACGGCGATGGCGGCCGGGCTGGCGGCGGGGATGGCGACCGTCGTGTCGCCCGACGTGCTCGTGGCCGAGGCCGCCGCGGCCCAGCGCCGCACACCGCGGCGTCGCCGCGCAAGCTGCCGGTCGAAACCTTCGTCGTCCTCATGATGGAGAACCGGTCCATGGATGGCTTCCTCCGCTCCGGAGACAACGATGAGTTCGCGGTCGGCTACTACGCGGAGGAGGATCTGCCGTTCCTGCCCGTGGCGGCGCAGGCGTTCACCGCCTATGGCGAACGACCGCCTCCTCGGTCAGGCCGGCAACGACCGCCTCAACGGGCAGGCCGGCAGCGACCGGCTCGACGGCGGGCTGGGACGCGACCGGCTCAACGGCGCGACCGGCGCGGACGTGCTCTCCGGCGGGCCGGACGCCGATCGGCTGACCGGCGGCAGCGGCGACGACCGCATGACCGGCGGTCCCGGCGACGACCGCCTGACGGCCGGCCCCGACGCCGACGACCTTGTCGGGGGCGACGGCAACGACGTCATCGACGCGCGCAACGGGGTCGAGGACTCGATCGACTGCGGTCCCGGCGACGACACCGCGATCGTCGACGCCCGTGAGGACGGCGTGCTCGACTGCGAGAACGTGCAGTCGCCGTAGTTACGCTCTCCCTGTGAGGAGGGTCATGCGCACCGACGGTGCGGCGCTCTATCTGGTGCGGATTTTCGTGCTCGCCGGCGCCTACTACGGCGCGGCCAAGCTCGGGCTGACGCTCGCGTTCGCCAACCGCAGCGTGACCGCGGTGTGGCCGCCGACGGGCATCGCCCTGGCGGCGGTGGTGCTGTGGGGCTACCGGGTGTGGCCGGGGATCGCGCTCGGCGCCCTGTTCGCCAACGGGTGGACGGGCGTGCCGATCGAGACCGTCCTCGGCATCACCCTCGGCAACACGCTCGAGGCACTGGCCGGCGGCTACCTGCTGCAGCGGGCCAAGTTCGACAGCGCCCTGCGCCGGGTGCGCGACGTATTGGCGCTCGTCGTGCTCGCGGCGATCCTCAGCACCCTGGTCAGCGCGACCGTCGGCGTGGCGAGCCTGGGCCTGGGCGGCGAGCTGTCCTGGGACGACGTGGGCTCGACCTTCCGGGTGTGGTGGCTGGGCGACATGGGCGGCGACGTGGTCGTCGCGCCGTTCGTGCTGCTCTTCGTCGGGCACCTGCGCGAGGCGCCGCGCGACCGCTGGCTGGAGGCGGTGGTGCTGCTGGCTCTGCTGGCGACGGTTGCGCTGGTCCTGTTCGGGGAGGACAAGCCGCTGGCCTACGTCGCGTTCCCGTTCCTGATCTGGGCGGGGCTGCGGCTCGGGCCCCATGGCGCGTCGGCGGCGAGCCTGCTGGTCGCCGGCACCGCCGTTGCGTACACCGCCAACCACCACGGGGCCTTCGTCCAGGGCACGCGCGACGAGTCGCTTCTGCTTGCCCAGACCTTCTCCGGGGTCGCCGCGGTGACCGCCCTGCTGCTCGCGGCGGTGGCGGCCGAGCGCCGCCAGGCCGAGGCGGCGAGCGCACAGGCGCGCAGCCAGGAGGCGCTCGAGATCAACGACAACATCGTCCAGGGCCTGGCCGTCGCGCGCTACGCGGTCCAGGCCGGTCGCACCGAGCTTGCGGAGGACGCGCTCGAGACGACGCTGACCGACGCGCGGGCGATGATCGGCGGCCTCCTCGACCAGCTGCCGCCCGAGGCGGTGGCCCGCCCGGGAGCCCTCCGCCGCCGGTCCCCGGCCGAGCCGGCGCGCGGCGACCGGCCGTCTAGCCTTCCGCCCGAGGCGGGTAGCGTCCCGCCGAAAGGGGGCGCCCCCCCTGAGGGCGGTTAGCTCAGCTGGTAGAGCGCCTGCCTTACAAGCAGGAGGTCGCCCGTTCGAGCCGGGCACCGCCCACTCCGCCTTTGGACTGCACATCCGACAGATGACGCCCCTGGGTCGGGATGAAAATGAGTTCGCGGGACGGCTGGGGAACAAGCAGGGGTCAAGCACGTGACGTCGGGAGACCGTGTTGCGAGGGGGCGGTCGCCTCCCCCCGGTGCGAGGCGGGACTCGAACCGGGGACACCACGATTTCAGTCGGTGACGCTTCGGACTTTGATTGGGGGGATTTGTTGGGCAAGGTCTTCCTGAAGCTCGACATCACCTCGCGCAACCAGCTCGGACGGGTTCCGGTCGGCAACCTGCACGCCGCCTAGCGCGACTGGCCAGTCAGGCTGGCGTACTGGCCGATGCGAGCGCCCCGCCTCCGGGACCCTCGTCTCATGACAAATCCCCTCGTACCAGGAAGGTGGTGGAGTCGTGAGCTATAGGTTCGAATGGATCGCCGCCCCCGTCGTTTTCGTGCCGGTGTTCCTGCTCCTGATCGGGCCGGTCGCCGTGATCGCGTTCGTGGTCGTCGCGACCGCCGCGCTTGTGGCCGTTGTTGCGCTCGCCGGCGCTGTGCTCGCGCTGCCGTACCTGCTGGTCCGCTCCCTCGGTCGACACCTCGCCGAGCGGCATCACTCGACGAACGAGGACACGGGACTATTCGGTACAGCCGTCGTACAGGCCGGCAGGGCCACGCGGCCGTCCGGCGTCGCAGTCCTCGCCGTGCAGGATCGGTCATGACCACGGCAATCGAGCTCCACGCGTTTCTGCTGGACCTGCGTCAAGGTCGGCCATGTCGGCGGAGCCTGCGGAGGCCGTCGATCGAGGCGAGGGCGCGCTCCGCCGACGGCGAGATCGAGGCGACAACCCTCGTCTACGTCTGGGCCGCCGTCACCGAGATCGCGACCTTCCGCAGCGAGCTGTCCGGGCCGCAGTTCGGCTGATCAACGTTCGACATCCAAGGGAAAGCATCGACTCATGACCACATCACCGAACATCGTGCTCGTCCACGAGCCTGGGCGGACGGCTCGTGCTGGAGCGAGGTCATCGAGCGCGCCTCTGTCCTCTGTCCGCTGCTCTTGTCCTCCCGAATGCTGCCCGGCGCCTCGTCGACATTGACCAAGCTGTCGAGTCACTCCGTAACCGGCTCCCGCGAGCCGACGTGGCGCATCGCCCAGTCGAGCGCGTAGTCGGCGACCTCTTCCCAGCCGGGCGCTCCGGCGGTGAAGTGAGGCCGGCCCATGAACTCCTTGTAGTCCACGACCGCCTTTGACTTCGCGAGCCGATGCGCCGCTTCCCTTGCGACCGACGCCGGCACCGTGTGGTCCTCCGAGTTGCCGATCACCAGCAGCGGCGGACGGTCATCCTTGTGGACGTCGACCTTGGTCGCTGCGTTCGGGTTGAAGTTCGCGAACGCCGCCTGGAACAGCACGCGCCCGGGACCGGGGACCTCATAGCGCTCGTAGGCCGCTTGTGCTTCCTCCTCGGTCATGAGCGTGTTGGTGAACGCGTAGTGGAACTGCTTCGGGCTGAGCTCCACGGTCCGGTTCTTGTTGGCGGGGTTTCCGAGCACGGCCGTGGTCACGCGGATCTGAGCGGGCGGGAGCCGCAGCACGCCCTTGATCTGCGCGGGCGAGATGCCCACGCCTGCGGCGCCCAGGCCGCGGTCGAGCAGCAGCTCGGTGATGAGGCCTCCGAAGGAATGCCCCATGATGATCGGTGCCTCGTCGAGTCCGCGGACGATCGCGTCGTAGTGGTCGACGATCTCGGTCACGCCGAGCCCGTTCATCGGCGAAGGGTCGCGGCGCAGCTCCTCCACCTCGCCCTCCATGTGCGGCCAGGCGGGGGTGAGCACCCGGTGGCCGCGGTTCTCGAAGCGCTCCTTCCAGCCCTCCCAGCTGCGCGGTGTTAGCCAAAGGCCATGGATGAGGACGACGGGCGGTGCGGAAGCCTCGGAGGTCATGGCTTCTCCTCTGTGGTAGGGCCCAGACGCGCGAGTACGCGGACGCTAACAGGAACGGGTTCTCGGGCCATGGCGGCGGCGGTGCCGCCGCAGCCTGATCAGCCCGGTCGGCGGGACCGTGGTTCGCGGGTCGATAGCGGCGAGATGGCGCGCGAACCCGCGGACGACCAGCAACCGC
>Ga0126313_10000621_pt1 | contig 17142 bp, 14 predicted proteins | sample Plot105A_FD_89954 | JGI IMG/M metagenome (GOLD analysis project Ga0126313, IMG submission 89954) | Serpentine soil microbial communities from UC McLaughlin Reserve, CA, USA - Plot105A | ecosystem: Environmental > Terrestrial > Soil > Grasslands | place: USA: UC McLaughlin Reserve, Lake County...
CGTGATGCCAGCCGGTGTCGAGCCTCGTCGTCGAGAACGACCCGTTCGTCGTCAGCCAGCCTGACCCGTTGCCGACGACCTGGGTGCAGCCGCCGGTGCTCGTGGCCGTCCAGCACTGCCAGGCGTAGCCGAGGTCGGCGGACTGCCGCGTCGACAGCGGCGTTCCGTTCACGGACCACTGGCGGCGCAGCATCTCGACGGTGAACGTGCCGGCCACGGTCGTCGTGCTCGCCGACTGCTGCAGGTAGTCGTTGGCGCCGCCGAATGCCGCCGCCTTGGAGCCGGTCTGGTAGCCGGGGGACGACAGCGCGACGTTGCCGGTGCGGGTGAGGTCCATCGCCGTGCCGGCGCTGCCGGAGTTGCGCACGGTCGCGGAGCCGGGAACGTCCTCGAAGCGGTACCACGCCACGGGCGCGGACGCCGCGACCGCCGATTGGTACGCGCTCTCCCCGACGGGAACGGCGATCACCGCCGCCGTCGCTGCGGACGTCGCCGTCGCGGAGCCGATGATGTTCGTGGCGGAGACCTGCACGCGGATCGTCGCGCCGACGTCGGCGCTGACGAGCGTGTACGTCGCGCTCGTCGCACCGCTGATGGTGGTCCAGGAGCCCGCGCTGCTGCGCTGCCACTGGTATGCGTAGGTGAGCTGCCCGCCCGTCCAGGTGCCGTTGCCGGCGCTCAGCGTGGCGCCGGTCGCGGCGGTGCCGGCGACGCTCGGGGCCGTCGTGTTCGCGGGCATCGTCGGCACGACCTCGGTCTGCGCGCTCTCGGCGGTCGTCGAGCCGCCGTCGCCCGTCGCGGTCACGACGCTGCGCAGCGCGTACGTGTTGTCGGTGCTCGTCACGACGTACGAGGCGGCGGTCTGGCCGGCGATCGTCGTGCACGTCGCGGCCTGGCAGCGCTGCCAGGCGTAGGCGTACGTGGAGGGCGAGCCGGTCCACGTGCCGGTCGTCGAGGTCAGCGTGGCGCCGACGGCGACGGAGCCGCTCACGGCCGGCAGCACCGTGTTGGCGGGCGGGGCGAGGATGACGGCCGTCTGGGTGCTGTAGGCGTACGCGCTTCCGCCGCCGACGTTCGTGGCGACCACGACCGCGCGCAGCGCGTAGCCGACGTCGGCGCTCGTCAGCGCGTACGAGCTCGTGGAGGCGCCGTTGATGGTGCGGCAGGCGCCGCTCTGGCAGCGCTGCCAGGCGTAGCGGAAGGAGGTGGCGCCCGTCCACGCGCCGGTCGTCGTCTGCAGCGTCTGGCCGGTGCGGGTCACGACGGGCGGGCTCGTCGTGACCGGCGACGGGGTCGTCGCGCACGTCCCGAGGACGGAGCACTCGGCCATGTACATGCTGTTGTAGACGTTCCAGTGCGTCTCGAGGTAGCTGCCGGACGGTGGCGCCGGGTTGAAGTAGTCGTCCTGGTCGCAGTCGTACGTCTCGGCCATCGCGCCGAACGCCGCCACGAAGCCGCCGGTGACGCAGGCGGCGGACGTGTACTGGCCGCCCCTCGGCGCGCCGTCGTTGTAACACATCAGATCGGCGCCGTCCCAGCAGTGGAAGCCCTGCGTGGTGTGCGGCGAGGAGTTCTGCACCGCGCCGACCTCGTGCGTCAGCTCGTGCAGCATTCCCGTCGGCCAGTACGCCCCGCTCGACGGGGGCGTCGCGCCGTCGGGGATCCAGATGGCGCCCCACGCGGTCGTGTGGTTGTTCGTGTTCTCGCCGCCGGGGCGGTCGTCGCCCCAGATCTGCGCGTTGCCGAACAGGCCTGTCGTGAGCGTATCCGCCCAGATCAGGTACTTGCGCGGGCCGCCGGGCGCCGCGTTGACCGCAGCGCTGACGGCGCCTGAGAGCGCGTTGAGGTTGTTGATGTACGTCGACCGCGGGCCCGGCAGCGCGACGGTCTGGATGTCGAGGTAGTCCGCGCCGCAGGAGGTGCCCAGGTCGAAGCGGGGCGCGCGCGTGGAGCCGGGCTGCAGCGACACGTACGACGACGCCAGCGAGGCGTTGGCCTGGATCGCCCCGGCGCACTGCGCGAAGCGGTTCGGCCGGTCGGTCGGGTACGCATAGATGATCTTGAACTGCGAATCGGAGACGGGGTACCGCGCGTTCGCCGTGTCGTCGGTCGTGCGCGCCGTGCCGCACCAGCTCATCGCCGGCGCGGCCTCCATCGTCTGCGCACCCTCCGGCGTCAGCCATGCGGCGGCGACGGTCGCCTCGATGTCGCTGTCGGTCAGCTCGGTCGGCGTGTCGTGATGCGTGACATCACCGGCCGGCGCCTCCTCGCCGTGCCCGTAGGCGGTCGTCGAGAGCGCGAGCGCGAAGATCCCCGCGACGAGGGCGAGCAGCAGTGTCCGACGACGAGCCATGCATCCGTGCATTGGTCCCCTCCATGGGTGCCAGGTCTTCCGTGACCTGTATTGCTCGGCGGGTTAACGGCCGCCTGGGCCATTTGTTTAGCCCGCATCGGCGATCAGTCGGATACCCGTCCAGTGCGTGTCGCTTCGGGTGCTGAGCTCGCCGGGCTCGCCGGCGGCCGCAGTTCTCGGGTGCCCGCGGAGCGCCGCGGCAGGACGGTTCCCGGAAAATGGCGGGCGTGCGAGCCTGCGCGAGCGCGACGGGTTCTCTCCCTCCCCTCGACGTCGCGAAGGCGGATCCCGGCGGCGGCTGCTCCCAGAGGCAGTCGCCGCCCCGCCGCCTTGGTGGCGGGGCGCGGCCCTTCTGATCGACGCAGCCTGTCGGGCGGACCTTCGCCAGGGGTCAGTCGCCGGAGGGGTCGTAGCGCCACGTCGAACTGCTCAGGCCTGGCGTAGCGCGGGGTCGTCGGCTTGGACGACGCCGAGGCGACGCATGCGTTCGCTCGGGCTCACATCGTCGCTGATTGCGTCGCGATCGGTAAGGCGCCACTCGAAGCGGTAGCGGGCGCGAAGCGGAGGGTTGTCGGTCGACCAGCTGAAGGTCCGCTGGTCGCCGTCGTCGCGCTGACAGCGCGCTGTGCGTACCGGACGTCGAGACCCTTGCCGGTCAGCCTTTCAGGAAAACGTTACAAAAATATCTAGGAAGTCCATGTGAAGGCATCTGGCCAAAAAACGGGCAAAGCCAGACGCGCCAAATCGTGATGTCTAGTTTGCACAAGCCGGGGGGGGCGGTATTGTGCTAAGTGGCGATACGCAATCACGGCGTACGAGTCACGGAGAGCACCGCCCGTGAGGGCGAGGACGGTAACGGGGAAGCATCGCCCGTGGGGGCGTGATGAGGTCACGTACTGCTACTGCAGTGTCGGTGACCGTGAGCAGGCGATGTGCCTGCTGCAGGGGGGCTATGGGAAAGCGACATGCAGGCGAGCTTCGCGGCGCGCGTGAGTTGTCGCACATGGTACGGAGGACGTCATCCATATGGGTTGTCTTGCTTTCGCGGTATCCCGTGCCTCTTGTCCAGAGTTCGTACGAACCGATTGGAAGGAGGTGAGACGATGCGGACATACGAGCGCCCGACCCTGACGCCGACCGGCACGTTCAAGCTGACCGGCTTGGGCACGAACAGGGGCCCTGAGCGGGTGGTCATTCTCAGGTTCTCCCTGTGAGATCCCGAAGGGTGATCCGGCCACGCCGTCGCTAGACGGTCGTAGTTGGACGCCGTTGTCCGGGTGGCGGGCCAGGTGGTCCGCCACCCGGGCAGCTCAACGCCGCATCCCTTCGTGAGGAAAGGCTCGGCATATGAACCTTGTCGATTCCCGAAAAGGTCCTTACTGGTTCGTCGTTCTTCCGGATTCTGCCTCGGCGACTGCGGTGGCGACCTTGCATGGGCAAGCAACACAGGAGATTGGCCACGTGTCCGGCCGCCCTTGGCTCATTGGGTGCTGGCCGGACGATTCTGTGGCCGTCGGTGAGGCAGGCGCGGTGAAGATCGCCGTCGTCGGCCAACATGCGGCGACGGCCGATCGGCTTGCCGCGGCCGCCGCGCACGCATCCGACGTCGCTGACCTCGATCGGTTCGCGCGCTCACTTGTCGGCAGCTTTCATCTAATCGCCTCGGTGGCGGGACAGGTGCGGGTCCAAGGAACGGTCACCGGCCTTCGGCGGGTGTTTCATGGCAGGATCGGCGGCGTTACCGTCGCGGCCGATCGGGCCGATGTGCTGGCCGGCGCGCTCGATGCGCGTCTCGACGAGCAGCGGTTGGCGGTCCATCTACTCGATCCATTGACGCTGTACACGCTGGCAGATGAGGCGCTGTGGCCGGATGTGCGGGCCTTGGCGCCGGATCGTTATCTGGTGCTCGACCGCCACGGCCGGGAACGGTCGGTCAAGTGGTGGACTCCTCCGGAGCCGGTCGTGGCGATGAGCGAAGGGGCGCCGGCGTTGCGCGAGGCGCTGTCCGCCGCGGTCGACGCTCGCGTGCGCGGCCGTGACATGGTCAGTTGTGACCTGGGCGGTCTGGATTCCACCTCGCTGTGCAGTCTGGCCGCTCGTCGGAGCTCCGACGTCGTCGCCTACACCGCGGACGGCCGCGACCCGACGGGCGAGGACACGATGTGGGCGCGGCGGACGGTTACCACACTCGGGAACATCGAGCACCACCTCATCTCCGCTGATCGGCTTCCAGCGGCGTACGACGGCCTGCACGACGCGGACGCCGACGACTTCGACGCGCCCTCTCCCATTGCGGCGTTTCGCAACCGCGTCCTCTTCATCCCACTGCAGGCGGCGCTTCGCGGCTCGCACGTGCATCTGACCGGCTTCGGCGGCGATGAGTTGCTGGCCGGCTCGCCGGCCCACCTGCACGCGCTGCTGCGCAGCGAGCCGAGGCTCGCGCTGCGGCATGCGCGTGGCTTCGCGGTGCAACGACCGTGGCGCTACCGAGAGACGCTGCGGCAGCTGCTGGATCATCGTCCCTACGGTCAATGGCTCGCGCGGGCGGCAGATCAGCTCACCGCTCCCAACGCTCCACCGGATACCCCGACCTTGGACTGGGGTGTGCCACCGCGGATGCCGCGGTGGGCGACCCGTGACGCCGTCGAGGCAGTTCGCGCGCGGATCGCGGCCGCCGCGCGCACCGCCCAGCCGCTCGCTCGGCAACGCGGACAGCACGTCGAGCTCGAGGGGATGCAGGCTGTCTCTCGCGCGGTGCGCCACGTAGCGCACATGACCGCTCGACTGGGGCTCACGCTGGCAGCTCCGTACTATGACGATCGGGTGATCGAAGCGGGCTTGGCGGTCCGCCCACAGGACAGGATCACGCCGTGGCGATACAAGCCGCTCATCGTCGAAGCGATGCGCGGGATCGTGCCAGAGGAGAGCCTGACCCGGTCCACCAAGGACGAGGGCTCCTATGAGGTGGAGGACGGGCTGCGGCAGCATCGCGGAGAGCTGCTGGCCCTCTGCGAGGAGTCCAGACTCGCCCGGCTGGGCCTGATCGACGCAGACGCGCTGCGGGAGGTCTGCAGCCGACCGCTGCCGCCGTCTGTGTCGTTCACCGCGCTGTACCAAACCGTTGCGTGCGAGGTGTGGCTGAGGTCACGCGAACGTGTGACGATTCCAGGCTGAGGAGAGAGACGATGACATTCAAGCTGTGCGATGGCGTGCTCACCGCAGACGTCGAGTATGGAACGGCGCTGCTCGACGAGACACGAGGCCTGTACTGGAACCTCAACCCGACCGGTGCACTGGCCCTTCAGACATTGCTGGCAGGTGGAACGGCCGAGCAGGCCGCAGGGGCGCTGGCCGAAGCGTACGCGGTGGACGTCGACATCGCCCGCCAAGATGTCCAGGAGTTGGTAGATGAACTTCGTTCGGCGAAGCTCGTTGAGCAGTAGAGGCCTGGCCGAAGCCGGTTACGGCCGGCGGATGGCAGCGAGGAGCGTCCCATGAGCGTCTCGGAGACCGTCTTCTACAACCCTCGCAGCGTGCCGTGGCGGCGTCGGATCGTCACGCTGCTCGCGGTGGTGCTCGCCCAGATACTGGCCACGCAACCGCCCGCCCGGATCCGCCGGATACTGCGCTTGCTTCGCCGACGTGCCCGGCCGGCCACCTTCCAAGAGGCCAAGGCGGCGCGGGACAACGTCGTCGCGGTCAGCCTGGCCTGCGCTGGACGCGAGGGCTGCTTGCCCCGATCGCTGGCGACGATCCTGCTGTGCCGAGCGCGTGGTCGGTCGCCGACCTGGTGCGTGGGCGCCCGGCGGCTTCCGCCGTTCGGCGCGCATGCCTGGGTGGAGGCCGATGGGGTTCCCGTCGACGAGGACTATCCGCCGGACTACTTTCGCAAGTTCTTCACCGTGCCCTAGAGGAGGAACGGCATGGCCGCGGGCACGCAGCGAACGGCGAGCGAGAACCGCGCTCGGTTGCGCGACGTCCTGCGCATCGTGCGGGGGCACGGCAGGTGGATCGCCACTGCCGTCGCGCTGACACTGGCTGGTTCGGCGCTGGCACTGGTGCAGCCGCTGGTGGTCAAGCATCTCATCGACTCGGCGGAAGCCGGGCGGATCATCTGGCAGGCCATCGGCCTGCTGATCGTGCTCTTCGTTGCCGAAGCAATCGTCGAGGGCGTTGCGCGGTACGTCCTCGGACGTACCGGCGAACGCATCGTCCTCGACATACGGCGAAAGGTCATCGGCCACCTGCTGCGGCTGTACATGCCCGCCTATGACAGGCAGAGGATCGGTGACCTCATCTCTCGCGCGAGCACCGACAGCACTGCTCTGCGCCGCGTCGTGGCCGAAGGCTTCAGCGAAGGCGTCACGGCCGTGATCGGCATGGTCGGCACTGTGGCGCTGATGCTGTGGCTTGACTGGACGCTCTTCCTGATCGTTGCGGCGCTTGTCGCCGTGGGAGCCGGGATGCTGGTCTCCGTGCTGCGCGGGATCCGGAGCGCCTCACTGCACGGCCAGCGATCGATCGGCGAGATGACCGCTGACCTCGAACGTGCGCTCAGCGCCATCCGCACGGTACGGGCCAACCGGGGCGAGCAGCGCGAGACCGACCGCATCGGCAATCAGGCGACGTCGGCGTATACGGCCGGCGTGCGGATGGCAAAGCTGGACGCAGTGGTGGGACCGGCAAGCCATCTCGCGATCAACGGCTCGTTTCTCCTGATCCTGCTCATTGGAGGCGTACGGGTCGCGCAGGGGACCAGCTCGATAGCTGAGCTGGTCGCCTTCCTGCTGTACATGACGTACTTGACCGTGCCGATCGGTTCCGCCTTTCTGGCAGCCAGCGCCATCCAGCAAGGCACGGGCGCCTTGCAGCGAATCAACGAGGTTCTCGCACTGCCACGCGAACCCACCGACATTCCAATCGCGTCACCGGCGGCGATCGCGGACACCTCGGCGGCCGAGCCTGGCCACACGGAGGATCCCGCGCCGGTGTTGGAGTTTCGTGACGTGTGGTTTGCGTATGACCGGCAACGGGCGGTCCTGCGCGGTGTCTCGCTGCAGGTCCCTCAACAGGGCCACATCGCGCTTATCGGCCTGTCCGGAGCCGGAAAGTCGACGATCTTCGCGCTGGTCGAACGGTTCTACGACCCCGACCGCGGCCAGATCCTCTTCCACGGCAGGGACGTGCAGGAGATCGACCGCGCGGCCTGCCGAGCCAGGATTGGTCTCGTCGAGCAGCACTCCCCCGTGCTGTACGGCACGTTGCGCGACAACGTGATGTACAGCGCCCCCGACGCCGACCAAGACGAGGTCCAGCGGGCTGTCGACCTGGCCAACCTCAGCGAGCTGGTGCAACGACTCCCACTGGGCCTGGACACCGACGTGGGCGAGCACGGCAACCTGCTGTCCGGAGGCGAGCGCCAGCGCGTCGCTATCGCCCGCTCGCTGCTCACTCGTCCCAGTCTGCTGCTACTCGACGAGCCAACCGCACATCTGGACGCCGTCAACGAAGCAGCGCTGGGCCAGACGATCAACCAGGTATCGAGCGAATGCGCGCTCTTGGTCATCGCACACCGCTTCTCGACTGTCCGCGCCGCCGACCAGATCGTCGTACTACACCACGGCGAAGTCGTGGCTGTCGGATCCCACGAGGAACTGCTCGCCACAAATGCCTACTACGCAACCATTGCAGCGGGATCGCTCCGTGGACTTCACCACGACGAAGCGGTCCAGCATCCGGCGCCGATCGAGCTCCGCTCGTCGTAGCGCAGCGGAAATGAGCTAGAGCTGCAGCACCACGGGCGGCCGGAGTAGCGCCTTGGAGTTGTCGTCCGGCCGCCTCCATCCCCCGCGAATGGGACCGCCGCGCGGGCGTCACAACAGGGTCCGTGTCGCGTCGGGCGGCATGGCCCGTTCGGCGTCACGAACGTCCCCCATGCCGGGCCGGGCCGGGGATAGGGTCGGCGCGTGGTGCTCCTCCGCGAGCGCGAGCCGCGGCCGCGGCGCGACGACCAGCCCGTCCACGAGGTGGGAGCTCCCGCGCGCGGAAGCGGTGCGGCCGCGGCGCCTGCGGTCACGGCGACCCCGCGTGGCGCGGCCGCCGAGCGCGGCGACGCGCTCGCCGTCGTCCTGCAGAGCGCGGTCCTGCAGCGCTGGCCGCTCGCGCTGCCGCCGGTCAAGCGCGGATCCGTGCAGCCGTGGCTCGTCGACACCCACGGCCAGGGCGGCGAGTTCATCAAGGGCTGGATCGACAACGCGGTCGAGACGTACAACCGAGGAGCCATCGACGCGCTCATCCGGCAGCTGAAGGGCAGCACGGACCCGTGCGACACGTTCCTCGTCGACTACGCGCGCGCGGCGTTGCGCCGGATCAAGCCGTGGGTGGTCTTCGGGCTCGATGGGCGCAAGGCGAGTGAGATCGAGTCCGCGCTGAAACAGGGGTATCGCCGCTTCGATTGCGCCGAGACCTACGGCAACACCGAGCTGCTGGCGGCCGCCGTCAAGCGCTGCGGCCTGCCGCGCGACAGCTACGAGGTGCTCTACAAGTTCGACCTGCGGACGGGCGAGGACGATCGCGCGCTCGGTGCGCGCCTGCAGTCGGTCTGCGCGCTGTTCGCCGGGCGCGTCGACTGCCTCGTGATCCACAACCTCGACGTCGACTGGACGAGGATCGCGGCCGGCTGGACCGTGCTCGCCGACTTCAAGCGGCGGGGCCTCGCCCGCAGGATCGGCATCGGCAACGTGCGCGCGCGCCACGGCCCGCTGCTCGAGCAGCTCGCGAAGGTGGCGCGCATCGACGTGATCGAGAACACCATCCACAGCGTGCTGCTCGACGAAAACGTGCGTGCGCTCGTGCGTGAATCGGGAGCCGAGCTGTTCGTCTACAACGTCATGACCGCGGCGAAGGCCATCGAACTCACGACCGCTGCGCAGATCACAGACCTCATCTCGATGCTCGATGCGTCGCCGACGATGATCGTGTCCAGCTCGCAGGGGGAGCGCAACGTGGGCAACCTCCGGGAATTCGGGAGCAATCCCTTCCTCGTGCCGCCCGACCTCGACGCCGAGGAGGACCTCACGACCGGGTCCAAGCTCTTCGCGTGGAAGCAGACGCAGCTCGCGAAGGGCGCCACCAACGAGGAGATCGAGCTGTCGACGCCGCTTCGCTCGTTCCTGAGCTCGCTGATGGGCGAGGGCGCGGTCGCCGCACGCAGCGAGTTTCGCTCCCTGGGCCAGCATAACCGGCTGGCGATCGTCCACTGGCTGCACACGCGCCACGGCATCGCGCCCGCCGAGCTCATGGACGCAGCCGTGCCGCGGCGCGTGGGCCTGAAGCCGCGCTTCGCCGGCATGCCGCTGACGGACGTCCTGCTGGCGCTGCTCGGCACGAAGAACTGCGACTGGAAGTGGTCGATCGAGCTCGTCCAGCTCCTGCTTGCGTCGGTCGAAGACTGGACGTCGTTCTTGAGCCTGGCCGCCGAGGAGATCACCGACGGCTAGGTCGTCGCCCGGGCGGCGGCGGAGGTGGCCGGACCGTGGAGGACGGCTTCCTGACCGGCGCGGACGTCAAGAACAACTCCATCGGCGGCGTCGACGTGAAGGACGGCAATCTCCTCGCGAAGGACTTCAAGCGCGGGCAGCTTCCGCGTGGGCCGCAGGGGCCGCCCGGAGCCGCCGGGGCAAGGGGGCCGGCGGGCGCAGATGGAGCGACCCGGGCGACGAACGTCGTCGTGCGCAGCGCACCTGGCTCGGATGGCTATCAGGGTTACGCCTACTGCCAGCCGGGCGAACGAGCAACCGGCGGCGGAGTCACGCCAAACGGCGGAGGGGTCACGTACGTATTCCAGAGCCGCCCAGCGCCAGACTCGGGAACGCCCACGGGATGGTACGGCTACATGACCGGCGGGACGGGCGTGACCGTCTACGTCGTATGTGCGTCTCCGTAGCCTGCCGGTTCGGCTGGCGAAGGCCGCGCGCCGGTGACTCAGCCGCATTCCGGGTACGTGGCTGACAGCGCCTGATCGATCTCGGGGCTTGCCGAACCCGACAGGGGAGGGACGGATGGCGACGGCATCCGCTGTGCCGGCTGTACCCAAGCGCACCCGCGGGCGCCTGGTCTACCCACAGCTCACCATCCCGTTCGTCCTGCTCATCCTCTGCTTCGCCGCGTGGGGGACCGCCGCCAACCTCACCGACGTGATGGTCGGGGTGTTCCGCAGCATCTTCGACATGTCGAATCTCCAGGCGGCACTGGTGCAGTTCGCCTATTACGGCGCGTACTTCTCGCTCGCCATCCCGGCGGCGCTCATCAACCGGCGATTCGGCTACAAGGTCGGCATCCTCACGGGTCTCGGGCTGGCCGCGCTCGGCGGGGCGCTCTTCATTCCCGCCAGCAAACTGCTCGTCTACGAGTTCTTCCTCCTCGCCCTCTTCGTGCTGGCCGCCGGGCTGTCGATCCTCGAGACGTCGGCCAACCCCTTCGTCATCGCGATGGGGCCCGAGGACACGGCGACCCAGCGGCTCAACCTCGCCCAGGCGTTCAATCCGCTGGGCGCGAACATCGGCGTCCTGCTCGGCGCCGTGCTCATCCTGCCGCACATCACGTCGGAGGCGGCGAAGACGATCATGAGTCCCGAGGAGCTGCGCCGCACCCAGGAGGCCGACCTGTCGCTGGTGCTCGGGCCCTACGTCGGCATCGCGATGGTCCTCGTCGTCATCTGGCTGCTCATCTTCTACCGCAAGATGCCCACACCGGCCGAGCAGAGCCAGGAGGCGGGCGACGTCAAGAGCGGGACGCTCGCGCGCCTGTGGCGCAACCCCCACTACCGCTACGGCGTCGGCGCGCAGTTCTTCAACGTCGCCGCGCAGGTTTCGGTATGGACGTTCACCATCCTGTACGCGCAGGACGTGGTCGGCATCGCCCCCGGGGATTCGGGCTGGTACCTGCAGGCCAGCCTGATCCTGTTTCTCGTCGCCCGGTTTGCGATGACCTACCTGCTCGGGATCTTCCGGCCGACCAAGCTGCTGTTCATCATGGGCGCGCTCGGGGTGGCTCTGTGCCTCATCGCCATGTTCTCCCAGAACATGGTCGGCCTGCTCGCCGTCGTCGCCATCTCGCTGTCGTTGTCACTCATGTTCCCGACGATCTACGGGGTCGCTCTTCAGGGACTGGGCGAAGACACGAAGTTCGGCGCCGCCGGCCTGGTCATGGCGATCCTCGGCGGAGCCCTCATCCCGCTGGTTCACGCGAGCCTCATGGACCACGTGGGCGCGGCGTTCGCCTTCATCGTGCCCGCGGCCTGCCTCGCACTCGTGACGTGCTACGCGGTGTTCGACCTCCGCACGAACCGCGAGGGCGGCGAGCTCGTGGCCGAGGTCCCGGCGTGAGCCGGGGTGGTCGCGCGCCCCGCTGGCCCATGCACTTGTCCTCACGCCTGCTGGCGATCGGCGCCGTCGCGGTGCTCGGCCTCACCGCCGGGGCGTGCGGCGGCGGCGACGGCGACGGTGGTGCGGCCGGTGAGAAGCAGATCACCATCGGTCTCATCACCAAGCAGGAGACGAACCCGTTCTGGGTGACGATGCGGGAGGTGGCGGAGGCGACCGCCGACGAGGAGCACGACGTCAAGCTGCTGACGGCGGCCGGCAACAGCGATGTCGACAACAGAAGCCAGGTGGCGGCGCTTCAGTACATGACGGCGCGCGGGGCGGACGGGATCCTCATCGCCCCCGCGGACTCGAAGGCGATCGTGCCGGCGATCGACAAGGCGCGCGAGGCCGACGTGACCGTCATCGCCGTGGACACGCCGACCCAACCGCGCTCGGCCGTCGATGCGCTCTTCGCGACCGACAACAGGCAGGCGGGCGAGCTGATCGGCCGTTACGCCCGGGCGAAAGCCGACGAGCAGGACATCCAGCCCAGGATCGCGATGCTCGAACTGTCGCCGGGCATCACCTCCGGCGAGCTGCGCCACGACGGGTTCCTCACGGGCTTCGGCATCGACGACGGCGATGGGCGGATCGTGGGGTCGGTGAACACCGAGGGCGACAAGGCCAAGGGCCGGCGCGGCATGGCGCAGCTGCTTCGGGAGAACCCGGAGATCAACGTCGTGTACGCCGTCAACGAGCCGGCGGCGCTCGGAGCCGCCGCTGCGCTGAAGGCGGCGGGCAAGAGCGAGGGCGACGTCATCCTCGTGACCGTCGACGGCGGGTGCGACGCGATCAAGGACGGCATCAGGCCGGGCGCGATCGACGCAACCGCGCAGCAGTACCCGGAGAACATGGCCCGCGAGGGAGTCAAGGCTCTCGTCGAGGCGGCGCGCCGTGACGAGCAGCCGCCGCGATACCTCAATACCGGCGTCGAGCTCATCGCCGGAGACTCGGTGCAGGGGGTCGAGTCCCGCAACACGGCCTTCGGCGTGAGGAACTGCTGGGGCTAGGTCGACGCCGCGGGGGCGGGCGTGGCGGTCGGCGTAGGCTGGCCTATTGCTGCGGCGGAGGCGTCGGTCGTGGGGTCGGCGTCGGGGCGGGGGTGGGCTGCGGCGTCGCGCTCGGCGCGGGCGTCGGCGGTGGCGGTGGCGCCGGCGGCGGCGGTGGCGGCGGAACGCCTGGCGGCGGCGTGGGCGCCGGCGGCGGCTTGAGCGTGCCGCCGACCCGCAGCTCGTCGTAGCGGCCCAGCGCGCGGACGATCAGCCGCGAAGCCGGGGCGACGTTCTTCAATCGCAGCCGGTGCACGCCGGCACCGCGGCGGCCGGTCTTCAAGAGGGGCACGCCGCCAAGCGTCTCGACCGTGATCGCGCCGGCGCGCGAGATCGCCACGCGCAGGTCGACCTCGCCGCCGACGCTTCGCACGGAGCCGAGCGCTGCGACGAGCCGCGAACCCGCCGAGCGATCGCCCCCAGCGAGCGTCGGCACGCTGCGGTGGGCCGATCCGGCCTTGGCGGAGCAGCTGCGCTGCCTGGACCCGGCGCCCGTGATCGTCGCTGCGACGATGTCTGCACGCCCCTCGCCGAGCGTCTGCGCGCTGCCCGTGCCGCGTGGCCTGCAGCTGAAGGAGACCCGGTTGGGAACCGACGTCGCCGAGATCGCGGCGATCCCGACCGGTCCGCCCGCGGAGTCGACGGCCGCGGTCGCCAGGATCCGCACGGCCGGATCGGCTCCCGTGGCGCGGGGCAGCAGCGTCGGCAGGGCGAGCAGCGCCAGGCCGAGCGCCGAGACGACGAAGACTGCCGGGATTCGCGAGGCACGCCTCATGACGAGCCGACAGTACCCCCCGATCCGGTGCGCTGGCAACATACGCGCGTGACGATCGGGCGCCGCGCCGAACTGGCGGGCTGGGGAGCCCTGCTGGCCGCCGCCCTGGTCGCGCGCCTCGTCGATCTCGGCGATCGCCCCTTCCAGCACGACGAGGCGCAGATCGCCTACTTCTCCTGGGTGTTCGCCCAGACGGGCGACTACGCCTACGAGCCGGTCCTGCACGGGCCGTTGATGTACCACGCGCAGGCGGCCCTCTTCCGCGTCCTCGGTGACGGCGACTTCGCGGCTCGGCTGCCGATGGCGCTCGCCGGGCTGGCCGTGACCGCGCTGGCGTTCGGCCTGCGCTCATCGCTGGGCCGCGCGGCGGCGTTCGTCGCCGGCGTCCTCTTCGCCTTCGGTCCCACGTTTCTGTACTACAGCCGCTTCGAGCGCGAGGACATCATCGTCGCGGGCGTGACGCTGGCGCTGCTGATCGCGCTCGGGCAGTTGCTCGAGCGCCCGCGGCCGGCGCTGGCGCCGATCATCGGCGCGCTGCTGGCGCTGTCGTTCACGCTCAAGGAGTCGACGTACATCACGGTGGCGGTGGTGGGCAGCTTCCTCGCAGGCATGGCGGGATGGCAGCTGCGGCGCTCATCCCTGCGCGACACGCCGGTCGCCCGCGCGCTCGCGGTTCCCGGCCGCCAGGGCTGGTGGCTTGCGGCCGGGCTGTTCGCACTCGTGTACGCCGCGCTGTTCACGACGTTCGGCACGAATCCCGCCGGCCTGTGGGACGCGGTCTACGGCGGGCCGCGCTACTGGCTCGACCAGCAGCCGATCAACCGCGGCGGTGAACGCTGGGCTTTTCACCTGCTGCTGCTGAGCTCGCTCGAGTGGCCGGTGCTGCTCTTCGGGCTCGTCGGGCTCGTCGCGGTCGTCCGGCGCCCGACGCCGATGACGGCGCTGCTCGCCTGGACCTTCGTGGCGTCACTGGCGATCTACTCGTGGGCATCGGAGCGCTTCGCCTGGCTGACCTTGCACCCGCTGCTGGCGCTCGTTCCGCTGGCGGCGGTCGGCGTGGTCTCGGTCGCGCGTGCGCCGTCGGCGCTCGTGCGCGGCGGCGGGCTGGCGCTCGCGGTCGCCGGCGCGGCCTATCTGGGCGTCTCGAGCTGGGTCGCCAACGGCGCGCAGCGCGTCGACCCGCGCTCGCTGCTCGTCGCGCCCCAGACGACCGAGGCCGCGCTCGGCGTGCGCGACGAGCTGCTGACCCTCGATCGGCGCCTGCGCCGCGTCGCGGGGCGCCCGCTCAGCGTCGACGTCGACAGCAACGACAGCTTCTCGTTTCCCTGGGCGTGGTACCTGCGCAACATGCGTACGGGCTATCTGGACATGCGCGCCGCCGGCTACCGGCCGCAGGCCGACGCCGTGATCGTCAGCGACGGGGCGCGCGCACGGGTGGCCTTGGACGCGTATCGCGGCAGGCGCTTTGCCCTGCGCGCGTTCTGGGGGCGCGACTACCGCCGGCTGAGCGTCCGCGGCTGGTGGCGCTGGATCGCGCGGCGCGAGCCGTGGAGCCCGCTGGGGACCTCCTCGGGGTGGCTCTACATCCGGCGCGACCTCGCTCCCAACCCCGAGCCACCGCGGACGCGCGGTCCACGACCTTCGCGACCTCGGCTCGTCGCGCCGCTCGGGGCCGGAGTCGAAGCCGGTCCTGCCGACCGTGTCGGCGCTACCGCAGCGCCGTGATGCCGAACACCATGCAGGCAATGCCGAGACCGATGACCGCGGCTCCGTGCGGGCGCAGTTCCCGCCGCCAGAGCACGGCACCTGCGAACGTCGAGCCGACGACGGCGAGCGGGATGAGCACGCAGAGCGCGGCGAGCAGGTAGGCGGCGACGACTGCCTGCGGGTGCACGGGGAGGGGGCCGTCGTCCATGGCGCTGCCATGATCGCGCCTGCGCCGATCAGCGCGCGTGTGGCTGCCGAGGTGCGTTCAACAACTTCACGGGCGTCTGGCATCTCGAAGGGACATTCGTCCCGACCGGCGCATGGCCTCGGGCCAGAGACAGGTAGGCGTGTCCGAAGAGCACGCCCTCGCGGATGACCTCCGGGCTCGTCATGCCAGACCACGAGAGGACCGACGCCGAAGACGTGGCCGTGCAGTAGCCGGCCGCGCCGCGGCCGCCGGCCCGAAGGACGTCAGCCCGTAGGAGCAGGCGGGCCAAAGGCAGCGGCGCGGCCGGCGTCCGCCGCGAAGCGCCGCCCTTGAGGACGTAACGAACATCCTCACCCCTGAGATGAGCGACTACGCGCCATGGTGTGAGCCGTGAGCGGCGTGTGCTCGTAGCGATGCGTGATGCAGCGGATCGGAGAGAGAGCCGCACGGGTGTTCAAGCTGCTCGCGGGCCAGGCGCCCGACGAGGACATGGACCCGTACGTCATCGCGCTCTATGTCTTCCTGGGTGTGATCACGACGGTGCTCTGCTTCGCCTGGATGGTCGGCGGGTCGATCGAAGGCGCCGCGTGCGCGACCTGCTGAAGCGTTCGAACGGTGCCTCCATCGGCATGTTCGTCCGTCCTGCGGCGCTCCACGTAGACCGTGCAGAAGGCAGGAACCGGCTGGTCGTCGGCCAGTCGCAGTCGAGTTCGACAGGGGAGGTGTCCTATGCGAGGAGATAGCCTCGTGCAACGAGTGGCCCCGTTCTTTGGGCTGCTGTACGTCACGATCGGGATCGTCGGGTTCTTCGTGACCGGCTTCGGCAACTTCGTCCAGAACACGGGCGACACGCTGATCGGGTTTTCCATCAACCCGATGCACAACCTCGTGCATCTGCTGATCGGTGTGTTTCTCATCGTGATGGCCACGCGGTCGTCGGTTGCCGTCGCGGAGGGTGCGATCATGGGGGTGGGCCTGTTCTATGTCGTCGCGTTCGTGATCGGAACCGTCGCGAAGGACAACCTGACGATCATCTCCATGTATGGCTACGGCGACGCGGAGAACTTCAACCACCTCGTCAACGGGGTGGCGCTGCTGACTCTGGGGCTCGTCTCGTCCGCTCGGACGCAGGCGCGGCTCAAGCGCCAAGGATTCGCATAGGGCTGGCCCGGCCGCCCGTCGTTGTACGCACGGCTTGCGGTGACGTCGCTTGTGCCCCGGCCGGACACGGTGGCGGGGATGGTGCCGTGCAACGGGCGGCCGGGGCCGCGCAGACGGTTATCGCGACGACCCGAAGCGGCGAAAAGACGGGCGGCGCATAACGGGAGAAACCGGAAGCAAAGCGTGTCACTCGGGGCGTGGTGGCCGCCGTTGATGAGGTCCTCGCGCGGGCTGGCTTGGGTCGCTTGGTGCCGACGACCTTCCGGCGCTCCTCGCCGCCGATCACGAATGTTGCCGCCGACCGTTCGGCGGGGGTGTCGCTAGCGGCCGTTGATCCCCGTCAGGTCGCGCAGGTTGACGAGGATGCTTGGCCTGCTGTGCAGCCCTTCGTGCAGATGGGCCTCCTCCGTGGGCTGCGTCAGTGCGTCGGCGGGCTCGTGCGGGCGTCGGTCGCGTCGGCGCCA
>Ga0126313_10000622_pt1 | contig 17141 bp, 21 predicted proteins | sample Plot105A_FD_89954 | JGI IMG/M metagenome (GOLD analysis project Ga0126313, IMG submission 89954) | Serpentine soil microbial communities from UC McLaughlin Reserve, CA, USA - Plot105A | ecosystem: Environmental > Terrestrial > Soil > Grasslands | place: USA: UC McLaughlin Reserve, Lake County...
TAACCTAATCCGCGGGGCTCGTCTTACACACCTTGCTCATGTACGCCGCCGCGTAATGTACAATGTAGCAATGTGTAGCACGCTCAACCCACAGGCACACGGGGGTCATCGTGCCGTCATAGCTGTATTAGAGCAAAGGGACGCCCATGGCCGTTGACGTTTCCCTGACCGAGTACACGAAGCTGCAGGAGCAGGAATGCCGGGCACTGTTGACGCTTCTGGGCGAGATGGGCATCGCCACTGCCGACAGGGTCTACGGACCGGGTGACGCGATCTACAACGAGGGCGAGTACGGGGACGCCCTGTACGTGCTGACTCAGGGCGTACTGAAGCTCTTCAGGCCCTACTCGGGCAGCAAGGAGGCGACGCTGCGCCTGCTCAAGCCCTGGGATATCTTCGGCCATCTCGCCTTCGTCGGCGAGACCAGGCAGCGTGCCTACGCCGAGGCCGTGACGGAGTGCAGGGTGACGAAGGTCCCGAAGGTCTTTGTCGAACGCGCCGTCCGCCAGGAACCGCGGGCCGCTTTCAAGCTGATAACCCTTCTGGAGCTGCGCCTGGTCCAGTACGAAGAGTTGGTGCAGTGCCTGCTGCCGCGCGAGACCGAGGTGCGGCTCGCAAACCTGCTTCCGATCCTGGCCCAGAAGTTCGGCGAGAGCAAGAACGGCCTCGTCACCATAAACCTGCGCCTCACCCACCAGGACCTCGCCGCCATGGTCGCCTCCACAAGGGAATCCGTAACCAAGGTCCTAAACGAGATGCGCAACCGCGACGTGATCGAGGTCGACTCCGGCCGCATCACCCTGAAAGACACGCGCACCCTTGCAAGGTTGAGCCGCGAGTAGCTTCGCAGCAAGTCAGCACTTCAGCTTGTCAGCCAGTAAGGTACCCTACCCGTGGCTAAACTCTCCGACCCTCCCAAATTCAAGCCCTGCGAGAAGCTTGATCAAGATAGTTAGCCAGCTAACTATCAACAACTAGACCCGACTTGCTGAAATACTGAAACGCTGAAATAGTACGCTGGCTGTCTTGGCGACGTTGAAGGACGAAGGTTTTGCTAGAGTTTATCGAAGCGGTTTTTCTGGGGGTGGTGCAAGGGCTTACGGAGTTTCTGCCGGTCTCCAGTTCGGGGCATCTCTTGCTCGGGCAGTATTTTCTCGGGCTCGATCAAAACCGGTTCGGGCTCTCTTTCGACGTGGCCTTGCACATGGGTACCCTTGTTGCCGTCGTTACGTATTTCTGGAGGGATTTGCTCAGGATGGCCCTCGCGTACTTTCGGTCTTTCAGGCATAGAGACCTGGCGCACGACGCCGACCAGCGGCTTGCTTACCTCGTGATCGCCTCGACCGTTCCGGCGGCTCTGATAGGTTTCCTTTTCGAGGGTTTTCTTGAGAACACGGTGCGCTCGCCGTGGGTCGTCGTCTTTAACTTCGTCCTGGTCGGCATCCTGTTCCTCGTCGCCGAGACTGTGGGCAGCCACAGGCGGAAGGCCTCCAGGCTCGGCTTCGGTGAGGCCATCGGGATCGGGGTCGCCCAGGCGGCGGCTCTCGTGCCCGGTGTCTCGCGCTCGGGGGCTACCATCACGCTAGGCCTGTTCCTGGGCCTCAGACGTGAGGAGGCGGCCCGGTTCTCGTTCCTGATGAGCATCCCGATCATCGCCGGAGCCGGCGGCCTGAAGCTCGGCGATGTGCTCGCGAACGGCATGAGCGCGCACGAATGGCTGTTGTTCCTGGCGGGCTTTATCACCTCGGCGGCCGTGGGGTATTTTACGATTCGGTTCTTGCTCAACTACCTGACCCACCACAGCCTGCGCGTCTTCGCCTACTACCGCTTCGCCGTCGCGGCCGTCGTCGCCCTGCTCCTCATCGTGTTCTAGGCGCGGTGTGTAGGTAAGGAGGTCGCTGCGCGAAGCGCCCCTACAGAGTTTCGCATGTCCGGCTTTGACAGCGGGGGCGGTGGTCTGGTAGGTTGTTCTGATCATGCACCATGCGGTCGAGGCATTACGGCGATTTATCGGGGAGGGGCGCTCCCGTTCCTGACGCTCGACCGCGCTCCTCCTGATCCAAAATCCCGCTAAAATTCCACAGGAGACTGCATACGCCATGACCCAGCCTAATTCACGAGATGAAAAAGGAACCGGGCGTCCGGAAGTTGGTGTCGCCGACCTACCGCCCGGCAAAGAGATGGAGGAAATCCGCCAGGGCATCGACGCGGTGGACGAGGAGATCGTGCGCCTGCTCGACCAGCGCGCCTGGCTGGCGCGGAGGATAGGCGAGATCAAGCATCAGAACGGCCTGGCGGCCTACGCCCCGGCAAGGGAGAAGGCCGTGTTCGACCGCGTCGCCGCGCTCAGCGAGGGGGAGTTTCCCCGGCGCGGGCTGCAGGCTGTTTTCCGCGAGATCATCTCGTCCTCTATCTCACTGGAAGGCCGTCTCAAGGTTGCCTATCTGGGGCCGGAGGCGACGTTTACCCACGAGGCCGCGTTGCGGTCGTTCGGGTCGAGCATCGAGCTGGAACCGCAGATCACGGTCGCCGAGGTCTTCGCGAGGGTCGAGGGCGGGGACGTCCAGCACGGCGTCGTGCCCGTCGAGAACTCGATGGAGGGGGCCGTGACCCACACCCTCGACGAGCTCATGAACAGTCCATTGAAGATCTGCGGCGAGGTCTATCTGCCAGTTTCCCAGAATTTGATCTCCTCGGAAGCGTCGATGAAGCGGGTGAGCCTGGTTTGCTCGCATCCGATGGCCCTGGCCCAGGCCGGGAGCTGGCTCAGGCGTGAGCTTCCGTGGGCTAGCCTAGAGGATGTAGATTCCACGGCCGAGGCGGCCCGCCGCGCGGCCGATGAGCCTGGTGCGGCCGCCGTCGGGAGCGTGCTGGCGGCGGGCGCCCACGGCCTGAAGGTCCTGGCGCGCAACATCCAGGACGCGCGCGCGAACACGACGCGCTTCATCGTGCTCGGGCGCGAGTGGGCGGCGAGGACGGGCAAGGACAAGACCAGCGTCGTTTTCTCGGTGAAGGACAGGCCTGGAGTGCTCAAGGACGCGCTCTCGGCGTTCGCGCAGGAGGGGATCAACCTCACCCGCATCGAGAGCCGCCCGAGCCGCAAACGGGCCTGGACCTACGTGTTCTTCGCCGATTTCCTCGGCCACCCAGAAGAGGACAGGGTGAAGCGCGCCCTGGAATCTCTGGAGGAGCACTGCCCCTACGTCAGCCTGATCGGGGCCTACCCCGAAGTCTCCCCGGAAGTCGTCTGACGGCACCGGCGGGGTGGACTTCAAGGCCGCGGCGCGCGAGGTTCTCGGCGAGGTCGGCCACCCTCTCCACTACATGGACATAACGGAGATCGCTCTTCAGTCCGGTTACCTAAAGAGCGCTGGCCGGACGCCCCAGACGATGAGGGCGAGGCTCTCCGTCGACGTGCGTGACAACCCTGAGACACACTTCCTGCAGACTGCCCCCGGTGTCTACGATCTGAAGTAACCGTTTCGGCCAGCCTCGGAGATGCTATATTTCGGGCGATCATTCCCTAAAATACCGAGGAGAGACCATGGTCGGGTTAATGGATAAGGTCGCTGAGGCGGCGTGGAAGATCACGAACCTCCAGGACTACGACGAACGCCTGGAGAGGGCGGCACGCAGGTTCGACGAGGCTTTGCGGGCACACCCCGAGCCCGCGATGGTCGTCTACGAGACCGCTCTGATGAAGAGCGGTCACAGTGTGGACGAGGTCCGCGCCCTGGTCAGCGAGTTCCTCGAGACGTTCGAGGACGAAGAAGAGCCGCTGACCATCCCGCACGCGAGCGGCATCATGAACGTCGAGGGCGACGGGTGGTTTTTCGGCGACGAGAACCTCCGCGTTCTGACCGGGCGTTTGCTCGGCCAGTTCCAGCACAGGGTCGCCCAGTACAACTACGTGGGCGAACCAGAGGTCCTGAGGCGCTGGGCCGACGGCTACGACACCCGCCTCTTCGTCAGGCGGCGCATCCACGACACCGAGCCCGTCGTCGGCGTGGTCGGAGGCCTGGACCTGATGTTGTTTCAGTACCTGCGCGTCGCGGCCGGCGGTAACACCCTCGTACCAACCGAAAACGTCGCGAAGGCGCTCGGGGCCCTTGGCTACGAAGGAGACGCTTACGAGGTGCTCGCAAGCGGGGAAAGCCTCGCCCTACACCTCGATCTTCCCGCCCCCATCGTGGGAGAGATGCTGGAGGACCTCGGCCGCGAAGGCTTCTTAGACTTCCCAGAACCGCCGTGCGAGTCGACCGAGGACGAAGCAGGCGAACCCGAAGAAGGTGGTGTTATCTCCGAGGGCGGTGCCGTCACGGGCGGGGCTGCTTCCGAGGAGGCGGAACAGAAGCCGAGCCCCGAGGACAGGGCGGCGCGTCGGACCGCCCGCGAGGATTCCGGCAGAGGCGGCGAGCCGTCGAGGGTGCAGGACCCGCAGGCCAAAGACGCTCCCGGCGTGGCGGAGGAGAGCGGTGACAAAAAGCAGGCTTCGCCGCCCGAAGGTGGACGAGAAGACGCCCCAGGCACCGCGAAACGGGACGAGTAGACTGAAGCATTCGTCTCCGACGGGGCGTTTCCCGATCGCGCTAACGTGATCCCGCCGTTAGGAAAACGGGCGTAGGGACGAGGTCTGCTCTCTAACGCGAATGAAATGATAGACTAAGGATGATATTTTCAACAGAAGCTCGTCTCTCAATCGCTCAGCGCAGCACTTATCAGAACGGGTACGAAGAAGGAGCAGGCGGTAGCATGGCAGACTCCAGAAAGCGCATCGCGTTGAAGCCCCACATGGATCGGATCAAGGAGTGGGTGGAGGCGGGCAAGACGGACGACTGGATCGCCGACGCGCTCGGCACCAGCGCCTCCTCTGTTCAGTCATTCCGCTCGCGCAACGACATCTACCGGCGCGAACGCGGTCCCCGCGAACCCGAGAGCACCTTCGAAGGGGTCCTCGACCACGGCGAACGCGACGGTTGGGGCCTCTGGCTCGATCCGTCCATCGCGGAGGACCCGATCTGGAGGGAGCACTGGTCGGGGGTGGAGGCCGTGATCGTCAAAGTGGCGGAAGACTCCATCGTGCTTGAGGTCGACGTGGCAGAGTCTTCGTCCCCGGGCGGTTCAGCCGACGCAGTGCTCGAGGCCGTGGTACAGGACGGAAGGTCTGACGACACGCAGGCCGATGATGGGACGCCGCGCGAGCGGGGGCGCGTCAAGTGGTTCGATGCCGAGAAGGGCTACGGTTTCCTGGTACGTCCCACGGGCGACGATCTCTTCGTCCACCACTCCGAAGTGCAGGACGACCCATCGGAGCTCTCTCCTAACGGGGAGGTCGAATACGAGGTCGGCCGCAACGACCGGGGCCCGAACGCGCGCCGCGTAAAGACCCTGGGATAATGTAGGGGCGGTTCGCGAACCGCCCACTTAGACCGCAGCTCGGGTTAAGAAGTTTGGATCATTCGACCGTCGTGGCGCCGGGGTCTTCGGCGAGGTGGGTTGTCGCGGCCACCTCCACCAGGCGTTGGCCTGCATCGTCCCATTGCATGCGTGTGATAGAAGCGTTGGCCGCCCGCTGCGCACCGGGCAGCACCTCTGGTCCGAAGAGTTCCCTGAGGTAAGCCCTCATCACCCCGCCGTGCGAGACGACGACGATTCGCGAGCCTTCGGGGTGGCGGGCGCTGATGGACGCGATGGCTTCTCCGAACCTGGCGATCACGTCCTCCTCGGTTTCCGCGCCCACGAGCGGCCAGCGTTCCTCTTCTGGGATGGCGAGGAACTTCTTCGCCAATTCCGGGTTGCGTCTTTCTTGCTCGGCCCAGGTGTACCCTTCGAGGATGCCCCCGCTCCTCTCGCTCAGGCCTTCTACGGGGACGACCTCCCTCGCGAAGCCGGTACGCTCGCGGACAATGCTTGCGGTCTCGAAAGCTCGCGAGAGCGGGCTCGAGTACAGGCCATCGAAGGGCTCTTGGGAGAGGGCAAAGGCGGCCATACCGGCCTGTTCTCTACCTCTCTCGGAGAGGGGAAACTCCATCTGACCCTGCCAGATGCCCCTCGCGTTCGCCGTCGACTGTCCGTGACGCACCAGGAGTAATTCTCGCGATCTTGGCATCTGGGAAGGGTAGTGCATGGAAGCGCTGCCGGCAAATATTTGCCGATGTTAGAATCAGTGGGTTCGCGGTTTGATGGGAGGACTATCCGGATGTTCTGGAGAGGCGGGGAAGAGACGTCCGAGGAAGGCGTGGAAGAGGCTCCGGAAGAGCATTCCGGTCCCATCCGGATCGAACGAGACGCCCCCCGTCCCGCCATGATCCTCCGGGTCGCCGGGGAGCTGGAAGCGCGCGGCGGCACCATCGTCGAGCTCTTCAAAGAGATCGAATCCCCGCTCGGACGTGTTGTGATGCCTATCCACTTTCGCCAGGACGATAGAGATTTTCTGGTCGAGGTTGCGACGGAGCCGTGGAACTACAGGAGATCTCGCGAGGCCGTCGACAGGGCCGCCATCGTGCGTAACTCGGAGCACGCCGAAGCCGGCCTGGAGATCCTGAGCGGCTACCCTGTTCCCCGCGAGGTGGAGTTCTTTTTCGGCAGATCCCCCGCAGCGCTGCTACAACTCGACCTGGCGCGGCTCACACCCGACATGCCCGAGGTGGCCGCTGGCGTCTTCAGGGAGGTGGCGAGCAACCACTGGGGCGTCGACCTGGATTACGAGCCGGGATACCTGCCGCTGGTCGAGGAACTGCTGATCGCCGTCTTGGAAGCCGACGAAGAGGAAAGTATTCCGCCGCTCTCGGATGGGCTTGTCGCGGGGCTGGGATGCTTCCTCGGCGAGACCATCCGGCGCAACGTCGAACCACCCGGCGCCTGGCGTCCGCCCGAGAAGTGGGGGGAAGGGCCCGTTATCGAGGTGAAAGATTTCGTTCTGGACCCCGTCGGGAAGGCGCGGGCTTTCCTCCAGTACGGGCCGCAAGAGTCCATGACCTTTTTCGTCGAATACACCCTGGAACAGTTGGGTAGTGAGCCTGAAGACGGAGTGCGCAACCCCCGCAGCGCCTAGGCGTAGCGGCTGCGGAGCTCGCGGATTATGCGCGAGGAGTCGACGAGCACCTCGTCGTCGATGGTCAGAATCGGGATCGCCCGCTGTCCCGAGAGCCTTATGACCTCATCACGACTATCGGCGTCGGCGTCTACCACCTCGTAGTCGAGACCAAGCCGCTCCAACTCGTTCTTGACCCGCCGGCAGAACGGACAATAATTGCCCGTGTACAGTCTTATGGCCGTCTTCTCACGTGTCACTACCATGAAAAACCTCCATATATAATATCCGTCCTCACAGATAGATTATACCCGGAAAGCTTGAAACGTAATCCGCCTCAGGCGTCTGTGGACACCTCGACCACGAGCTCGACCTCGACGGGGGCGTCCATGGGAAGCTCGGCGACGCCTACGGCCGAGCGGGCGTGCAGACCAGCGACCCCGAAGACCTCACCCAGTAACTCGGAGGCGCCGTTGATTACATCCGGCTGGTCGTTGAAGCCGGGCGCCGAAGCTACGAAGCCGGTCACTTTGACGATGCGGGAGATCCCGGACAGACCCCCCGATACCGTCGCCGCCGCGGCGAGGGCGTTGAGCGCGCAAAGTCGGGCGGCTCCGCGGGCTTCGCCCACGCTGACGGCGTCGCCGACCTTGCCGCGAAGTTTCAACTCGCCCCCATCGAACGGGAGCTGGCCCGCAGTGAGGACCAGGCTACCCGCACGTGTTGCGGGGACGTAGGCGCCGGCCGGGACTGGCACTTCGGGGAGCTCGACGCCCAGCTCTTGGAGGCGGGCCTCGGGACCATTGGCCATCTAGCGGAGGGCCTCTTCGTACTCGCTCGGGTCGTAGATCAGGGGGTAGCTCTCGTCGAGGTTGTCGCTCGCGGTGACCTCGCCGACTACCACAGTGTGATCGCCCGCGCGGGCCCTGTCTATCACCTTGCAGTCGAGGTAGGCCAGGCAGTCGAGGAGGAATGGCGAGCCCCCGGGCGTCAGGCCGTAGGGGATGCCCTGGAGCTTGTCGTGATACTCGCCGCTCGTGTCCGCGAAGTGGGTGGCCACGTCTACCTGATCGTCGCGCAGGACGCTTAGGGCGAAGGTCTCGCTCTCAAGCACGATGTCGTGCGTGTAGCGGTCGCTTCTTACCGCCACGGCGACACACGGGGGGCGTTCCGAGGTCTGCATTACCCAGGATGCCGTCATCGCGTTCCACTGGCGGCCCCTTCGGGTTCCCAGCACGTACACGCCGTGGGTCAGGTAGCGTAGGGACGCTGGTATAGAGTTGCGCTCTTGGAGGTCCCTGTCCAATCCTCTCCTTCCGGTACCTACAGAAGTATTCTATCAGGAGCGGGTATACTGCGGCCGATGTTGCTTACTCGGAGGCCAGCAATTTGAGCGGTACCTTGTTTGGCTTTGGCCTGCTGCAGGCCGTGATCTACCTGCTCTTTATCCGCGCTATAGACCTCTACGAGCGGGAGCCGCTGCGCTACGTGCTGCCCGTCTTCGTGTGGGGCTTCGCCGTGGCCACGACCGTCTCGCTCGTCTTCAACACGCTCTTCCAGCTCACCTTGAGCTCCGCGACGAGCGTCAAGACCGCCACCTTTTTTACCGCGGTCGTGTCCGCGCCCATCGTCGAGGAATCCTCGAAGGGGCTGGCCCTGCTTATCATCTTCTTTATCGCCTACTTGATGCGTCGGAGGACCGGGGTGATCGAGTTCGCCGGTGTTATGGACGGTATCGTCTACGGCGCGGCCGTCGGCTTCGGGTTCGCCATTGCGGAGGACCTCCTCTACGGACTGCAATACGGGCTTGAGACGTTTGTCGTGCGCCGGATCTTCGGTGGTTTCGCCCACGCGTCTTTCACCTCCTTGACCGGGATCGGCATAGGCCTGATCCCCTGGGTCCAGAACAGGGCTTTGAAGGTCATCTTGCCCCTGCTCGGGCTCTCTGGGGCGATCCTGCTGCACGCAACCTTCAACTTGACGGCCACCCTGCTCGGCCCCTTCGCCTACCTGTTCGTGTTCCTCGTGGTACTTACGTACATCGTCGTCATCATCGTGTGGCTCTACATCGAGCGGCGTACCATCCGCGACGAGCTCCAAGAAGAGGTTCAGGCAGGGGCGATCACTCCGCAGGAGTACGCCATACTCCCGAGCTATTTCCGGCGGAAAGCCTATTACGTGGGGCTGGTTTTCACGGGGAAGCTGCGTGAGTGGCGCAGGGCCCGCAAACTGCACCACGCCGCCGTTGACCTTGCCCTCGCGAAACGCCTCGCCCGTCGCTCCGGCAGCGCGGGCAGCATGGAACGGGTCAGGATGCTTCGCCAGAAAGTCCTCGCCACCAGAGAGGGAGCGAGCGCCAGGGTGGCCTCCTGAGCCACGCTGCCTCGGGGTTGATCCTCGCCGGTGGCCAGAGCCGCAGGATGGGACGCGAGAAGCTCTCCATCGAGGTTGGAGGAAGGCCCCTGATCGAACACGTCAACAGCGCCCTTTCAACCTCTTGCCGGGAATTGCTCGTCGTCGGAGGCGGCACGCAACTCGAAGGCGTCAGGCACATGGCCGACGAGCGACCCGGCCGGCAGGGCCCCCTCGCGGGCATCGAGGTTGGCCTCGCCGCCGCGCGCTATCCCCACGTGTTCGTCGCCGCCGGTGACATGCCTTTCTTGCCTGCGGGGTTGGTTGGATACCTTCTGGAGCGGCTGGGACGGGGTGGCGTTGTGGCGGTGATCCCACGGTACGGGGGCAGAAGTCATCCGCTCTGCGGCGCATACGCTCGCGCGCTTTTGCCGCGGGTAAGGGCCGCCCTCGACAGCGGAGTGCGGGCCGTGCATGCATTCCTGAAAGAATTGGATGGGGTCGAGTATGTCGGGGAGGAGCTGTGGCGGTTCGGGGATCCCGACCTGTTGCTCATGAACGTCAACACGCCGCGGGATCTGGAACGAGCAAGGCGCGAGGCCGGGCGTTGAGTGTGCGGCTTCACGCAGGCATTATCGGGGAGCTGGGAGAACTCGTTCGGGTCTACCGGGGCAGCCAAAGCGGTTCCGACGATGGGAGACCGCGGGTCGCGGCGATACTCGGGGCGCAGGTGTCGCGCGGTGGGAGGCCGAGCCGGACGCTTGAGGCCAGGACGCGCCACGCGGGCGGCATGTACGCCCGGGGCGAGATCGACCTGCTCCTACCGACCGGCGGGGTTGGTGAGTATCCACCCGCTGAGGCCGAAGTGATGACCCGGATCTTGCGAGGCATGGGCGTACCCGAGCGTGCGATCCTGCAGGAGGAAACGGCCATCAGCACCTGGGAATCCGCCGTAAAGGTGGCGGAGATCTCACGCCGCAGGGATATCGCTGAGATCCTGGTGGTAAGCGACCCACTCCACTGCGTCAGGGTGGTGTCCGCTTTTGACAGGGCGGGGCTCGTGGCCGTGGCAGAGCCGGTCTATGGCAGCCCGATGTGGCGTAAGAAGTGGTCTCGCAGGGGGCAGCTCGCGAGGGAGAGCGTGGCCTTGGTCTGGTACTGGCTCAGGTACGGGGTAGGTAGGCCTGCCGGGCCGTAGCAGGCGGGACGCTCACCGATGGTGCAGGACCAGTTTCGTGGCACGTACGGGGTGGTCCTTTCACACAGCGTTGCGTGGGTGATGCTGTATGCTCCACCTTATGGATGAAGGTGGAAGGACAGGTTCGGGACCGATCGGGACGGGTTTCCGTTACGGGATAGTTGGCGTGCTCGTGGCGCTCGCCTCCGACCTCTATTTCCTCGCAGTAGCCCCGGCCAGTACGCCGGGTTGGATCCTCGCTGTGATAGCCCAGTACAGGACGCGGCTGGCGCTGGCTCTATTCCTGTTTCTGGCCGTGCTAGCGGCCCTAAGGGTGCGTCCGACGCGCCTCGATCCGGGGGTGCCGTACCGGTCCTTGCTGTTGCGCGACGGTGCGCTTGCGGCGACGCTGGTCGCGGTCATGGTCGGGATCACGCTCTTCCTGACGACGGCGTTGCAGGCGACGCTGCTCGCGGGGACAGCCCGCGGCTACGCCGCCGAGGCCGCGCCCAGGATCGTCTCCTACGTGAACGAGGTGCGCACCGAGATCCGACAGGGACGCGAGGACCGCGGGGCCTCTCCCGAAAAGGTCAGGGACCTCCCGCCGCCAGCGCGGGTCTCGCAGGTCGAGGCGACGCTGCAACCTCCAACTCTGAGGGAGCTCGGCCGGTCGATGGCGAACTTCGTTCTGCGCGCCGTCCTCCTCGGAACGTTGGGCGGGCTGGTCGGCGCGCTCCGCGGCCGGCCGGACTCGGCGAGGGACGAGAAGCCCGTAAGGGCGCCCCGCAGGGAATGAGATCCAGCAACGGTGGAGAGGTCGCGGCGGCACTGCTCCTTGACGCCTTGTTCGGCGAGCCCCCCGAAGCAGTTCACCCAACCGTGCTGATGGGGCGCGTGATCTCAACCTTCGAAGAAACAGCTCTCAAGCTCGAGAACCCGAGATCCAGGCGTTTCGCAGGCATCGCGCTCGCCTGTGCGCTGCCCACCCTGATCTTCGTCTCGACACGGAAGGCCCTCGATGTCGCGCCCGGCGGGCTACGATGGACGATCGGGGTCGCCCTCATCTCCATGACGCTGTCGATGCGGGGCCTCGCGGAAGCCGCCGGCAGCGTCGAGCGCGCGCTGCGAGAAGGACGGCTCAAAGATGCCCGAACCCGGGTCGGACACTTTGTCGGGCGGGACACGGAGGAGCTCTCGGAGCCCGAGGTCTGCAGGGCCGCCGTGGAATCGGTCGCGGAGAACACTAGCGACGGCGTCGTTGCCCCGATGCTCTACGGCCTCCTCTTCGGCGCGCCGGGCGCACTCGCCTACAAGGCCGTCAACACCCTCGACTCGATGGTCGGCCACCCGCAGCCTCCGCACGCGGAACTGGGATGGGCCTCCGCAAGGCTGGATGACCTCGTCAACCTGGTGCCGTCCAGGATCACCGCTCTCTCCATCGCGGCCGTCTCGGGAAAGCCTCTGCGCACGCTCCGCATCACCAAGAGCTACGGCCCGCTCACCAAGAGCCCGAACGCGGGCATGGCCGAGGCCGCTCTTGCGGGCGCCCTCGGAGTGCGGCTCGGCGGCGCCAATTCATACGGTGGGGTGCCGCGGGAGGGTCCGATACTGGGCGAGGGAAGGCATCCCTCGCCCGACGACCTCCGGCGCGCGGTCAGCCTCATGCGCCGCTGCTGCGTGTTACTAGTCGCACTGGCCTCCCTCGAAGGGGAGGACGGTCGTGGTTAGGGGTTGGGCCGAGCACCCCGGCGAGCGCCACCACGGGGCGCACAGGGAGGTCGCGTCCAGGTCTCTCGAAGTTCGCGTCGAAGATTTGCTCGACTTCAGCCAGAACATTAACCCCCTCGGCGCGCCGCCGGAAGCCCTGGAAGCCGCGCGAAGGGCCCTTTACGAGGAGTCTGGACACTACCCAGACCTGGAGTACGCCGAGCTGCGCGGGGCTCTCGCAGAGTACCTCGGCGTTCCCCCTGAGAACGTCGTCCCGACGAACGGCGGAGCCGAGGCGCTGTTCCTCGCCGCCGGGGCGGCTGGAGCCGGGGGGGCGCTGGTGCTCGAGCCCACCTTCTCCGAGTACGCGGCGGCGGCGCACGCCGCCGGTAAGGAGGTCGTCCGCAGGGTGGCCCGGCGACAGGAGGAAAGCTTCGCTCTCGATCACGCCGCCCTCGATGATCTTGGCGGCATCTCTGTGGTGTTCCTCTGCAACCCGAACAACCCAACAGGTGAATCACTCGGCCACCGGGAGGTTCTGGAGGTGGCAGACCGTGTTAGGCAGGCCGGTGCGGTCCTGATCGTCGACGAGGCCTTCGCCGATTTCGTACCGGGGATCAGCGTCGCTGAGATGGTAGATGAAGGCCTGTGGGTCGCGCGGTCTTTCACCAAATTTTTCGCGATACCGGGACTGCGGCTCGGCTGCCTCGTCTGCGACGATGCCGAGCGTGTCCTGAGGCTGCAACCCTCTTGGCCGGTCAACGCCGTCGCCGCCGCCGCTGGCGTCGCCGCCGTCAGGGACGGTAGCTTCTCCGAAGCGTCGGTGGCTGAGGTCGCGCGTCTGCGCGGAGACCTCTTCGGCGTCCTGGATGGTCTCGACGGCTTACAGCCGTTCCTCGGTGCGGCCAATTTCCTTCTCATTCGCGGGCCGGAGGGGCTCGCCGGACGGCTCGCGCGTCGGGGCGTGCTCGTTAGGGGTTGCGGGCCCTTTATAGGGCTGGGTTCCGAGTATTTTCGTATTGCGGTGCGGGGCGAGGACGAGAATGGACGCCTGATCTCGGCACTCAAGGAGGACCTGTAGCCGTCCGCGCCCTCATCCTCGGCGGCGCCCGTAGCGGGAAGAGCGCCCTTGCCGAGCGTCTCGTCTTCTCGCTGGGGGGAGGCCGTGCCCTCTACGTGGCGACGGCCATAGTGGGTGATGACGCCGACCTAAAGCGGCGCGTTGGGTTGCACAGAGATCGCAGGCCCGATGGCTGGGGCACCCTGGAGACCGGAAGCCTCAACGAGGTGCTCGAAGCAGCAGAGCAGTGGGATGCGGTCCTGCTCGACTCCCTAACGCTGTGGGTGTCGACCCGCGCGGAGGACCAGGCGCTTGCCGAGTTCGAAAAATTTCTGGCCGGTGCCGATTACCTGGACGTTCCCTTTGTCCTGGTCAGCGACGAGGTCGGGCTTGGGGTGGTGCCCGAGTCCGAGGCTGGGAGGAGGTTCAGGGACGCTCTGGGACTGGTCAATCAGCGGGCAGCCGCGGCGGCGGAGGAGGTCCACCTGTGCGTCGCCGGGGTGGACGTGAGGATCAAGTAGTTGAAGGCCCTGCTCGCATTCTTCACGGTCCTCCCGGTGCGTGAGGCGTCTCTGGAACAGGCCGCGCGGGAGGTCTACCTCCTACCGTTCGTTGGTGTCGTCACGGGGTTGCCTGGCGCTATCTTGGTGCTGTCGGCCTACTTTGTACCGTCTGGCGTGGCGGCCACGCTCGCGCTCGGGGCTGTGCTCGTCGCGGCCGGCCTGCACCACGCCGACGGCGTCCTCGATGTCGGCGACGCCCTGATGGTCAGAGGGCTACCCGGCAGACGCCGCGAGGTACTCAAGGACACCCGCGTCGGCATCGGCGGGATCGGCGCGCTCTTCCTCCTCTACGGTCCAACCCTGGCCGCGCTCGCCGCGTTGTCCGTTGCATCTCCCGGCCGCGCGGCGCTGGCCCTTGTTGCCGGCGAGGTCGCGGCCCGCTCGGCCATGGTCCTCACGCTTGCCTACGGCAAGCCGGCGTATAGTGGCTCCTCGTCGGTTCCCTTCGCACGGGCACTCTCCGGGCCGCGCAACGCCACCGGAGTCGCGCTGGCGTTGCTGGCGCCTCTGCCGTTCCTCTTCCCGGTCGGCACCCTCGCGCCGCTCGCCATCCTCGTCACGCCGCTGATCGTCCTGATCTCCCTACGCTTGGCCAGAAGCGCGTTCGGCGGCATCTGTGGAGACGTCGTGGGTGCCACCGGAGAGGCATGCCGCGCCGTGGTGCTTATCCTGGCCTCGACGATGATATAGCCGCAGCTCTCCTGTTGGCGGTTCGCGAACCGACCCTACGTCAGGATGATAGGTCGTCGCCGGGTTCCATCGCGTAAACGGTTACGTCTGGTGCGATCTCGGCCAAGTACTCCCGCAGTTTTTCTGGCGTGCCTGTGAAGAACGGCATCACATCCGGGCTGTAGTGCATGGGGACCACGTGGTTTACGCCGAGGAGTCGGGCGGCGTGGGCGGCCTCCAGAGGACCCATCGTGAGCCTGTCCCCGATGGGCAGGAGCGCCAGGTCAGGACTGTAGAGTTCGCCGATGAGTTGCATGTCGCCGAAAAGGGCGGTGTCGCCGGCGTGGTAGATCTTGAACCCGCTCTCGAACTCGATCACGTAGCCGAGCGGTTCGCCGCCGTAGATCATGCTTCCGTCGTCCAGGGCGATGGAGGAACTATGGAAGGCGTGGGTGGCGGTCACCTTGATGCCGCCGACCTGGGCGCTGCCGCCCTTCATGATCGGCTCGGCGTTCCCGACTCCCTGACGCTGCAGGTAAGCCATGATCTCGAAGTTGGAGACGGTCCTGGCACCGGTCTGCCCCGCCAAGGGTTCCACGTCGTCGAAGTGGTCGAAGTGGCCGTGGGTAATGAGCATGGTGTCGAGCTCTCCGACCCGCTTCAGGTCTTCCGGGGTATGCGGGTTGTTCGTCAAGAACGGGTCTATGATGATCTGCTCGCCTCCCGCTGTGGTAAACCGGAACGTCGAGTGACCGAGGTAGGTGATCCTTGCTCCGCCCAGCATCTCTTCCACGATAATCCTCCGTGCGTTGGCCGACAGCTCTGTAAAGAAAGAACAATACCATGTCTACCCAGCTCATATACCGGAGAAACGGTCGGCGCCCGCGTATAATCCTGCGGGCGCTCGATCGGGGCGCTTTGGCGAGACCACGAACCTCTGGGGGAACCTATGAGATCCACCCTCATCCTCGCAGTGCTGGCGGGCGTGTGCGTCGCGGTCCAGACGAGCCTGACGGGTGGGGCCCAGCGGACCCTTGGGCCCGCGGCCCTGGTCGCGATCTCGGGCCTCACGACCGGCTTTTGCGCCCTCCTGGTCTCGTTCTTCGTGACGAAACCGGAGTTCACGGGCCGCGCGGTAACCTACGCGGTGGTCTCCGGCGTCCTAGGGGCCGTCATCGTCGGCTCCGTAGCCGTCGCCGCGGGGCAGGCCGGCGTCGCGCGCGCCCTCTCGCTCGTGATAGGGGCCCAACTGATAACTGGCCTCGTACTGGACGCCCTCGGAATCTTCGGCGCGGGGCCGACTTCAGCATCCCGAAGGCGCTCGGGGTCGTCCTGATCGTGGTCGGTGGCGCGCTTGTCGTAAGCTTTTAGAGCATCTCAGCAAGTCAGCAGTTTGGCCGGTCAGCAATTCATTGCCTTTCGTCCGTGCCGCGGTAGGGCGGTAGGAGCTAAGATACCTGCAGGTACTTCTATTTTGGAGGGTTGAGTGGGGTATTTGCCCATCGAAGACCACGGGATCATCGGGAACCTCCACACGGCGGCCCTGGTTGGTACGGAGGGGACCATAGACTGGTTGTGCCTGCCGGCCTTCGACTCGCCGAGCGTGTTTTGCTCCATTCTCGACGACGAGACGGGTGGGCATTTCTCGCTGCGTCCTGTCGAGTACACGCGCAGCCAGCAGATCTACCTGCCAGATACCAACGTCCTCCTGACCCGCTACTTTTCGCAGGAGGGGCTGGCCGAGACCCTTGACTTCATGCCGATCGTGGCGCGACCGGGGGAGCGGCACAGGCTCGTCCGAAACGTGCGGGTCGTAAGGGGAAGGATGGATTTCCGTGTCGAGTGCCTGCCCGCTTTCGACTACGCCCGCAGGGACCATTCGGTCTCGGTCGGGAAGTCGGGGGCCGTCTTCTTGTCGGGCGATAGCTGTCTAGGGCTGGCCACCGATGTGCGTTTGGAGGAGTGGGACCGAGGAGCGGCCGGGGCTAGGTTTACGCTCGGCGCTGGCGAACGGGCGACGTTCGTACTTGCGCACTTGACTCTGGGTGAAGGACCTGGGGAGATCCTTTCAGATGTGGGTTTCGAGGAGCTGCTGCACCGTACGCTAGCCTGCTGGCGGCGCTGGCTCTCGAACAGCACGTATTCCGGGCGGTGGAGGGAGATGGTTCACCGTTCCGCGCTCGTCCTGAAGCTTATGGTCTACGATCCAACCGGGGCCCTGGTGGCCTCCCCCACGATGGGTTTGCCCGAGAAGATCGGGGGCGGAAGGAACTGGGACTATCGTTACACCTGGCTCAGGGACGCGGCGCTAGCACTGTACGCCCTGATCTACGTTGGCTTCGAGGACGAGGCGCGCAACTTTATGGGCTGGCTAAGGGACCGCTGCCAGGAAGACAAAGACGGCCTCCTGCAGCCCCTCTACGGCATAGACGGCCGTACCGACGTAACCGAGACGGAGCTCACGCACCTCTCGGGGTACATGAACTCCGCCCCGGTAAGGCTTGGCAACGGGGCGCACGGCCAGCGCCAGCTCGACCTCTACGGGGCCGTCCTCGACGCGGCGTACCTATACAACAATTA
>Ga0126313_10000623_pt1 | contig 17139 bp, 19 predicted proteins | sample Plot105A_FD_89954 | JGI IMG/M metagenome (GOLD analysis project Ga0126313, IMG submission 89954) | Serpentine soil microbial communities from UC McLaughlin Reserve, CA, USA - Plot105A | ecosystem: Environmental > Terrestrial > Soil > Grasslands | place: USA: UC McLaughlin Reserve, Lake County...
CGATGACGCCGGCGGTGGTCAGCAGCCCGCAGCCGGCGAGGGCCACGGCGTAGAGGGCCGCGCCACCGCCGATGAGGAAGGCTCCGTAGACCGCGCCGCCGATGAGGATGGCGGCGTACACCGCGGACTCGAGGCCGAGCGAGATCCCTGAGAGGATCACGGTCGCCGGACCGGTGAGCGAGCTGCGGCCGATGTCGCGCACGGGCTTGCGGCTGGTCTCGGTGAAGTAGCCCGTGAGCTGCTGGATCGCCGCGGCCAGGACGACGCCGATGAGCACCGAGAGGAAGCCGAGCACCTGCGGGCTGACCGAGAGGTCGGCAGTGTCGGAGATGCTCGGGAGGTAGGTGAACGAGGCCGCGGCGACGAGCACGAGCGAGACGGCCGCCGAGGTGAAGAAGCCCCGGTTGATCGGCGCCAGCCCGCTGGAGTCGGACTTCCCGGGGTTGCTGGCCAGGATGCCGACCACCGACGCGATGACGCCGATCGCGGCGACGAGCAGCGGGAAGACCATGCCGACGGAGCCGAAGAAGACCTGCCCGAGGATCAGGGCGGCGACGAGGGTGACCGCGTAGGACTCGAAGAGGTCCGCAGCCATGCCGGCGCAGTCACCGACGTTGTCGCCCACGTTGTCGGCGATGGTCGCGGCGTTGCGCGGGTCGTCCTCGGGGATGCCGGCCTCGACCTTGCCGACCAGGTCGGCGCCGACGTCCGCGGCCTTGGTGAAGATGCCGCCGCCGACACGCATGAACATGGCCAGCAGGGCGCCACCGAAGCCGAAGCCCTCGAGCACGATCGGTGCGGTCTCGTCGAACAGCAGCAGCGCGAGCGCGGCGCCGAAGAGGCCCAGGCCGACCGTGATCATCCCGCAGACGCCACCGGTGCGGTACGCGATGCGGAAGGCGGGGCGGTAGCCGCCGGCGCGGGCCGCCGCGGCCACGCGCACGTTGCCCCGGGTGGCCAGGGTCATCCCGATGAAGCCCACCGCGGCCGAGAAGCTCGCGCCGATCAGGAAGAACACCGCACGGCCCACGCGCGTGCCCCAACCGCCGTCGGCGACCGGGAGCACGAGGAGGACCAGGAAGACGATCACGGCGAAGACGCCAAGGGTCCGGAACTGCCGCCTCAGATAGGCCGCCGCACCCTCCTGGACCGCCTGCGCGATCTCGCGCATCTTCACCGTGCCCTGGTCGGCGGCCAGAACCGCCTTGACCAGGTATGCAGCGAACCCGAGGGCGGCCAGGGAGATGACGAGAACGATGGCGACCAGGGCCATGTCCCCGCCGGACAGCGAACTGTCGGGCATGTGGTTCCTCCAAGCGGTCGACGGCCGCCGGGAGGCGTATCTGCACCCCGGGTCGGCGGAGGTTGCGTCGAGCGCGCGGGGGTGTCCGTGCACACGAACGCGGCGCGAGTGTAAGGGAGGTCACAGGCAGTACAAACGTCGATGACGTTCTGTTGCCTGCATCACATCTTTGTCATCCACTCGGCGCCGTTGTTGCGACGGGGTGTGAGAGTGGACGGGTGACGACGCTCCACCCGGTTCGGCCGGCTCCCCGCCCTGCCGACGAGCGCGGAGTCGACGCCGTGCTCCCGGGTGCCGAGCTGCTCGCGTCAGTGCTGGCCCGCACCGACGAAGAGGAGCGTCCGGTCACCCACGTGCACCACGTGCCGGTGCGCGAGAGCAGCACGTTGGGCTGGCCGGAGTGGGTGAGCCCGCCGCTGCGCGCCCGGTTGGAGGAGCGGGGCGTCCACGCACCCTGGCGGCATCAGGTCGACGCCGCGCAGCTGGCGCGCGACGGCCGGCACGTCGTCGTCGCGACGGGGACGGCGTCCGGGAAGTCGCTGGCGTACCAGCTGCCCGCGCTGACCCGGCTCGCCGAGGACCCGCGGGCCTGCGTGCTCTACCTCGCGCCGACGAAGGCCCTCGCCCGTGACCAGCTGGCCTCGGTCGCGGCGCTCGCCGACCCGTCGGTGCGGCCGGCGGCCTACGACGGGGACACCCCCGGCGAGGAGCGCGACTGGGTCCGGCGCCATTCGCGCTGGATCGTCACCAACCCCGACATGCTCCACCGCGGGATCCTGCCGGCGCACCAGAAGTGGTCGAGCACCCTGCGCCGGGTGGCCTACGTCGTCATCGACGAGTGCCACGCGTACCGCGGGGTGTTCGGATCGCACGTCGGTCACGTGCTGCGGCGGCTGCGGCGGATCTGCCGCCGGTACGGCGCGGAGCCGGTGTTCGTGCTGGCCTCGGCCACCGTCGCGGAGCCCGCGGCTGCGGCCTCCCGCCTGGTGGGCGCACCGGTCGAGGCGGTCACGGACGACGGCTCGCCCCGCCCCGGAGCCACCTTCGCGCTCTGGGAGCCGCCGCTGACAGAGCGCACCGGCGAACACGGGGCGCCGCTGCGCCGCTCGGCCGCGTCCGACGCCGCGGGTCTGCTGGCCGACCTGGTCGAGCGCGGCGCCCGGACCCTGGCGTTCGTGCGCTCGCGGCGGAGCGCGGAGTCCGTCGCCGAGCAGGCCCGCCGGCTGCTGCACGACCGGGGCCGCGACGACCTGGTCCGCCGGGTGGACTCCTACCGCGGCGGCTACCTGCCCGAGGAGCGACGGGAGCTGGAGCGGGCGCTGTCCGCCGGTGACCTGCTGGGTGTGGCGACGACCAACGCCCTGGAGCTGGGAATCGACATCGCCGGGCTGGACGCGGTGGTGCTGGCCGGGTATCCCGGCACGCTGGCGTCGCTGTGGCAGCAGGCCGGGCGGGCGGGGCGTGCGCAGAAGGAGTCGCTGGTCGTCTTCGTCGCGCGCGACGACCCGCTGGACCACTACCTGGCCCACCACCCGCGGGCGGTCTTCGGCCGACCGATCGAGGCCACCGTCACCGACCCGGCCAACCCCTACGTGCTGGGTCCGCAGCTGTGCTGCGCCGCCGCCGAGTTGCCGCTCAGCCCCGAGGACCTGCCCGACTTCGGTGGACCCGTTGCCGAGGCGCAGCTCGAGGAGCTGGTGGCGAGCGGTCAGCTACGGCGGCGCCCGGCCGGCTGGTACTGGGCCGGGCGCGGACGCCCCGACGTCGACATCCGCGGGAGCGGCGAGCAGCCGGTGTCGATCGTCGAGGCGGAGACCGGCCGGCTGCTCGGCACGGTCGACGGCGACGCCGCGCACTCGACGGTCCACGACGGCGCCCTCTACGTACACCGCGGCGAGACCTTCGTCGTCGACGAGTTCGACCTCGAGGACGCGTGCGCCGTCGTGCACGCCGAGAGCCCGGAGTGGACGACCGTCGCGCGCGACATCACCGACCTCGCCATCGTCTCGATCGACCGCAGCCGGCGGCTGGGGCCGATCACCGCTCACACAGGCGTGGTCGACGTGACCAACCAGGTGGTCGCCTACCAGCGACGGCGTCTCGGCACTGGCGAGGTGCTGGCCGAGTTCCCGCTGGACCTGCCGGCCCGGCAACTACGGACCCGCGCGGTGTGGCTGACCCTCGACGAGCGCGCGGTGGAGCGCGCCGAGGTCGATGAAGTCGAGCTGCCCGGCTCCCTGCACGCGGCCGAGCACGCCGCGATCGGCATCCTGCCCCTGCTGGCGACCTGCGACCGCTGGGACCTCGGGGGGCTCTCGACCGCGCTGCACCCGGACACGGGCACCGCGGCAATCTTCGTCTACGACGGGCATCCCGGCGGGGCCGGCTTCAGCGAGCGCGGCTTCGCCGTGCTGCGCCGGTGGCTGCAGGCGACGCGGGCGACCGTGTACAGCTGCGAGTGCGAGAGCGGGTGCCCCTCCTGCGTTCAGTCGCCGAAGTGCGGCAACGGCAACGACCCCCTGGACAAGGCCGGGGCGGTACGCGTGCTCGACGTCGTCCTCGACGAACTCGCCGCCGCCGAGGGGCCGATGGCCGATCTCGCCGACGACGAGACCGCCGGCTGAGGGAACCTCCCCCGGCGCGACAGGACCCGCCCTTGCCCGACCGGACGCGGAGAAGACACCCAGCCGGCCGAGGCGGACCGGAACGCGCACGGTCACGTCCGCGACGGCGCCCGCGGCGACCGAACACCCGGTCAGCTCTGCGGCGTTCGCCCGCGCCACCCGTTCCGCGACGGCGCAGGCATCGTCCGCGCCGAGCACGGCCCGACCTGCGGCGGCCAGCGCCGCGAAGTCCGCGGCAGCGGTGGCCCGGTGCCGCGCGACCGCCGCCGCGCCGAGCAGCACGGTCGCCGCACCCACCAGCATCAGGACGGCGGAGAGCGTCAGCATCCAGACCGTCGCCGAGCCACGCTCCCTCGTTCGTCGCCGGTCGTTCACCCCGCCTGTCCCGGTTCCCGCAGTGCCACGGCGTCGGCCGACACCGTGATCCGCAGCGGCACCGGCCCCAGTGGCGCGATCCGGGTCGAGACGGTCACCCGCACCTCCTCCGCCCCGACGTCGACCAAGGTGGTCGCCCCCTCAGGAGCGGCCCGGGCGACCAGCGCCTCGACGACGGCCACCGGATCACCCCGGGCGGCTGCCCGCGCGCCCTCCCGGGCGGCGTCGACGCAGCGGAGCTGAGCGCCGACCACGGTCACGGCGGCAACGGCAGCCGCCAGCACCAGGAGGAGAACGGGCAGCACGACGGCGGTCTCGGCCGTGACCATGCCGTCCTCCCGGCCCGCCCGCGGCCGTGGGCGATGCCTCATCGGTTCAGGACAGCGTCGCGAGCGCTGACTCGACGAGGTCGGTGAGCCCCGTGACGATCGAACTGCCGGTGACCACGCGGTAGAGCACCGCCGCGAAGGCGCAGGCGGCCACCGTGCCGACCGCGTACTCGGCGGTGCTCATGCCGGCCTCCGGGGCCGCGCGGACGGCGGCCCATCGCCGGGCGAATCCGCGTCGGGGTGGATCGGACTGTTCGGGCGGCGCGCTCGTCATCACGGCATCTCCTCGGTCATCTGCCACTGCCCGCTTCCCGGGCTCTGGTCCGACCCTCCTGGGTGCCGGGCCGGCTCCCCAGGGGTGGCGCCGATCTGTGGAGAAGCGCCGGGCCTGTGGACGGCCTCAGCGGAAGACGTCACTGGCGATGCCGAGCACGAGCGGGACGACCCCGAGGCAGAGGAACGCCGGGAGGAAGCACGCGCCCAGTGGCGCCAGCACCCACACACCGGCACGGCGGACGGCTGCCTCGGCATCCAGCCGCCCCGCCGCCCGACTGTCGGCCGCGAGCGACCGCAGCGCGGGCGCGACGGCGGCGCCCGACTCCCCGGCCCGGACCAGCACCCGACCGAGCCCGGCCAGCTCGACGGGCACGTCGGCCCACGCCCTGCGCGGCTCGGCTCCCAGCCGGTAGAGGGCCGCAACCGTGCGCAACTGGGCACCGAGCGGTCCCGGGACGGCGTCGCCCACGGCGGTCAGCGCGCCGGCCACCGGCACGCCCGCCCCCAGGCATACGCCGATCAGGTCGCAGGCGCCGGGCAGGTCGCGGAGCAGCGCCGTCCTGATCTCCGTTCCCTCGTCCGGCGCCGACCTCCGGAGCATCCGTTCGCCCCCGACCGCGACGACTCCCGCCGCGACCAGGCCCGCTGCGCCACCGATGAGGAGGCCCACGGCGGCGGCCGCCCCTCCTGCCAGCAGCCACCTCCGCCGCGGAGCGGATGCCTCTACGGCCTTCCGCCGCGCCCCCTTCGGCGACCGCAGCCCGGCCCGGCGGACGCGGAGGTCCGTCCCCGGCGCCCACAGCAGGAGTGCCACGGCGAGCGCGAGCGCCGATCCGGTCACCGCAGCGCATTCGCGATCAGCCGGGCGGACCACGCCAGTCCCGCCGACTCCAGCGCCACGCCCGCGACCAGCAGCACCTGACCCGTCCCGGTCCCCGTCAGCACCCCCCACGGATCGGCACCGACCCCGCTGCCCATCGCCAGCCCGACCAGCGGCAACCCGGCGAGCAGCGCCGCACTCGCCCGGGGGGCCGCGGTGGCCGCGCGGAGCTCCAGGCGCTGCCGGTGCCGGGCCCGCAGGTCGTCCTCGACGGCTCCGGCCACGGCTGCCAGCGAGCAGCCGGTACGCCCGCTCAGCCGAACGGCCGCCGCGATCCTGCCAAGGGCCTCCCGGAGGAAAGGGTCCGCGTGGCCCGCCGGTGCGCCTTCGGGAGCCCGGATCGCTCGGGCCAGCGCCGGTCCTGCTTCGGGGTCGGCGCAGGCGGCGACCGCAGCCGTGGTCGCGGCGTCGAGGGATCGTCCGCTGCGCAGGTCGGCGGCGAGCGAGCCGAGGCCGTCGGCCAGCGACCGGAGCCGACCCTCGCTCCCCCGCGCCGTGCGGGACGCGAGCCACGTGCGTGCCGCGACGAAGGCCGCCGCCCCGGCGAGGACCGCGACGAGCGGCGTGCTGAGCACCGCGCCGGCGAGTGCCGCGAGCGCAGCGGCCGACGGCGGGATCCGGACGTCCGGAATGCCGTGCCGCCGGGGAGCGCCGTGGCCGACCACCGCCGCCATCCGGGCCCGTCGCACGACGCGGACATCGGGCCAGGCCACGAGCGCGGCAGCCGACAGCAGGGCCGCCGTCACAACGCCGTCCCCCTCGTCCCGAGCCACTCCTCCATCCGGTCCCGGGCGGGGCAGGGACCCCCGTCGGCGCGCCAGCCCGACTGGATCTCGATCAGCTCCCCCGACCGCCGCACCACTCCGATCTCGTCGACCCGACGTCCCTCCGGCGTCCGGCGCAGGTGCACGACCACGGCCAGCGCGGCGGCGGCCTGGCTGTGCACGGCCTGCCGCCCGAGGCCGGCTGCGACGCCGAGCGCCTCGAGGCGGGCGGGCACCTCCGCCGGCCGGTTCGCGTGCAGGGTGCCGCAGCCGCCGTCGTGCCCTGTGTTCAGCGCCGCGAGCAGTTCGGTGACCTCGGAGCCCCGCACCTCGCCGACGACGAGCCGGTCCGGCCGCATGCGCAGGGCCTGGCGGACCAGGTCGCGCAGCGTCACCTCACCCCTTCCCTCGACGTTGGGCGGCCGGGTGAGCAGCCGCACGACGTGCGGGTGCGCCGGGGTCAGTTCCGCCGCGTCCTCGCACGTGACGATGCGGTCGGCGGGGTCGGCCTGGCCCAGCAGCGCGGACAGCAACGTGGTCTTGCCCGACCCGGTGCCGCCGGTCACGAGGAAGGCGATGCGGCGGGCGACGAGCGCCCGCAGGAGGTCGTCGCTCCCGCCGGGCAGCGTGCCGAGCGCGCTCAGGTCGTCGAGCGAGTGCGAGCAGCGGCGCAGCACGCGTAGCGACAGGCAGGTCCCGCGGCCCGACACGGGCGGGAGGACAGCGTGCAGGCGGGTGCCGTCGGGCAGTCCGGCGTCGACCCAGGGCGCCGCGTCGTCCAGGCGCCGTCCGGCGAAGCCGGCCAGGCGCACGGCCAGCCGCCGAACGGCATCGTCGTCCGCGAAGCGCACCGCCGTCCGCGTGAGGCCGGCTCCCTGGTCGATCCAGACCTCGTCCGGCCCGTTGACCAGCACGTCGGTGACCCCCGGCTCCCGGAGGAGGGGCTCCAGCGGCCCGGCCCCGGCGAGTTCGTCGACCGCCGCACGCACCGCGAGCAGGACGTCGTCGTCGCCCAGCAGGCCGCCGGTCTCCTCGCGGACGAGCGCCGCCACGTCCGCCCGCGACGGCACCGCGGAGTCGAGCGCCAGCCGGGCCCGCACCCGGTCGAGGAGCGCGACCGCGGTCATCGCGCGCCGACTGCCGCGGCCTGTCGGGCGCCCGACCGCACCTCGGTGAGGATCCGGCGGGCCACGGTCCCGAGCGGCGATCGCGGGCCCACCTGGGGCGGCTCCCCGCGCTCGCCCCTCGGCACCGCACTGCGGTCGTGCGGGAGCTCGGCGAGCACCGGCCGGCCGACGACGTCGACGACCTCGGCCCGTTCCAGGCCGCCGGGCACCCGTCCGACCACCAGTTGCGCGGCGGCCCAGGGCGAGCCCGGCTGGTCGACGAGCAGTCGCGCTGCCGTCGCCGCCCTGAGGCGGCCCGGCACGACGAGGACGGCGAGGTCGGCGTCGGCGAGCGCAGCACTCCCCTCGCGGTGAGCGGTACGGGCCAGATCGGCCACGACGGGGCACCCCACGGACCGAGCCGCCTCGACCACCGCGGCCATCGCCTCGTCGGGAACCGGCCCTGGCGCCTCCCGTGACGACGCCAGCACGTGCACGCCCCGGACCTCCGGCAGCGCGGCCAGCAATGCGTCGCCGGCCACGCGCCCCCGCAGCCCGGCCAGCTCGGGCCAGCGCAGGCCGTCGGCCCGCTCGGCGCCCAGGAGCAGGTCCAGCCCCGCACCCCACGGATCACCGTCGACGAGGAGCACGCCGGGGGCAGCGGCCAGCGCCACGGCCGTCGCGACGGTGCTGGCCCCGGCACCGCCACAGCTGCCGCCCACGGCCACCAGCCAGCCGCGCTCGACCGGCGACCGCACGGCGGCCGATGCACGGGCGAGCAGCCACGACTCGTCACCGGGCAGCACCGCGACCCGCTCGGCACCGAGCTCGACCGCCGCCGCCCACTCGGCGGCCGGGAGTTCCCCGGTGGTCACGACGACCACGCCCGGGCGCCTGGGCAGCGACCGGAGCGTGCTGCCGCCGAGCGCGTCGGCCCCGACGAGGACGAGGGGCGCGGTGCGGTGCGCGCGGCGCAGCGCCGGCCCTCCGGTGGCCAGCTCGGGCTCGGCGCCGGCGGCCGCGAGGAGCCGGAGCAGGTCGTCGAGCAGGTCATCGTCCGCGCTGACCACGAGGGGGCGGAGGGACGGGGTGCGGGAGGAGGTCACGGCCCGACCCGACCAGGCGGCGGGCAGACAGTGCCAGAACGAGCGCCGAACTGTGGATAGCCCTAACGGGTGTGGACGGCGCGCGCGGTCGGCCGCGAAGATCGGCTCCACTTACAGTCGTGCCTTGTGACCCGCGCAGCGGCGTTCTTCGACCTGGACAAGACGGTCATCGCCAAGTCCAGCACCCTGGCCTTCGGCCGGCCGTTCTTCCAGGGCGGGCTGATCAATCGCCGCGCCGTCCTCAAGACCGCCTACGCCCAGCTCGTCTTCTCACGCGCCGGCGCCGACGCCCAGCAGATGGAGCGGCTGCGCGCGCAGCTCACCAGCATGGTCACCGGCTGGGATGCCGACACCGTGCACGACATCGTCCGCGAGACGCTGCACGAGATCGTCGACCCGCTGGTCTACGCGGAGGCCGCGGACCTCATCGAGGAGCACCGCGCCGCCGGGCGCGAGATCGTTATCGTCTCCAGCAGTGGTGCGGAGATGGTCGAGCCGATCGGCGAGATGCTCGGCGTCGACCGGGTCGTCGCCACCCGGATGGTCACCACCGGCGGCCGCTACACCGGCGAGATCGAGTTCTACGCCTACGGCGAGAACAAGGCCGCGGCCATGCGCGAGCTGGCGGCGGCCGGCGGCTACGACCTCGCCGACTGCTACGCCTACAGCGACTCGATCACCGACCTGCCGATGCTGTCGGCGGTCGGGCACCCGACCGCGGTGAACCCGGACCGCGGGCTGCGCAAGGCCGCGCTCGAGCACGGCTGGCCGGTGCTGCAGTTCACCCGCCCGGTCAACATGCGGGCCCGTTTCTCCGCGCCGCCCACCCCTGTCGTCACCGGTGCCGCGATGGGCGTCGGCGCGGCCGTGGTCGGCCTGGCCTGGTACGCCCGGCACCGCGCCCTGCGCGCCGGCCTGGCGGCGTCGAGCGTCGACGTACCGGGCCCCCTGACCGGACGACGGCGCCGCCGCGGGGCCTGAGCGATCGGCGAGGCTCTCCCTCAGCCCCCGCCGGGTGGGTCATCCTGCCGACGTGGTCACCGTGGTCCTCGCCTGGCTGGCCGTCGTGGCCGTCTGCGTGGCCGCGGTCCTGTTCGGCCAGACCGCCCGAGCCGCGCCGCGGCGCACCCGCCGCTCGCGCGCCGGACGCATCGGCCTGTTCCTCTCCCTGTCCGGTCCGTGGCTCGCCGTGCTCGGGGGTGCCGGCGCGGGGGCTCTCACGGGGGAATGGCTGGCGGCCGCGGCGGGGGCCGCGGCAGGCGTCGTCCTCACCGCCGTCGTCGGTTTCATCCTCGCCCCGCACTGAACCAGCTCTCGAGCTTCTCGCGGATGCCGTCGGCCGCGGTCTGCAGGCCCGAGACCGGCGTGAACGAGCGGGCCGCCGCCGTGAGTGCCGCCTGCTCGTCGCGCTCCAGCCGGATACCGGCCGCGGCCGCGTTGTGCTCCAACTGCTCCACGCTCGAGGCCCCCGGGATCACCACGACCCGCGGCAGGCCGAGGAGCCAGGCGAGAGCGATCTGCGCGGGCCGCGCGCGGTGGGCGTCCGCCACCTCCCGCAGCAGGGTGAGCAGCGGCGCGACCCGCCGCAGGTTCTCTGTGCCGAACAGCGGGTTCACCGCGCGGACGCCACCCGGGCGGTTGTCGACGGTGTAGCGGCCGCCGAGCAGGCCCTGCGCGAGCGGGCTGTAGGCGATGACCAGCCGGTTCTCGCGGTCGGCGAACGGCACCAGATCGTCCAGCGGGGCGGCGTGCGCCAGGGAGAACTGCACCTGGTTGCTGATCACCGGTCGGCCGAGTGCGGTGTCGGCCGCCTGCCAGCGCGCGAGCGAGTAGTTGGAGACGCCCGCCGCACCGATGCGGTCCTCGTCGAGCAGGCTGCGCAGCCCGGGCATGATCACCGAGTCGGGGACCAGCGGGTTCGGCTGGTGGACCTGGTAGAGCGGGATCCGGGTCAGGCCCAGCCGGCGGGCACTGCCGGCCCACCGCTGCCGGACCACCGACGGGAACGGGGCGACCGGGAAGACCTTGCTGGCGACGACGACCTCGCCGCGTTCGTGCCCGAGCGCCGCGCCCAGGATGCGTTCGCTGCGGCCGAAGCCGTAGATCTCCGCGGTGTCGAAGAGCGTGATGCCCAGCTCGCGGGCCCGCCGGACGATGTCACGGGACGCCCGATCTGCGTACGCGTCGCCGTAGCCCCACTCCCGCGAGCCGAACTGCCAGGTGCCCAGCCCGATCCGGCTGACCGGGCCGAGACCGTCGATCTCGAGGTACTCCACCCGGTCAGTGTTCGCGCTCCCCGGGCGGCCCGCAGATCAGCCGCGGAGCAGGCTCTCGCAGATCGCGAGGCCTTCGAGGGCGCCGTGCTCGGTCGCCCGGCAGCAGTGCACCAGCCAGCCGGCCACGCCCTCCGGAGTTCCGGCCGCGTACCCCGCCAGCGCTGCGGCGTAGGCGTCACGCCCCAGTTCGGCGAAGCCCACCTCGGGCACCGACACCGCCTTCGGGTCCAGCCCGCGGGTGATGCCGGTGAGCCGGCCGGCGGCGCGGGCCACCACGCCGTCCGCGGTGCCGAAGGGTCGCAGCGACGCGAGTTCGCCGTGCACGAGCGCCGCCACGAGGACGGCGGGAGCCGCCGTCGTCCCGGTGACGAGGGAGAACAGGCCCGACAGCCGTGGGCCGGCATGCGGGGCCGGCCGGCCGAGCTCGCCGCTGCCGACCAGGTCAGCGGCGGCCAGCACGTGCAGGCGGGCCAGCACCTGGCCGGGCGCGCGCGACCACGTCTCGACCATCGACCCGAGCCCGGCGGAGACCCGCAACGCGCCCTGCACCATCGGGTCCTCGACGTCCCCGGCGCGCAGCTCGGGCAGCGGGACGTCCACGCCCTCGAGCGCGGCGGAGGCACGGGCACCGCGCAGGGCGGACTCCGTGCTCACCCCGGCCGACTCGCGGCGCAGCACCTTGTGCCGGAGCAGCCGGTCGATGCCCGCGCGGGCGCCGTCGGCGGCGTCGCGCACACCGGGGAGGTCGAGCAGGGGCGCGAGCGGGTCGGGTGCCGCCGGGCGGCTCGCGGGCCGGGCGGCGCCGGGCCGGAGAGGGATGGTCACGGCAAGGACGGTACGAGGCGGCGGCACGGCGGCCGCACGCCCCGTGCCGATCGGGCCGGGCTAGCCCCCGACGTTGCGTTCGGTCGACTCGTCGCCGTCGGGCTGCTCGTCGTCCCGCTTCGGCCGGTCCGGTTTGTCGCCCTCCCGGCCACCTACGTTCCGATCGCCGCGGCCGCCGCCCTGCGGCTCAGGTCGTGCTGTGCCGCGGTCGGCGGAGAGGACCGATCGTCCGATGATTCCCATGGGGCGCGAGCCTGCTGCACCGTGCCGTTCACGAGGGGCCCTCGGTCGCGGACGGCGCCGTCGGCGGCGTGGCGTCACGCTCCGCCTGCGTCAGGCCCGCACCGCGTCCAGGCGTTGCAGCAGGTCGTGTGCGGCGAGCTCGATTTCCTTGTGCCCCCATTCGGCGGCGCGGTAGTGGCACGCGATGAGGCCCACGCGGTGCAGCCGGCGGAAGTCGCCGTAGACGAAGGCGTAGCGGGCCTTGGTCTCGTCGGTCGCACCGGCGGTGAGGCCCAGGTGCCAGCCGGAGTAGTCGGCCCAGGAGTGCTGCTGCAGGAAGTCGTTCTCCTCCGCGGAAGAGGGCTGCACGCGGCCCCACTCGCTGCGCAGCACGTACTGCCGGGCGTCGATCAGCTCGCGCGCCCGCGCGACCCCCGCCTCGTTCACCGAGTACGCCGGCACGTCACTCCGCCCCGAGGGCGTCGGCCATCCGGTGGTGGACGGCGGCCTCGTCGGTGCGGCTCTGCCGCTCGAGCGTGCGCGCGAGCGCCCGGCGGGCCCAGCCGTTGGTCGGGGCCAGCTCGACCAGGCGGTTCAGGGTCGCCTCCGAGCGGCCCAGTTGCGCCGAGCCGAAGTAGGAGCGGGCCAGCAGTTCCAGTGCCGCCTCGTTGGCGGGCTCGGCCTCGACCACGCGCTCCAGCAGCCGGGCGGCCTCGGTCGGCCGGCCCACGGCGAGGAAGAGGTCCGCGCGGAGGAACTCCGAGTGCAGGTCGATCTCGTACTGCGTCACGTCGTGCTCAACCACTCGGGGGCGTGTGGGCTTCCCGACGCGCCGGGGCCGGGAATTCAGCGCGCCCGCAGGGACTTGCCCCCATTCGTGCCCTCCCGTCGACTGTCCCGGCCGGCCGCCTTCTGGTCGGTGGCGGTCCTCCTCGTGCTGATGCTCGCTGCGTCCGGCGTGCCGTCGCCGCTGTACCGCGTGTACCAGGAGGAGTTCGGCTTCAGCTCGGGCGTGCTCACCACGATCTTCGGCATCTACTCGTTCGCCCTGCTGGTCTCGCTGCTCGTCGTCGGGGGGCTCTCCGACCACGTTGGACGGCGCCCGGTCCTCATCGCCGCTTTCGTGCTCGAGGCCACCTCGATGGCGCTGTTCCTGTTCGCCGACGGCGTCGGCTGGCTCCTTGCCGCGCGGGTCGTCCAAGGGCTGGCGACCGGCGCGCTGACCAGCACCCTCGGTGCGTCGGTGCTCGACCTCCAGCACCGCGACCGACCGCTGGGCGCGTTCATCAACAGCGCCTCGCCGGGCGTGGGCCTCTCGATCGGCGCGGTGGCCGCCGGCCTGCTGGTCCAGTTCGTACCGTCGCCCACCGACTGGGTCTTCGGCGTCCTGACCGTCGTGTTCCTGCTCGCCGCAGCCGGGACCTACCTGCTGCCCGAGAGCTCCGCGCGGATTCCCGGCGCCCTGGCCTCCCTGCGCCCCCAGGTGCACGTGCCACCGGCGCACCGCCGGGCCTTCGTCGTCGCCCTGCCGCTCCTCGTCGCGTGCTGGGCGCTGGGCGGGCTCTATGCGTCGCTTGGACCGTCGCTGGTCGCCGACGTGTTCGGCATTGACAACCACCTCGTCGGCGGGCTGCTCATCCTCGCGCTGAACGGCACCGGCATCGTCGGCTCCCTCGCCCTGCGCACGTCACCGCCCGAGCGGGCACTCCTGCTCGGTGCTCTCGTCTTCATCGTCGGCGTGGCCGGAACGGTGAGCGCCCTGTTCGCGACGTCGGCGGGGCTGCTGTTCATCTCGGCCGTGGTGACCGGGTTCGGCTTCGGGGCGGCGTTCCTCGGCGCCGTCTCGACGATCACCCGGGGCGTCGCCGCAGCCCACCGGGCCGGGCTGCTGGCCGCGATCTTCGTCGTCGGCTATCTCGCGTTCAGCGTTCCGGCGATCGCCGCGGGGGTCGCCGTCGGCACGTTCGGACTGACCCGGACGACGGAGGTCTACGGCGGCATCGTGGTCGTGCTCGCCCTCCTCGCCGCGGGCGGCCTGCTGCGCGCGCGGCGGGCGCTCGCGCAGCCGGCGGCCGGCCAGCGGTCGGAGGTCTCCGAGGTGCTGGCCGCCTGAGCGGCGGTCAGCTCGACGGATAGGGGCTGCCCTTGAGCGCGCGGGCCAGGGCGGCGGCGTTCTCCGCCATCGTCGCCGTCGTCGACGCGACGGCCTCCGGGGTCTCGTCCAGATCCTGGTAGTCGCGGCTGCCCATCGCCACGTCGTTCCAGTACGTGCCGCCCTGCGCCGGGATCGTGAATGCCATGTCGTTGAGGCCCTGCATGAGGTCGGCAGTGATCTTGTGCGCGCCGTCCTCGTTGCCCACCACGGCGGTGACGGCCACCTTGCCGGTGATCAGCGGACGGCCGGAGTCGTCGGTCTCCGACAGTTCGCCGTCCAGACGCTCCAGCACGCGCTGCGCCACGCTGCTCATGTGACCGACCCAGGTGGGGGTCGCGACGATCAGGATGTCGGCAGCCTTCATCTGCGCGCGGATCGCCGGCCACTCGTCGCCGTCGCCCATGTCCACCTCGACGCCGGGCTTGACGTCGTGATCCACCACCCGCACGACGTCGCCCGTCACGCCGTGCTTGGCGAGCTCCTCGAGGACCTGACGGGCCATGAGGTCGCTACTGGACGGCGCGGGCGAGGGCTTGAGGCTGCAGACGAGGGCAAGGGCACGGAGCGGGACAGACTCGGTCATGCACGGTCAGCTGCCCCGCAACCCACCGGCTCCAACCATCGGGCTCAGTGCAGGGCCGCCAGCGCCGCGAGGACGTCAGCCGGGGTGGCCGCGATCGCGGCTGCGCCCGCTGCCTCCAGCTCGCCGTCGTCCGCCGGTCCCCAGCCCGCACCGATGCACGGCAGGCCGTGCGCCGCGGCCCCGAGCACGTCCTGGGCGCGGTCGCCCACCAGCACCGGGTCGCGGCCGTGCGGATGCCGCGCCAGCGCGGCGGCCACGACCCGGTCCTTGTGCCGGACGGCGCCGTCGAGCGTCGCCCCGTGCACCGACGCGAACGCCTCGGACAGGCCGGCGTGGGTCAGGATCCGGACGGCGAACGCCTCGGGCTTGCTCGTGGCGACGGCGAGGATCGCGTCGTCCGAGCGGAGCCGGACCAGCAGTTCGCGGATCCCCGGGTAGACCGCGGCCTCGAGCAACGCGCCGGCCGCGTAGTGCGCCCGGTAGGCGTCGATCGCCCGGCCGACGTCGGGGCCGCTCAACCCGAAGACGAGGGCGAAGCCGTCCTGCAGCGGCGGGCCGACCATCGCCCGCACTTGCGGCGTCGACGGCTCCGGCAGCCCGACCGCCGCGACGGCCACCCGCACCGACGCATGGATGCCGGGGGCCGAGTCGACCAGGGTGCCGTCGAGGTCGAACAGGATCAGCCTCATGCAGGCAAGTCGCCGCTCGGCCCCGCCGCCTCGGCGAGCAGGCGCTCCCGCTGCTCCTCGGGCAGCAGGTCGACGTACACCGTGCCGTTCAGGTGGTCGACCTCGTGCTGCAGGCAGCGGGCGGCCATGCCGGTCGCCTCGATCGTCACCGGGTCGCCCTTGACGTCGACACCGTCCACGCGCGCCCGGAAGGCCCGGGGCAGTTCGGCGTACGGGCCCGGCACCGACAGGCAGCCCTCCTCGGTGACCTCCTCGGCCGGCTCGTCGTCCACCGGGTCGGGCAGGGTCAGCGTCGGGTTGATCGCGTAACCGACGACGTCCTCCCCGTCGGCGTCCGGGCAGTCGATGACGAAGATTCGCGCGTCGACGCCGATCTGGTTGGCCGCGAGGCCGACCCCGTCGGCCGCTTCCATGCTGGCGAACATGTCGAGGAGCAGCCGCCGCAGCCCCTCGTCGAACTCGGTCACGGGCGCGCACGCGCGGTGCAGCACCGGGTTGCTGCCGTAGGTGACGATCGGTCGGGCGACACCGTCGTAACGGCCGGGCAGGCGCATGACCGCCGATCCTAAGGAAGCGGCCGGCTCGCCGGGACGGGGCTGAGCATCCGGTCGCGTAACCAGCACCCACGGTGACGACGCGGCGAGCCCGCCGCATTACGGCCTGGGCAGTTCTGCCCCCCGCCGTTGGCCCCCTGCGAGCCGCGGGCACTGGCCGTACGGTCCTCGCATCAGAGCGGCGGCCTCTCGCAAGGCCGCGGATCCGCGGGGACGAAAACACGGCCTCGCGGTCCGGCAGGCCAGCCGGCTCACCTCGGCAAGGGGGAAGGCATGTCCTCGCAGGCCGTGTCCCAGCAGCGAATCGTCGACCGCGCCCCGTACGCGGCGACGCTGCAGATGCCGTCCACGCCCGTCTCGCGACTCAGAAACGAGGGTGCGACGGCCGGCATCCGCGTGGCTGGGCGGTACCGCTACGACCGCGCCACCGGCGGTTGGTGGTGGTCGCCCGAGATGTTCGCCCTCTACGGACTGGCCGCAGGCGCTCCGGTGCCCGACACCGAGGCCTACCTGCAGTACCAGCACGCGGAAGACCGCACCCGTGTCCTGGAGGCGATCTCCGGGGCGTGCGCCACCGGCCGGGACTTCGCGCTGGAGACCCGCATCATCCGGGCGGACGGGCGGGAGCGGGACGTCGTCCTCGTCGGCGAGCCCCGGGTGGACGGCGGCGGCGCGGTCATCGCCGTCGAGGGCATGGCCATCGACATCACCGAATGCCACCCGCCCGGCTCGGCGACCGAACGCGCCCATGCCCTCCAGACCGAGGTGGGTCAGCTTCGTGCCGCGATGGCCAGCCGGGCGTCGATCGAGCAGGCCAAGGGCATCCTGATGCTGCTGACCAGCTGCAGCGACCAGGTCGCCTTCGACCTGCTGGCGCACATCTCCAGCCACACACACCGGAAGGTCCGCGACGTCGCGCTGGTGATCACCGAGTCGGCGGCCGGCCGCACCCGCCTGCCCGACGACGTCCGGTCGATCATCCGGGACGCCTGCCCGCCCTCCCAGCCTCTCCGGTAGGACCGCCCGGCTCCCCACCCGGCGGCGGCGTTCGGGACAATGCCCGTGCCACCCG
>Ga0126313_10000625_pt1 | contig 17105 bp, 18 predicted proteins | sample Plot105A_FD_89954 | JGI IMG/M metagenome (GOLD analysis project Ga0126313, IMG submission 89954) | Serpentine soil microbial communities from UC McLaughlin Reserve, CA, USA - Plot105A | ecosystem: Environmental > Terrestrial > Soil > Grasslands | place: USA: UC McLaughlin Reserve, Lake County...
AGTATTTCGAGAAGACCGGCAATACTCATCTGAAAAGTAAGACCTTCAAGCCCAACGAGGACATCGTTAATTTCATAAGAAAGAGTGGATGGCATGTCAAGCCGACCGACAGCGAACTTGAAGAGACACTTGGAGAGGGTCTATAAGCGGGCTTTAGTGTGGTAATCGAGAATTATTACCGGCGTACGCCCCCAGCATACTCGTGGCGGCCTTCATAATGTACTTTTTATCGAAGAGGATTTCAACTTTTGAGCCTGTGGTTACTCTACTCTAGATTCGGCTATTATTTCATCATATAGCACGTTCAATAGTTTTGATATTTTCATGCATTCCTCTTTGAAGTTAGGTTTGAAGTAGTGGCGGGCGAACACAGTCTTTGGAATCCGTCCTTGCAGCACGTCGATTATTTCTGGCTCAATTCCGGCAGTCCTAAGATACGTGGAGTATATTGACCGGCAGTATTTAGCGTGGCTTGGAAGACGCCTTCTAATCAAATTGCTCCGTAGTGCTTCCCATGTTGTACTCTCTGCCCTTGAAGCAACGTCCATAACTTCCGGTGTGATAATGCTAATGTACGCTTTCTTTGTTTTGCGAAAGAAAACGCTTGGATGGCGGAAATGCTCAAGAACCATCTTGTCGCGATTGACATAATTCTCCGGGTTGCTCTTGATGATTGAAATGCTCTGGCAGGCCTCGGTCGGCCGAAGCCCGGTGAGTGTGTTGAAAACAAGGACGTTTCCCAGCGGTGCTGGCAGCTTTTCAATTGCTACTCTGAGCCACGCCAGCATGGCGCTGTAGTCTTCCTTGCCCGACGTAAATCTTTCAAAGAAGCGCAGATTGTCTTCTTCGGAATCTGACCATTTCAGCTGGTGCGATTCCCTAATTTCTCTCCATCTGCCATAACAGCCTTGATATTTTGACAAGGCCGCTAGGGCCTCCATCGCGTGTTTGCGCCTTGAGCTAGATAGTATGAGCAGGTCTTTGGCAGAACCTGTAGTCAGCACGCGCGCATAGCTTTGCGCGTAGCACAGGATTTGTTTCCAGTTGCGCTTTCTCTCCTTCTCGAGGTACTTTGCAAATCCATCAAAAGCAACAGGCAGGCTGCTTGCTAATCCCATGTCCGAAAGGACACGTGGGTTCGAATCCCACTCCCCGCGCCTTACTCAAGGGTTTATCTGGGCTCTGTTAACTTGGCGGGTAGTGATGATGATATTTATTGAGATTTTTGCTATCGCCCGATAATAACTTCTTTACAGTGCCAAGCCTAACACATCTTTTATAAAACCTTATTGCACATGATAGAACAGTGGAGAAAATTGCAGGGACTAAATAATAATAAAGAGAGTAACACTGACAGCTCTCTGCTTGAGCATTTTCGACGAGAGATATGGAGTAAGGTTCCTCACCTTGAGGAGGAAAAGCCAGGCGAAGTGAAGGTTGTGAACGCAACGCCCCTGATCGACATTACTGAAGATTTGAGGGAGTGTGCAAGAAAAGAGTACGGCCTGGATCTTGCCGATAGAGATCTGCAAGTTTTCGGCAAGTTCGATTCGAACTTGCTGGCAGGCTCGATCAAAGTAAGGCCGGCAGTACACATAATCCATGATGCTATCGCTACGGGAAAGCTTAGGCGTGGACAGATGATATTCGAAGCGACCTCGGGAAACTTCGGGATCGCTCTGGGGCAGATCGCCAAGGTCGGCCTAAATGTCGTTGCCCTTGTCTCTAGGAAGCTTCAGGAAGGAGTGTTCGAGGAGCTGAGAAACGGAGGAACACGTACCATGAATCTTGACATGGACATCTGCCCTGCTCCAGGAATGAAGATGAACCCGAATGTTTTGGCTGCCAAAGCAACGGCTTCGAACATTCGCTCACAGCTCGCTGAATTCGGATTCGACCCTGCCATTTTCGATAAATCATGTTCTGAAGTGGAAGGACTTTTAGCGAGCGCGGACATAATAAACTTGGCAAAGCTTCTTGCAAAGATCTATGGCTGCTTCTGCCCGGAACAGTACGACAACGAGCTGAACATTGACGTGCACAGGACTGTGACGGGCGTAGAGTTGGACCAGCAGCTGCGCGAGCAGGGCCATTCGCTTTCTGAATTTAGGATTGTCTGCACCTTTGGTACAGGTGGCACCTCGGGTGGCTTGAGCAGATACTTGATGGAGAAATATGGAAAGAGGTCACTGCATGTTGTCTTTCCTCTCGGTGATCAAGATGTTGCAGGAATAAGGACGAAAGGCAAGGCGGCTGGCTTGAGGTTCTACGAGCCGGAGCGGTATGCAGGACAGCATGAAGTAGATTTTGGACAGGCAAAACGTCTGCTAAATTTTTTCGTAGACAAAGGGCACGATATAGGTGAAAGCAGTGCCCTTGCGCTTTACGCGGTTATGCAAATGGCTAACTTTGGCAGTATTGGAGGAAAGTTTGTGGTAATAGTTGCTGATGGAATCCAAAAATACAAAAGGAGCCTTGAAACGATGCAAGACAGGAAGGGTCGTCTTGAGGTTCCTCTAAAGGAAGCCGTCTCGAACATCGGAAACTACAATAGAGTTGTCTGGATTCACACAATATATACTCCACGCAAGGAAGGAATAGAGCTGATTGCAAAATCACTCGGTGTTGATGAAAGCAGGATCTCTGTGCCAAAGGCAAGCGAGGTGGAGCAACTTTTAGCAACCCAACAGATTCCCAAGGAGCTCGATAAAGCATTAGGAGGACCTGATGCGAAGCCATTGCTCGTCTGCATGATGGGAAATACTTCGCTCAGAGTTGCTCAAGTACTAGCGGAGAAAGGCATTGTAGCTGAAAGTTTGACTGGCGGGATATCAGCACTTTCTCAAGGGAAAGGTAAGCAAATTTCTGAATTGGTGCGAATGGCAACCGAATAATATAACATGTAACAGCTCTAGGTCTAGGGTTACGGCGATAAGATTGCCGAATCCTGTAACTTCCTATGACAATCCGACTACAATTGTCCTAACGTCTATGCTCCTTCCGAACATGCTGATCTAATTCTTCTTCAGTCTTGAATTTGTGTCCGCAAACGTCACACTTGAACTTCTTGCCTCTAAACGAAGGAAATTTCATACCCGTTATACAATTTCATCTGCTCTACAAATTATATCAAAGATCTAGCAGTCTACTTTAGAGAATCTCTTTCTTCTTCCTTCACTTCTTATTCTTCTTTGTCTTCGCTGTTACTACCATTGCAATTACCAGAAATATGTTTTTGTTTACAGCTTTAAAGGTTTGAACGATACTCTCCTTCCACCAACAATTGGCGACGAAGTGGAACCATTTTTTGCTGCATTATTGCTAATACCCGCAGCTGCTTCCACATCAGTTGTCAGTTTATGCAAACTCTCAGGGCTAATACCACTATCGCCATTCTTGGTCGCAGTAGTAGTAGTAGTAGTAAGCTTATCCTCAAAAGGCGATACTGGCACTGGATGTTCATACATCTTATGCCTTTCAACCTCTGATTTATTCATGAATGACTTTCCACATTTGTCGCATCTTTCTATTGGGATGTTCCTTTCTCACCTTTACTCTTCTCTTTATCCAATTCTATATCTGCCAGACTTTCCATGAATTTCAGCATGCCCTGCTGCGCTATCCATGCTCTTGGTATGGACATTTCCAGCACAGGAAGCCTTACTATCGGATCATGCTCTGCTGGCGGTATTCCATTTATCGCTTGACGCATGTAAGCGAATTCGTCAATGTGCAAAACTGGTCGGCATTTGAAATGTATTACTGAGGGATGGTGTAGCCTGATAGCTGCCTGCCAACCTACAAAACCTAAAGCCACAGCACTGCCAATCATGCCATAGAGGCCATCTTCTATTGTGTTCGCACCCCACATTGTCAATAAGGCTATAAGACCAATAATGGAGAGCGCCGCTGCTTCAGTATCGCCAAGCATCTTTACATTATGTTTTACATTTCTAGCAAGCCTAACACCAACAGCTTTCTTGCATTTCTGGTCTATTTTATCCAGAAGCTCTTGGTACTTGTTCCAACGTTCAATCTGCTGCTGATAGTCTATCTTGTTTACTCTTTGTTTTGCCACATTTTTGAGCTGTTGAAGCACGCCGCCGTTATTGCTGCTATTGCCATCATCTATGTAGTAGGTGTTATTGAGGAGAAAATCGAGGTTTTGTTGTTCCTCCTTTCTCATAGATGGCAAAAGTAGGGTAATAATGCTAGTTATGGATTGGGTAACAATTGATGTGTAGAAGCGACAAGAATCAGATTTCTCTTGCTGATGCGGGTGCATAATAATACATATACACATCTTCCATTTTTTCGATAGCCTACTTCATAGGTATTATAATTCTTCATCGTTGATAAACAAGCCCCGCCAACTAAGACAAGCTAACAACAAACAATCACTCAAACCCCATTTTTTCAAGGTCTAAGTACTTCTGATCCTTTGCAAGAAAGTAAAAAAAGCTACCTGCTAGGCTACTACTACCAACCCACAGAATACAGGCAAGAGTTCGAATCCCACTCCCCGCGCCTTCTCATTTTTATATATAAGATCTGCAAATAGAACCATTAAATCAAAAATCGACCAAGATATAGGACAGCCAATGCCTAGGGAAGTATTCAATGCAAGGACGCTGATAGTCGCATCATCTATAGCAGCCATTCCTATTATTGCAGGATCATTATATGTCACTATCTATCAAAAAAGAAGGAGAACAAAGGCACTGAGCATAGATTCAGGAGGAGAACCAAAGCAACGAAAGACAGAGAAAATTATACCCATGCAAACGCTGGAAACAATCGAGCAGCAGCAACCGCTGCAGAAAGTAGAAAAATCCCAGATAAGGACCGCTGTGACTGCTGCAGCAGTAGTAGCTCCCTCTATAGAAGCATCGAAAGAAAGACCAACGACAATAACAACTACCACTACAACCGCAGGTCCAATGCAAGAAGAACAGCGTATTTCTCCAGAAGCCCCCGTTTCAACTAAAGCAAGACAAGCAGGCGAGTCGCTAAAAGAATTGTTTGTAACCGCTGCAAGGGAGGCAAAAGGTTCGGCGAAGAAAACAGGAAGACGGCTAAAAGAGCAGACTGTAGATATTGCCGCTACAGCTGATTCGAAGGATATCCGTTCACTTGGGAGCGATGTCGAGAACATGACTGGGCTATTTGAGGACATGATGACAGAAATACGAAAGGAAGGATATGATAAGCAAGTCACTTTGCTAGACAGTTACAAGCGCCTTTTGCAGAAACAAATAAGGGTGCTGGATGCAGGGAGGAAGCTGGCAAGTAAGCTAAAGCCGGGCACTTGAGAGCGGCGCAACAAAAGACAGCCAAAGGCTCAAAACCAGAAACTCTAAAGCTCGAGATCGCATTTTCACCCTTATGAGAACATATAAACCTCCAATCAAAACGTGAGGGTCGATCTTGCAGATGGTAAACAACCCTCGATTGTAGATAGCAATCTTTTTAGAAAGGCATAGAAGATTATTCTTGACCCCCTGTGGACTCCTCACATACAGCAGCTGCTGCCTTTTCGAAGATACTAGTTGCAATTGACGGATCTGATCATGCGGAAAAAGCCTTCCGACACGCAATGACGCTTGCTCAAAAATTTGACTCAAAAGTCATTGTTGTTCACGTCATGTCACCTCCAGCAGCAGGCGGAGGAATGGGCCATTTTCCGATGCAGGAGGCAGTAAGGGCAGCATTTGATTCGGCACAAATCTTGACATCAAAATTTTCATTGATTGCCCAACAGGAATTTGGACTTGCCGTGGAAACCATAACTGCCAAGGGCGGCGCTGTAGCTGATGAAATTCTCAAGGCTGCAGACTCAAACAAGGTCGACCTTATCGTGATGGGCAGTAGAGGATTGAGTGGCTTCAAGGAGCTTGTTCTTGGCAGCGTATCTAGCGCCGTGGTGCATCGCGCAAAAGTTCCGGTACTTACCGTAAAGTAGATGGTGTTTGCATTCACGCCTTTTTGCTTCAGAAGAAAATCTCGTGGAACAAGATCTAGGCTCGACGTAAGAAGAGAGTAGGGGGAGCGCCTGTAGAGCTCGATTGGGGGGAAACGGAAAGCGACAATGTTGGCGGTGGTGCCCTACAGGCAACAGCACCAAGCAATGCCCGCCTTATAACCAGGCAAGCACCTCTAGGGGAGGGAGTGGTCAGTCCGTCGTTGCCTTGGGCCGCGACCCGGGTCTGAACCCCAAAAGGTACAGCAACAGAAAGGTCGTGCCTATGGAGAGCGCCGCTACTGAGGCGAGCCACACAAAGTCGTCCAGGCCAAGCGCCAATAATAGATCATGGTCATTCGACGATTAAAGTTTTCACGCGCCCGCAAGGCGGGTTTTGCCGCCCTGGAAGCGGATTAAAATTCTTTTATATCCACTATGTAATATCTGCATTGCTGTTCTACTGGAAACGCATAGGCGCGTGCGCGCGTGTGCATGAATTGCAGGGGCACGCAAGAAAAGATAGGTAGGTTTTTAATAGATTGGCGACAACTTTGTCCCGTTCCGATGCAGGCAAACCAGCAGCTTGATGCCGTCGACAAAAAGCTGTTAAACGAGATCCAGTGGGTTTTTCCTCTCGCCGATAGGCCATATCTTGAAATCGCTAGGAGGCACGGCATTTCTGAAGGGGAGGTCATGCGCAGAGTAGCTGCCATGAAGGAGATGGGCCTCATCCGCCAGATTAACGCAATTTTCGACACAAGGCGGCTTGGGTACAAGAGCGCGCTGGTCGCATTTGCTGTCAGGCCTGACAGGCTTGACCGTGTCTCCATAAAGGTAAACGGGCACCCTGGCGTCAGCCACAACTACGAGCGCAACCACGAATACAACATGTGGTTCACGCTTGCAATGCCGCCCGGCTCTGACATGAAGAAGGACCTTGATAGGATGGCCGCGCTTGACGGAGTGGTAAAGTATCGCGTTCTTCCGACGCTCAAGCTCTACAAGATAGGTGTGAAGCTTGACATGGTCAACGATGATGCCGATAAGCCCAAGCCGACCGACGAGGTCAGGCACCTGAATCCCGAAAAGATGCAGATAACCGAACGCGACAAGGAATTCATCCGCGAGCTCCAAAAAGACCTGCAAGTCGTACCGGAGCCCTTCAAAGAGCTTGCCGATAACTTAGGGATAGCAACGGCAGAGCTATTCGCCAAGGCCAAGGAATATGAATGCATCGGCATCATGAGGCGCTTTGCTGCCATACTGCGCCACCGCGACGCCGGCTTTGTCGCTAACGGCATGGTGGTGTGGAATGTGCCTGAAGACAGGATAGACGAAGTTGGCTTCAAGCTGGCCACATTTCCACAGGTGAGCCACTGCTATCGCAGGCCCATTTACCAGGACTGGCGCTTCAACCTGTTCAGCATGGTGCACGCCCGCACTCTGCAAACGGCAGAGAAAATGGCTGCCGAAATGTCAGAAACGATAGGGATCAAGGACTACCAGATATTATTCAGCTTGCACGAGTTCAAGAAAGAGCGCGTAAAGTATTTCGTCTAGCTAGGGCGTGCCCACTCGGCGCTTTCTAGCTGCGCCAGCATTTCGACGAGGTTGCCGCTGCTTTTGCGCATGCATTCGTGCCTCATGCGCTCAAATTCCTGCTTCAGTGCCGTTTCTTCCTCGTTCGACAGCAATCGTCTTTCTTTAACGTCTGTGAAGAACCTGTCCTCTTTTGAAGTGTGATCCTGTATAAAGACAGAATACGTCTTTAGGTAGCGGGCAAGCGGCTCTTTTGCATCTTTGCCCTGCAGGTACTCTTCAAGGTGGATCCTGATCCTTTTTGCGATCCTCCTGCCAAATTCGTGCTCTATCACAAATTTCCGGAGCTCTTCAGAAAAGCGATCCTCTTCTCTGTTCTCCGCCTCCGGGAAGTAGCCGCTCTCTTCTTTGCTGTGGTGGAACTGGTCGACGAATTGCTCTATAATGTCTGCTATTTTGATGATATCCCCGACAGGCACGTCCCTGCTTTCGTTCAGATACGCATAGCACTTTTCAATGACTGTCTGCAGCCTGCGAATGAAAACGTGGTCTTGTAGCAGGTCTTCAGTTGCGCTCATTTGGCTACGGTTTGGACGTAAAAGTTCTTTTTGTACATCTCTTCGACTTTGGCTGATTCTGCGGAGTTGAGGTACTCGCCGTCAGAGAGCGATGCAAACATCTCGATCTCTTCGATGCTTACCATAGTCGGCAGCACGACTGAAATCTGCTTTTGTGATAGTATGAACTTGATTGCAAGCTCGGTAATGTTCCACCCCTTGCTATTTGCGATTGGCTTTATGTTCTCTATCTTTTTCATCGCTTCTTGGATGAATTCCTTCTTTCTGAAGCTACGGTGATCGTTCTTGTCAAATTTCGCCTCCGCAGTGACCTTGCCAGTCAGCAGGCCTGATGCGTCGGGCACTCTCACCATTATCCCGACATTGTGGCGCTCGGCTTCCCTCACAAAGTCGCGCCCCGGGTCCTGCTCAAGAATGTTATAGACTGTCTGGAGACAGGAGATGTCGCGGCTCCTGATCGCTTCGAGACCCTCGTCCTTCCAGCCTATCGCCGGCCCAAGCGCCGCGCCGTGGCTCTTTATCGTGCCCTTTTTCACAAGGTGGTCAAGCGCTGCAAATAGCGTGTCGTTCCTGATAGCGTCCATCTTGGGGTTGTGGAGGCTGTAGATGTCAATGTAATCAGTCTGCAAGCGATTAAGGCTCTGCTCAAGCGCAAACTGCAAAAATTCTGTGTCGTGCTTTTGCGGGAGTTCGCTGTGCCCGACCTGCTCGGCGTTGTACATGTCATAGCCCCATTTCGTCGAATAGATAACCTCGTCGCGCATGTCCTTGAACGCCTGCGCGATCAGCTTTTCGCTCTTGCCCTTGCCGTACATGTCGGCTGTTTCGTAAAAGTTGATCCCAAGGTCGTAGGCGCGCTTTAACATCCTTATCGCTTCGTCGTCGTCGATCTTTTTGCCCCACCAGTCAAGCCCGATTGTCCAAGCGCCAAACCCTATCTCGCTCACCTTTATACTGCTCTTGCCAAGTTTTCTGTATTTCATGCTGCTATTGAAAGCACCTCTCTGACTTCAGAGGCGACCTTTTCAAATTGCGAATCATCCAGTGCAGGCTTGCCGCTGCGGGCATCATCGATGTCAAGCGGAATCCACGACTTGCAGCCGGCCCATTCTGGCTTTGTGTCAACCGTTATTGGCTGGTCGAGCTTGAAAACACGCAACAATATCACGCTCATTGGCTTCTTGGGGTTGTAGTCCATCCTCGCATTAACATAGCTTTCGTTCCACACATGGTATTTTTCCAGCTTCTTGAGCACCGATCTGTCGGTTATCTCTCTGACTTCTCCGACCTCGGCATAGCCGGTCATCCTGTTAGTACCTGCGGCAGGGGCGCCTTTCAAAACCTCATCAAGTCGAGGAGCATAGTCCGGCTGCAGGTGATCCTTTGACTGGTGCTCAAAAGTTGGAAAGAGCAAGAATTTTTCGTGCCTGACTTCAAAGCCTTGGCGGTATTCTAATATGCCGCCTTTGCGCAGGAGCATGACCTGCCGGCCTTCTTCAAGGGCCCTGCAGACGACGGCCCATTCCTTGAGCGCCTGCATACTATCCCAGACTTTTAATGATGTCCTCGACTCCCTTATAAACGCAGACAATCATGGGAGTATCCGTCACTACGTACTTGCTGACCTTAGTTTCGCGCAGCTGCATTATCAGTTCCTGAAATGCTATCAGGTCAGCGGTTTCAAATGCCAGCATGAAATCCTGATCGTCGATGCCAAACGAGTATGTGGTGTTCAGGCGCACCTGCGGGAACTTGCGCCCAACAGCAATGTGCTCCTCCATCATTTTTTTGCGCTCTTCAAAAGGCAGGAGATACCATTCTCTTGACTTTACGAATGGGTAGACGATGCAGTATTTCATCGGCTGCTCATCAGTCATAAAGCCGGGGGTCACCTTTGACGAATAGACAGACGGCCTTGCCGCCGACAGGAAAACGTACGACGGCGTGAAGTACTTTCCAAGAACCGTCGTGTAGATTTTCGAGGTCATTACCTGCGTCTTTTCAATGGTATCAGAGATCATCCAGATCATAATATCAGCGTCTTCTCTCAAGCCCAGCGTCGAGTAGGTGCGCACCTTCATCTTTGTGTTTGCCACTTCGACAAGGTTTGCAAATTCCTTGGCAGCCTCTTCCTTGCCGATCTCGTTGAGCCAGCGCCACTTTGGGTCTACTTTAAAGAATGAAAAGTTGAGAAAAGTGGTCGCCTGTGGCTTGTCCGCCGGTGCTCCTGCTGCCATCATCCGGTTGAAGCTGCCTAAACCCTATTTTTACTTGTCTTCTTCGATTCCCAGCCAACCGTAGCCCTTGGCTTCCAGCTCCTCAGCCAGCTCCTTGCCGCCCGACTTGATGACCTTGCCCTTTGAAACCACGTGCACGTAGTCGAGCTTGTTGAGATAGCGCAGGATCCTGGCATAGTGCGTGATTACCACAACACCGGCGCCGGTTGCTATCAAATTGTTTATCGCCTCGGCGACTGCCTTGACCGCATCGATGTCGAGACCCGAGTCCGGCTCGTCAAGGATTGCAATGTTGGGCTTGAGAACTAGCATCTGCATTACTTCCGAGCGCTTTTTCTCTCCGCCCGAAAATCCCTCGTTTAGATAGCGGCTCAGAAATGACGGGTCGAGCCCCACTGCGTCGAGGTTCTTCTTTACGTACTCGTGGAATTCCCTGACAGTAAGGAAAACCTCGCGGTTCTGCTCCTCTCCCAGAGACTTGTTGAGCGTGTTGTAAGCGTTTCTCAAAAAGTGACTGTAGCCGACGCCCGAGATTTCAGTAGGATACTGGAAACCCAAGAAAAGGCCCTTCCTTGCCCTCAGATCAGTCGGGAGTTTGACAATGCTCTCGCCCTTGACCAGAATGTCACCTGATTCAATGGTATATTTTGGGTGGCCCATTATGGCGTTGGCAAGGGTGCTCTTGCCAGAGCCGTTTGGCCCCATGATGGCGTGGACCTCGCCCTTGTTGATATTGAGATTGAGACCTGATAATATCTCCTTGCCGTCGATGCTGACGCGCAGGTCCTTTACTTCTAAAAATGACATATAACGCTGTTTTACCTGAACTTAATATAAGTATTAGGATTTCAAGTGCTGTTGTATATTCGGTTGCTTTCTTCTGGTGTTGCAGCACGGTTGTTTGCGTTGCAGCGCGGTGGTTGAGTCTTAAGTTGCTGCTACGGCAAACCCGAATGCATCGGCGGAACCCACTTCTTCTTCGATACACGGATTATTCTGACGCTAAGTTCTGCTGCAAAGTCTGGAGTCTTCGTTTTCAGCGCGGGAATATCGACTTTGTTAAATAAGTTGATTGATAGAATACTTCGATTATTTCGCTGCAATCGGTACGTACTTTGAAACTATTTGAGTTAATCGGCTTGATGATACTGGCTTTTCAAGAAAGCTGGCGATACTCAAAGCTGGTGAAATATCCATTGGAGCCTTTCAATTAGCTTGATTGACATGCTTGGATTATAATTGAAGTATTTCTAATTCAATGCCCTCATCCTGATCCAACAACTATCTTTGTCATTAGATAGACAGTTGATCTCTTGTACTCTCTCAGTATGTCATGAATTTTGTGTTGCAACGGAAACTCCCGATGCGCAACATCAGGTTAGAACTTCCATTTTTGCAAATGAACTTGAGAGCAGAGACGGCTATTCTACAGTTATTGTCGAGACCATGTATGGGTGGACTTGGCAGTGGTATGTGTGCTCTCCTGTGCCAACGTCTGCCGCTGGAACAGAGTATTTTTGCCCCTGATTTAGAAACCCGCTGTCGAACAGCTGTCCTGACTCGGCGTCGTCAGGTCCTGTGCCGCTTGTAGCGGTATGGAGCGTGGTGTCCTCGTTCACCCACGTTATCAAGGCGTCCGAGGTTGCAGTCGCTGCGTCCGGATCATAGTCTGGGCTTCCCTGCACCGACGACCCTTCCAGTATCTTAATGTTCACTACCTCGGAGAATTGCGACTCGTCGATCTGCTTGCCTCCACCCGTGCTGTTGTTATTATTATCGTTAGAGCCGGATGCGGCAGAAAGTTCCTCACGGTACGGCGACACTACTGTCCCTTCTTGCGGTGTGACCGCGCCAAAGTATGTGTATGTCAGGTAGCCGGTGATTGCACCCAAGGCAAGAATTACTGGAAAAGCGATTGTGCCTGGCTTTACCATTATCGCTACCCGGCTATCCATTTTCCCTTTATAATTCCTTCTAGATCAAGAACTATATTGCAGGCTCTGCAGTAGCTTGCCCGTGGCCCAAAAGTCGGTCGCCTGCAAGAGCTGCGGGAGGAAATTCCTTGTTCCAGTAGTGGACACGAGCAGGCAAGAGATATCAGCAGATATCATTAGCGAGGATGCTAGGTTTGCGCTCATTTGCCGCTTTTGCATGACGCACTCGCTCTACACTACGAAAGACCTAGAATAACTTTTATTTCAGGCATTATTTTTACACGCAGAGAAGAGGAGCAGGCAACAAAAGATGGGCGACACTCCCTCGAAATGCACGCTGTGCGGCAATGACATGACGTTCAAGTACAGGCCGATGGAGAAATGGAACATTTCCGGCACGCTTTGCAGCCAGTGCTATGAAAAAAAGCTGATGGAGCACTATATTGCGCCTGACAGGCGAGACGTGACTAAGAGGTAGCAAAGACTAAATACTTACTCGTATTTTCAGCAGGTATATGCCAACTGGATACATTCTTGTGAACTGCACGCTCGGCTCAGAGGAGAAGATAATAAATGAAATTGAAAAACTGTCCGACGTCAGAGAGGTGCGAGGAACGTACGGTGTTCACGATATATTTGTCAAGGTCAAGTCAGAGAACACCGAGGCCATGAACCACACGATAACAAACAAGATCCGCAAGGTTCCCGGGATTACGTCAACCGTCACGCTTGTAGTAATAGAGGAACAGGGCGGCAAAGGCTAGCCTTTTTCCGTCAGCTCTTTTTTCCTGTCCTCTGCCTTTATCCTCTTTATCTCGTATATGATAAGCCCAGTGGCCGCGCACATCGTCACCCAGCCTGCCGCGCCCACAATCAGGTATTGCGAGTATACCGGGACAAAGAGCGCGATGGCAGCAACAGCAGCACCTATCCACCAGATGATTATTAGAAGGTGAAGATGGTTTATGCGCATGCTAGCCTCTCATATCCTCATCAAAACCCTGAAAGTGCCCGAGCATCTTGCCGCACTTTTTGCAGCTGCTGAACTCTATGAAATCAAAGTCTCCGTACTTGCGATAGGCGAACGACTCCTTGTGGTCGCAAAAGATCTGCCGCAGTGATGCCAGAAGCATCCTGTATTATTGGATAGTGCAATGGGGTTCTTTACCCTTTCGCTAGTTAGCTAGTTTGTTTGATATAGGACTGGCTTGTTCAAATTGCTGGGGCCCGTAGCGTAGTCAGGATATCGCGGCGGTCTTCGGAACCTTCGCGCACTTACGGACGTGAAGAGAACCGCAGGTCAAGGGATCGAAGCCCTTCGGGCCCGCTCTTACTTGTCTACCTTAAGGTCGCCTAGCAGCCTGTCGATGCTTGTTATTGGCTTGCCATTTGTATCTGCAATCTGCTGAATCGCTGGCGCGCTTTCCATGTAGTTTGGTATCCTTGCTGTTATCCTTTCCTGATAGGTGGGCACGTGCTCGTTCTGGTAGAACACGCCGATCGGTATCTTGTCGCCCCACTCGTTTGACTTTTCCACCACCTGCGCCATCTTGGCGTTCAGCTCTGACGGGTCACGCACTACGCCGTCGTAGCCGGTCTCTTCGAGCTTGTACGTGCGAGGCATTGCCCTGCCAGTCTCCGGATTGATGTTGTCAAGCCCTTGGAACCATTCTTTTGTGTTGATGTCGTTGTACGTCGGGCACGGCTGCAAAACGTCAATGAATGCAAGGCCCTTGTGAGCCACCCCCTTCTTTATCAGGTCCTTCAGGTGGCGGACGTCGTACGAGTAGCCGCGAGCAAGGAACGTAAAGCCGGATACAAGCGCAAGCGCTATTGGGTTGACTGAATTATTTACGTTTGGCTGCGGAAGCGACTTTGTCTTCATGCCCAGCTTGAGCGTGGGCGAAGCCTGCCCCTTGGTCAGCCCGTATACTGCGTTGTTGAATATGATGTAGACCATGTCGACGTTTCTGCGGCCGGCACTCACAAAGTGGCCTGCGCCAATCCCTAGACCGTCGCCGTCGCCGCCTACCGCGAGCACCTCAAGCTCGGGGTTTGCCAGTTTTGCCCCCTGAGCAAAAGGCAATACCCTGCCGTGCAAGGTATGGATGCCGTAGGTCTTTATAAAGTGGGGCGTCTTGCCTGAGCACCCGATGCCGGAGAATATAGTCGCCCTGTGCGACGGCACCTGCATGTCTGCCAGCGCCATCTGGATCGCGTTCAATATTCCGAAATCGCCGCATCCAGGGCACCAGTCGTTATGGACGTCCGTCTTGTAGTCCGCCAGTTTAAGCGCCACTTCTTAACACCTGCCTCCTTGGAGCATCTCCTTTTATTATTCTCTTTACGGCATTATAAACCTCGTCGAGTGACATCGGCCTGCCATTGTATTTTACTATCTGGTAATCATATTCGCGGCCCGTATGTTGCCTCATGAGCGAGCCTAGCTGGCCCGAGTAGTTCATTTCAATGTCAATAACTTTCTTTGCGCCCTGCAGCATTGACGTCACAAGTTCCGACGGGAACGGGTTCATGAGCCTGACCTGAATAAATTTCACTTTTGTTCCTTCGCCTGTCAGCTTGTCCATTGTGTCCAGTATCGCGCCCTTTGTCGAGCCCCAGCTTATGATGACAGTGTCGCCGCTGCCGTACGCCACTGCCTTGTCTTGCTCAGGGATCTCTTTTAGCGCAACCTCCAGCTTGTCCATCCTCTTGTCCATCATTTTCACCCTCACCTCAGGATCTTCGGTGATGTGCCCCTCCTCGGTGTGCTCGTCGCCCGTGTTCCAGAATATTGCATCCTTTGTTCCAAGCACGACCCTAGGGCTTATCGGGTTGTCTGACAATTTGAAGCGCAAATAGTTGCCGGCAGCGCCCTTGTCGGCCTCTGTGACCTTGCTTACAAGCGAGCCTCTTTCAATGACTATCTTGCTCAGGTCAAAATTCTTGTAGGTTGTGACGCTATTTGCTATCGCCTTGTCAAGCATGTGTATCACGGGCATCTGGTAGCGCTCGGCAAAGTTGAACGCCTTGACGGTGTCGTAAAAGCTCTCGACGATGTCGCCGGAGGCAAGCACTATCCTTGGGAACTCCCCGTGACCGGCGTTTATTGCAAAGTTGAGGTCGCCCTGTTCGTGCCTTGTCGGCAGGCCAGTCGATGGGCCGGTGCGCTGGTAAAGCGATATCACGACGGGCACTTCGTTTATGCCTGCCCAACCAAGCGCTTCGGCCATCAATGAAAAACCCGGACCCGACGTTGCGGTAGCAGAGCGCGCCCCTGTCAATGCGCTCCCTATCGCCATTGCAATGGCTGCGATTTCGTCTTCAGTCTGGATGACCACAATAGAGCCCTTGCTGCCCGAGTCGTTCAGGTCGAGAATCTCATTTGCTTCAAGGAACTCGCTATCGTCAGAGGCTGGCGTAATTGGATAGTATGTCTGGAAGCGACAGCCTGCAACCATCTTGCCCAAGGCAGACGACTGGTTTCCCTGCACGATTATTATGTCCTTTTCTGCCGGCCTTGCCTGCAAGCGGTATTTGAAGCCGGTTTCTGCAAATTTCGCCTTGGCATAGTTGTACACGTGCGCTGACGCGTTGACGTTCAGGTCTGCGACCTTCTTTTTCGCCCTAAATATGAACTGGATAGCCCTTGCAAGCACTTCGCTGTCAAACTCCATTATCGCCATTGACGCAGAAAGCGCCATGACGTTTACCATCCTTGTCAGCTTGCTGAGCGCTGGGTCGTTTGCTTTTTGCGCAAACTCTTGCAGCAGCTGGAAGAACGGCACAGGGAACAGGACCATGCCGCGCTTTTTCGCGTACTCTAGTGCATCCTGCACCTTGAAGCCAAGGCCGTCCTTTTCAAGCGTCTTTTTTATGCGGTCGGCGGCATAATCGTCGATTGTGGGCACTTCGTCAATCGTGGTCTCGGCCACGTCAGTATCGTAAATTATCCCGCCTCCCTGCGTCATCTCTGTGAAATGCTGAAAGACGGTTTCGGCGTCAAATGAGACCAGCATGTTGATTTCGTTAACGTGCGAGTGCACCGGTCTTTCGCTCACCCTCACTGTGAAATAGCTGTGCTCGCCCTTGATGTTGGAATAGTATTCCCTCTTGCCAAATATGTGGAGCCCGCCTCCGGCACAGGCTCGGGAGAATATGTTTGCGGCTGAATCGACGCCGCTGCCCTGAGCTCCCCCTATCACCCAGCTCAGGGAATTTTTGGTAATTGCTTTTTCCAACGTGAATTCTTCACTTGTCCTTCTTTTAATGCTTTAGAACTAGCCGCCGCCAGTGGCAGCGTCATAGAGGCAGCACTCGCAGGCGTCCACCTGCCCGCAGTAAGGGCACGAACACATGCAGGCATCGATAGGGTTGCCGCAGTTCTCGCAAGTTACTTCTTCCACAGTAGCGCTGCCTGCTTCCATCCTCTCTCTCTCTCTGCGCTGTTATGTCCGCTTAAACTAATTATACTTTTACCTGACGGTGACCGATTTTGCAAGGTTGCGCGGAAAGTCAGGATCCGCGTTGTTCTGAAGCGCAAGGTAGTAGGAGAAGAGCTGCAGTGGGATTATCTCTACCAGCGGGTAGAGCAAGTCGTTCTCCATCTTGGGTATCTCGATCATTGAGTCGTATATCTCGTTTGGCACGTTTGAGATGCCGATTATCTTGGCGCCTCTTGCCTTGACTTCGTGTGCGCTTGATAGCGTGTCGCTGTAAGTCACATCGTCGGGGTTGAGCACAAGGACGTAAGCGTTCTTGTCCATGAGCGCCAGTGGTCCGTGCTTGAGCTCGCCGGCTGCGATTCCTTCTGCATGCACGTAGGCAAGCTCTTTCATCTTGAGCGCGCCTTCAA
>Ga0126313_10000626_pt1 | contig 17087 bp, 14 predicted proteins | sample Plot105A_FD_89954 | JGI IMG/M metagenome (GOLD analysis project Ga0126313, IMG submission 89954) | Serpentine soil microbial communities from UC McLaughlin Reserve, CA, USA - Plot105A | ecosystem: Environmental > Terrestrial > Soil > Grasslands | place: USA: UC McLaughlin Reserve, Lake County...
ACATGCTCACCGGGAAGTCGCGCACCGCGTCGCTGATGCCGTACTTGCGGCGGCGGAACATCACGTCCTGGAAGGGCCGCAGCTCGCCCGAGGCCGGGTCGAAGGCCACCACCTCGCCCTCCAGGATCGCCTCGCGCGGCCCCAGGCCCTCGGCCAGCATCGCGACCACCTCGGGGAACTGGGTCGAGACGCGGTCGAGGCGGCGGGTGTACAGCTCCAGGGCGCCGTCGCCGGTGCGGTGGGCCTGGACCCGGATGCCGTCGTACTTGTACTCGGCCGCGCAGGCGCCGCCCAGCTTGGCCAGGATCTCGGCCGGCTCGCTCATCCGCTGGGCCAGCATGGGGCGCACCGGGTTGCCCGCCCGCACCTGCATCTGCTCCACCGCGGCCAGCCCCTTGGTGGCCAGGGTGGCCGCGACCAGGCCCAGGTCCGAGCAGATGTTGTAGGCCCGCTCCAGCACCGGGCGGGCCTTGCGGCCGCCGGCGTGGACCTCGGCCAGGGCGTCCAGGATGGTGGCGGTGCCGATGCCCAGGCGCAGGGTGGCCGTGACCGTGCGCAGCAGGTAGCGGGCCTCCAGCGGGGTCGCCTGGTCGAGCAGGGCGACCAGGCCCTCCAGCTTGCGGGCCTGGGAGCCGGTCCCCTGGGCCTCGGCGATCTGGTGCAGGCCCTCGAACACCCGCTCGACCTCCAGGGTGGGCGTGCGGGCGCCGGCCTGGGAGGCCAGCAGCCGCTCGGCGGCCAGGCCCAGGTCGCCGGTGTCGCGGGCGGTGGCCAGGACCTGCTCGGCGGGCACGCCGGCGGCCTGGGCGACCGCCCGGGCGGCCAGCCGCTCGGCCAGGCCCAGCTCCACCCCGGCGAAGTCGGGGGCGATCTGGCCCTGGCACAGCAGCGCCACCGTGGGCAGCAGCTCGGTCGGGGTCTCGGTGAACAGCCGGGCCAGGCGGTCGATCAGCTCCAGCCGGGCGCTGGCCCCCTCCAGGTCCCGGTAGGCCTCGGCGACGCTCTGGTATCGCATGTCCGCTCCTTCCCCGCCCGACCTCCTACGGGCAGGATATCGGCAGGTCCGCACTCGAGGGCGCAAGCAGCCCGGCACGCCCGCCACTTCAGCCAGGAGGTCCACGTTGGCAACGTTCCCTGCCAGGCCGGACGCGCAGCCGAGGCCGGTTGCGGGCGAGGCCGTCGGCGACCTCGACACCCCGTCGATCCTGTGCGACCTCGACCGGCTGGAACGCAACATCGCCGGCTGGCAGGCGCTCATGGACCGCAACCAGGTCAGGTTCCGGCCGCATGTCAAGACCCACAAGATCCCCGACATCGCCCGCCGGCAGGTGGCGGCCGGCGCCCGGGGGATCATCTGCGCCAAGCCGAGCGAGGCCGAGCCGTTCGTGGCCGCCGGCATCGACGACGTCTGCATCGCCTACCCGGTGCTGGGCCCGCAGAAGTGGCGCCGGCTGGCGGCCATGGCCGCCGGCGGCGTGCGGCTGACCGTCAACTGCGACAACGAGACCGCCGCCCGGCAGGCCTCCGAGGCCGCCACCGCCGCCGACGCCACCGTCAACCTGCAGATCGACCTGGACTCGGGGATGCACCGCGGCGGCGTCCCGGTGACCGAGATCGGCGAGATCGAGCAGCTCGCCCGGACCATCGTCGGCCTCCCAGGGGTCGAGTTCGACGGCCTCACCACCCACCGGGGCATCTCCTACGAGGGCGCGCCCGGCCCGCAGGACGCCGGGCACGACGAGGGCCGCCTGCTCGTCGACGTCGCCGACAAGCTGCGCGCCGGCGGCCTCGAGGTCCGCGAGCTCACCGCCGGCGGCTCCTTCACCGCCAGGTGGGTCGCCGAGGTCCCCGGCATCACCGAGGCCCGCGCCGGCACCTACGTCTTCTTCGACCTGATGCACCTCGGCGCGGGCACCGCCGCCGAGGACCAGCTGGCCCTCTCGGCGTTGTGCACCGTGGTCGGCCGGCGCACCCTGGGCCGGCTCACCATCGACGGCGGCTCCAAGACCTTCAGCGGCGACCGCGGCGTCGTCGGCGGCACCGGGGCCAGCGCCTCGGACGTCGCCAGGGCGGTCGACCGCCGGGTCCACGTCGAGCGGCTCACCGAGGAGCACGGCATGGCCAGGGCCGACGAACCGGTCGAGCTGGGCGAGAAGCTCCGCTTCTACCCGTTCCACGCCTGCACCTGCGCCAACCTGACCAACGAGATCGTCGGCGTCCGCGGCGGACGCGTCGAGCTGGTCTGGCCGGTCGCCGCCCGCGGCCTGCGAACCTGACGGGCCGGGTCGGGACGGCCACCCCGGCCGCTGGCGGCCAGCAGGCATGCCGAGATCCCGGCCGACGGGAAGCCAGGATTGCGGCTGGCCGCGACGACACCGGCGCCGCGGCGGGCGATGCTCGAGGCATGGACAGTCAGCTCACCACCACCGTGCAGTGGAAGGACCTGCTGCTGGGGCCGCCGCTGGCCACCTCGCGGCTGGTCCGGGAGCGGCTGGGCAAGGTGGTGGCGCTGGCGGTGTTCTCCTCGGACGCGATCAGCTCGACCGCCTACGGCACCGAGCAGATCATGCTGGTGCTGGTCGCCGCCGGGGCGGTGGCGACCAGGTTGGCGTTCCCGGTCGCGCTGGGCATCGGGGCCCTGCTGGCCATCCTGATCCTCTCCTACCGGCAGACGATCGCCGCCTACCCGTCGGCCGGTGGGGCCTACGTCGTCAGCAGGGACAACTTCGGGCCCAGGTGGGCCCTGGTCGCCGGGTCGGCCCTGCTGGTCGACTACGTGCTCACCGTGGCGGTGAGCGTGACCAGCGGGGTGGCCGCCCTGACGACCGCGCTGCCGTCGCTGCAGCGGTTCGTCCTGCCGCTGTCGCTGGCCGCGATCGGGCTCATCATGTGGGCCGACCTGCGCGGGGTGCGGGAGTCGGGCCGCATCTTCGCGGTCCCGACCTACCTGTTCGTCGGCTCCTGCGCCCTGATGCTGCTGGTCGGCCTGGCCCGCCTGGCCACCGGCCACCTCGACCCGGTCCCGGCCGCCGCCACCGCCCCGCTGCCGGAGGCCACCACCTCGGTGGGGGTGCTGCTGGTGCTGCACGCCTTCGCCGCCGGCTGCACCGCGCTGACCGGGGTGGAGGCGATCTCCAACGGCGTGCCGGCGTTCCGGCCCCCGGAGGCCCGCAACGCCCGCCGCACGCTGGTGGCCATGGGGGCGATCCTGGGCAGCCTGTTCATCGGGGTCAGCTTCCTGGCCGTCCGGGTCGGGGTCCGCCCCTACGGGAGCGGCAACCCGACCCTGATCGGGCAGCTGGCCCGCTGGGTGCTGGGCGGCTCCGCCGCCGGCCACGCCTGCTTCTACCTGTTCCAGGCGGCCACCCTGGCCATCCTGGTCCTGGCCGCCAACACCTCCTTCGCCGGCTTCCCGCGGCTGGTGTCGTTCGCGGCCGCCGACGCCTTCCTGCCCAGGTGGTTCACCAAGCGCGGCCAGCGGCTGGTGCACTCCAACGGCGTGCTCGCCCTGTCGGCGGCGGCCGTGGCCGTCACCCTGGCCTTCCGGGCCGACTACAACCGCATGCTGCCCCTGTACGCCATCGGGGTGTTCACCTCCTTCACCTTCTCCCAGGCGGGCATGACCCGCCGGCACCTGCGCCTGCGCGAGCCGGGCTGGGGCCACGGGATCCTGGTCAACGGGACCGGCGCGCTGGTGAGCTTCCTGGTGCTGCTGGACATCATCGCGACCAAGTTCGCCGCCGGGGCGTGGATGGTGCTGTGCACCGTGCCGCTGCTGGTGCTGCTCCTGGACCGCACCAACCGGGCCTATGCCAGGGAATGGGAGGAGCTGGGGGTGGAGGCGCCCGAGGCGCTGGGGCCGCCCAAGCCCCGCCATGAGGTGCTGGTGCTGGTGGACGGGCTCGACCGGGCCGTCCTGCACGCCCTCCAGTACGCGCACCAGCTCAACCCGCTGTCGATCACGGCCCTGCACGTCGCCGCCGACCCCGGCGCGGCCGATCGACTGGCCAGGCGGTGGGCCGGCCTGCCGCTGGCGGTGCCGCTGGAGGTCGTCCACTGCCCGAACCGCGACCTGGTGGCCTGCGCCACCGACGCCGTCGCCGAGCGGGTCCGCCCCGACACCGAGGTCACCGTGCTGCTGCCCCGCCACGGCGACCAGGGCCGGTTCCGGCGGCTGCTGCACGACCAGACCGGACGGAACCTGTTCGCCGCCCTGAACCGGCTGGCCGGGGTGAACGTCGCCGTCGTCCACCCCGCGGCCGCCACCCCGCCGGACCAGGAGATTCCTGCTAGCCGGTATGCGCGCCGGCACCCCGAGCTGGGATCCTGAGGCCATGCTGCGCTGCCTGATCGTCGACGACAGCCCCCGCTTCCTGGACGCCGCCCGCGGGCTCCTGGAGCGCCAGGGCGTCACGGTCGTGGGCGTGGCCTCCAACAGCGCCGACGCGCTCCGCTCGGCCGGGGAGCTGCGACCGGACGTCACCCTGCTGGACATCGACCTGGGTGGCGAGAGCGGCCTGGAGCTGGCCCGGCGCCTCCACGGCCAGGCCGGCCCGGCCGTGGCCCCGGTGATCCTGATCTCGACCCACGCCGAGCAGGACTACGCGGAGCTGATCGCGGCCAGCCCGGCCATCGGGTTCCTGTCCAAGACCGCCCTGTCCGGCGACGCCATCCGCGACCTGCTGGCCGGCTCTTCCAGCTAGCAGGGATCCGAGACTCCTGGTGGCCGCGATGCCGCCGCACGGTTCCGTCGCGATCCTGACAAGGAACCTGCACCGGCGAGAGATGGAGCGGCGATGGGTGGACTTCGAAGGTGGCGCCGCGGGCTGACGGCGGCCCTGGCGGGGGTGCTGCTGGCCGCCTGCGGCGGCAGCGCCGGCGGGCAGGGCGCCGGCGGCACCCCACGCTGAACTGGTACATCTTCCACGACGTCTCGGGCAGCTTCCCGGCCGACGCGGCCGCCTGCTCGGCCGCCTCCGGCGGCGAGTACACCATCCAGATCCGGGAGCTCCCGGCGGCCGCCGACGGCCAGCGCGAGCAGCTGGTCCGGCGCAGCGCGGCCAAGGACAGCTCCCTGGACATCCTCGGCCTGGACGTGACCTGGGAGGCCGAGTTCTCCGAGGCGGGCTGGATCGTGCCCTGGACCGGCTCGCGGCGCCGCCAGGTCACCCAGGACGCCGTCAAGGCCGCCCTGGGCACCGCCACCTGGAAGGGGCAGCTGGTGGCCGCGCCGTTCAACAGCAACACCCAGCTGCTGTGGTACCGCAAGGACCTGGTGCCCCACCCGCCAAGACCTGGGCCGAGATGCTCAGCCAGGCCGAGGCCCTGGCCCGCCAGGGCAAGCCCCATTACATCGAGATCCAGGGAGCCTCCTACGAGGGCCTCACCGTCTGGATCAACGCCATGGTCCTGTCTGCCGGCGGGCGGATCCTCTCCGACGACGGCCAGCGGGTCGTGCTGGGGGCGCCGGCCGCCAAGGGCGTCTCGGTCATCGGCCAGCTGGCCCGCTCGCCCGCGGCCGACCCGTCGCTGGGCGTGCAGATGGAGGACCAGAACCGGCTCGCCTTCGAGACCGGCAAGGCCGCCTTCGAGATCAACTACCCGTTCGTCTACCCGTCCGCGCAGGCCGACGTGCCCGCCCTGGCCAGGCAGATGGGCTGGGCCGAGTATCCGAGGGTCGACGCCAACCTGCCCTCGCGGCCGCCGGTCGGCGGCATCGACCTGGCCGTCAGCGCCTTCAGCCAGCACAAGGAGCAGGCCTTCGACGCCATCATGTGCCTGCGCAACAAGGAGAACCAGCTCCGCAACGCCATCAAGGGCGGGCTGCCCCCGACCCTGGCCAGCCTGTACAAGGACCCGAAGCTGATCAAGGGCGGCTACCCGTTCGCCGCCGAGATCTTCGACTCCCTCCAGCGCGGCGGCGTCCGCCCCAAGACCCCCGCCTACCAGTCGGTCTCCGTCGCCCTGCAGAACACCCTGTACCCGCCGTCGGTGGCCGGCCCCGGCAGGCTGGGCCAGCTCCGCAGCCAGTTGCAGGACGCCATCGAGTCCAAGGGGCTGATCCCATGAGCGCGCATCCCGGCGCCACCGGCGTCGCCCAGGCGCCGCCCCAGGCCCGGCCGCGGCACCGGCCGGCCACCTCGCTGTCGGAGGGCGCCCGGGCCGAGCGGCGGCTCGGCTGGCTGCTGTGCGCCCCCGCCGTGATCGTGATGCTGGCCGTCACCGCCTACCCGATCGGCTACGCCGTCTGGCTGTCGCTGCAGCGCTACGACCTCCGCTTCCCGGCCGCGCGGCGGTTCGTCGGGCTGGCCAACTACGCCACCGTGCTCACCGACCACCTGTGGTGGACGGCGTTCGGGGTCACCGTGTTCATCGCGGTCGTCTCGGTCGCGGTGGAGCTGGTCCTGGGCATGGGGCTGGCCATGATCATGCGCTGGGCCCTGGTCGGCCGGGGAGCGGTGCGAACCGCGATCCTGGTCCCCTACGGGATCGTCACCGTGGTCGCCGCCTACAGCTGGCAGTACGCCTGGACGCCGGGCACCGGCTACCTGGCCAACTTCCTGCCCTCGGGCAGCGCCCCGCTGACCGAGCAGTGGCCGGCCATCTTCATCTTCATCATCATCATCATCATCGCCGCCGAGATCTGGAAGACGACCCCGTTCATGGCCCTGCTGCTGCTGGCCGGGCTGTCGCTGGTGCCCGAGGAGCTGCTGCGGGCGGCCAAGGTCGACGGGGCCAGTGGCTGGCAGCGCCTCACCCAGGTGATGCTGCCCCTGATGAAGCCGGCGATCCTGGTCGCGCTGCTGTTCCGCACCCTGGACGCGTTCCGGATCTTCGACAACATCTTCATCCTGACCGCCGGCGCCAACAACACCCGCTCGGTGTCGATCCTCGGCTACGACAACCTGTTCACCGCGCTCAACCTGGGGATCGGCTCGACCATCTCGGTGCTGGTCTTCGTCGCGGTGGCGATCATCGCCTTCGTCTTCGTCAAGGGCTTCGGCACGGCCGCGCCCGGCCAGGAGGTGGGCCGCCGATGAGCACCCAAACGACGAGCACCCGAACCCCGGCCAAGGTGGCCTCCTGGACGGTCACCAACACGATCGTCATCATCGTCGCCCTGGTGCCGGTCCTGTGGCTGGCCTCGCTGTCGTTCAAGGACCCCAGCACCATCGCCGACGGCAGCTTCCTGCCGCACCGCTGGACGCTGGCCAACTACCGCGGCATCTTCCAGACCTCGCTGTTCACCCGGGCGCTGGTCAACTCCATCGGCATCGCCCTGATCGCCACCGTCCTGGCCGTGGTGGTCGGCTCGATGGCCGCCTACGCGGTCGCCCGGCTGCGCTTCCCGGGTAAGCAGGTGCTGGTCGCGGTGACCCTGCTGATCGCCATGTTCCCGGCCATCTCGCTGGTCAGCCCGCTGTTCAACCTGTGGCGGCAGCTGGGCCTGTTCGACACCTGGCCCGGCCTGATCATCCCCTACCTGACGTTCTCGCTCCCGCTGGCCATCTACACCCTCTCGGCGTTCTTCCGGGAGATCCCCTGGGAGCTGGAGCGGGCCGCCCAGGTCGACGGGGCCACCCCCATGCAGGCGTTCCTCCAGGTGATCGCGCCGCTGGCCGCCCCCGGCATGGTGACCACGGCGATCCTGGTGTTCATCTTCTGCTGGACCGACTTCGTGTTCGCGATCTCGCTCACCTCGACCGGCGCCTCCCAGACCGTGCCGGCGGCGATCGCGTTCTTCTCCGGGGCCTCGCAGTTCCAGACGCCGATCGGCTCGATCGCCGCCGCCGGCGTCGTCATCACCATCCCCATCATCCTCTTCGTGTTCTTCTTCCAGCGCCGGATCGTCGCCGGGCTGACCTCCGGCGCGGTGAAGGGTTAGGAGCAGACGGTGGCCGAGATCGTCCTTGACCACGTGAGCAAGCGGTTCCCCGACGGCACCGTGGCCGTCGACGACGCCAACCTCGACATCGGCGACGGCGAGTTCGTCATCCTGGTCGGGCCCTCGGGCTGCGGCAAGTCGACCTGCCTGAACATGATCGCCGGGCTGGAGGACATCTCCGAGGGCGAGCTGCGCATCGGCGGCCGGGTGGTCAACCAGCTGGCCCCCAAGGACCGCGACATCGCCATGGTGTTCCAGTCCTACGCCCTGTACCCGCACATGACAGTGCGGGAGAACATGGCCTTCGCCCTCAAGCTGGCCCATGCCGAACGGGCCGAGATCGACCGCAAGGTCGACCAGGCGGCCGAGCTGCTGGAGCTCACCGAGCTGCTGGGCCGCAAGCCGGCCAACCTGTCCGGGGGCCAGCGCCAGCGGGTGGCCATGGGCCGGGCCATCGTCCGCAACCCCCAGGCGTTCCTGATGGACGAGCCCCTGTCCAACCTGGACGCCAAGCTGCGCGTGCAGATGCGCACCACCGTGGCCCGGCTGCAGAACCAGCTGGGCACCACCACCGTCTACGTCACCCACGACCAGACCGAGGCCATGACCCTGGGGGACCGCGTCGCGGTCATGCGCGCCGGCGTCATCCAGCAGGTCGACACCCCCGAGGAGCTCTACCAGCGGCCGCGCAACCTGTTCGTCGCCGGCTTCATCGGCTCGCCGGCGATGAACTTCCTTCCCGGCACCCTGGAGGACGGCCGCCTGCGCACCGCCCTCGGCGACGTCGAGCTACCGGGCGAGGTGAGCGCCAAGGTTCGGCAGGCCGGGGCCGGCCGCGAGCTGATCGTCGGCATCCGGCCCGAGCACTTCGAGGACGCCGCCCTGGTGGACGGCCACCGGGGCGAGGGCCTCACCTTCAAGGCGACCGTGGACGTGCTGGAGTCGCTGGGGGCCGACAAGTACGCCTACTTCCGCCTCGAGGGCGCCCGAGCCACCGCCCAGGAGCTGGAGGAGCTGGCCGCCGACGCCGGCACCGGCGACGCCCCCGGCGGCAGCGACCAGGTCGTCGCCCGCCTCGACCCGGCCAGCCGGGCCCGCGAGGGCCAGCAGCTCGAGCTGTGGTTCGACCCGGCCAGGCTGTACCTGTTCAACCCCAAGAACGGCGCCCACCTCACCCTGTGAGGCGGGCCCGGCGTCCGGTCAGCGCGAGTCGAGGAAGGTGAGCACGGCCAGGACCCGGCGGTGATCGTCGGTGGTCTCGGGCAGGGTCAGCTTGGTCAGGATGCTGCGCACGTGCTTCTCCACGGTGCCCTCGGTGACCCACAGCCGGTGGGCGATGCCGGCGTTGGAGCGGCCCTCGGCCATCAGGGCCAGCACCTCCCGCTCCCGGGCGCTCAGCTCGGCCAGGGGATCATCCCGGTGGCGGGCCGCCACCAGCTCGGCCACCAGCGTCGGGTCGACCACCGACCCGCCCTTGGCGATCCGCCCGAGGGTGTCCAGGAACTCCTCCACGTCGGTGACCCGGCTCTTGAGCAGGTAGCCGACCCCGCGGCCGCTGGCCAACAGCTCCATGGCGTGGTCGACCTCGACATGGGCCGACAGGACCAGGATGCCGATCTCCGGGTGCTGGGTGCGGATCTGGCGGGCCGCGTCCAGCCCCTCGGCGGTGTGGGTCGGGGGCATGCGGATGTCGACCACCACCAGGTCGGGGGTCTGCCCGGCCACCAGGGCGAGCAGCCCGGTGGCGTCCCCGGCCTGGCCCACGACCTCGAACCCCGAGCGCTGGAGCAGGCTGGCCAGCCCCTCGCGCAGCAGGACGTCGTCCTCGGCCAGGACCACCCGCAGGTCGCTCATGGCCGAATCATCCCTTCCAGCTAGCAGGCACGGCAAGATGGTGGCCCGCCAGGAGCCGTGACGGACGCTGGCCGGGCAGACCAGCGGCCGCTCCGAGGGCATCCTCTCCAGTAGAGGCGCCATGCGTATGCGCAGCTGGAGAGGAGCCACCGATGTTCGAGCATTACCTCGCCGCCCTGCTCAGCCTCAGGCATGGTCGTGACCTGGCGTTCTCGGCTCTCCCTACGCCCCGGTCCAGCCCCACCGTGAGGACGGCACGGCCGAGCCGGCCGTCGCCGCCGCGCCCGGCGAGTCCTCCGAGTGGGACCCGTGCCCGTGCGGACGGTGGGGGGTCGTCCGCGCCGACCAGCACGGCTGCGTGGCCCTGGTGAGGGAGCTGTTCCCCCAGCTCGACCAGCAGCTGGACGCCTGGGAGGCCGAGCACGGCTGGCTCTACCGCTAGCGGAGGAGGCCACCCCTGACCGGGGCTGCTGCTGTTCGCGATCGTCGGTGGTCCGCTGGGGATCGCCACCGTGATCGGCGTGACCGTGCTCGCCATGAACGTCGGCTACCGGCATCCCGCCGGCCGCCTGGCGCTGGCCGCGGCCGTGCTCCACACCGCGGCGCTCGGGGTGTGGCTGGGGGTGATGCTGCCGGCCGACCCCGGCGCCGCCGGCGTGGTCCGTTGAGCGGCCCGGCGGTGGCCGCCCGCGGCCTGGTCTGCCAGTTCGGGCCCGTGCGGGCGGTGGACGACCTCAGCTTCGAGGTGGCCGAGGGGGAGGTGTTCGGGCTGCTTGGGCCCAACGGCGCCGGCAAGACGACGGTCATCCGGGTGGTGACCACCCTGCTGAAGCCGGCGGCCGGGACCATGCGGGTGTTCGGGCTGGACACCCGGCGGTCGACGATGCGGGTCCGCAGGCTCATCGGCTACGTCCCCCAGCAGCTGTCGATCGACGGCCAGCTCACCGGCTACGAGAACGCCTGGCTGTTCGCCAGGCTCTTCGACGTGCCCCGGCGCGAACGCCGAGGGCGGGTGGAGGACGCGCTGGCCCAGGTCGGCCTGGAGAAGGTGGCCGGGCGGCTCGCCAGCCAGGTCGTGGTGGTGCTGGTCCTGGCCGCGGTCCTCGGGGTGATGTTCCGGTGGCAGCCGCTGAGCCTGCTCGGGTCGGTCGCGGCCGTGATGCTGGGCTCGTCGTTCTTCGCCTCGCTGTCGATGACCATCGCCGGGCTGATGCGCTCCCGCGACCGGCTCATGGGGATCGGCTGCTGCTCGGCCTGCCCGGCAACCTGGCCATGGACTTCGCCGCCCTGCGGGGAGCGACCGTGGCCGGGATCACGGCCGCCTCCCTGCTGCTCGGGCGGCTGGCCCGCTGACCTCATGGTGGGCCCGGGTAGCGGCGACTCCTGCTGGCCGGTACCGGCGGCTACCGGGTGGCCGGGAACGCGAACTCCCGCTGGCCTCAATGCCGGCGGCCGGCGCCGGCGCAATCCTCCGAGCGGCATCGTTGCGAGAGGAAGGGAAGGTGACCCAGTGCGCAACCGACGGCCGCTCGCCCTCACCAGCCTGGTGGTGGGCCTGGCCCTCCTCGCGGGAGCCTGCGGCAGCAACCAGACGTCCGGCGCCAGCACCTCGGCCAGCGGCACCCCACAGCAAGGGGGGACGCTCAAGCTGGTCGGGAGCAGCGACGTCGACCATCTCGACACCGCCAGCGCCTACTACGTCGCCTCCTACACGCTGGAGCGGGCCTTCACCCGCCAGCTGTTCAGCTATCCGGCCACCACCGACATCACCAAGGCCAACAGCCCCGTCGCCGACGTCGCCACCGAGGTCCCGACCCGGACCAACGGCGGCATCAGCGCCGACGGCAAGACCTGGACCATTCACCTGCGCTCGGGGGTGCGCTGGAACACCAGCCCGGCCCGCGAGGTGACCGCCCAGGACTTCGTGCTTGGCCTCAAGCGGCTCTGCAACCCGGTGTCGCCGGTGGGTGCGCCCGGCTACTACGAGAACACCATCGTGGGGATGCGCGCCTACTGCGATGGCTTCGCCAACGTCGGCCAGGACGCCGCCTCGATCAAGGGCTACATCGACTCCCACCAGGTCGCCGGGCTGCATGCGACCAACGACAAGACATTGGTCATCAAGCTGGTCCAGCCGGCCTCGGACTTCACCAACATCCTGGCCATGCCGTTCGCGTCGGCCGCCCCGGTCGAGTACCTGGCCTACGTGCCCGACAGCAACGCCTTCCGTCAGCACACCATCTCCGACGGCCCCTACCAGATCGTCGGCTACCAGCCGGGCAAGCAGATCGTCCTTGACCGCAACCCCGCCTGGAAGCAGTCCGGTGACCCGCTCCGCCACCAGTACGTCGACCACATCCAGGTCACCGAGGGCCAGGACCAGGGCCCGGTGCAGCAGCAGATCCAGGCCGGCACCGCCGACATGGAGTGGGACACCCAGGTCCCCATCGCCGACATCCCCCAGCTGCAGTCGGCCAAGGACTCGCGGCTGGGCATCTTCCCGACCCTCAGCACCAACCCGTACGTGGTCTTCAACCTCCAGAGCCCCAACAACAAGGGAGCCCTGGCCAACGTCAAGGTGCGCCAGGCGCTCGAGTACGCCATCAACAAGGTGGCGGTCGGCCAGGTCTACGGCGGCCCGTCGCTCAACACCCCCCTGGACCAGGTGATCCCGCCCGGCAACATCGGCTACCAGACCTTCAACCTCTATCCGACGCCCGAGAACGCCGGCGACCCGGCCACCTGCCGGCAGCTGCTGGCCCAGGCCGGCTACCCGAACGGCCTGGTGCTCACCGACGTGGCCCGCAACGCCGGCAACCACCCGGCGGTCGCCCAGTCGGTCCAGGCGTCGCTGGCCAAGTGCGGCGTCACCACCAAGATCGTCCCGGTCACCCAGGCCGACTACTACGGCAAGTACCTCAACAACCCCGCCGGCTCCAGGCGTGGGGTGTGGGACATCACCGAGCCGGGCTGGATGCCCGACTGGTTCGGCAACAACGGCCGGGCCGTCATCGAGCCGCTGTTCGACGGCCGCACTTACGGCCCCAACTCGGTCGACTACGGCGACTACAACAACCCCAAGGTCAACGCGCTGATCGACAAGGCCCTGGCCACCCAGGACGAGCAGGCCGCGGCTGCCGACTGGCACCAGGCCGACCTCCAGATCATGCGTGACGCCGCCATCGTCCCCATCGAGACCCAGAAGCTGCCGCTGTTCCACTCCAGCCGTGTCCAGAACGCCAGCTACTCGCCGTTCTCGGAGAACTTCGACGTCACCAACCTCTGGGTGAGCGGGAGCTGAGCGGCGTGGCGCAGCCTGCCAGCGAGCCGAGCGATGTGCTGCTCCGCCTGGACGGCGTGGTCAAGCACTTCCCGGTCGGCCGGGGGCTCTTCCCCGGCCGGGACGCCGACGCCGTCCACGCCGTGGACGGGGTCAGCCTGGAAGTCCGCCGCGGGGAGACCCTCGGCCTGGTCGGCGAGACCGGCTCCGGCAAGTCCACGCTGGCACGCTGCGCCACCCGCCTGCACACCCTCACCGCCGGCCGGGTGGTCTTCGACGGGCACGACATCTCCACCCTGTCCCGCCGGGAGCTGCGGCCCTACCGGCGCCAGCTCCAGATGGTCTTCCAGGACCCCTACCGGTCGCTCAATCCCCACCGGCGGGTCGGCTCCATCATCGGCGACCCGCTGGCCGTCCACGGGGTCGCCGGCGGGCCGGCCCGCCGGTGGCGGGTGCAAGAGCTGATGGAGCTGGTCGGGCTCAACCCCGAGCACTACAACCGCTACCCGGCCGAGTTCTCCGGCGGCCAGCGCCAGCGCGTCGGGGTGGCCAGGGCTCTGGCCCTGCGGCCTCGGCTGATCGTCTGCGACGAGCCGGTGTCGGCCCTGGACGTGTCCATCCGGGCCCAGATCCTCAACCTGCTGGCCGAGCTCCAGCGTGAGCTCGACCTCACCTACCTGTTCATCTCCCATGACCTGTCGGTGGTGCGGCAGGTCAGTGACCGGGTCGCGGTGATGTACCTCGGCAAGCTGGCCGAGGTGGCTCCGGTCGCCGAGCTCTACCGCCGGCCGCGGCACCCCTATGTGGCCGCCCTGCTGTCGGCGGTGCCAGTCGCCGACCCCGACCTCGCCGACCGGCGGGAGCGGATCATCCTGGCCGGCGACCCGCCCTCGCCGATCCACCCGCCGGCCGGCTGCCGGTTCCACCCGCGCTGCCCCAAGGCCCGGGCGCGCTGCGTCGACGAGGCGCCGCCGCTGGTGAGCCGGGGTGGGGACGGCGCCAGCCACCCGACGGCCTGCCACTTCCCGGTCGAGCCGGGCGAGGACCTGGCCCACGAGCACGCCGCCATCGATCAGCCCGATCAGGAGGCCGCCGACGGCCTTCCCCGCGTGGCCGGGAGCACCACCCCATGACCGTGACCGCCCCCGGGCAGGCCGCCGCCGACGCGGCCGCCGCCCGTCCCGAGGCCATCCAGGGACGCGGCCCCTGGCGGCTGGCCTGGGAGCGGCTGCACCGCGACCCGGTGGCCATCGCCTCGGCGGTCACGCTGGTGGTGATCGCGGTGGCGGCGGTGGCCGCCCCCGCCGTCGCCCATGCCGTCGGGCATGGCCCCGACGACCAGTACCCCACCATCGGCCTGACCCCGGCCGGCCTGCCGGTCGGGCCCAGCCGGACCTTCCTGCTCGGCACCGACAACCTCGGCCGTGACCTGCTGGTCCGCATCCTCTACGGGGCGCGGATCTCGCTGATGGTCGGCGTGGTGGCCACGGTGCTGGCGACCGTCGCCGGCGTGGTCGTAGGGCTGGCCGCCGGCTACCTCGGCGGCCCGGCCGACCTGGTGCTGTCCCGCTTCATGGACATGGTGCTGTCGTTCCCGTACCTGCTGCTGGCCATCGCCCTGGTCTCGGTGTTCGGGTCCAGCCTGACCATCTCCATGCTGGTGATCGCGTTCTTCTCCTGGGCCGCGATCGGCCGCGTCGTCCGCGGCCAGGCCCTCTCGATCCGCGAGAAGGAGTACGTGGAGGCGTCGTGGTCGGTCGGGTCGGGGGCCATGCGGGTGATGTTCGTGGACATCCTCCCCAACCTCCTGGCGCCGGTGCTGGTGCTGGCGACCCTGCTGGTCCCGGCCGCGATCGTGTTCGAGGCGACGCTGTCGTTCCTCGGCCTCGGGGTGCCGCCGCCGACGCCGACCTGGGGCGGCATGCTCAGCGACTCGCTCGCCTTCTACCAGGTCGCCTGGTGGTTCCCGCTGTTCCCGGGCCTGGCCCTGCTCGCCACCACCCTGGCCTTCAACCTGCTGGGCGACGGCGTCCGCGACGCCCTCGACCCCACCGCCGGGCGGGCCGGCGGGGGAGGGGACCGCTGATGGCCCGCTTCCTGGCCCGACGGCTGCTGTTCGGCCTGCTGGTGCTGTGGATCGTCAGCGGCGCGGTGTTCGTGCTGTTCTTCGTGGCCCCCCACGACCCGGCCCGGCTGATCGCCGGAAAGCTGGCCACCCCGCAGACGATCGCGCTGGTCAACCACCGGCTCGGCCTGGACCGACCCCTGCCCGAGCAGTACGCCAGCTTCATCTGGCGGCTGCTCCACGGCGACCTCGGCTACTCCTACTACAGCAACGCGCCGGTGAGCCAGCTGCTGGCCAGCCGCCTGCCGGTGACGGTCTCGTTGGCCCTGGGCGGCGCCGTGCTGTGGCTGGCGGTCGGGATCGGGGTCGGCGTGGCCGCCGCCCGGCGGCCGCGCAGCCTGGTCGACCGGGGCGGCGCCGTGCTGATGCTGGCCGGGCTGTCCATGCCGACCTTCCTGGTCGGCCTGCTGCTGATCTACTTCCTGTTCTTCCGCCTGCACCTCGCCGGCATCACCTGGTTCCCCCCGGGCGGCTACGTCCCCCTGGCCCAGGACCCGTCCGGGTGGGCCCAGCACCTGCTGCTGCCCTGGGTCACCCTGGCCGCCGTGACGGCGGCGACCTACTCGCGGCTGACCCGCAGGCGGCTGACCCGCAGCTCGATGCTGGAGGTGCTGGGGGAGGACTACATCCGCACCGCCCGGTCCAAGGGTCTCAGCGAGGACCGGGTGGTCTACCGGCACGGCCTGCGCAGCGCCCTCACCCCGGTGGTCACCCTGCTCGGGATCGACCTCGGCACCCTGCTCGGCGGGGTCATCGTCACCGAGCAGGTCTTCGGCCTGCCCGGCCTCGGCCAGCTCGCCTGGCAGTCGGTCACCACCCAGGACCTGCCGGTGATCATCGGGACCGTGCTGGTCGCGTCCACCTTCATCGTCGTCGCCAACCTGCTGGTCGACCTGGGCTACGCCCTGCTCGACCCGCGCGTCAGGCCGTCCTGACCATGAACGCCCAGCAGGCTCGACGGCGCCGGGAGGCGGCACGGGCGCGGCAGGCGGCCCGTCGCCGCCGCCAGCGTCGCCGCCGCCTCGGCATCGTGGCCGTGCTGGCCGTGGTGCTGGTGGCCGGGATCGGCGCGCTGGCCGTCTCGGCCGCCAACCGCGACCGGCAGCCGGCGGCCGCCGCGCTGCCCGGCCTGCAGACCGGGCCGCCGCCCTGGGGGGCCAACACCGCCGACCTGGCCCAGCGCCTGCAGGCCATGGGCCTGCCCCCGCTGAGCCCAGTGGAGCAGACCGTCATCCACATCCACCAGCACCTCGACCTGTACGTCGACGGGCGCAAGGTCGTTGTCCCGGCGGGCATCGGCATCGACCCGGCGGTCGGGTACGCCCCGCTCCACACCCACGACCCCAGCGGCATCATCCATGTCGAGTCGCCCACCGTGCGCGCCTACACCCTCGGGGAGTTCTTCGGCGTGTGGGGGGTGCGGCTCACCCCCAGCTGCCTCGGCGGCTCCTGCGCCGGTGGCGGCCCGGAGCTGCGGGTGTACGTCAACGGCCGGGCCTACCGGGGCGACCCCTCCACCCTGGCCCTGGCACCCCACCAGGAGCTGGTGGTCGCCTTCGGCACGCCCGCCCAGCTGCCCTCCCCGATCCCGTCCGCCTACCCGTTCCCGCCCGGCCTGTAGCCGGCGCCGGGGGCGGCGACCACGGCCCCGACCAGCCGGAGGGGGCCGAGGTCGAAGCTGCCCACGTCCCGGTCGCGTCGCCTGGCAGGGGCCGACCGGTTGCCGGTCACCTCAGGCGACCCCGTCGAGGTCGTTGAGGCGGGCCCGGATCTCGGGCCGGCGCAGCGACGCCAGGGCGTCGCGCTCCACCTGACGGGCCCGCTCACGGGAGAACCCCATGACGGCCCCGACCTCCTCCAGGGTCCGGGGAGTGCCGGAGTCCAGCCCGAAGCGCAGGATCAGCACCTGCCGCTCCCGCTCCGGGAGAGCGTTCAGCACCTGC
>Ga0126313_10000627_pt1 | contig 17079 bp, 19 predicted proteins | sample Plot105A_FD_89954 | JGI IMG/M metagenome (GOLD analysis project Ga0126313, IMG submission 89954) | Serpentine soil microbial communities from UC McLaughlin Reserve, CA, USA - Plot105A | ecosystem: Environmental > Terrestrial > Soil > Grasslands | place: USA: UC McLaughlin Reserve, Lake County...
CTGTCGCTGACCCTGTCGCCGACGATGATCGCCGCCTCGCAGAAACGGAACGTGATCCCCGCGCGCTGCGACGTCACCGTCGACTGCAGGCTGCTTCCCGGACAGTTGCCGGCCGACGCGGAGCCGCTGATCCGCGAGGTGCTCGGCGGGGCTTCGTACGACCTCCAGTGGATCGAGGCGTGGGGTGGGACGCGGTCGACGATGGAATCGCCGCTGTGGGAGGTCGTCGCCTCGTTCGTCGAGCGGCTTGAGCCGGGCGCTGTCGCGACTCCCGTGATGGTCGCAGGCTTCACCGACAGCCATTGGCTGCGAGAGGCCTTCGGCACCGTGGTCTACGGGTTCTTCCCGATGCGGACCATGGATCCCGAGCTCGCCTCCCGCCTCGTCCACTCGGCCGACGAGCGGGCGCACGTCGACGACCTCGCCCTCGGCGCGCGCTTCCTGCGCGAGGCGGCCGAGGCGCTCCTCGGCTAGGAGGTCGACGCGTTCACCAGACATGTCCCCGAGCCCGCCCCGCGGAGTTAGCCTGTCTCGTATGAGCGACAAGATCCGCCTCGGCGGGATGGCGCTGGCGAACGGCGTGCTCGTCCACGGGCCGACGTCCTGGGCGTGCGCGGTTCGGCTGCCGGACGGGACGCTCAAGGTCGAGTCGGCGCCCAAGCGTTTCCGCTCCGCCGACATCAGCAGCCCGCTGCTCCGGGGGCCGGCCAAGCTCGCCGAGGTCTTCATGCTGCTCCCGGAGATCCGGCGCCGGCTGCCGGAGGCGCGCCTGCCGTTCGAGCGGCCCCGCGTGATCACCGCGATGGCGGCCAGCGCGGGGATCGCGGGCCTCGCACGCGGGTCGAAGACGCTCGGCCCCGCGGCCCGCGAGACCGTCGCGACCCTCGCATCGATCGTCCCCGCTGCCTTCGCGCTGCGCGGCGGCGAGCTCGCCGCCTACCACGGCGCCGAGCACATCTCGATCGGCAGCTACGAGCACGGCGAGGCGCGCGAGAAGGAGCACGAGCGCTGCGGCTCGCACCTGCTCGGTCCGATGGTCGCGACGCTCACGATCGGAAACGCCCTCGCGGCGAGGGCGCCGATCCACCTCCGCAGCGCGGCGCGCGGTGCAGCCACGCTCGGCGCCGTGGCGGTCTCGACGGAGATCTTCAGCTGGATGGTGCGTCACCCCGACCACCGGCTCTCCAAGGCGCTCGCGAGGCCGGGCCACGAGCTTCAGCACCGCCTCGCGACAGCCGAGCCGACACCCGAGCAGGTCGAGGTAGCCGAAGCCGCGCTCACCGCTTGCCTCCGGCTCGAAGATGGCCGTCCAGACCCAGCGTAGGCGGCTCCCGCCGGAGATCTTCGACCTCCCGGTCGAGAAGATGCGGGAGGGCTACTACAGCGACGCTTACTTCAACCACACGCGCGCGGCGCTGCTTGCGGACGGCCGCCATCCGCGGGTCGTCATGCAGGTCTTCCAGAAGCGAGAGTCGATCCTCGGCGGGATCGACGAGGCGATCGCCATCCTGAAGCTCTGCGTCGACGACTGGGACGAGCTCACCGTCCACGCCCTGTACGACGGCGACGAGATCGCGCCGTGGGAGACCGTGATGACGATCGAGGGCGACTACACGCTCTTCGCGCATCTCGAGACCGCCTACCTCGGCACGCTGGCGCGGCGGACGCTGATCAGCACGAACGTCGCCGACGTCCTGAAGGCCGCCAACCGGAAGCCGATCATCTTCATGCCGGCCCGCCACGACCACCAGCGCGTGCAGACCGGCGACGGCTACGCCGCGTACGTCGCCGGCGGGCACGTCGGCGCCCCGATCGGGATGACGACCGACGCGCAGGCCTCATGGTGGGGCGGGCGCGGCCTCGGCACGGTGCCGCACGCGCTGATCTCCGCGTACGGCGGCAACACCGTCCTCGCGGCGACGAAGTTCGCCGAGTGGGCGCCGGAGGACTTCAACATCGTCGTGCTCGTGGACTTCGAGAACGACTCCGTGCGCACCGCGCTCGAGGTCGCTCGCGCGCTCGGCCCACGTCTGTGGGGAGTCCGGCTCGACACCAGCGGTCAGCTGGTCGACCGCTCGCTCTGGAACGAGCTGGGCGACTTCGACCCCCGCGGCGTCAACGAGCGCCTCGTCCGGAAGGTGCGTGACGCGCTCGACCGTGACGGTTTCGAGCGGGTGAAGATCGTCGCGTCCGGCGGCTTCGACGTCGAGAAGATCAAGCGTTTCGAGGACGCGGGCGTGCCTGTGGATTCCTACGGGATCGGCTCGTCGCTCATCCGCGGCGAGAACGATTTCACCGGCGACGTCGTCATGACCGACGGACGCCCGTCGGCCAAGGTCGGCCGGCGCTACCGGCCGAACCCGCGGCTCGAGCTCGTCACCTGAAGCAGCTCCCCGAGCTCCGGCCAGCTCTCCATCGGCTCCGTTGAGCTGACGACGTGCATCCCGGCGTCCGCGAAGCGGCGGAAAGCGGCGTTCGCCTCCTCGGTGTAGTCGGCGCCGGCCACGACGACCGGCGAGGTGCAGTCTTCCAGGAGGTAGGTGCGCGGCGCGAGCGCCCGTTCCCGCTCGTCGTCGCCTTCGAGGAGGTCGTCGATGGTCCAGGCGACGCAGTGGCTCTTCGCCTGGCCGGCGACGATGACGGCGTCGAACGCGAGCAGCCGCTCGATCAGCGCCTCGTTCACGCCCGCGATCGGCTCGCCGTCGGGGCCTTCGCGGACCTCGGGCGCGAGGATCGAATAGTGCTCGGTGAGCGGGTTCTCGCCCTTGACCTCGAACTGGGGCTGCGCGTAGCGCGCGACCGAATGGAAGAAGACGGCCTCCTCGACCGACGAAGCGAGCGCATGGCCGATCCCACCGAGCATCGAGTGGTACGGCCAGATGGTCAGGCTGTACTTGCCGCCGGCCTCGAGGCTGCGTGTGTAGTGAAGGAGTTGCCGCTCGGCGTAGTCCTCCTCCACGCCGACGCTCGCCGCGACCGCCGAGTTCAGGCGCCAGCGTCCGCTCTCGACGTCGTCGGCGGTGATTTGCGTGTACGGAGCGGGGTGCTTTCCGTCCGCGTCGACGAGCCAGATCGGATGGAAGATCTGCATCACGCGGTGGGTGTCCATCGTCGGGACGACCTGCGTGATCGCGCTGAGATTCCGGTAGATGAACTCGCAGAGCCGACGGTTGTCGTCGACGGCCCCGTTCCCCGAGCGGCCGGCGACATACAGCTCGGAGCCAGGGATGCAGAACGTGTTCTGGACGTCGACGAGGACGAGGCAGATGCGGAAGCCGTCCTCGGCGGCGGGCGCCAGGCCGTGATCGGCGGCCCATACCGTCGCCTCGTCGGCCCGCATCCCGTAGGGCACGCGCCAGACCTCGCGCACGCGTGCGGGATCGAAGTGCGGTGGGATCGGAAGCGTCATCTCGTTTTCAGTGTAGGGACGGCCGGCTTCGTTCCTGCTTGCCGAGGTCGCACGTCACGAAACGCACGTTCTCTAGCCCTTCAGGTCCGGGCTGCCGCTGCCGATGGGTGCCGTGGTGCTGGACGCGGTCTCCAACTTCATCGGCCACCTGCCCGATTTTGCTCTGACCTGGATGCCGCTCGTCTTCTTCGGGCTGATCATCTACCTGTTGTGGCGCACGGTCGCGCTGATGCCGCGCGTCAAGCCGAAGCAGATCGAGCCCGAGTCGGCTTCCTCGGTCCGCTGGCAGGACGTGGCCGGCCTGCGCGAGGCGAAGGAGGAGATGCTCGAGATCGTCGACTTCCTCCGCGAGCCCGGCCGTTTCGGCAAGCTCGGCGCCCGCGTCCCGAAGGGGATGCTGCTCTACGGGCCGCCGGGGACCGGCAAGACGCTGCTCGCGAAGGCGGTCGCGCACGAGTCCGGCGCGAAGTTCTACTCCCAGAGCGCGTCCGCGTTCGTCGAGATGTTCGCCGGGCTCGGAGCGGCCCGGATCCGCAAGCTCTTCGACACCGCGCGCAAGAACGCGCCCGCGATCATCTTCATCGACGAGCTGGACGCAATCGGCATGGCCCGCTCCGGCCACGGCTTGAACCGCGAGCACGACCAGACGCTGAACCAGCTGCTCGTCGAGCTGGACGGGTTCGCGACGCATGATCAGGTCGTCGTCATGGGCGCCTCGAACCGTCTCCAGGACCTCGACGCCGCGCTGCTCCGCCCCGGCCGCTTCGACCGCCAGGTGCTCGTTTCCCCGCCCGATCTCGCCGGCCGTGAGGAGATCCTCGGCGTCCACACGCGCGGCAAGCCGCTCGCGCCCGACGTCGACCTCGGCTCGGTCTCCCGGCAGACGGCCGGCCTGACCGGCGCCGACCTCGCGAACATCTGCAACGAGGCCGCGATCTTCGCCGGCCGCGAGGACTGCCAGCTGATCCACGCCCGCCACTTCGAGGCCGCGATGGAGCGCGTGGTGGCCGGCCTCCAGCAGCGGAAGGTCGTCTCCGAGAAGGAGCGCCGGATCCTCGCCTTCCACGAAGGTGGCCACGCGCTCATGTCGCACCTGATGGGCGAGGCGTTCCCCGTCCACAAGGCGACCATCGTCTCGCGCGGGGAGGCCCTCGGCTACACGCTGCACCTGCCCGAGGAGGATCGTTACCTCCACACCAAGGAGGAGTTCGTCGACTACATGAAGATCGTCCTCGCGGGCCGGGCGGGCGAGCACATCGTCTTCGGCCGCGTCACGAACGGCGCTGCGAACGACCTCCAGAAGGTGACCGACCTCGCCCGTGCCATGGTGTTCGAGTTCGGCATGTCCGACGTGGCCACGTCGCGGACGATGCGGGCGGACAACTACGCGCTGTCCGAGGAGACGAAGCGGATGCGGGACCAGGAGCAGGCGCGGCTCACCGACCACGCGTACGCCGAGGCCGTGCGGCTGCTCCAGAAGCACCGGTCCGCGCTCGACCGGGTGGCTGCGGCGCTGATGGAGAAGGAGACGCTCGTCCGCGAGGAGCTCCAGGAGCTGTTCGCCGACGTCGAGCCCGAGTCGCGCTCGTCGGAGCACGTGGGTGCCGTACGGGTGCTCCAGGCCGTGATGCCGGGCGGCTTCCGCGTCGGCGGCCACCGCTTCACCACGTAAGCGGGCCGATAGCATCGGTGCCCGTGCGGGCCCGGCGGATCCACCACCTCGGCGTCGCGGTCCACGATCTGGAGCAGGCTTTCGACACGTACTCGCGCCTGTTCGGCGCCGAGCTCGAGCACCGCGACCGGCTGGAAGAGCAAGGCGTCGACGCGATTGCGATCACGGTCGGCGAGAGCCGCGTGGAGCTGCTCGGCCCGCTGGCCGAGGACACACCGGTCGGGCGTTTCCTCTCGAAGCGCGGCCCCGGGATGCATCACGTCGCCTACTGGGTCGACGACATCGGCGCCGCCCTGGCCGACCTGGAGCTGCAGGGCGCGCAGCTGATCGATCGGACCCCCCGCCGCGGCCTGTACGGTTTGCAGGTCGCGTTCGTTCACCCGGATTCCGTCCACGGAGCTCTCGCGGAGGTCGTTTCACATGGCTGAGGAACGGATCAGAATCGAAGTCGGCTTCGAAGGCGGCCAGGGAATCGCGGCGCTCGTTCCGGTGTCCGTCGCCGAGGAGCTCGAGCGCGCAATCGGCAACGGGGACGGCGCACATCGGTTCGAGGCGGACGACGGCGTCTATACGGTCGCGCTGCGCCAGGTCGTCTTCATCAAGCGCTCGTCGCGCGAGAGCCGGCTCGGCTTCGGCGGCTGACGAGTTATCGATCAGGCGGCGCAGGGCATGCCCTGCATAGATGACAGTTGGAACCGGCACGGCGGCGCGCAACAACGTGCGCGAGCTCGTCGACCGCGGAAAGCTTGGCGACCGCGACGCGCTCGAGGAGCTCTACCTCCTCCACTTCGACCGTATCTACAGCTACCTGCACATGAGCGTCGGCAACCGGCACGACGCCGAGGACCTGACCACGCAGACGTTCCTGAAGATGCTCGAGTCGATCGGCCGTTTCCAATGGAAGTCGGTGCCGTTCTCGGCGTGGCTCTTCCGCATCGCCCACAACCTCGCGATGGACTTCTTCCGTGCCGGCAAGCGCGTCCAGCCCGAGGAGGAGGTCCCCGAGCCGCCCGGCTCGGAGGAGGCTTCCGCCGAGTTCCACGCGTTCCACTCGATCGGACGCGCGAGCATGCTCGAGCTGATCGCGCAGCTCTCGCCCGAGCAGCGCCAGGTCCTGACGCTGAAGTTCGTGTTCAACTTCGCGAACGCCGAGGTAGCCGGGATCCTCGGCAAGACCGAAGGCGCCGTGAAATCGCTCCAGCACCGGGCGCTGGCCTCGCTCCAGAAGCACGTCACGCGCGTCTAACCTCACCGGCCATGGCGCTCTCGGTCGGAATCGTCGGCCTGCCCGGCGCTGGCAAAACGACGCTCTTCAACGCGCTTACAGGCGCGGGCGCGTCCGAGTACGGCAAGGAGCACGTCGGCATGGCCGCGATCGCCGACGAGCGGCTGGACCGCGTCGCGGCCGTGATCGGCTCCGCCAAGAAGACACCGGCTGCGATCCGCGTCGTCGACGTGCCCGGGACCGGCGCCCAGCTGCTCGGCAACCTGCGCCAGGCCGACGCCATCCTGGCCGTCCTAGACGGCTTCTCGGCCAACGCCGACCCCGACCGCGACCTCGAGACGCTGAAGCTCGAGCTCCAGGTCGCCGACCGCGACCACGTCGAGCGCCGGCTCGAGCGAGTCCGCAAGGAGGCGAAGTCGGGCGATCCCGCGAAGAAGGCAGAGGCCGCTCGCCTCGAGGAGCTGCTCGCACACGTCGAGGCGGGCGGCTCGCTCGCCGACGGAGGAGACCTCCCGCCCGAGCTCGAGCCGCTCACCACCAAGCCGTTGATCCCGATCGTGAACGGGCCGGAGGGGCTCGACGCCAAGCTCGAGCTCGAGCTGGCCGAGCTCCCGGAGGACGAGGCCGACGCGTTCCGCGACGGCAAGCCGTCCGCGCTCGCCGACGTCGCCGGGAGGCTCGCCGACGCGCTCGACCTCGTCACGTTCATCACCGCCGGCGACACCGAGAGCCGCGCCTGGACGCTCCGTCGCGGTCAGACGGCCCTCGAGGCGGCCGAGACGATCCACTCCGACATCGCGCGCGGCTTCATCCGAGCCGAGGTGATCCGCTGGGACGATCTCGTGCGGCTCGGCTCGCACGCGAGGGCGGCGGCCGAGGGCCTCCAGCGGCTCGAGGGCAAGTCGTATGTAGTCTCGGACGGCGACGTCCTTAACGTGCGCTTCAACATCTGAGCCTTGTCCCGCGCCGATATCGACCCCTACACTTCGCGGCCGTGAGCGGCACGACCGAGGCTGCGGGAAGACAGACGAAGCCGGAGCTCGAGAGCGCGGCGCGCAGCGCGGAGCGCTTCCTCGACAACATCGAGATCGCGGTCCGGGGCAAGCGCGAGGAGATCCGGCTCGTCCTTGCCGCGCTCATCTGCCAGGGCCACGTCCTGCTCGAGGACGTGCCCGGAACCGCCAAGACGGTGCTCGCGCGCGCGATCGCGCAGACCGTCGAGGAGGCGGTGCCGTCGAGGATCCAGTGCACGCCCGACCTGCAGCCCACCGACGTCACGGGGCTGTCGATCTTCGACCAGAAGGTGCGCGACTTCGAGTTCCGGCCCGGGCCGATCTTCGCGAACGTCGTCCTCGTCGACGAGATCAACCGCGCGATGCCGAAGACGCAGTCGGCCCTGCTCGAGGCCATGGCCGAGCGGCAGGTCACCGTCGACGGCGTCACCCGCACGCTCCCGGATCCGTTCCTCGTGCTCGCGACGCAGAACCCGATCGAGCTCGAGGGCACGTTCCCGCTGCCGGAGGCGCAGCTCGACCGCTTCCTGCTCAAGACAGCGCTCGGCTATCCCGGAGCCGACGACGAGCTCGAGATCATCCGCGATCAGCGCCACGGGCATCCGCTCGGCCGGATGGAGTCCGCTCTGACGCTCGCCGAGGTCAAGGCGCTCCAGGAGGCGGTCGAGGACGTCTACGTCGACGACATCATCCAGCACTGGGTCGTCGAGCTCGTCCGCGCGACGCGTCACATCGACTCGGTCGCGATCGGCGCCTCCGTCCGTGGAACACTCGCGCTCGAGCGGGCGGCGCGCGCGTGGGCGCTGCTGAACGGACGCGACTACGTCGTGCCCGAGGACGTCGAGTCGCTGTTCCTGCCCGTGATCGGTCATCGCGTCCTGTTCACGCCGACCTTCCTCGTCGAGGTGCGCAAGCTCGGCCGCGAGCGGACGATGAACGACTTCAAGGACAGCTGCCTGCAGCGCGCGCCGAAGCCCGAGGCGGTGCTCGGCGGCGAGGTCCTCCCGCTCGAGAGTCCCAGTCAGTAGGAGCCTGCCGTGGCCGACAGCGAGCTGACGTTCCCGCTCGTGACACGGCGTCGGCTGGTCGGCCTGGCCTTCGGGTCGCTGCAGAGTGCGCGGCGGATGACGGGGACGGACGTGGCCGGCTCGCGCCCGTACCACCCGGGCGACGACATGCGGACGATCGACTGGAACGCGTCCGCGAAGCTCTCCGCCGCGCGCTCGAGCGACGAGTTCCTCGTGCGCGAGCACTACGCCGAGGAGGCGCCGAGGGTCATCCTCGTCTGCGACCGGCGTCCCGAGATGGAGCTCTTTCCCGAGGAGCTGCCGTGGCTCTCGAAGCCGGCGGTGATGCGCGAGGCCGGGCGGCTGATCGTGGACAGCGCGCAGCGCGCCCGCGGCCTGCTCGGCTACCTCGACTTCGCCGAGGGAGGCGTCGAGCCGTTCTGGCGCCCGCCGCACTCGCAGCAGGATTTCTGGCGCACGAAGGAGAGCCGGCTGCCGCATCCGACCTTCCGCGCGCCGGCCGACAACGTCAGCCACGCGCTGCAGCACCTGATCGACTCCCGTCGCGCGCTGCCGGCCGGCACGTTCGTCTTCCTGCTCTCCGACTTCATCGAGCCGGTGGACGACGAGGCGTGGGCGGAGGCGCTCGAGCAGCCGTGGGACCTCGTGCCCGTCGTGATCCAGGATCCGGTCTGGGAGCAGAGCTTCCCGCCGGTCGGCTCCGTCGTCGTGCCCGTCCTCGACCCGTCGGCGGGGAAGATCAAGCTGTTGCGGTTGTCGCGCCGCGAGGCGGCCGAGCGGCGGCGCCGGAACGAGCAGCGGATCGAGTCGTTGTTCGCGCGCTTCACGTCCTTCGGCCTCGAGCCGGTCCTGCTCTCGAGCGTCGACCCCGACGAGATCTTCCGCGCGTTCCTCGCCTGGGCCGAGGCGCGGATGTACGGCGTGGGGGTGCGGCTGAATTGAGGCGCAAGGCCGTCTGGGCCGTCGTCGCGCTGCTGGTCGGCGCTGCAACGGCGGCCGGGATTCTCGCGCTCCGCGACGAGCGGGGCGTGAAGGGCCCGATTCTCGAGACCGACCTCTTCGCCGTGCGCGCCGACGTCACGCCGCACGAGCACCTCTTCGGCGACTCGCTCACCGCGCAGATCGACGTCCTCCTCGACCGTGACTTCGTCAAGCCCGAGACCGTCCGCGTGTCCGGGAATTTCGCACCGTTCCAGGTCCGCGGACAGGTCCGGCATGAGCGGGAAGACCTTGGGAACACGACCCACCTGAAGTTCGTCTACGACCTCGACTGTCTCAGCGGCGAAAAGTGCCTGCCCAAGCTGGAGGGCAAGACCTTCGAGCTGCCCGAGGCCCGCGTGTCCTACGTGGTGACCGACATCGGCGACCGGACGACGACGCGCGTGCGGCTTCCACTCCTGAGCGGGACCTCGCGCCTGCTGGGCGCGAACCTCGACGAGCCCGCTTTCCGGGCCGACCCCCGCCAGGTGCCCGCGCCGACCTACCGCGTGTCGCCGACGCTCCTCGCCGCGGTCGCGCTCGGCCTCGCGGGAGCGCTTGTCCTGGCGGCGCTCGTCTTGCTCGTCCCGCTCGCGCCGATCGGCTTCGTGCAGCGCCGGCGCGAGCGGCGACGTCTGGCCCGGCGCACCGACCTCGAGCGCGCGCTCGCGCATCTTCGTGCGACGTCGCCCGGCGAAAGCGAGGAGGTCCGGCCGGCGCTGGAGCGGCTCGCGAGCGAGCTCGGCCGCGTCGAGAACGACGACCTAGCCGATGAGACGCGGCGCCTGGCCTGGTCGGAGCCGCCGCCGGTCGAGGGCGAGATCGGGAGCATCTCCGACGACACCGAGCAAGTGATCGCCAAAGGCCGGAAGTAGATGGCTGCGAACCCGCGCGCGATCCCGCTCTCCGATCTGCGTGAGCTGCGCTTGCCGCTCCTGCGCACGGCCGCCGTGCGGTTCGGTCTCGCCGCCGTGCTGCTCGCGCTCCTCGCGGGCGCATGGCTGCTCGTCCGGCACGACGACCCGGCGAAGAGCGCCGCGCTGATCCCCGGAGCCGAGGGCGGCGTGATCGTGCTCGACCTCTCCGCGAGCATCGGCTCCACGCCGCATCTCCGGACGGCGAACGCGCTTCGCTACGTGCAGCAGACGAGGCAGTCGTTCGGAATGGTCATGTTCTCGGACAGCGCGTACGAGGCGGTCCCGCCGCGGACGTCCTTCACCGAGATGGCGCCGTTCATGCGCCACTTCGGGCGCGTCCGTCTGTATCCGTGCATCCGCCGCGGCTCGCGACCGTGCCCCGCGGGGTCCTACGAGGTTCCGCAGGACACCTCCTGGGAGGAGTACAGCCGGCTCGTGGAGGAGGCGACGCGGGGTGGCAACCGCGTGAATCCGTGGTCAGGATCGTTCCGCTCGGGCACGCGGATCTCGCGCGGCCTCGAGACTGCGCGTGACGTTCTCCGGCGAGACAAGCGCTCGGACCTCGGCATTCTGCTGATCAGCGACCTGGACGACTCGCTCTTCGACGTCCCACAGCTGACGCAGACGCTGATCCGCTTCAAGACGGAGAAGATCCCGCTCAAGATCGTCGGCCTGCGTCCGGCACCCGACGATCGGGAGCTCTTCAGGCGCGTCCTCGGCGACGACGCGTTCGTAACGAGGCCGGAGCTGCAGCGGAAGCGGGAAGCGCTCACGCGGCAGCGGCGCGAGGGCGCGGGCACCGACTTCCCCGTCGCGCTCGCCGGAATGTCCGCGCTGATCCTGCTCCTGCTCGCTCTGAACGAGCACCTCTGCGGGCGTCTGACCTGGCGCCGGCTCGTCCACGGCGAGGAGACGGCATGAGGCACCGGGTGGTCGTCGGCGCGCGGGTCCTCGGCGGCATCGTCGCGCTGCTCGCCGCGGCGGCGCTCGCCGTCTTCGCGAGCGACGTGCTGGCCGCGCAGTCGACGATGAAGCGCGACGACCTCCGCTTCGGCGTCACGCCCGACGCGAACGGGCTCTGGAACGTCGAGGGCCGGACCCCGTCGCTGAAGTCCATCCTCTCGATCGAGGACGACCTCGCCTGGCGGACCGCGGCGCAGCGCTTCCAGCTCAGCCGGGCGCGCGCGAACATCGCCTACGACCCCTCGCGCACCTCGTCGCGCGCAGACTCGCAGGCAGCCCTCGCCACGGCCGAGACGTTCGCGCTGACGCCGCGGCAGGCCTCCGCGCTTGCGAACTTCTCCGCCATCCTGGCCTACGAGGAGGCGGTCGGCGATCCGCAGAACGGGCCGATGCTGCTGCGCCGGAGCACGGGCGAGTTCCGGCGCTCGATCCGCCTCTATCCCCGGAACGAGGAGGCGAAGTTCAACCTCGAGATCCTCATGTCGCTGCTCACGTCGGAGAACCAGCAGCGGCGCGACCGGCTCGGCGTCGGAACCGGCGTCGACGACGCGGCCGGGGCGGGGGCCGCCGCCGAGGGCGCCGGGTACTGATGGACGTCACCTTCCTCACGCCGCTCGCGGGCCTCGTGGCGCTGCTCGTCGTCGTCCCGCTCACGGTGATGGTGCTGACCGAGCGGCGCGTCGGCGAGGTGCGCCGGGCGCTTCGGCTGCCGGAGCCGCGTGCGTCGCGCCCGCTCGCCGCGATCGCACTCGTCGTGCTCGCCGCGTTGCTCGGTCTCGGAGCAGCCCAGCCGAGCGTCGACACGTCAGAGGACCGGCTCGCGCGCACCGACGCCGAGATCCTCGTCGTCTTCGACACCTCCCGGTCGATGCTCGCCTCCTCGAGCGCCGACGGCGAGACGCGATTCGAGCGCGCCCGCGCGACCGCGCTCAGGCTGCGGAACGAGCTGCCACAGGTCCCGATCGGGCTCGTCTCCCTGACCGACCGCGTGCTCCCGCACCTCCTGCCGACCGTCGATCGCGACGCGTTCGCCGCGACGGTGATGCGGACGATGGGGATCGACCGGCCGCCGCCGCTCCAGCGGGCGAACCGTGTTGCCAGCAGCTTCGACGCGCTGCGCGGTGTCCCGACGCGGAACTTCTTCACGCCGCAGGCGACGAAGCGGGTCGTCGTGTTCCTCACCGACGGCGAGAGCCGCCTCTTCAGCCAGCAGCGGATGCGGGCGGCGTTCAAGACGAAGGACACCCACCTCGTCGTCGTGCGCTTCTCTGCTCAGAACGAGCGCATCTTCCGGGCGAACGGCGCGCCGGAGGCCCAGTACGCCGTCGACGCGGCGAGCGGCGACACGGTCCGCAACCTCGCGCGCGCGGCCGGCGGCCGCGCGTTCGACGAGGACGACGCCGACCGCGCGATCGCGACTACCCGTGAGCTCCTCGGCGAGGGCAAGCCCCGCCCGGTCGGCGAGGACGCGTCGCGCACGTCGCTCGCGCCGTACCTCTTCCTCAGCGCCTTCGTCCCGCTCGGCTTCCTGCTGTGGCGGCGAAACCTCTAGCGAGCGGGAGTCGAGGCTAGCCGGCAGAGACGAGGACCACGCCGCCGAGCGTGGCGGCCGCACCCCCTTCCTGGACTCGCGTGACCCGCTCGCGCAGGTAGACGCGCGCTAGCACGACCGTCACGACCGGGTAGAGCGAGGCGAGCACCGAGACGACGCTGACGAGGCCCTGCGAGGCGGCCGCCGCGAAGAGGACGTTTCCGCTCGTGTCGGCGAGCCCGATGCACGCGAGCACGGCGAGCTCGCGGCGCGCGCGCGGCAGGCGTGGCCTCACCACGAGGACCGCGATCGCGACGAGGCTGAACGAGGTCGCGCGGAACACGAACGTGGCCCAGACGAAGTCGCTCTCGGCGGCCTCGTGCATCGGGACGAAATAACCGCCGAAGGCGACCGCCGCCAGGAGCGCCCAGCCGATCCCGGCCGCGAGGCGGGCCCGTTCGGTCTCCGTTCGCGGCTCGTAGGAGGTGACGACCGCGCCGCCGATCGCCAGGGCGATCCCGGCGAGTTGGAGCGGGCTCGGGCGCTCGCCCGTGGCGAGGCCGAACGCGACCGGAAGCAGCGCGCCGGTGGCGGCGATCGGCGCCACGAGGCTGATCACGCCGGCGGCCATGCCTCGGTAGAACGCGATCAACCCCAGCGTCCCGAGCACGGCTGCCGGCATCGCAAACAGCACGGACGCGCCGGGCCACGGCTCCCAGTGGATCAGCGCGATGACCGCCATCGCCGCGAACCCGACCGGCTGGGCGATCGCCAGGACGGCCAGCGGCGCGAGCGCACGGCTCTTCAGCCCGCCGATGAAGTCACCGATTCCCCAGGCGACGCTCGCCCCGAGCGCCAGGACGGCTGAAAGCACGCGGTCTAGGCCGCCGTCTGGACCGGGCGGATCGCGGCGGCCGCGTCCAGCTGGTTCGCGTGGTAGAGCACCGCCGCCTCGGCGGTTCGCGCGGCCCGCACGTCGTGGTGGCCGGCGACCGCGTGCAGGAGCTCGGCGCGGACCTCCGCAGTGAGCTCGCCGGCGCGCTCCTCGATCAGCCGAAGCCCCAGGTGGACGTGGCCGAGCAGTCGTCCCTCGGCGGTCTGCGTGAACGACGGCCCGGGAGTGAGCTCCGCCGTGCGCCCTGCGTCGTGCAGGAGCGCGGCGGCGAGCACGAGGTCTGTTCTCAGGCGCGGATGGAGCTGAGCCGCCTCGCGGCAAAGAGTGCCGACGCCGACCGTGTGCTCGAGCAGCCCGCCCGCGTAGTCATGGTGCTGGCCGGGCGCGGCCGGAAGCCTGCGCAGGCGTTCGCGAAACCCGTCGTCCGTGAGGAAGCGGCCGACCGTCGCCTTGAGGCCCGGGTGCGCGAGCTCGCCGGCGAGGAACTCGAGGAAGCCGTCCAGCTCGGCCGCGTCCCGGCGGAGCGCAGGAACGAGGTCCTCCGGATTGGCATCGTCGACGGACTCGATCGAGCGTACGTCCAGCTGGAGCCGGTCCCGAAAGCGGTCGACCCGGCCGAGCACGCGCACAGCGTCGCCCTCGGCGAACCGCTTCTCCAGCAGCTCGACGTCGTTCCAGACGCGCGCCTGGATCCGGCCGCTGGGGTCGACGAGCTCGAGCGCGAGGTAGGAGCCTCCCGAGCGCGTGCGCAGCCGCTGCTTCTTCGCGACCGCATACACGCCCTCGACGACCCGGTCCTCCTCGAGCTCCGCGATCGCGCTCACCAGCCGAGTCTAGGCGGGCGGCAGGACATGTAACGTGCGCGCGTGGCCCGCGTGAAGCCGTTTCGCGCCGTTCGCTACGACGAGCGCAAGGCCGGGCCGCTCGGCTCGCTGCTCGCTCTGCCGTACGACGTCATCGGTCCCGAGCAGCGCGAGGCGTACCTTGCATCCGGCCCGTACAACGTCGTCCGCCTCATCCTCCCGGACTCCTGTGAGGAGGCGGCGCGCCTCTTCGAGGAGTGGAAGCGCGAAGGGATCCTGACCGAGGAGGACACCGACGCGGTCTGGTGGCTGCGCCAGGACTATGAGGGGCCCGACGGGATCCCGCGCACGCGGCAGGGGGCCGTCGTCTCGCTCGGCCTGGAGCCGTACGCGAACGGGATCGTCCGCCCGCACGAGCGCACGCACGAGGGGCCGAAGGCGACCCAGCTGGACTTGCTGCGGGCGACGCACGCCAGTCTCTCGCCGATCCTGCTCCTGTACGACGACCCGTCCGCCGGCGCGCGGCGCGTGCTGGAGCCGCTCGCCGAGGGAGAGCCGCTGATGTCGGCTCAGGACGGCGCGTCGACCAACCGCCTGTGGCGTATTACCGACCCGGAGGCGATCGCCGCGACGCAGGCCGCGCTCGCCGACCAGAAGCTCGTCATCGCCGACGGCCACCACCGGTACGAGACGGCGCTCCGGTTCCACGAGGAACAGGGCACCGAGCGCAGCGGCTGGACGATGGCCGTGCTCGTCAACACCCACGGCGAGGGCTTGACGATCTTCCCGACGCATCGCGTCGTCGGCAGGGCGCCCGCGCTCGACAACGGCTTCCGCGTCACCCCTGTTTCCGGAGGGCCGGAGAAGGCGCTGGCCGTGCTCGATCGTGTCGACTACGACCATCCCGCCTTCGTCGTCTACCACGGTGAGGGCGAGGCGGCCCTCGTGGAGGCGCCGGGCGAGCGCTCGCTCGACACGGCCGCGCTCGACCGCCTCGGGCTCCAGGACGTCACGTACACGCCGCGGACGGACGAGGCCGTCGCGCTCGTGGACTCGGGCCGCGCGGAGGCCGCGTTCCTGCTCCGCCCGCCCACGATGGAGCAGGTCGAGGCCGTGGCCGAGGCGGGCGAGACGATGCCCCAGAAGAGCACGTACTTCTATCCCAAGCTCTTCAGCGGCCTGCTGTTCCACCCGGTTTGACCGACTGGCTCGCGGAGTGCCGCGCGGCGGTTGGCGACCTGCGGGAGGTCTTCCGCGGACTGCCGGCACGCGCCGACCGTGAGGCGATCCTGCGACAGGGCGTCGGCGGCGACGACACCACCGCGATCGACGATGCCGCCGAGCGCAAGCTCGTCGAGCGGCTCGAACGCGTCCACGCGGGCGGCGAGGCGTTCACGCTCGTCTCGGAGGAGCTCGGCGAGCGGCGTTTCGGCGACGGCGATTCGCGCTGGATCGTGGTCGACCCTGTCGACGGCTCGGTCAACGCCAAGCGCGGGATCCCCTTCTTCTCGCTCTCGTTCGCCGTCGCGGAAGGCCCGACCATGGGCGACGTCACGTTCGGCTACGTCTACGACTTCGGCTCCGGCGAAGAATGGACGGCCGTGCTGGGCGACGGCGCGCGCCTGAACGGCGAGCCGATCGCACCGGAGCTGCCCAAGGAGCAGATCGAGATCCTCTCCTTCGAGGCGACCAAAACGGCTTCGGTCGCTGCCCGGATCGGCGGCGTCGTCGGCCTGGCCGAGCGGCTGCGGATCATGGGCTCGCTCGCGCTCTCGCTCTGCCACCTTGCCGCGGGGCGGGTTGATGCGGTCTGCTCTCTCAAGGCTGCCCGATCGGTCGACATCGCGGCCGCGCAGCTGCTGGTGCGCGAATGCGGGCTGGCGATCGACCTGCCCGAAGCTCGCCCGTTCGAAGATGCGCCTCTCGACCTGGAGGGCCGCTCGCGAGTTGTCGCGGGCGCGTCTCCCGCGGTCTGCGCGCGGCTCTTCGCCGCGCTCCGGTCGTGACTCCGCGAAGCGCTTCGGCGTTCGCTACTCTCGCGGGCTCGTAATCCCGGACAAGGGGGGTCCGCATGGGGAACGTCGGGCGCCGCTGGCGCGCCGCCACCGCCGTGATCGCGGTCGTGGTCGGCTCGACGGCGGCGATGGCAGCGGCTGCACCGCGGGGAGACGACGCTGCCGCCCAGCAGTATCAGTACGACAAGAAGCAGGTGATCTGTCATCACACCGGGTCGAGCACCAACCCGACGGTGACAATCGTGGTGTCGTCGAATGCGGTGCCCGCGCACCTTCGACACGGCGACACGCTCGGACCCTGTCCGAGCTGAATGCCTAGCCGGGAGGGGTCTTCTTCCCCCCGCCCCTCCCGCGTTCACGGGCGCGCCGTTGCGGACAGAACCCGCGGGTGAATTCGGTTCGAATTGGTTGCTCGGGCTGGAACTACGGGCACTGGCGCGAGCGCGTCTACCCGAAGGGATGCCCACCCGCGCGGTGGCTGCGTTACTACGCCGGCCTCTTCGACACGGTCGAGATCAACAACACCTTCTACCGCCTGCCGAAGCGCGACGCCGTGGCGCGCTGGGTCGAGCAGACGCCCGACGACTTCTGCTTCGCGGTCAAGATGAGCCGCTACATCACGCACCTCAA
>Ga0126313_10000628_pt1 | contig 17078 bp, 12 predicted proteins | sample Plot105A_FD_89954 | JGI IMG/M metagenome (GOLD analysis project Ga0126313, IMG submission 89954) | Serpentine soil microbial communities from UC McLaughlin Reserve, CA, USA - Plot105A | ecosystem: Environmental > Terrestrial > Soil > Grasslands | place: USA: UC McLaughlin Reserve, Lake County...
AAAAAGAGGTAAAAATACGATACATGCTTGGATTTGATGTTGAGGGAAACAAAATACAGCCGCCTAAAGAAGAAGAATATAAAGAACCCCTTGATAACAAGCCGCCAAAGAGATACGGTCAAGAGAGGATTCGGTGGGTCATCAAGTTTGATAACGACTATTCAATATGGCAATGGAAGGAAGAAGGGAAGACAATTGAAAGCAGCAAAGTCTATGAAATTTACAAAGGTATTATAAAATCCCTTGATGAGCCTACTATTATTCCAGATGCCAAGGATATCTTCAATGTAGTCGCTTATGACGATAATAAAATTGGAAATAAAATTGTGCCTGTTGTCTATCAGCCTGCAATTGACTCCTGGAAGAACTTTGTCCGTGAAGTGCATTGTCATGAACTAGATAACGGTCAGAAAATCCAAGTTTCAATTCTGTTTAACAACGAAGAACTGAGACAGCATAAGATTGCGAACCGGCTCTATGAATGGTTCAGAATATGGTTCTACGGTAGAAAAATCGACGTCGAGACATTCTTTATAGTATTGAAAGACTACAACAACGATCCAGAGCTGTTTGAGTTCCCCTTTATCTATAGTGCCGAAAACGGCTTAGAACATGACTCAATTCACATTGATAGGTATGGTATAACCATCAGATACTATTTTGGAAATTTGAGGCATCCAATAATTTTCATAAATACATCAAACCATGCCATGAGTGAACATGATACTAATCATAGGCTGTGGAAATGGGAATACATAGCTTGGCAGAAAGATGGTCCAATTGAGTTTGGTGAAAAATCAAGAGAAGATATAGATAATAGCTTTAAACCAAACCTGAGATTCTGATAGTCATAGTATTTTCATACAATTTAAGCACTCAAGCTTGGCTTAGTCTTGAAATATTTCCTGAGCCTAAGGCCTGAACATAATGGTGCCTGGTCGTGGTCATTCCTATACTAATTATGTTACCCTGATGTAATACATCCTCGGAGTTTGCACAACCATCACCTTTGTCTTGACGTCGCTAGAACCTCGGCCACAGTGAATGCTGTTGGTGTCGCTTACGTAGTCTCTCAAGCATTCGTATAAACTAGCGACATGATCAAATGACTCAAAGAAGAGTAGAAGAGAAAGAAAAATTCCTTCCAATGTTGTCGTCTGAATTTTAGTTACTTACTAAGAGCAAAACATCCTTCTGGCGTGACAATTACTACGTAGCTTTCGGAACCGTCCAAATAGACATGCAATCTACTGGCCCGCAGATATCCTTCTTTTTTCATATGCAAATAGTCACAGACGTGTCAGATAGGAATCATCTCTCATAGCGCTACAGGTAAAATAAGCGTCAGCACTCTACCTCTAAATCTTCAGTGCCTAATATTTCATGCACCTCATCCATCGTAGGCATTGCATCGAGTGTGTACCTTCTTGCACTGCCGGTATTTGGACAATTTTTATTTTAGGTGGGTCCACAGGGTTCTGGCAGAAAAAACTTCAAAAAGAGACTCAAGGTGATTTTCATGGGCCGCGAGGTTTGATGCCTGCATATAAGAGGTTGAATGGAATAATCGTCACGGAATGAAATTATTAACAATTAAGAACAATTAGGTATAAAATTGTATGTATCAGTAAGTTAGCGTCGAGTGAAGGTTATATTGATTAAAGTTATCCAATAAGGCGATGGTCACATCTGTCGTTGGAAGTATTACTGCTCGAGATCTAGTCAAAGATGGTATCTGGTTTCGCGATTCGCAAGGTCGATTTGTCCTCTTTAGAGGAGTGAACTTTGCATCGCGAAGCAAATTACCCCCTTATCTTCCAATAGCCCCCCTTCAAATTAAAGACATCTCGTTACAAGAATTGAGGGATGAGATAGAAGTGGTTAAACCGCAAATCAAACAGCTGAAGGACTTAGGCTTTAATGTCGTTCGATTGCTAATCATGTGGAAAGCTATAGAGCCAACGCCTAACCCCAATCTTGACCAGCTTCTGCCAGAAGGAGAGAAGTACCTTAATCTTGTTAAAGAAATCATAGACGTACTTTATTATTATGGATTATTTGTCATCATTGATTTTCATCAAGACATAGCACATGAAGTCTATGGCGGTGATGGCTTTCCAGATTGGGCATTGGCAATAGATGAGTTTCATAAGAAACCTGCTCCCCTTCCCATTTCTGCCCTTATACATAGGGACTGGGGAGTAGCATACTATCTCAATTACTTAGTGAGGAATACATTACTATCATTTTGGAAAAATAAGCTCAAAAATATCGATGAACATTTGGATAAATTTCCCGTACGTACTCATTTAGAGAAAACGATTGGTCAGACAGTAAGGTATTTTAAGTCCTTAAATGGTGAAAATGGACACCCTGCAATATTGGGCTTTTCTCCATTTAATGAACCTCATCCGGTTGGCTTAGGCAAGCAATTTTTTGAAGAATCTATCCTAATGGAATATTATTCTAACGTATCGAAGGAAATCAACAGATTCGATGATAAGGCATTTGTATTTTTTGAACCTAGATTGGATTGGACCGTCTATCCTGCTACAGAGAATAATGGCATGGAAATTGAATTTCAGTTTATACGAGACTCAAAACAGATTCACACTTGGTTAGCCACCGATCCAATGCTCTTAGAACAATATAACTCACGAGGAGTATTTTCTTTTCATTATTACGATCCTTGGACTATCTCTTATTCATTTTTTAACCTTGCAGATAATATGCACAATAAGCAAAAGGAATGGCCAAAAATATTTTATCAGCTTCGTGAAGCTGCCACTTCACGAGGACTTGTCCCATTTTTAACTGAATTTGGCGGAAGCCAAGACTGGGAGTATTTTTATACAGATTTAGAGCGAACAGACACTTACCAAGGAAAGCAGATACGAGCTTATATGGACTTACAATTTATTCAGGTGGAAAAATATCTGATTAATGCAACTTACTGGAATTATGATTTGTACAATACACAAGATTATAATGACAATTGGAATATGGAAAATTTTTCATTGCTTGGACCAAATAGAATAATGCGCCATATCGATATAGCCGCTCGTCCTTATCCAAGCTTTAGTTCAGCTGAGCCAATCCTCTTATCTTTTGATTTAAAAACAAAATATTGTGTTATTATTCTAAAAGGCCACGTCGTAGAAGCACCAACAATCATATATGTTCCACATAACCTACATTATAGTCCCAACTTTAAGATATGGGCGACAAGTAACAAGTTTGAATGGGATAACGAAAATCAGCTTCTAAATTGGTGGCCAGACAAAGAACAGATCTTCAACCAGATTATTATCACTCCCACTGCTAATAATGTGAATGTCTCCATCTTGCCTGAAATGGCCAAGAATCTTATGGACAAGGTAGTATTTAGTACACAATTGCCATTTTAATCCTAGACGTATATGATAATAACAATTATAGTCTTACCACAATGGACAGTTATTGATATGAAGTGAGAGCCCTGAGGGACTCGAACCCGAAACCAGTTGTTTTGTTTTGAATTACATTATCTGTTCAATTCTAAATCAAGTAATTGGTTTATCTTATTGTCGTATGTCTGATCCTTTCTGCAATCTCTCTTTAGCCTATTTCTGGTCGAGTCCAGTATCTGAATTGTAGTGATAAAATTGTCCTTATTTCGTGTAGATATACCAGTATCCTTTTTCGCATGCAACGAGAAATTATTTCAATATTTATTATAAGAGGCTATTGAGGACTATTGGAATACAGGGCTAGACGAGCTGGCGATCGTCTATATTGACTCCAAATCTTTGCCATGCTTCTTTGTCCTCCTATGCCATTTATATCGTTTTACTTGAAAGATCAGAAAAAAGAGGAGTGACCATTATTTTACGGAAGACTCCGCAGAAATTGGTTACGATAAGTAAAAGGAACACCTAAAGACTGCTCTAAAACCAATTCTAACAATAAGTGGTTACGATGAATCTGCTATAATTCACTGTTAAAAATAAGTTCCTCCTCCTCTGAAGAGTAAGGAATGAGATAATAATAAGAATTAGAAGAGTCTCAAGCGCCGCGAGCTGGTCAGTTGGAATTTTTGACAAACAATTATGAGGATAAGTGTCGCAAAAATTGCGGCAAAACCTCGTAGTATTCATTCATTATACTTCATCAACCTCACAACCTTCAGCAATCTCAACTTTAAATTCTGGTTTCAGGAATCTAGCTCTAGAGCCGATTAGCTCTGTTCTTTCTTTAACTTGGAGTAAGAAATAAATTTGCATACACTTGGTAGTGCTGGTTTGAGCTTCTTGAAGGTCGGTCTGTCCCTCCTCCCCTAGCAACATATGTTGGGGCTAACTAGGTAAAGAGCAACATACAGAGCACATATATGTGCTGCAACAACACTTCTCGTTTCGCACTAAAAAAAGGAGAATTCTCCGGTACTTCTAAATTCGTCATACTAACATGCACCCGTTAATTGCATATTTGGTCCCGGTGAAGCAGAGCATGGTGTTAGTGAAATAACAGTTCCATGTACAGATTGACCACCAAAGTGATTGTCCGTTTCTTCATGGTCTACTGAAATGGTTACAATTTTGGCCTGCTGGATAGTAATCTCCGCAGGTACGCTAGGCCATGATACAACACCATTTGTTCCAATATCCATATCTCCTTCTATTGTTATGCCACCTCCTGAATCAATACTTATATCGTCGCTATCTTCATCCATCTCGAAATTCTGAAACTCATGTGTATGAGCCGATGTTCCGTTATTCCATGCCATGTCAGTATCAAAGGATGTTACGTCACCTTCAGACACTGAAAGCGTCCATATGCCAATAGCTTCCCAGTTGCCATTAGTTGTATAGAGAGTAGAATTGATAGTACCGCTAGCAACAAAATCCTCAGAGTCTACCAGTTGATTTAATGGTGCTATTTGTTGTGGTGTTGATTGATTCAATTGTGTCATATTTTGCTGTGTTGAGAGTGGTGGGCTGGTTTGAGTAGCTTGTGGCGGTTGTTGCCCTATCTGCTGTTGTTGTGGCGGTGGTGGTAGTGCTGTAGGAGGCGGCTGTGCCTTAACTGTTAATATCGGCGGAGGAGTTGCAAATAATAAAACGAAGACTGAACTTATTATTAACACAGACAACATTCTATGTATACTTTTCATACTTATATAAGTAGGCTTGACTACTTAAAATTTTCGTCTCTCTTGATTAGAGAGCATAATTATACCAATATGCTGTCGACCTCAGGCTACATTGATGGCGTTGCTCTTGATAACTGCTATTCCTTGTTATCTCTGCTGTTTTTTCAATTGAGGATTGAAGTTTGCTGGTACGTCTCATTTCTGATAATAATTATCTTACCAATCATGGAGGGATGTAATATGCAAAAATATGGATATTCCCCTATCTCAGAGAAAGTATGATTATAGGTCCTGTCTGGTATTATTATTGAGGAATCAAATTCTTTTCCCATTATATTATCTTCAATTCCAAGGCCAGATGTCGCAGTATGCAAGATCTCATCTGTGTTATGCCAGACTATCGTCGTATTAGGACTTGTAATTAGAGGATTAGGATAATATGACTTATTGCCAAGTAGAGCAGCAGCTCCGAAAACAATTTCTACAGTCGTATTTGCTGTTGCTCCTATTTGTGAATCTTGTGTAGGAAAGAGATGCTCGCTTGTATTTGTATTTGCAACGCTATTGGAAGAATCATTAGATGAGGATGATAGTAATATTTTGTGCTGTTGTGCTTCTTGTTGTTGATTTGAGGGTTGAAACGCAAACACTGTTTGGTTAAAAATATAAAGTGATGGCGCAGACCAATTGATAGAAAGAAATAAGGAACTAATCGACACTACTACCAATATTATCATTCGTATCACCTTACTATGTCGATAAAGCGCAGCAAAAGAAGAATGCCTAGAGGCCACCAAGAGTGTATACAATATCTCAGTATATAGGTGATAACCTGTACTCGCTACTTTTTTTGTCCTTATTGTTAGATGCTGTTGAAAACCGGGTCTACTAAAACAAGCTATAGATCGGAGATGCGCCTTTGTGTTATTTTATTGTTTTGTAGTAGGAAAGGATATGCAAAATGGAATTTGTGCTTTATTTAAAAGATACTAATTCAATCTTAAATTTTACCATTAAGGAAAGAATAATTTTTCATCAACCCGTCCTTTTTTTTCTATAGCTTAAATCAAATCGCTTTATGATGTCGAGGTACGTTAAATTAGTGCCAAACAATCCTTTATCGCCTAATCGCCTTCTATATCCTTACATATACAGTCCTTGTACTACTGACTTAATAAATCTGAATTTTTATCCCAATAAGTGATTAGCTATTTGCTGGTTGGAATTATTAGGTCAATCTGTCTTGGATTCCACTGAATCTGTGAACTACGAGTTCTTATCCCTAGGACTGGATAGTATACGCAGCTCATCATAGTCTGTTTGGCGACGTTCCTTAACGTGCAAGACAACATTTTCGGGGAAAATAAACCGTTCGAGAGAGATTTCAAAGTAACTCGGTATGAGCGTGCCTAGTTTATATAAGAAACATGAAATAGCCCTCTAAAGAGAAACCTTAATTACTAAACGTCAACTACGTCAATACCAAATGACGGCAGAAGCGAGACCGGAATAATTACTAAAAGATGTAACAATTTGGATGAGTTTGCGGGGCTTTTGCCTCTGTGTGAAGCAAAAAAGCATAGGCCTATAGACTATTTTTTTGCGGGCCTAACAAACACCTATTTATCGATGCGCATGCTATATCTTCCTCTAGCACAATAACGATAGCAAATGAAGTCCCTGAACCAAAATTATGATAAGCATTTGATTACAACGATAATTGTATTAGTTGCTTTGCCTATACTGCTCGGTTCTTCAACGTTTGTCCTTATCTCAGATCAGATTGAAGTGCTTGCATTTTTTGGACAATTTTTTAATGATAACTTCGAAGTAGCTTATGAAGTAACTTATCAATTTTTGGTTTCCCTTATATTACTCCAATATTTGATATTTGCAATTATGTTAATCTTATACCCAGTCTATCCTTTTATTTTCTCGATAGAAAACCACCTCAATAAAAGGAATCCAAAAAGCGCGGTGGTGGAATACCAAGCGCTGAGGAAAATTGTCTATGCTCTGCTTCCCATTTTCATTTTCGCCATTGCCTTGATAATATCTTCAGCTATTAGCCCGGATACTCCTCTAACAGACTTAGTACAATCCTTATTAGAGGATCCAATTCATCAATCAATATTCAGTTCTATTATAGCTGCCATCTTTTTCGCCGTTGCTTCGGCATTGCTTAGGATTATTCTTCTAAATGGAAACAAACATTTCAAATTTTATCTTGCAAGGCTATCTTTTAGAGCCATGTCTGGCGTGGAAGATGATCTTGAAAGAATGAACTACCTGATAGAAGGATTCAACTTTTATAATAAATACATTCGAAGCACGTTGGGACTACAGATCAATGACCTCAAAAGAATTTATTCCAGAATTATTGCAGATGATGAACTAGAGAAGAATCATTTAATGGAAAAATTATGTCAGGCATTCGAAGATTGTGATAAATTAAAACCAATTAGATCTCTGACTGGTCTGTTCGAAGTATCAGATCCTGCAGGTTTCTTGGTCAAAGAGCCAATAGCGAGAAGATTAGAAGATTGGGTCAGTATCGTAGGAAAGATAGCATCCGTTCTCGGAGCTGTCATTGGTGCGATAGTGGCACTGCTAAGTACATCAGTACGAATCTAAATGACAAAAATTCTTTCTTTAACTGCCTTATGAAATGATAACTTTCGTTTATCGACCGAAGAGATGTATCGTTAAACTGTATTTTCGGATTTTGCTATTTTGTATAGAACTATCTGGTCCTGAAGGATGTGGCTTCCATATTATCAAAGATATACCTCATTGCATTTCTTTGATTCAACTAACCAGCTCCGTGCTCAAATCAAATGCACCACTACAATGAAGGAGGGACCCCTAGTATTAGCTGCACCGGTGCTGCGAATTTGGCTAAGGGTGGTATGTCTCCGTTATAGCTGGGATCGACCGCAATTGCTTCATTCTTATATTTCTGAGCTGTCGTTCCATCTCCTAGGTTTTCCAAACACAAACCCTTATAGTATAAACTAACAACAAGTTGCAATTGCTTTACGAGCTCATTGGGATGCATTGCATTTAATCCCAATATCTCATCAAATACCGCCATGGCGCCGGGGTAATCGTGGATCTTGAATTTAGCTATTCCAATGGAGGTCTCCTTATCAACGTCTACTTGATCTTGGTGTGAAATGTAAAGTAGTTGATATCTCTCCTTGTATGTGTTTACATCATTTAATTGTGAGTCACCCCAATTAAAAATCGAATTATATGTGAGTACCATATTCTTGAGTAGATGGTCTTCTTTCCACATACTTGCTATTAACTCAAAATGATCCTTTTTGCTATTAGAAGCTGGAGTCGCACCGACATCCGACCCTGAAATCAAAGAGGCTCTTTCAAAATACTGGACAGCCTCTTGATATCTTCCCAAATTCTCAAGGGCAATGCCCAAATTAACTAGGGCTGGAACGTAATTGGGATCGATATACGAGAGTATTCTGTCAAAGTATACAATAGCTTCATCATATCTTCCTAATATTGCAAGAATGGTTCCCATATTGGTTGATGCGTCAACATTATTCGGATCTACCTGCAATGCTCTATAAAAGTAAACCATTGCCTCATCATATCTGCCCAAATGGAAGAGTGCCGAGCCTTTATTGTTCAATACGTCCCCGTTATTCGGATCTACCTGCAATGCTCTATCTGTGTATTGCATTGCCTCCTCATATCTTTCAAGATTACCAAGAGCTCCACCTTTATTGTTCAATACGTCCCCGTTATTCGGATCTACCTGCAATGCTCCATCGTAGTATTCTAGCGCGTCTTGATGCTCTCCCAGACTGTCAAGGGCAGCGCCTTTTCCGTCTAATGCAATAATATTATTGGGATCTACCTGCAATGCTCTATCAAAGTAAACCATTGCCTCCACCTCGCTTCCTAAATGAAAGAGAAGAGCGCCTTTTCCGTCTAACGCGTTGATATTATTCGGATCTACCTGCAATGCTGTATCATAGGACCATAGTGCTTCTTGGATTTCTGTCACATTCTCAAGAACTGGGTCGTTGCCTGCTGATATATTGTCATCACTAGACTGCGGCTCAGCAAATTGTTGCAACTGCTGATCATCAGGTACTGTCGTTGTCGTCTGGTTAGATATAGGCGTTGTTGTCGTTGTCGTCTGGTTAGATATAGGTGGTGGTTGTTCTGGAAATTCTTGCACCTGCTGATCATCAGGTGGTGGTGTTGTTGGTGGTGGTGGTGGTGGTTGTTCTGGAAATTCTTGCACCTGCTGATCATCAGGTGGTGGTTGTTCTGAGAAAGAAGCGCTCACACCAGCATTACTATAGGACATAGTTAGAAAGAACGACAATGAGACAAAAACAGCAAATGTAACCCTCCTCAATGCAATTGTCATGCAGATATCTCCATCTTCTGATAAAATCCTAAATGTGGCGCTAGTATAAATTTTTGCCTTGTTTTTATAGATTTTTCGATTTGCATAAACTAATATTTTCTAACAGAGCCTTATGCAACATTTTTCCTTGTTTCTTAAAGATTTTATATATTTCAGGTATTCTTAGGGTATTGTCAGTAACGCTTTATATGCATCCTAGAGAGTTAAATGAAAGTGGTAAGTGCTCTTTCATGTTCTCGTCGTACGAAGGTGTATGTCATAGAAAGGCGGGAATTTAAAAAGCTCAAGGATGACGCCTTTCATAAAAATCTAGAAGAAATTGAGAGCTGAAAAAATTGATAGATCTTACTTCAGCTAACAGAGTAGTAGTAATGATCCGAACAAAAATCAAGAAATAAAAGACTGGTTTAGGATGTTGACACAAATCGATAGCAAGATTTCTATTGCAGAACGACCACATGAAAAGTCTTTATCTCTTGTACCTCGGAGGAAGATGTATTATCTCAATAACAATATAATCAGATATGCATATTACTTCGACAGATATTAGCGAGGAATCATTCCCAAAGCTTAAAACGATTATTGGGCGTCACTTTAAATATGCCAGCGCAGTTTCGCTCTGGCTTATGTTGCTGTTATTTATGCTGCTCCCCAAAAATGTAATTCTTTATTTCTCCAGCGTTTATCTTTGGGTCTAGGCTTGTATCTATAACCATGTGCCTCTCATATTCTTTTACTGGCTCGTAGACTTGTTTCATTTTTCTGTAAATGTCAACATCCGCATCGGAATAATCTCGTTTTCTTGCCTTTAATCTTGATATAATGATATCTTCTGGACTTGTACATTCAACTATGTAAATCTGTTCTGAAGGAACACCTGCCAATTTTTCTCTGGCGTGTCTTCGTGATTCTTCTGTGTGAAAAGTTGCATCAAGGATGCAATTTATGCCACCAGCGGCTGCATTATGAAGATATCTTGCTACAAGCAACATAACATCGTAGACTAGCTTTTTTTCCTCTTTTGTGTATGTAGGCTTTGATAATATTAGCTCTTTTCTTATCTTGTCTGTAGATAAAACTACGGCATTAATCAATGGAGCCAATTCGTTTGCCAGTCTTGTCTTGCCAACGCCTGGCAGACCGCAGAAGAGTATTATCAACAATTATAGAAATGAGCTGGTGATATTCAATATTTCTGTTAAATTAGTTTTGGTCCAAAAGACTATTCTATACGAAGACTGTCTATATAGATCGATTCAAAGAAGCGCCTTTTTTATCAGCTGAATTGTGCATCCATTGCAATGCAATCACTCTGTGAATGATCATTACTGAACACGCCGTCCTCTCACTTACGCCACTTTATATACTGCCAAGCGTCCTTACTTTCGATATGCCCAACCAAAACAAATTTAATTCCATCTTGTTTTTGCTTTAAGCATCAATAAAACCGTTGACGCCGTCTCAAGCCAAAAATGACATATTCGCGCCAATCAATTAAAGACTCGGCGAGGATATCTCTGCTGTTTGGAAGTTCTCGAGTTCATTTATGTTGTTATCATTTTAAATGACGACTTCTTGGAATATGTGAGTTTATTATCACAGGCACCCTGCTCCTTTAATGGAAGTTCAGGATTATCCAGATCAAACATCTGATAAAGCCAGAACATGAAAATGTTGAAGCATCAAAAATGTAAATTATTCGTCCTATATCAAATACACAAGCTTTATTACGATAGTAGTGCTTTAGCATTAATCTGCTTTGTACATCATTTCTTTAAAAGTTAACTATACTTTTTTCAAATCGTTCTATTTACAAGAATGCAACAATGAACGTCGGCCATGTTCGAAAAGGTGCTGGTGTGGATGGATGGCTCCGAGTCTTCCATGAAGATAGCTGACTATCCACTAATGCTGGCAAAACAACACGGTGCGCAGGTTGTCGCGCTCGATGTAATCGTTTCGCAGCTTGGGTAGACAGCGGTTGAGAGGCACTCCTCTCTATAGCATCTATTCCTTTAAAGCGAAGCTGTACCGTATTATTTTTTGCGATGGATTATGACTGGCCTACCTTCTAACCTATTCCAAATTTTTAAATCTTTGGTTCTAAATCTGACTGAATCACCATCAGAAATACCTGCTTTTGGTACAAGATTTCCTTTATTGGGGTAAAGGCACATTAGTACTGATCTTCTGCTCTTTCTTTTTGTTCTATGGCTAGCCCAAATTGTATTCGATTCAAGTACTGACTTCGCTTTCCATCATAAAGACTATATAATTTTGGAGGGTAAAAACATATTTCCTCCATATCTTTGCATGAAAAGCGACTCGATTATTCAAACTAGCTGCTTGAAAATTTAGTTTACATTCTGTAGAGTTGCTGTCCTGTTATAATAGGTAGGCAAAATACTAATGGCATATAGAGGCTCTTTTCACCAGCGTGTACTGTTTTGCCAATTATTTTCCTTTACCTCCAAGCTTGGAAAGGACAGCAGACGCTGTCTTCAATGCCAAAGCAGCTGCAGTAAGCGTTGGATTGGCTGTAGCCGAAGTTGGAAACACACTAGTACCTACAATATACAAATTAGGATGATCATAGGTTTGTCCATCTGTGTTGACTACTGACGTTTTGGGATCATTGCCCATACGACATGTACCCATAATGTGTGCTGCAGTATTCCATTTACGCTGCCATTCACGTTCTTTAATCTTGTCTTTTTCGATATTAGGTACACTCTCTAGCAATGTAAGAGCGACTTCGTGTCCTTTCTTTAGGGCATCGTAAGTATATGAATCTACTTCAAAGTGAATGCGAGGACGAGGCAGTCCATAACTGTCAAGCTTGTCAGATAGAGTGACTCGATTATTTGGATTTGGAAGCAATTCAGTAGAAAAGCTAATACGCATCATCTTAGGAATATCGTTAGCCAATTTACTGCGCAAGCCTTCACCAAATAACATTTGATTATCAAGGTAATCATCCATCACGTTTATTGGAGATCGGGCCCGCCCGTGTCCATCATTACCTATTGTCATACGAAAAGCACTGTAGTTCTTTCGAAAAGGTCCGTCACGAAAATCTTCAATTGAACAAGTGCTTTGTGGACCACGGAATGGATATAGTGGATTTGGGAAAAACGCAGTAACTTCATCTTGAAGATGATCCATTAATTTTCTTCCTACTTGGTCACTACTATTGGCCAAATTTGACATAAGCAGTAACTTTGGAGTTTCGATTGCATTGGCTGCAAGGATCACTACATTGGCACTAGCAGTTTGATGTTCATCCTTGTTAGCTGAGCGCCAGTTTTTGTACCGCACAGCTGTTACTCTATTTTCGCCTCCTCCATTAACCATGAGCTCAGTCACCACACAAGCTGATCTAAGGTCAGCATTGCCTGTTTTCACTGCTGCTTTTACATGTGATCCTGCATCATATTTGGCGCTACTTGGACAGAGCGGAATGCAGTTAGAGTTTCCCTCACAAGCCCGCCGCTCGTGAAATCCTTCATGTGGTTTGTACGGGATTGTGAGTCTTGCCTGAGGCGTACTTCGAACTGTTATCTTCACGCCATCTATCTCAGTGCCATCTAGTTCTTTCTTTACAAGCTTGTCACCATAGCTCAAAGGGATTTCACGCATAGGGAAAGGTTTGCTACGGTAACCGCCCAATAGCCCATTCCACTCTTGATCGTTACCAGCTACGCCTAGTTCGTACTCGGCTTCGACATACCAGGGTTCTAGGTCATCATAGCTAATTGGCCAGTCTTCACCTACACCATAAGTACTCTTTAGCCTGAAGTCATTTGGTACCTTGCGCGGCGTGTTTCCACGCCATGCCCAAGTCGAACCACCTACTAGACGTACGTATCCTGCTTTGAACATTTCAGTTTGAGGTCCAGTTAGATCGTAGTCATAATACTTCTCTATGGGTTTACCATCTTTATCTTTCTTACCAACTAATTCTGGAGAAGGCGCATAGCGCCGACTAGCTAGAGCCAAATATGGAGAGGATTGGTCTCCACGAGGTATGTTTGTTTTAGCATCAGCAGCATCAGCAACCATGACCTCGCGAAACTCATCCCGTTGTGCCCAGCCAGTGGGTTGGTCTGCAGCTTCTAGGATTAAGACCTTCTTACCTGCAGAAGCTAGCTTCCAGGCACACAGCGCGCCAGCTACACCAGCTCCAACAATAATTACATCATATATTTTTTCAGCCATCTTTTTACTATCCTCCTTTACTAAACTCCTTTTGGAGGATCGGCCCAGTAACCATGAGGCTTGTCTGAGTAAGCTGGTGCATGAGCCTTGATTACATCCCACAGCATACCTTCTTTCCAATGACCTGCATAGACTTCAGTGTTAATGCTGGGATCAGAGGATTCCCTGAACTGCGAAATATACCATATGCGAACAACTTGCTTAGCAACATGAAGGACTTGTGGATCATTTTTGATGCGCGCCAGTACTTCGTCAAGTACTTTCTTTTGATCAAGTGGTTTTTGTTGTGCAGCCACTACACGCTGATAGATACCAATAAGTTCATCAAGGTAAATGCCAAACTTTTGTTGAAGATACTCATGATAATATTCCTTTGCAATATTGTGATCGAGTTTATCTACACCAGTTAGCAATTGAGAAAGCTGGAGAAATATCTCTTCATTGTTTGCATTAATTAAGTCATTTGATAGCTGATTATCGAGCTTTTCTGCCACATTTATCTCTGGTAGGCGAGATATAAAAGAATTCCTCAGTAGCACCTGTGTACCTAGCACAAGAACTGTTATCGAATACAATCATTTTAAAAACTTAACAGGAGTTAGGAACAAGGGTGAGGCGATTTTTATTGGCGGATCTGAATGGGCTAGAGCCCCCTCAAAACTATAGTGAGACACAACCTTTTTGAGAATGTGAAGGTGATAAAGAGTGCATTACAAATAAGAGCTGCTGCAACATTTATCATCACATACGTTTAGAGGGAATAGTGCCTCACTTTGCTTAAGGCATGGTGCTGGTAATATTGTGAGAGATAATAATCATAGCTAAGAGCGGCATAATGTTCAAAATGGGAGATGGTGCTACAGTAGATGATAATGTATTCAGTGGCAATAAATTGCATATAGATGATGGGTCTGCGAAAAAAGGCAACATCCCAAATAACGGAATAACTACCGAACCCCCGACGGAAGAAGAAAGAAGAGAGCGCGAAGGTTTAGAGGAGAGACATGTAGGTCCTTTTTCTGAACTTTCGGATCAAGGACATTGTAGCAGAGAAGAGCTTAGCTCTTTGGTAGGAGATAGGTGCTCATCCTAATATGGATGAGATTCCCTTCCTCTTAAAGTAGAACTGATAAGTGAGTCGGCCCATCGGGATTAAATTCCTGCATGTAGTCGGGTTCTATTGATTGTAGATATAAGTTTCCCCTATTATAGATTCTACTTATTAGTAGCCGATCCTATTTTTGTTCTATAAGGCAGCAAATTTCAAAACCAAATGTGTTCAAGATCCTGCGTTCATATGAGTGTTAAATTAGAATCAAGATTTCGTAATGTGGATACTAACATTAAACATTGTAGGAGGAAAAATTGATAGAAACTTATATTTATTTAGTATTAATATGAGAATAGCTAATAAATGCCCTTTACATTGATCAAAGGACAGTTTGTTCCTGCAGCCGGAGAACCTGATGGGGATTCTGTAAGATTTAGAGCCGACGATCCAATATTTTGGCTAAAGTTAGAAGGTAGACGTGTTAACATAAATTTTGAGAACCGAACGGTTCAGACCCGTTTCGAAGGAATTGACGCAATTGAGAAACGTGCTACAAAGCCTCTATCAATTGAAGCAAAAAATAGTATGTTGTCTTTAATAAATTACGATCGAAATACTAATCCAGAGCCAGAAGGCTATATTCTCGCTAGAATGACAGATACGCATGGAAGACCTCTTTGCTTTGCATTCAGCGGTATTATTGATAGAAATGATGGATCAAATGTATTTCTTGATCAACCGATGCTACGAAACTCTGTTAACTATAAGCAAATGGAAGCTGGGTTTGCTTACCCATTGTACTATAATACCTTATTCCGGGACTTGAGAGAAGCATTTAATGAATCATTAAGATCTGCCAAGTCTTCATCAAAGGGCTATTGGCCAACAGACGCTACTATGACTGGAGTAACAGTCAATGATCGTGGCAGCCTTTCTACTATCAAACCTATTTGGCCAAAGTTGTGGCGTAGACTTGAAGAATATTTACCTACTCATGACAACCTAGACGATTTTATAATGTGGTTGGAAGAGAAGGGAGAACGTGTGGACATACTTCCGATCATGGAACAAAGAGGTCTAGAAGATGTTGTCAAGGTTGAGGGTAACCATGTTAGTTTGACTGAAGAACCAGAAAATCTACGAGTTGTCAGTGCTGCGGTACCTCTGCTTTCGATGCGTCAAACCCCCCTTTTACTGGAATAGAATGGTGGAACAAAATTGGTAACTTTCTATACCTTCCAATTTTTTGTTTTCTCTGCTCCTTTTTTTTGAACTCTAACAAAGAAGCAATTAGTAGTGGGCCCATCGGCACTAGCAGTGATATCGCTTCAAAAAGTGGATTCTTTGTAACCGATAGTGTTCCCTTTATGATTTCATGGTCTATTACTGCTGCTCCAATACTGTCTAGTAATTTCAATTTATTAACAGAAGAGTTAGCAATTAATTGTTTCAAAGCTTTACCCTTACCTTTTAGAAATTGACTTTAATCTTTTTTCTTTAAAATACTGCTAAATCATATCCTTAATTATTACCTGAGAAAGCACCAATAATCCTGTTCTATCACAGCGCTAAAGAAACCCTATCTTTCATTCTTGTACACATGTATTTAGGAGCATGAATGGTTAGTGGAAATCAAAATGGTGACGATATAACTATATTTTATTTTCCATCAAGCGCACTGGCAAAGCGGAAAAGAAACTTTCTGATCTTCTTAAAATGAGTGAACTTGACGATGGAATTCTCTTCCTATCAGGTTTTGGTAGAGGTCAAAAATTCAATCTATTTTTTACATCCAAGAACCCAGACACACTTAGTCAACTCTTAAAATCAGAGTGACTGCGTGCAAGGGAGCTCGAGAGCTTTATGCATACTGCAACTCTGAGACAGGTATTGCGGATGGTCCATAAGGAGGTTCTCTCTGGGATGGAGATTCGTGCATTTAACGTACTTGCCTTCCGAACAGCAGAGGATGAGGCTGCGATGTATTATGCCAAGAATATTTCGGCACCGAGAAATGGCTAAGGAAGGCAGCAACATATCTTAGTTTAGAACTGATAGAAGAAAAGTACAACTGGTCCGACTTGTGCTAGAAATCGAAATTAGGAAAAAAAGGAGAGGGTTGAAGGTTTTGGAACTTTAATATTCCATTATATAATCAGGTGTCACAGGTTACAAGACTTTGGAAGATGAGACTTCTCTGCTGTTCCAAAAAATTATTAGTTAATGCACCAGTCGTTGAACAGAAATTAAAAGCTTATAAACCACCCGTAATT
>Ga0126313_10000629_pt1 | contig 17058 bp, 13 predicted proteins | sample Plot105A_FD_89954 | JGI IMG/M metagenome (GOLD analysis project Ga0126313, IMG submission 89954) | Serpentine soil microbial communities from UC McLaughlin Reserve, CA, USA - Plot105A | ecosystem: Environmental > Terrestrial > Soil > Grasslands | place: USA: UC McLaughlin Reserve, Lake County...
CAACTCAACGCTGATCAAAGACAATATCGTGGAAGAGATCACCAATCTCAAGCAGCAGGACGGTAAGGACATTGCGGTCCACGGCAGCGCCACGCTGGTGCAAACGCTCATGCAGCATGATCTGGTGGATCGTTATCGGCTTCTTGTCTACCCGGTGGTTGTGGGCAAAGGCAAGCGCCTGTTTAAAGAGGGTATCCCCGCGACTTTGAAGCTTCTGAGATCACAGTCGTTCAGCTCAGGCGTTGTGGCGCTCGTCTATGAGCCGGAACGGCAATAGTCACCGCCATACGGACAAGAAACGGGCCTAGAGCAAGTTGCGTGGTCTCTGAACCATACGCCCTCGTATTCGCCGTGGGCCCACGCCCTGTCTATGTGGGGCTCCAGAGAGGTGGCCTCCCTTAAGAAGAGGCTGTGCGCTCTCATATCGCGCGCCAGGACGAGTATCGCGATCGTCAGCTCCGGGCCGCTTCCTCGATCACGAGCGGGTGCGGATGGTGGATGCTAAGGCGTATCTCGTGGAAGGCCGAAGGGCGCCGTTCCTTCAAGGCTTCACCGGGCATGAACGTCCTTGAGCCCAAAAGACCACGCCGGAGCTCTCTCAACTCCGTTTCAAGCAGGGCTGCGAGATCCTCCCGCTTATTGCGGTTGGTCTCCCTGGTCTGGTACCGGAAGAGGACCAGGCCGATAACTAGCGCGGAGAACACCGAGAGTATGGTCGATAACAAGGTGTTGAGCTACCCGAGCAGCTGGTCGAGAGACACAAGCGCGACGCCGACGGGATGGATGAAGCGTTGGGCTAAACGATCTACTCTGGCCCTTCGCTTTCCCTAGTTGGTAGGGCGGGACGCAGCCACAGCGAGACGTGGGCGGGCTGCATCGTCTCCCTAATCACCCCGACCAGATCATCGCTCAGCGCGTCTAGGTCTGTCTCATCTCTGAGCTTGGCCGAAAAGGCTTCAAGGGTCTTTCTGGCATCGTACTTCCTGCGATAGAAGCGGCGATCCACAAGTCCCTGTAACCGACGACGCAGCGGATTGAACAGAGCCGCTATAGCAAGTGTGGAGGCCACCACTGCAAATTGTGACTCCTGCCCCGTTAGGGAGGGCAATGCTCCTTGAAGGAGCACCACACTACCGAAGTAGAGCGCGATCAGCGTCGCCGTGAGAGAGCCGTAGACGAGGGTGCGGTTTATGAGGAGGTCTATGTCGTAGAGGCGATACTTGAGGACGGCGAAGCCCACAGCGATCGGGACCGCCGTGAAGCTCACTAACGCCGCTTGCTGTAGGAGACCTAACCACAACGGCGTGCCAGCCGCACCCCAGGGCCCCGAGTAGGTTAGCGAGCTAACCATGGTGATTAGGTAAAGCAGACCCACCACCGATGCAGCAAAGGCTATCCACTTGATCTGCTCTCGCTCTTCGCCCCCAGAACGCCGGTATCGCATCACTAGGCTCAAAGCCGAGGCGATCATGCATAAGGGGAGCAGCAGGAGAATGGCTATCCCTGCAGTCGCAACCCAAGGGGGGGCTTCCTCCAGTCCGAAGGGGTTTCGCACTCCAGGATGACCCTCCAGAGGCCCTGGGGAGAAGGTGATTCCCAAGCTGGCCAACACCATCACCACCCCCGAGAGCCAAGCCAGCGGACGCCACCTCCTCGAAGGGAGCTTACCATCGGGGAAGAGCAGGATAAGGTAGATGCCGAGTAGACCCACGGGGGGTATCCATATCGCCTGGGTCAGAGCGTCGATCGTCACGGGGTAAGGTCCGGAGCCAGGGATGGAGTCTCCTAGAAAGATGAGCATCCAGAAGAGACCGACTGCCAAGCAGATCCAGCCTACTGGGTTTTTGGGGTGCCTGGAGGCGATCAGGGCACCCACTATGGGGAAGGCTAGGAAAGTAACGAAGATCAACAGCTCGCTGAGAGTGTCGCCGGCGCTGGTAGCCTCCTGCGAAGAACGGGTGAGGACATGCAGCACGACGCTGGCTAGGAACATGGCCACACAGAGACTGGCAAGCGACCAGGCTAGCCAGGAGGCGGTGCGGGTGCTCATCGCACCGACCCTTTGATCCTGTTCTCTTGCCCCTTCTGTCACGACCCCACTCTACACCACTACCGTCTCCTAAGCGTTACGACAACCGTTACGAGCCAGCCACTTATGGGTCAATTTCACCCCCACCCCGGTGATGCACCGGTGATGTAGAGAAGCCCCCGGTAGATCACCAAGGGCTTCTTCATTCCGAATATTCGGCTTATCTAAGGGGATTGGAGAGAGCCGACGAGCGGACTCGAACCGCTGACCTCATCTCATTACGAGTGATAATTCAGGCGTTGCAGCGGTTTGCATGGGCTTGCAAATCTCGCATATCCAAGCCGTTTTCCGTTCTCCGGATTGCTATGTGTTGCACCGTATTGCGTTCCCGGTGGTGTCAGAGTGGTGTCAATAGAGGCATAGTTGCTTCGTGCTGCTGCTCGCTCGTAGCACGCACCCGAAGGACGTCCAGCACCTCGCAGGGCACGCCTCCATACAGCTGACCCTGGATCGCTACTCGCACTGGATACCGACCATGGGCCGCCACGCCGCCGAAGGGATGGACGAAGCCCTTGGATAGCGCATCTGATTGCCTCTGACATGAGGATGTCCCTTATGACAATCGAGTTGAGGATGGTGACGCTTAGCGTCGTACTGGGCATCGTTCAGACCATCGTAGCATCGCATGCCGCGAGCCTTCAGCGCGGTTATCGATGGACGGCCAGCCCCAGAGACTAAGAGATGTCACCACTGCCGGGGGTGGCCAGAACCGCGTCACCGCGCGGGGTCTTCGGATCTCGGGAGGCACGGTGCAAGAACAGCCCAATTGAACAGCAACGCGGGCCACGCGTAGGCCAGCTAAGCGCCCCAAGAACTCACGCGGCCCTCGCCTCCGGCCCGGCCGCGACCCCGGCTTCCCGACTCTCGGCGCGCGTGGGCTGGAACTCCGTCACATCGGCTTCCATGGCCCGCACGCCTTGGTAGCGGGCGACGGAGACGCGGTGGTTGCCGTCCAGGACGAAGTAGGCGTCGCCTAGCTTGTACAGGCTCACCGGCGGCAGCTCCTCACCCCGGTGGAACGCCAGATCCACGCGCTTCCATCTCTCTCCCGCTGCCGCGCGAAGAGGCATGAAGCAACGGTCGAAGTCCCTGCGGCGTCCCACGCTCCCAACGATTTTCTCCGGATCGACGACCCGCACTCCCCTACGGACCCGGTTGTACGCCCGGAGCGAGCTTCGAACCTCGTCGAAGGAGGGTGGTGTGCCGTGAGACGCGGGTTCTCCTCGCAAGCGTAACATCAGCCGCTTCAGCCATGCCTTGCGCCGCGCCCGTCCGAAGTCCTTGTCGGCCTGCTCGTTAAGATCCATCAATATCATCGCCCGGCTCCTCTCTTCTGGCTTCGAAGCCAGTCTAGGATCCGGGATCTCGAGCTTAATCTACCGAAGGTTGTATCCGGTAGTTTACTGCCGGTTTAAATTGAGAGAAGCTACCTGAGCAAGCGTAATTCCCGAGCCCTCGCGACGGCCTGGGAGCGGTTGCGCACGAGGAGCTTGCCGAAGATGTGGTGGACGTGCGCCTTGACGGTGCCCACGGAGAGGTAGAGCTCCCCGGCGATCTCCGAGTTCGACCGGCCGGCGGCAACGAGCTCGAGCACCTCTATCTCGCGTTCGCTTAAGGGTTCGAGCCCGGGGCCCCGGCCACTTCGTGATACCTCGTTGCCGGAGTTGCCGTAAAGCCCCGTCTCCGCGGCAAAGTGTTCCAACAGTCTGCCCGTGTAGCCGTCGGGGGTGGCAGCGTAAGACCCATCGTCCCGCGGCTGTTGAATCAGCCTCTCAAGTAACGCTGCCATCGGCGGCCCCTCGTCGACGAACAGGCGCACGAAGCCCTCCGGTTCGGCCAGAGCGAGCGCGCGTTCGAGGTGGCCCAACGCCTCCTCTGTCGCTCCCCGCCGTTCGGAGGCGAGCGCGAGCAGCGCGAGGAGCTCGATCGCGTGCGCCATCCGTCCTTCGGAGACCGCGTCCTCCAGCAGCTGGCCGAGAGAGTCGAGCGCCTCGTCGATCCTGCCCTCCCCGAGTAATACGCGAGCCATAGTGATCCGCTCGAAGTGGCGTGGGTAGCTCAGGTAATCTTGGGTCGCCCCGTACTCTCGTGCCCAGCGCACCGCCGACTGCACGTCGCCCTGCGCCAGGTAGAACCGCGCCTGCCACGCCCATATGAGCGGCCACCTCGGTGTGAGCCTGCCGGCCTCCCGGATGAGGGAGTGCGCCTCTTCGGCGTCCCCGCGGGCCATCTGCACGCGGGCGAGGTTGACGTAGCCGTAGACCAGGATCTTCGCCTCACCGCTCCGCCTGCCGTGCTCGATACCTGTCTCCAGGAGCTGTCGTGCCTCGTCCAGTGCTCCGCGCTCGTAGTGCAGCTCTCCCATCCCCGTGTGGATCATGCCGGCTACCGACGGCACTCCCTCTGGCCGGCTCTCGGCCAGCCGAAGTCCGTCCAACAGCAGGTCTTCTGCCTTCCGGAGTCGTCCCCTGGAGATCTCCAGAGAGGCCTGGTACCGGAGGGCGAACAGGGCCGTCCGAAGGTCGTCGGCGGCCCGGCCAGTGGCGGCGGCCCGGGCGAACGCTTCACTAGCAGACTCGAGGTCTCCGACCGAGCAGTAGGCGTGTCCCAGGTCGAGCGCGACGTCACCGCGCAGATGGAGCTCGTCCTCCGGCAGCAGATCCAGCGCCCGATTGGAGAGTTCCGTCGTAAGCGGCGCGTTCTCCCGCATGGCTGCCATACGGGCGCGGACGATGCATATCTCGCCCAGCATCGTGTGCTCTTCGTCGGAAAGCCCTACTGTCGAAGCCTCGTCGCCGAGTCTGAGGGTGGCCTCAGCGTCTCGGAGCCAGCGCTCGGCGTCTTCCAATTCTCCCGAGTGGACGAACGCCCAAGCGTAGAGCAGGCAGAGCCGCGGGCGGTGACGCACCACCCCGTCGGGCAGCGTCCCCAGCCAGCGGAGCAGCAGGGAGGCGTCCACGTATCTGCGCCGCACGCCGGTCTCCTCCTCGATCAGGTCCGCCGCCCGGTCGAAGTCCTCCGCGGCCAGTGCGTGCTCGACCGCCCCGGCCAGGCAGCCGTCGCCCTCGTACCAGAGCCCAGCGCGGCGGTGCAGTTCGAGGATTGCGTCGGGGTGCACTCGCTGCAGGCGTTCGCGCAGGAAGGCAGCAAAAAGGTGGTGGTAACGGTAGTAGCGGCCTCCTTCGTCCAGCGGCACCAGAAAGAGGTTGGCCCTCTCCAGCCTTTCCAGCATCTCCCGCCCGTCGTCCGCGTCCGTGAGCGCTTCGCACAGGGGACCGCTCAGGGTCTCGACTATGGAGGTCTTGAGCAGGAACTCCCGGACGTCCTCCGGCTGGTGGGAGAGGACCTCGTCGGCGAGGTAGTCGTAGACGTGGCGGGCGCCCCCCACGAAAGCCTCGACGGGTCTGACGACATCTTCACCTCCCCGAAGGGCGTGTGCCGCCAACTGCAGGCCGGCGATCCACCCCTCCGTCCCCTCTTCCAGTGCCGCGACGCTCTCCCCGGTAAGATTCAGGCCCATCGTGCGGCCGAGGAAATCCGCGGCCTCTTTGAGGGTGAAGCGTAAGTCCGTGGCGTGAATCTCAGTCAACTGTCCCCGTGCGCGCAACCTTGAGAGCGGTAGCGGAGGGCTCGTGCGGCCGGCGACGACCAGGTGCATCGGGGGCGGCGAGTGGTCTAGCAGAAAGCCGAGGGTGTTGTGGATAATCTCCGAGCGTATGGCGTGGTAGTCGTCGAGCACGATGACGAAGTCGCGCGGCAACTCCAGGATCTCGTTGCTCAACGCGGTGAGGACCGGCTCGAGCTCCTCCCGAGACTGCAGGGATCTCAGGAAGGAGCGCGTGGTTTCCCCAAAGTCCTCGTGTATTGTCCCGATGGCTGCTATCAGGTACAAGAAGAAGCGCACCGGATCGTCGTCTCTCTCGTCAAGCGAGGCCCAGGCCACCGGAAGCTCGCTACGCCAGCTCCAGTCTGCGAGCAAGGTCGTCTTGCCGAAGCCGGCTGGCGCAGAGACAACGGTCAACTCGCGCCGCACGCTTTCGTCCAGCCTCTCGTAGAGGCGCGGGCGCGGTACATTGTCGAGACGACCACGGGGCACGTAGAGCTTGGCCTTGAGTATCTGCCGATCCATAAGTTTCGCGTCTCCCATCAGGAGTATTGTACTCGACGGTAGTGAATTCCCGAAGTAGGCTCAACGATTCGACTGCCCGGTTTCTGGCGTTCTAGAGCGCCTGTCATAGAGATTGAACCACCGCCTGGTAGCTCCAATGTTTGAAGAAGCCCTCCGCATCCGAAACGGTGATCGTATGGAGAGCTTCGCCGATAAGCTCTATGAGTGTCTGCTGGGTACGAGCACACGCTTCTCGCAAATAGCTCTTGAGTTTGCTGAAGGCTTGCTCTATGGGGTTTCCATTAGAAGGCACACTCTGTCAAGGGCAAACGTGGTGACATAAGGTGGCACGACCTGCGGCACACCTACGCCACGTTGCTGCTGGCCAAGGGCACGCACCCCACCTACGTGCAGAAGTCCTTGGGGCACGCCTCGGTGCAACTCACCCTTGATCGCTACAGCCATTGGATGCCCTCGATGGGCCGCAACACCGCCGAAGGGATAGACGAAGCCTTGGGATAAGGCCCGCCTGCGTTGGCACACGGTTGGCACACAAAAGCCCCCGGCGACGGGTCAGGGGCTTTGCCCTTGGCGCCAACCCCGCGTAGATAAAGGAAAAAAGAGAGCCGACGAGCGGACTCGAACCGCTGACCTCATCTCATTACGAGTTTGCTTGCGCACGTTCTAGCCCGTCCTACTGCGTCCGGAAATTGCGCTTATTTAGGCGGTTTTCGATGATCTGTCGGAGTCGCTTTGTCCATTGTGTACCAGTGCGTACTAGCCCGGTTGCAGTACGGGTTGCAGTACATGGCTGGTCGTCAATTGGTGCTCGGGATGAGGTTTGCGGCCTCGGCTAGGGGGCGACCGAGGTGGGCGTAGTAGTAGGGTGTGTCTGCTTACTGGTAGGTGCAAAGCCACGCAGGAGAGATGCGTGCTCCGATTCTAGTCTCTACCGTGGCAGTGGAGAATTCACGGTCCCGAATATTGATCCAGCACCACAAGGTGTAGTCGAGTCCCTCACCGGGCGTGGATTCGCCAAGGAGCGAGCCTTAGGGCTTTGAGGCAATGTTCTATGCAGGATCCTGGATATGGAGTTCCGAGAATTACCAGGCTGCTGAAAAAGTCGTTGTGGGACCAATCGGTAGCCTATAGCGGTGTGCAGTGATATTGGACCCCCGCTCGTTTCTGCGTCCGAGGCCAACGTGCGGGGTGTCCCGAAGCCTCCTGCGTTATGCTTAAAGGCAAGTATCGCAGGGGTAGGTCAACTTCATTGACTACCGCTTTAAAACAGCTACAAAACATCTGAAAACCAGCCCACAACACTACAAAGCCGGGGTTCAAAGCCCTTGAACAGGGATCAGAAATCGGCACAAGGGAGTGTTTCAAGACGCTGACCCCTTCTAGGAGCGTCACTTGGTGAATAAGGCATTCATCAGGTGCACTGTGGCCTTTGGGGTGGCATTCTGTGCTCAAGGTTGGCCTACTACGAAAGCTTGCCCAAAAGGAGTTCACACATGGCCACACTACAGGAGTTGCTCGATCTCGAGGGTGTCGTAGTCGCCGCTGAGTTCGACTTCGACGGCAGCATGCTCGACTACGAGGCCAAGATGGACATGTCAGAAGAGATGGCGCAGATAACTGCCCAGTTCTGCGCCGCTGCATCCGTTATGTTCAACACTTTGGCTTCCTCATTGGCTGAACGGAGCGGCATGAACTGGGTGCCTCAACACGGCTGGGCGTACTCTGGCGGGGAGTGGACGGCGTGCATCGGAGACGGTGGAAGACGGGGAGTGTTCGTGGAGACGTCCAAGGCTGACTTCAACAGGTTGTTTGAGGCTTTGGGCGACGAGCGGTAGCTAACCCCGTGTGCAAGTTTTTCCGAACGGTTGAATAACATAGGAGACCTCCCTACGCTCGGTGGTGCCCAAACCAATCGAAGCGAGAGGAGGTCTCTTCCTGTGGATCTTAGCCCCTTCATCGTCTGCGTCTTCTGCCTCATCGACGACCGACTCAAGGAACGCCGCATCAGAGGGCGCGGACCATCCCCCAAGCTCTCCGATGCCGAGGTCCTCACCATCGAGATCATAGGAGAGTTCCTCGGGCTCGACACCGACCAGGCCATCCACCTCTTCTTCCGAAGGCACTATGGTGAATGGTTCCCCGCTCTGGGCAAAGTCCATCGCACCACCTTCGCGAGGCAGGCAGCCAACCTCTCTGGAAGGTCAAGGAACGCCTCTGGCAAGAGCTTCTGCCTCTCGCTCCCCACGAGCCCACCTTCGCCATCTGCGACTCGATGCCCTTGCCGGCGTGCTCCTTCGCCCGCGCCTACCGCTGCTCTCGCTTCCGCGGGGAAGCGGCCTTCGGCAAGGATACCCTCCTCAAGCAAACCTTCTACGGCTTTCGGGTGCACGTGAGGGTTTGCTGGCCCGGGCTCATCACGCGCATCTCGGTGGCTCCGGCCAACGCCCACGAGCTCTCGGTAGTGCCGGAGATCGTCGAGGGGACCTCGGGGCTTCTCCTCGGGGATCGCAACTACCACTCTCCCAGGACCAGCCAGGAGTTGGCGCGGATGGGTGTAGAGCTTCTGGCTCCATATTCTTCCAAGAAGAGAGAGACCCTAGCCCGAAAAAGAGTGCCTTCCTCAGTCGGCTTCGCTACCGGATAGACACCGTTTTTTCGCAGCTCACAGAGCGTTACTCCATAAAGCGAGTGTGGGCCAGGGACCTCTGGCACCTGGCAAGCAGGCTGTTGCGCAAAGTCCTCTCTCACACTGTAGCCTTCCTGCTCAACCACCAGATGAGCAATCCACCCCTACAGCTCTCAAAGCTGCTCGTCTGAAAACTCGCACATCGGGTTAGCTAGAGAGCATGTGTGCGAAGGGCTTGAGTCCTTACTTCGAGGCTTAGGACGTAGCCACAGCAGAAGATGTGGAGGTGCGGGGCTACCCTACGGGGCTCCCAGAAAAGCGGCTCTTATACACGGCAGCCTCACTTGGTGTATCCTGAGCGTGCCGTGGGACAAGCCACGGTTAGGGAGAAGGAGGAGTAGCTATGTCACACCATTACTCGGGGCCTGATTTCACTTGCCCGCACGACGATGCCCGCGTCGACCTCTGCGACCTGTTCGCCTTCCCTAAGCCGGAGGACTCAAGCAGGTCCATCCTCATCATGGACGTGCATCCGTCCGTGAGCGTGAACCCAGAGGGACCCACCTCTGCCGAGCCATTCGCGCCGGAGGCGACATACGAGCTTAAGATCGATACCGACCGGGATGCGGTCGCGGACATCGCTTATCGGGTCCGGTTCTCGCCACCAGAGAACGGGGCGCAGAGTGCGACGGTGCGCCGCGTCGAGGGCGCCGACGCCGCCGGGACGGGCGAAGGCGGGGCAGCAATCATCGAGGGTGCACCGGTGTCGACGGGCTCCGAAGCGCAGGTGACGCAGGCTGGCGACTATCGCTTCTTTGCGGGCTGGCGTAGCGACCCCTTCTTTTACGATGTGGGGGGTGCTCTGAACGACTTCCAGTTCACGGGCAGCGACTTCTTCGCCGACAAGGACGTGTGCAGCATCGTGCTGGAGCTTCCCAATAGCGAGTTGGGAGCCACCGAGGTCGGTCTGTGGCACCGAGCGCTGGTCCCTGCGGATGATGCGGGCTGGGTCCAGGTGGACCGCGGGGCTCGGACCCAGCAGGTCACCTTCCTCATCCCGAACGAGGAGAAGGAGGCGTATCTCGGGGGCGAACCGGCGGATGACGCCCGCTTCGTGGACAGCATCGCCCACACGCTGGAGCACACGGGTGGGTACGCGCCCGAGGAGGCCAAGCAGTTGGCAGAGCCTATGCTGCCGGATATCCTCCCATACGACCACACGCGCCCGGTTGCCTACCCGGACAACGGTCGTCTGTTCACCGACGATGTGGGCGATCGCTTAGTCGCCATCTTGACGAACGGGAGGGTGACGGAGGACAACGTGGGACCACACGACGACTTCCTGCCTGAGTTCCCCTACCTCGGGCCGCCTCACGAGAACCGGACGCAGGCGTAAAGAGACCGTCGCACGAGGCGAACTTCTGAGAATTTAATGCTGAAACGGTCTGAAAAGTAGTTGGAGGGCCTTTATGGTGGGTCTTCGGCGGCGCGAAACGTCCAAATAGGGCTCCTGTGAGCCGTTTCCTCGCCGGCACTTCGGCGCAGGGTAGCTGCCAGCATCTCAAGAGGCCTTAGGCGGCCAGGGGTTTCGGCCACCCGGAGGGCGCCGGCTGAAACCCCCGGTTAGGTACCCCAGACCAGGAGCGAAGAGGAAGTACCGCAACGGCCGTGGATGCGAGGACGTCTCCCAGCCAGGCGATGCTCAAGGTGAAGAAGAAACTAGGCGCGCTCTTCTTTGAGGGGAAGAGGAACTCAGAGGACTACTCGTCGCCCTGCTCTCTCTGGGGAACACGTGCTGCTTGCTTCTCGGCTCTCCGCTTGAGTACCTCGCCAAGCCGCTCGCGATCGTGCCATTCCTCCGCAAGGGAGCGAGATACCAGCGGTTATCGAAAATCAGACAGCAGGTACTGTAGTGAGTGCTCCGAGGCAAACGGGTTGCAGTAAATCGACCCTGTCGCAATGCCGGCGCCTTAGCGCTGCTCAATGTTTTCCCTGCAAATCGCAACAAAAAGAGAGCCGACGAGCGGACTCGAACCGCTGACCTCATCTCATTACGAGTGATAAGTCAGGCGTTGCAGGGGGTTGCAGACGGTTGCAATTGCCCCATATCTAAGGGGTTTTCTCATCTCCGGCTTGCTGCGTGTTGCACCGTATTGCGTTCCCGGTGGTGTCAGAGTGGTATCAATATCGCCCTTCCTTCGACCCTGTACGAACGGGGACGTGAGGGATCGGAAATATGAAATTCTGCATTCTTGTCCCCCATTCAAGCGGGAGGCCAACCAGGAGAAGAGTACGACTGCGCGAACCCCAATCCGTAAATCCGTCAGGACGAGCAGCTCCCTCAGATTCATCAGGAAACAGCTGATCGTGGAGACGGCTGGTGTCGACGTAGGAAGACATAAGGCGGCGAACCTTGCTACCCTCGACCTCTAGGATGCTCAAGCCACCGTGGGGCGTCGGCATTTTCGCTCGAAGTACCCTCCGTAGTCCACTCAAGAGTCCGAGCCTTGACCCTGACACCATGTTAGACCGTAGACTAGGAGATGTCATGCTCAGCATTGGAGACTTCGCCAGACATGGCCGGGTGTCAGTGCGTATGCTGCGGCACTACGACGCCATCGGGCTGCTGCAACCGGCGTACGTAGATCAGGTGACCGGATACCGCTCGTACGAAGCACAGCAACTGTCGCGCCTGAACCGGATCGTCGCACTGAAGGAACTGGGATTCACCCTCCAGCAGGTGCGGTCCATCCTGGACGACGAGGTGAGCGTCGAGGAGTTGCGCGGGATGTTGCGGCTGCGGCAGGCCGAGCTGCACTCACAGATCGCGACCGACACCGCCCGGTTGGCGCAGGTCGAAGCGAGGCTCCAGATCATCGAAAGGGAGGGCGACATGCCGGCCGACGACGTTCAGATCAAGCGCATCCCGGGAGTCCGGGTCGCGGAGCTTACCGGCACCGCGGCGAGCTTCGAGCCCGAGTCCATCAGTCCGGTCATCCAGCCGCTCTACGACGAACTGTGCGGCCGGCTCGACCGTGCCGGGCTGACCCCTACCGGCCCAGCCGTTGCCTACTACGAGGCCTCCCCGCTCGGCGACGGGGTCCTCGTCCACGCCACCCTTCCGGTCGACGCCGATCCCAGTCACGACCACGACTTCTCGATCGTGGACCTGCCCGAGATCGAGCAAGCGGCCACGATCGTGCACCGTGGCTCCATGGACAACGTCATGCCGACCATCCAGACGCTGGCCCGCTGGATCGACGCCAATGGATACCGCTCGGCCGGTTATAACCGCGAGCTGTACATTGAGTGCGGCGAAAACATAGATGCGTGGGTGACGGAGCTTCAAGAACCTATCGCTTCGAGCTGATGGGTCGAGACATGCACGAGGCACTGTTTCAATCAGCGACAAATGCGGCACGAACGGTGAGCCGCAAGGAGATCTCCTCTCGCGAGCTGACCGAGATACTGCTCACGCGGATCGATGGCGTCAACCCCGCACTGAACGCTATCGTAGAGCTGCGGCGCGAGGCGGCATTGCAGGAAGCAGCCGCCGCCGACGAGACGATCGCCCGTGGCGGTGACGTGGGACCGCTGCACGGAGTGCCCATGACGATCAAGGACAGCTTCAACGTCGCCGGGCTGCACACCACCTGGGGAAATCCCGCCTTCAAGGACTTCGTGGCGGACTCGGACGCCACCATCGTCCGGCGGCTGAGGCAGGCCGGCGCGATCATCGTCGGGAAGACCAACGTGGCCTTCATGCTAGGCGACTTCGGGCAGACGGCCAACGAACTCTACGGTGTCACCAACAATCCGTGGGACACCACGCGCACGCCCGGCGGCTCCTCGGGTGGAACAGCTGCAGCATTATCTGCTGGGATGACGTTCCTCGAATACGGATCGGACCTCGTGGGCTCCATTCGCATCCCGGCGAGCTTCTGCGGTGTCTATGGACTGAAGCCGAGTGCCGGGATCGTCCCGTTGAGCGGGTTCCAGCCGCCCGGTCCTCCAGCGGGTCCGAGCGACATGACCTACATGTCCGCGGTTGGCCCGCTCGGCAGGTCCCCACACGACGTCAGGACGGCGTTGAGCGTCACCGCCGGACCCGAGAAGCAGGCGGCGAAGGCCTACTCCTGGGTGCTGTCGTCTTCGCGCCACGCCCGGCTGGAAGATTTCCGCGTGGGCGTCGTGCTCGACCACGAGCAAGCCCCCGTCTCAAGTGAGGTCGCCGCGCCGCTGTCCAACGTCGTCGACGCGCTCGTCAGGGCCGGCGCGACGATCGTCGAAGGCTGGCCCGACGGCGTGGATCCCGTGCAACAGTACGAATCGTTCGGGTTCCAAGTGCGGTTGTTCTTCGCCTTTCAGGAACCCGGCGAGGACTCCATAGCGTTCCCGGAGTTCGTCGAACACGAGGACCGCCGCATGGCCGCACGCGCCGCCTGGAACCGCTACTTCGACGAGGTCGCCGACGTGTTCTTGTGCCCGGTGAACTTCACGCCGGCCTTCCCGCACGACGCCAGACCCTTCGAAGCACGTACGATCACGACACCCGACGGCGAGCGGCCCTATAATGACCAAGCCTTTTGGGTGTCGCATGCATCGTTGCCGGGTTTGCCCGCCGTAGCCGTACCCATAGGACGTACACCTGACGGACTCCCTGTCGGCGCACAGATCGTGGGCCCGCTCTACGAAGACGACACGGCGATCACGTTTGCCGAATTGTTTACAGACGTGATCGGTGGATACGCCCCCCCGCCCCTGTAGTCCTTTTCTCTCCGATCATGTGCAGGTCCAGATGATGAACGTGGCCAGCGCAGTACTCGGAGGTGCAGGTTTTCGTCCCCAGTTCTCTGGTGAGCTCTGCTAAGGCACGCTACACGAGCCCAGCATGCCTTCTGCTCGCCGGCTAAGCGAGCCAAGGTGGTCGCCGAGAGACCCCTACGAATTACAGATTTGCAGGAAGAAGGGAGCCGACGAGCGGACTCGAACCGCTGACCTCTCCTCATTACGAGTGATAATTCATACGTTGCAGGGGTTTGCACAGGCTTGCAAACCCCGCATAGATAAGCCGGTTTCTTTTCTCTGCGTTGCACTGTGTTGCACCGTATTGCGTTCCCGGTGGTGTCAGAGTGGTGTCAGGATTCTGTGGATCACACGTCGACACTACCACCGTCCCTGTTCGCAAAGGCTTTGAAGCGACCGGTGTTTGGCCGCACTTCCGTTCGCTAGCCTGGACAAAGGAGGCTCCTCGTGCTCCTCCATAGATGATCGTGCTACACGAAAACCGAGGCTTTCTCTCAATCATCGCGATTACGAGAGGCTTCCTGTAAGACCCGTCGTAGCTGTCCGTTGGCGTCTTCGCTGACTACGCCGCCGTGGTAGCAGACGATGGTGTCTATATCTAGATCTGCCAGCCTTTTTACGGACTGTATGGCTGTGCGCATGTCAAGGGTAGCCGATGGGTTTGGACCATTCAGATAACCTCCCTCCGCTGTCACTGCGTCCCCGGCGATCAAGATCTTCGATCCCTCCAGGTAGAGACTTATGTGACCCGGCGTGTGACCCGGCGTGAAAATCACCTGGGTCCCGCCTGCTAGGTCGAGGCGGCTACCGTTCTCTACCTGCTCGTCTACGCCAACGGGTTCAAGGCGCTCCATAACCTCACGCATGTGCGGTCGTTGTTCGAGCATCTCTAACGAAGGTTTGAGCGGCCTTAGACTCCCGTCTATGTAGGGTGCGTCCGCAGGATGTGCCAGCACCCGTGCACCGCTTTGACGTACAAGGGCTGCCCCCGAACCGACATGGTCGAGGTCCTGGTGGGTGAAGATTATGCGTCTCAGGTCCCGCACTCCTATGCCGGCCTCGACCAGGGCAGCGCCGATCGCCTCCGTCTGATCCGGAAGGCCGGCATCGACCAGTGTGGTGCCGTTTTTCTCATCGACGATCAAGGTTAGGTTGAGGTAGCTCTCTGGTTCCTGTGGGTTCCTTGGTATGGGCAGGACGTACACACCGTCTGCGATCCTCATAGTTCACCTCCTAAACCGTTGTTCTTAGGATCAGGTGCATGACATACTAACCAACGCACGAGAGTAGGGTTGCATCCTCGAAGGTATTGCCTACTAGCTGGCCCGGCCCTACTCTCGCAGCTGCCTACCTGAGACGAGCAGCACCAGCACACCCGACACTTGTCGATCGAGGAGCCGGCGCCCGAGCCTTCATACTTTTGCGAGCCTCTAGCGCCAGCCGAGCGTTGCCAGCTCCAGCTTCTCGGCCTCTTCTGTGGTCATCTCCCACCCTAAAGCGCCCGCGTTCTGGCGCGCCTGGCGCTCGTTCTTGGCGCCGGGGATGGGAAAGACGTTCCGCTGCGTGATCAGCCAGTTCAGGGCCACCTGGGCAGGCTGCTTGTTGTGAGCCTCACCTATCTCGCGCAGGATGTTTACCACTGGCTCGATCTTCTTGAGGTTCTGCTCGCCGAAGGCTCTCCCCATACGCCGCACGAGGCCCGTGGGCCTGTCTCCACCAGGGCCATACTTGCCGGTAAGGAGGCCTTTAGCGATGGGGCTGTAGGCGATGAGCGTCACGCCGAGATCCCGGCTCGCCTCGAGCACCCCGTTCATCTCCGGTGCCCGCTGCAAGAGGCTGTACTCCACCTGGTTTGAGGCGAGCGACACCCCGTGAGAGGCGAGCCGCTCGTGCGCCCGCTGCATCTGGTCCGCATCGTAGTTGCTTACGCCCACCCGGCGAACCTTGCCTGCCTTGACCGTCTCCGCGAGGGCATCCATCAGACTGTTTATCTTCAGAATCGGGCTCGGGAAGTGGATTTGGTAGAGGTCTATGGTTTCTATCCCGAGTCGCTCCAGACTCTTGTCTACCGACTGCAGAAGGGATTTGGCGCTGAAGCGGTACGGTAGGGGGGCAAACTTGGTGGCTACGACCGGTGTACCCTCGAAACCGCCCTCGCGCAATATCTCGCCGATGATCCTCTCCGAAGCGCCGTTGCCGTACATCTCCGCCGTGTCCACAAGGGTGACGCCCTCGGCCATGCTCGCCCGGAAGGCCTCCCCCACGTCGCTACGGTCGTACTCCTTGCCATATCCCCAGAGCCTGGTCGTACCCCACGCCCAGGCGCCGACACCCAGAGGAGCGACGTTCAGCTCATCCGCTAGACCAATGTCAAGCTCGCTCTGCAAAGCGTCTCCTCTCATTCCTCTCATATATGGCCTCTTCCGAACGTTGATTATCTACCACCAACTCGTAGTCACCTCTACTTTTCCTTGATCCGCAAGTATATGCGCGAAACGTGCGGCGCCAGCGAAAGTCTCTGCGTCGCGTTTCGGAGAAGGTTGTGGAGCGTAAAGCCAACGCAGTTAGAATGGTGGAGGAGGCACGGCGAAAAAGTTCCTATGAAGGAGTTCCATAACATGGGCCCGAGGTGAACCTCTTCGTGGACCACTCCCAGATCGTACAGCTCGAGACCTTGAGGCGCGGCATCTGGGGGACGAAGAACCTCTGGGGCTGCATCTTAACCTACAAGGGTTTAGAGAAAAGAACGACCGAGAGGGTGCAGATGCAGGAGCAACGGAGGGACGAAGTGGCCTACAGCGTGACGGTGTCACAATAGACTTGCCCTAGAGGGCCCTGGAATGCCCTCAGAAGCCATCGCAAGAGGCAGCTTGAGGAGAGAAAAGCAGCTTAGGGTCGGTGCTCAGTGGGCCGATAACGGCGTCCTCATCTTCACCACCACCATTGGCACACCCTTAGACGCCCAGAACATAGTCAACCGGCACTTCAAGCCCCTGCTAAGGCGTGTGGGATTATCGGAAATACGCTGGCACGACCTAAGGCACACCTGCGCTACCCTGCTGCTAGGGCGTGGCCTTCATCAGAAATTGGTTCAGCACCTTCTCGGGCATGCCAGCATAACTATGACTCTTGATCGCTACTCGCACTGGCTACCCAGCATGGGAAGGCACGCCGCCGAGGGTATGGACGAGGCCCTAGGGTAACAATGCCGCTTACCGGCGAGTTCAAAGCCTCGCGGGAAACGTGCGTGGTCCGATCCAAGTCTACTGTGGCGGTGGAGCATTCACGTTCCCGTATATCGATCCAACACCACAACATGTAGGAGTCGATCACTGAGTGTGGATGCGTTCAGATCGAGCCTTGCGACTCTGAGGCTGAGTTCAATTCACGATGTCGTATACAGACTTC
>Ga0126313_10000630_pt1 | contig 17058 bp, 16 predicted proteins | sample Plot105A_FD_89954 | JGI IMG/M metagenome (GOLD analysis project Ga0126313, IMG submission 89954) | Serpentine soil microbial communities from UC McLaughlin Reserve, CA, USA - Plot105A | ecosystem: Environmental > Terrestrial > Soil > Grasslands | place: USA: UC McLaughlin Reserve, Lake County...
CCACGGGTCGACCGCGTTGCCGCGCGACTTCGACATCTTGTGGCCCTTCGCGTCCGTTACGTGGCCGACACAGACGGCGTGTCTGAAGGGGATGTCTCTGAACAAGAGCGTGGACACCGCCAGCGACGTGTAGAACCAGCCGCGCGTCTGGTCGATCCCCTCGCATATGAATGTCGGCGGAAACTGTTCGGCGACCTCGCGCTTGCCCTCAAACGGGTAGTGGAACTGCGCGAACGGCATGCAGGCGCTGTCGTACCAGGTGTCGATCGTCGCTCTCACGCGGTGCATCGCGCCGTCGCAGCCGGCGACGGTGCAGCCCCAGGACACGTCGTCGATGAAGGGCCGGTGGAGATCCTGCGGCAGCGCGCCGGCGACCTCGCGCAGCTCCGCGAGCGAGCCGATGCAGTGGCGCGCGTCGCACGCGTCGCACTCCCAGATCGGCAGCGGCGTGCCCCAGTAGCGATCCCGCGACAACGCCCAGTCGACGTTCCCCTGCAGCCAGTTGCCGAAGCGCCCGTCGCGCACGTGCTCGGGCCGCCAGTCGATCCGCTGGTTCTGCGCGAGCATGTCGTGGCGGCGGTCGCGCGTGCCGATGTACCACGACTCCTTCGCGTAGTAGAGGAGCTTCGAGTCGCACCGCCAGCAGTGCGGATAGCTGTGCACGTACGGCTCGGTGTCCCACAGCTTGCCGGCCGCGTGCAGCTCGGCGATCACGCGCGGTGTCGCATCGCCGACGAAGACACCCTCGTAGCCGGTGATGCGCTCGTCGTAGGTCCCGTCCTCGCGCACGGGGTTCACCAGAGGGATCCCGTGCCGCTCGCACAGCACGAAGTCCTCCTCGCCAAACGCCATCGCGGTGTGGACGAGGCCCGTGCCCTTGTCGAGCACGACGTGCTCGGCGGCGAGGACCGTATGCCCCTTCGGACCGTGGTCGGGCAGACGGTCGAACGGCGCCTCGTATCTCGTGTCGACGATCGCGCCGCCGGAGAAGCGGTCGAGCACCTCCGCGGCGTCGCCGAGGATCTCCTCGACGCGCTCCTGCGCCACCACGACGACCTCGGAGCCGACCCGCGCGCGCACGTACGTCAAGGAAGGGCTGATCGCGACGGCGCAGTTGGCGAACAGCGTCCACGGCTGCGTCGTCCAGATCAGCAGCGAGTCGCCCGCTCTCAACGGGCCGCGCGGCTCGACGACGGGCAGCCGCACGGTGGCGGTGGTGTCCTCCGTGTCGGCGTAGCCCATCGCCGTCTCGTGCGAGGAGAGGCCGGTGCCGCAACGCGGGCAGTAGGGGACGACCTTGTGACCCTTGTAGATGAGCCCTCTGTCCCACAGCTCGTGGAGCGACCACCAGACCGACTCGACGTACTCCGGGTCGCCTGTGCGGAACGCGCCGTCCAGGTCGATCCAGAAGCCGATCCGCTCGGTCATCCGCTCCCAGCTCTCGATGTAGTGCGCGTTGGAGGCGCGGCACTTCTCGTTGAACTCGGCGATCCCGTACGTCTCGATCTCGCGCTTGGAGTTCAGCCCCAGCTCGCGCTCGACCTGCAGCTCGACCGGCAGCCCGTGACAGTCCCAGCCGGCCTTGCGCGGGGCGTGGAAGCCACGCATCGTCTTGTAGCGCAGGTACGTGTCCTTGAACGAGCGCAGCAGCACGTGGTGCGAGCCCGGGTTGCCGTTCGCCGTCGGCGGCCCCTCCGAGAAGCTGAACGTCGCCCCACCCTCGCGCGCGGCGAGCGAGCGTTCGAACGTGCGGTCCTCGCGCCAGCGATCGAGCACCCTCTGCTCCATCGCCGGAAAGTCCGGGCGCTTCTCGACCGGTCGGTGCACGTCCCCCATCGCCATCCCCCTACACGTCTGCGTCGAGCGTGAGCTCAATGCGTTTATTAAGTCTTCCCTTGCTCTTGTACGACGGCAGCGTGATCCGCCCCACCTCGCTCGTGTCGGCGACATGCGTGCCGCCGTCTGCCTGCAGGTCGAGCCCCTCGATCCCGACAACCCGCACGACGCGGATCGCCGGCGGCAGCAGGCTCACCTTGTTGCGGATCAGGTCGGGGTCCCGGTCTGCCTCGTCCCGTGGCAGAAAGTCCACGCGCGTCGGGCGCGCCGCCTCGACCTCGACGTTCACGCGCTCCTCCATCTCGCGCACGAGCTCCCCCGACAGGTTGTCGAACTCGAAGTCCATGCGACCCCTCAGCGGCTCCATGTTCGCGCCGGTGACCTTCGCGCCCCAGTCGCGCCACACGACCGCGCACAGGATGTGCAGCGCGGTGTGCGTACGCATCAGCGCGTAGCGGCGCTCCCAATCGATCTCGCACTCGATCTCCGTGCCGACCGCCGGCGTCGGCGCCTCGCCGTCGAGCGAGTACCAGACCTCACCCGCCTCGGAGCGCGCACCGGTCACCAACCAGGTGCGCGCTCCGTCGGTCACGGTCCCGCGGTCGTGCGGTTGACCACCGCCCCCCGGATAGAAGGCGCTGCGGTCGAGCTGCACGGCCTCCCCCGATGCGGCCGTGACCGTGGCGGGAAAGCGGCGGCAGTACGCGTCGACCTGATAGAGCGGGGCCTCGGATGCAGCGATCGCATCAGACAAGGCCCACGCTCACCTCCCCCAGGCGGTCGAACGTCGCGTATGCCGCCTGCCCGGCGGCGATCGGCACGGCGCGCGCCACCGAGCCCGGCAGCACGATGTCGCCCGGCTCGAGCCGCTCGCCGCTCTGCGCCAGGGTTCCGGCGAGCCAGGCCACGGCCTCGGCGGGATGGCCGAGCACCGCGTCGCCGCGCCCCCTGACGATCTCCGGCCCCAGCGCGAGGCTGACGCCGAGCTCCTCGACACGGACGTCGTCCGCGTCATGCCAGTCGCCGATCACGGCCATCCCGGAGGAGGCGTTGTCGGCGACCGTGTCGACGATCCCGATGCGCCACTGCGCGATGCGGGAGTCGATCAGCTCGAGCGCGGGCGCGAACGCCTGCGTCGCTTCGAGCACCTCTTCGCGCGTGACGCCCGGTCCCTGCAGGCCGCTCTTGAGCAGGAACGCTATCTCCGCCTCGACGCGCGGCTGGATGAAGCGCTCGGCTCTGAGCTGCGCCCCCGAGCTGACGACCATCGACTCGAGCAGGTAGCCGCCGTCGGGCTGGTCGACGCTCATCATCTCCTGCATCGCGGCACTCGTGAGGCCGACCTTCCAGCCGCGCAGCTCCTCGCCCTCGGCGGTGCGCAGCTGACGGCCGATCGCCTGGACGCAGTAGGCATCCCACAGCTCCAGCTCGGGGAACGTCGCGCTCAGCGGCTCGATCGGCTCGCCCCGCTGCTCCGCATGCCACAGCAAGCGCGCGAGCGCCTCGTGGTGCGGCGTCATCGCGCTCGCCTCCAGCAGCGCGGCAGCCGGGGAGGCGGACGGTCGCAGGTGCGGCAGCGGCGGAGCGGGCGTGCCCGCCGGCGGGAGCGCTGCGCCGCCTATCGGATCCTCCATGGTGCGCCTCACTGTGCGCATGGCCATCACGCCACCTCCTCGCGTATCTGCATCTCGATCTCCACCTGAATCTCGAAGCCTTCGCGCAACTGGGCGGCGACCTCGAGTATCACGTCCTCTTGCCCTGCGATGACCTCGCGCTTGCCGAGCGCGAAGAAGACGTCGCGGGGATCGACGCCGAACTCCTCTGCGATGCGGCGGACCGGTCTCGAGTAGCCGGAGAAGACCCCGGCCAGCCCGCTCACGATCGTCACCGAATCGGTCGTCGGAATCGTCTGCACGAGCTCCCGCTCGGCCAGATCGGCCGCTTCGAGCAGCTTGTAAAGATCGATCCCGGTTCGATGCCCGAGCCGCGTCAGCACGGCGACGAGCACCTCGAGCTGGGTGTTGCCGGCGCCCGCGCCGAAGCCGCGCGCAGTGCCGTCGAGGATCGCTGCGCCCTCGTCGACGGCGGCGATCGAATTGGCGACTCCGAGCGAGACGTTCTCGTGCCCGTGGTAGCCGACGGCCATGTCCGTGCCCTCGACGAGCGCCGAGACGCGCCGGCGCACGTCGTCGGTGAGCAGCGCGCCGGCCGAGTCCATCACGATCACGCCGCTGGCCCCGTAGGCCTGCATCTTGCGCGCCTGCTCGACGAGGTCACCCACCGTCGTCATGTGGCACATCATCAGCACGCCGTGGACCGGCTTGCCCCTGCCGCGCAGGTACGTGATGTGGCGCTCGGTCAGGTCGGCCTCGGTGCAGTGCGTGCCGACGCGGAAGAGGTCCGCGCCCTCCTCGAGCGCGCCGTCGAGATCGCGGATCGTCGCGAAGCCGGGGATCCCGAACGCCTGCAGCTTCACGTCGGTGAGCTGCTCGCGCGCGATCCGCAGCATCTCGCGATCGCTCAGCAGCGCCTGGCCGACCTGCAGCGAGGAGGCGCCGAGCCCGTTGCCGTGGCCGACCTCGACGACCGGCACACCGGCCGCGTTCGCCGCCGCCGCGTAACTGCGGATCTGCTGCGCGCTGAGCTGATGCTTGATCGCGTGGTTCCCGTCGCGCAACGTCGGATCGCTGATCAGGATGTCTGCCATTCCCCCGGTTCCCCCTCGGCTCGCGCCGCTTTAGCCCGTCGCCGCTACCGCCTCGTCCTGCCGCACGGCCCGCGCTCGCTCCTCCGCAGCCGCGACCGCCGCGCAAGTGATGATGTCCAGGTTCCCGGCATACGCCGGCAGGTAGTCCCCCACGCCGCGAATCTGCACCGTCATCGCGATTCGCCCGCCCTCGTAAAGCGGCGGCACGACGAGCCGGTAGCCCGGAACGTAACGCTGCACGCGGGCGACCATCTGCTCGACGACGGCCGTGAGCGACTCCAGATCCGGTTCGTCGGTCTGCGCGAAGACGGTGTTCTGCATCGTGATCGGCGGGTTCGACGGGTTGACGATCAGGATCGTCTTCGCGCGCCCGACGCCGGTGAAGCGCCTGACGGCCGCCTCGGTCGTCGCGAGGTACTCGTCTATGTTGATCCGCGTCGCCGGGCCGACGGAGCGCGAGGCGCTGGTCGAGACGATCTCGACGTACTCGATGTGCGCATGCGTCGCCGCGACGCAGGCCGCCAACGGCACTGCCGCCTGTCCGCCACAGGTGACCATGCAGAGGTTCGGCTCGTGCGCGCAGTCGGCGAGGTTGAGCGCCGGGATGCACAGCTCGCCGAGCTTCGCCGGCGTCAAGTCGATGACCGGCAGTCCGCGCGGCTGGAGCGCCTCCCAATGGCGTCGCGCGTCGAGCGCGGACGTCGCGTCGAAGACGAGGTCGAGCTCGTCGGCCATGTCGAGCACCGCCTCGATCGAGCGGTCGCTGACCGGCACGCCGAGGTCACGCGCGGTGCGCATGCCGGCCGAGTCGAGGTTGCGCCCGGAGAACAGCGCGCACTCCAGCCACTGCGAGCGCTGCACCTTCAACAGCAGATCCGTGCCGATGTTGCCCGTGCCGATGATCGCGACCCGCACGGCTGTTACGCCCCCACTGGTTCGAGCAGGATGCCGAGGAACGGACAGGTGTCGGTCGCGACCTCGTGGACGATCAAGCGGTGGTGCTTGCCGGCCGGGATCAATACGGACGCGGGCGAGGTCAGCTCGATGCGGTCGTCGGCGAGCTCAACCGTGAAGCGGCAGCCCGGCGTGACGCACAGGTAGATCTCGTCGTGGTCGTTGTGCACGTGGAGGTCGGCATGCGGCGCGCCGATCAGCTGCGCGGCGTCGACGCCGGCGATGCTGAAGGGGGCGCCCGGCAACGTCTCCGGCGTGACGAACATCGGTGTCGGTGCGTGGTGTCCTGCGAACTCCTGGGTGATCGGGAGGCCCTCCGTGACGACCACTCCCGAGCGCTCTGCGACCTGTACCGGCATCAAGCGGTCCCCTCGTTTCTGTACAGCAGCAGGATCGCTCCCGGCAGCCCGAGGTCGCGGACCTCATGGCGCGACCAGCCAGCTGCCGTGAACGCCTCGTGCCAGCCATCCGCGTCGAGCAGCTCTTGACGCATGATTGCGTGCAGGAGCGTGAACTCCGGGCGCCAGCGCTCGTCGGGCGCGCCGGTCGCGGGTTGCACCTCCGCGACGAGCATGTGTGCGCCCGCGGGCATGATGCGGCCGAGCTTCGTGAGGTAGCCGACGAGCGCCTCGCGACCGTGCTCGAAGATCTCGTGCAGCAGGAAGTGCGCGACGGCGAGGTCGGCCTCGGCCAGCTCCGGAATCGCGTCGAGGTCGCCGGCGTCGCCGCAGCGGACGACGACCTGCCCGGTCAAGTCGGCGTCGGCGATCATCTTCGCCGCGTCCTCGCACGCCTCCGGGCTGAGGTCGACGCCGACGCCGGTCACACCGAAGCGCTGCGCGGCGCCGATCAGAAAGCGCGCGTTGCCGCAGCCGAGGTCGACGACGCGCTCGAAGTCGATGCCGGCGAGGACCTCCGCCGCGTACGGCGCGACGTCGTCGCGGCCGATCAGCGCGGAGCCTTCGGCGACCCAGCGACCGGCGCGCTCGACGTCGCTGCCGTAGCGGCGTCTGCCGGAGATGAAGTCCCCGAGGCCGGCCAGCACATGCCCGTAGCCGCCCTGCAGCCACACGAGGTAGCCCTTGTCCTTGACGACGGCGCGGCCGTGCTCGGTAAGGACGAACGCGCCATCGCGCTCCTCGGTCAGCTCGCGCTGGGCGAGGTAGCGGAGCGCGGCCGGCATCAGGCCGTCCTCGTCGGCCACGCCCTCGGGCGCGGCTGCGACCGGCCCGGCCTCCAGAGCAGCGAGCAGCCCGGCCTCGTCGAGCGAGGCGAGCACGCTGGCGAGCGCGAAGCCCTCGAACAGCTCGAACACGGGCCGTTGCTCGACGGCGGCGTCTACGGCGGTCATCCGATCCTGATCCCCCTCGATCGTCCCCCGACGCCGCCCCCGCGGCGCCCTGCCAGTTATATGCCGGGCCCTCGGGGTTCGTCAAGCGCGGCGACCGGCACGGCGATCGGCGTAATTACGAAGATCGTTGCTGCACACGGCCTTCCGTGCCCATGACAAAGAGTGCTTAACGTCAGCTCAACAAACTCCAGCGAGCGCCGGAGCGGTCGCGGGAGTCGACGACAGCAGCTCGTACTCGGACGGGTCGAAGGCGCGCGTCGCCCGGCGGAACGTCCACGAGCTGCCGGGCCACAGTGTCGTGTTGCGGCCGTGGGCGTCGAGGTACCAGCTCGCGCAACCGCCCTTCGTCCAGACCGTCCCGCGCATGCGGTGCTGCAGCTCCGCGTTGAATGCCTCCTGCGCGCGCGGCAGCGGATCGCACGCGTTGGAGCCACGAGCGTCCATCGTGCGCAGCGCGTCCATCACGTACGCGGTCTGCGACTCGATGATGAAGACGATCGAGTTGTGGCCGAGGCCCGTGTTCGGGCCGACGAGCATGAAGAGGTTGGGGAAGCCGGCCACGGTCGTGCCGCGCAGTGCCTGCATCCCCTGCTCGCGCCACACGTCGCCCAGCACGCGACCGCCGCGGCCGCGCAGCCACTCGACGTACGGCATGTCGGTGACGCGGAAGCCGGTGCCCCACACGATCGCATCGGCCGGATGCTCGACGCCGTCGGCCGTGACGACGCCGGTCGGCACGATGCGCTCGATCGCGTCGGCCACCAGCTCGGCGTTCGGCTGCTGCAACGCCGGGAAGTACTCGTCGCTCATCAGGATCCGCTTGCACCCGATCTCGTAACGCGGCGTCAGCTTCTCACGCAGGACCGGGTCGGCGACCTGCTGCTCCAGATGCCGGCGTGCCATCCGCTCGGGCACCTTGCTGAGGCGGTGGAACTTGAACGGCAGCACGAAGCACTCTCGCCCCCAGTAGATCGCGCCGCGCACGGCTCTCTGCACGGCCGGGAGCGTGCGGAACAGCGCACGCTCACGCGGGCGGACGGGACGGCCCGGGTGGGGCATGATCCACGGCGGGGTGCGCTGAAAGACGCTCAGCTTCTGCACGTGCGGCTGGATGCGCGGGACGACCTGCACCGCAGATGCGCCCGTGCCGATCACCGCCACGCGCTTGCCGGTGAGGTCGACGTCATGGCGCCAGGAGGCCGTGTGGAAGGCCGGCCCGTCGAAGCTGTCCGCACCGGGGATCGACGGGAGCGACGGCTCGCTGAGGGCGCCCATGCCGGCGACGAGGACCCGCGCGGTGAGCGTGCCGCGGCTGGTCTGGACGGTCCAGCGCTGCGCGCTGTCGTCCCAGGCGGCATCGGTCACGGTCGTGTTGGTGCGCACGTACGGGCGCACGCCGAAGTCGTCGGCGACTCTCTTCAAGTAGCTCCCGATCTCGGGCTGCAGCGCGAACGTCTGGCTCCACTCCGGGTTCGGCGCGAACGAGAACGAGTAGAGGTTCGATGGCACGTCGCACTGGCAACCGGGATAGGTGTTCTGGTGCCACGTACCGCCGACGTCGCCGTCGCGCTCGAGCACGACGAAGTCGGTGCGCCTCGCTCTCATCAGCGCGATCGCCATTCCGATGCCGGCGAAGCCGCCGCCGACGATCGCGATGTCGACGTGGTCGGGCAGGGCAGGTCCGGATCCGTTCGAGGACGGCTCGTGCGTGGTGCTGTCGGACATGTCGGGTGCTCGCTCTCGGTCGGGCGCGGCGTTCTCCAGCGGAGCCGTCCTGCCCTGGTGTCGTGACGCGACGGCAGGGCAGGACAGCCGACGGAGGTAGCGTTGTAGAAACGATCTGTTTCCTACTGTACCATGATGTTTACTCATGACAAGTCCTTCCGCCACCCCGCCGCCCGCTACCGCCGCCCAGGTCCCCCGTTCGCTGCCTCGCGGCCGCCACGCCGCCGCCCGCGAGGTCGTGCTCGCCTCGCAGCGCGGCCGACTGCTGGAGGCGATGGCGCAATGCGTCGCCGAGCAGGGCTACGCGGCGACGACCGTCGCACAGGTGATCGCGCGCGCCGGCGTCTCGCGCAAGACCTTCTACGAGCACTTCGCCGACAAGCGCGCCTGCTTCCTCGCCGCCTGGGACGTCGGCACGGAGATCCTGCTCGATCAGGTGCTGGCGGCCGGCGCGGAGGCGGACGGCTGGCGCGCGCGGCTGCGTGCCGGAGCCGATGCCTTCCTCGAGATTCTCGCCGCCGAGCCGGCGTTCGCGCGCTCCTTCACGATCGAGGTGCTGAGCGTCGGCGAGGAGGCGCTCGCGCGTCGTGCCGAGATCAACGAGCGCTTCGCCGACGCGCTCGCCGAGACGCACGCGCAAGCGCTCGCCGAGGGAGCCGCGCTAGGGCCCGTGCCGCGCTGGGCGCTGCGTGCCGCCGCCGGCGCTGCCTGGGAGCTGACCGTCGAGCACCTGCGCACGCGGGGGGTCGAGGGCCTGCCGGAGCTGGCGCCGCAGATCGAACAGGTTCAGCTCGCGCTGCTGCGCGGTGAGTACGCGAGCGACTGAAGCCGGCAACAAGATCGCCCGTCTCGGCGCGAAGGCGATGAAGGAGCCCGCTCTCCTGCGACGCCGCCACGAGCGCCCACCCTCTTGTACCAGCCAATTGCGCAGCATCTGCGCAGCCCGACGGAGATTCCGCCATTTCGGCGCGGATTTGTTGCACAACACGGTGATAGCGCCACTGGTCGATTGATAGCGTCGGCGCTACCCTCACCCTGTGAAGCAGCTCATTCTCCGTGTCTCCCCAGATCTCCACCAGCGCATCGCCGCCCGCGCCGCCCGCGAGGGGAAGAGCATGAACGCCTGGGTCACCGACCTGCTCGACGTGACCGTCGACGCCGACGTCGCGGAGGACCGTCAGGCCCGCGCGAACGCGAAGGCCGCAGCCCTGGGCATGCTCGTTGTCTACGACGACATCCCCGAGTACGACGAGGAGACGTTGCGACAAGGCGAGGAAGAGCTGCGCAAACTGGCCCCGGAGATCCTGCGGATCCTCAACGAGGATCGGTCGACGGGCCTGTGATCGCGTACGTCGACTCCTCGCTGATTGCGCGTGCCTACCTCGAAGACGAGGCTGGCTCGGCCGATGCACGCCGCCTGATCGCCGATCGCTCGATCGCCAAGTACACCGGTCGCTGGACACGCATCGAGGTCTCCGGCGCGATCGTCCGTGCAGCGCGAGCCGGACGCCTTCCGGACCCGGCCAGATCGCTCAAGCGACTCGACGCCGAGTTGCGCCCTGGTGGCCGCATCGACGTCATTGCAGCCCCAGACGAATTCGAGGTCGAGGCAAGAGCCCTCGCCATCGCCCGCGAGCACGGCCTGCGCGCGCTCGACGCGCTGCACGTCGCGCTGGCGTCGATCGCGATCCCGAAGCTCGCCGACAAGGGCGAGCCGATCGGGTTCGCGTCGCGCGACGGCGTTCAGGCGACGGTCGCCGAGTCGCTCGGCTTCGCGTCCGTCTGAGCGGCGGCCGGCTCATCGTCGGCTGCGACCGGCGTGGCGCCGGGCGGCCCCGGCGGCGGCCCGCTGCGACGCACGTCGCGCCGCTCGACAATCACCGACGCGAGTGCCGCCACCACCAGCGCGGCAACGATCACGACGAGCGACAGCGCGATCGAGGGGTGCCACACGTCGACGAGCAGCAGCTTCGCGGCGACGAACGCGAGGATCGCGGCAAGCCCGACGTTGAGGTAGCGGAAGCGGTCGAGCGCGCCGTCGAGCAGGAAGTAGAGCGAGACCATCCCGAGCAGCGAGAACGCATTGGCGGCGAATACGACGAACGTGTCGCGCGTGATCGCGAAGATCGCCGGGATCGAGTCGATCGCGAACATCACGTCGAACGCGGCGACCATCACGAGCGCCGCCATGAGCGGAGTGGCGAGGCGCTTGCCGTCCACGCGCGTGGTGAGCTTGTCGTCGTCGTAGTCGTCCGCCAGCGGCAGCCAGCGGCGCAGGATGCGCATCACGAGCGTGTGGTCGGGGTCCATCTCCTCGTCGGTCTGGCGGGCGATTCTGATCGCCGTGAACAGCAACAGCGCGCCGAGCACGTACGTCGTCGCGTGGAACGCGTCGAGCGCCGCGGCGCCGACGAGGATGAAGATCGTGCGCAGCACGATCGCGCCCGCGATGCCCCACACGAGCACCTTCAGGCGCTGGGCGTCCGGCACCTTGAAGAACGTGAAGAGGATCGCGAAGACGAACAGGTTGTCGAGCGACAGCGACTTCTCGATCAGGAAGCCGGCGAGGTACTCGCTGGCGGCGGCGCCATCCTGGATCAACAGGACGACGAGCGCGAACGCGACACCGATCGCGGTCCAGCCGATCGACCAGCCGAGGGCAGTGCGCGTCGACATCTTCCTGCCGCCATGGCCGCGCAGATCGAGCGCGAGGGCGACCGCGACAAACGCGGCGAGGGCGATCCAGGCAAACAGCATGCGGGTTGGCTCCTTCGAGAACGGGGATGTCTCGAAGGTTTGACCCGCCGAACCCGAAGGCCGACCGGCGCGCCGGGCCCGGCCTCCGCGGCCGAACCGTGCTGACGAACGCGCCGTCTCGCAGGGCTACTTCCCTTCCGAGGGGCGAACGATAGCGGCTCAGAGCGTCGGCAGCGGCTCGAGCCCGTGCGCGCGCAGGCCCGTCTCGACCGCGTCAATCACCGTCTCGATCACGCACACGCGGGCGAAGCCCTTCGACTCAGCGGGGATCAGCCGCCACGGCGCGGCCGGCTGGTCAGTGCGCGCAAGCATCGCCTCGACGGCGACCTCGTAGTCCGGCCGCTGTTCGCGGTTCAGCCAGTCCTCCTCGGTCAGCTTCCAGCGTCTGAGCGGATCCTTGTCGCGCTTGTTGAAGCGCCGCAGCTGCTCCTCCGGCGAGATCTCGAGCCACAGCTTCACGAGCACCGTGCCGTCGCCCGCGAGCGTCCGCTCGAACGCGGCGATGTCGTCGTAGGCGCGCAGCCACTCCGCCTCGCTCGCCAGCCCCCGCACGCGCTCGACGAGCACGCGCCCGTACCACGAGCGGTCGAGCACGGCCATGCCGCCCCAGCCCGGCAGCGCGGGCCAGAAGCGCGACAGGAAGTGGTGGCGCTTCTCGTCCTCGGTCGGCGCGGCGAACTGCGCCACGCGCACGTGCCGCGGGTCGAGCGGGGCGACGAGCCGTCGGATCGCGCCGCCCTTGCCAGACGCGTCCCAGCCCTCGAACAGGACCAGCAACGGCGGGCCGAGGCGTCTGTCGCCGATCAGTCCGGCGAGCTGCAGCCGCAGCGTCAACATGCGCCGCTGCGCGGCGAGCAGGCGCGCCTCCTCCTCCCCGCCGCTCAGCGACTGGGTCAGGTCGACTTCGCCGAGCCGTCCGCCGCGCACCATGGCGCGACGATAGCGTCAGTCCCTCGGCGCCGCGCGAGGCCGTCAGCGGCGCGTGCGCTTGAGGACGAGCGCGCTCGTGCGCTCGCGGCCCGGAAGCGCGGTGAGCGTGACCTTCACGCGCAGCAGCGCTTAGGCGGGGCGCGGGGAGCCGTCCGCCGCGCGCCATCGCGGCACGACCGCGCCGGCACCCTCGACGACGAGCAGGGCGAGGGCGACGGGCACGGTCGCCGGCAGGCGATCGGCGACGAGGAAGATCGAGCCGGCGGCGAGCGCGAAGCACAGCGTCAGCAGCGCGACCCAATGGCGCGTGCGAACGCGCGTGGCCAGCAGCGCGCCGACGAGCGCCGGCAGGAACAGGTCGGCGTACCCCATCGTCAGGGAGCCCAGCTCGACGCGCTGGAACTGCGGCAGCGACTCGGTGACACCGGCGCTGTTGAGCGCGAGCGTCGCCGGCCCAAGGAAGCCGCTCGCGACGAGGACGAGGTCGACGGCTGCGGTCGCCGCGATCCCGAGTCCGAGCCAGCGCGCCGGCGTGACTGCAACGAGGAGCGCCCCCAGCACCATGCAACTGGCGGCGATCAGGCCGAGTGCCGCGATCTGGCCGGCCGTCGAGTGGTTGTCGTGGACCGTCACCAGCACCATCGCGACGACGAGCGCGAACGCGACCAGGCCGGTGCGCGCGGCGGCGATCAGCGCCAGCAGCGGGACGCCGAGCAGCGCGATCTCGGCCAGCGCTCCGGCCTGCTGTGGCGCGGCGCGCAGCCACAGCACGACGCCGACGAGCCCGAGCAGCGGCAGCGCCGCGAACAGTGGATGGCGCAATGCGCGCAGCGAGGAGGGCACGCAGCGCACGGCGCCGCCCGCCACCAACGCCGCCTGTGCAACGGAGCCGCCCGCGTAGGCGGCGATCAGCTCGGCGCTCACCGTCGTGTCACTGCGCAGATCCTGGCTGCATGACCAACTTGTGCCCGCGCAGGCTTAGAAGAGGGTTAACACATGAGGAGGGTTTATGAATACTTGGGCCTGCACGTACAGTTAGCCGTGCAGTCGATGGCCTCCCTGTCCCCCGCACTCACCCTCGGGCCGCTTCGGCTCACGGTCGCCGACCGCGACGGCACGGCCGCGTTCTACGAGCGCGTGGTCGGCCTGCGACGACTCGGCGAGACCGAGGAGGGAGTCGTGCAGCTCGGCGTCCCCGGTGGTCCCGCGCTCGTCGAGCTCGTCGCCGACGCGGCCGCGAGGTCGCGTGCACGCGGGTCGAGTGGTCTCTTTCATCTCGCCCTGCTCGTTCCGGACCGGCGTGCGCTCGCCGAGGCGCTGCGGCGTGTGGCCGCCGCGGGCTGGCGCCTCGACGGTGCCTCCGACCACCTCGTCAGCGAGGCGCTCTACCTGTCCGATCCCGAGGAGAATGGGATCGAGCTCTACCGTGACCGCCCGCGCGAGGAGTGGCGCCGCGCCGAGAACGGCGAGCTGGCGATGGCGACGCTTCCGCTCGACCTCGACGACCTGCTCGGCGAGCTGGCGGAGGGCGCAGAGGAGCCGCCGGACGTGCGCGCGCTGCTCGCCGCCGCGCCCGCGGACGACCCGGGTATGCCGGCCGGCACGACGCTCGGGCACGTCCATCTGCAGGTGAGCGATCTGGCTGCAGCCGAGGCCTTCTACGCCGGCGCGCTCGGCTTCGACGTGATGGTGCGCGGCTATCCGGGCGCGCTGTTCGTCGCAGCCGGCGGCTACCACCACCACCTCGGGCTCAACACCTGGGCCAGCGCCGGCGGACCGCCCGCCGACCCCGCCGCGCGCGGCCTGCGCGACTTCGCGCTCCGGCTCGGCAGCGAGGCAGAGCGCGACCGCGTCACCAACCAGGTGGCCGAGGCCGGCTACGCGCTGCGCGAGGAGCGCGACGCGGCCGTCGCGATCGACCCGTTCGGGATCGCGGTGCGGTTGACCACTTGAGGACGGCGCCGCGAGCCGGTGCCAGCCAGCCGACCGTCATTTGAAACAGGTTCTTAGTCGGGCGTTACGTAGCCCACTACTCTCGTTCTCCGATGGGATCTCCGAGACATCTGTGGACGGGTGGCTGGCGTGATGAGTCCGAGCGGGCGCGTGACACCGCCGAAGGCGCTGCCGAGCTGCGTCGTCCGCCGCAGTCGCCGGTGCCGGGGTCGACCGACGCACCGGACGCCGGTGCCGACGGGCGTTCGGGCGGCGGATCCCGCCGGCTGACCTGGCTGCTCGGCGCAATGCTCGCGGCCGCAGCGATCGCCGGCGGCGCGTTCGCCGCCGGGATGCTGCTCGACGGCGGGCATGACAGCGGCCCCGATCCGCTGCCGGCCGTCGCCAGCGAGCCGATCAAGCCGCACAGAGGCGAGACGCGCGCCGGGGCGATCTATGCCGCGGCGAGCCCGGCCGTCGTCTCGGTCCGTACGAACGTCGGCGAGGGCACCGGCTTCCTGATCGACCACGCGCAGGGGATGCTCGTCACGAACGCGCACGTCGTCGGCACCGCCACGCACGTGCTCGTGCGCTTCGGGCAGGACGCCGAGGCGATCGACGGCGACGTGCTCGGCGTCGACCCCTCCAGCGATCTCGCGGTCGTCTCGATCGACCCCGGCAGGGTCCCGAGAGGCGCGAAGGCGCTCAGATTCGCCGACTCGCGCGCGGTCGAGGTCGGCGACCTCGTCGTCGCGATCGGCAATCCATTCGGGCTCGACCGCACCGCCACGGAGGGCATCGTCTCCGGGCTCGGGCGCTCGATCCAGTCCCCCAACGGCTTCGCGATCGACGACGTGATCCAGACCGACGCACCGATCAACCCTGGCAACTCCGGCGGCCCGCTGCTCGATGACGGCGCGAACGTGATCGGCGTCAACTCGCAGATCGCTACGGCCGGCGTCGCGGGCAACATCGGCATCGGCTTCGCCGTTCCGTCCAACACCGTGCGCCAGATCGTGCCGCGACTGGAGAGAGGCGAGGCGATCCCGCGGCCGTGGCTCGGCGTCACGACCACGCCGGCGTCTCCGACGCATCCCGACGGGGCGGAGGTCGCGGACGTCGTCAGAGGTGGACCCGCCGCACGCGCCGGGGTGAGGAGAGGCGACGTGATCAAGCAGATCGACGGCCAGCCGGTCCAGGACCCCGAGGACGTCGCCGCAGCCATAGGCACCGACAAGCCGGGCGACAGAGTCGCGATCGAAGTCGAGCGCGACGGCCGCACGCTGACGCTGCACGCGACGCTCGGGAAGCGACCCGCGCGCATCCCGTGATCTGGACGGTGGATCGTCGTGTCTGGCAAGGACACAGTGAGCGTGGCCTGCTTTGCAGGCGAGCGAGCGAGGACGCCGCCAGACGCGGCGAGGCGCCGCCCAGATGACGTTTGCCGCTCCGCTTGTTCTTCTCGCGCTGATCGCGCTGCCGCTGTTGGTGGTCTGGTACGCGCAGCAGCAGCGCGTGCGGCGCAGCGCCGCAGCGGCATTTGCGGCGCCGCGGCTGCAACCGTCGGTCGCGCCGCGCCGGCCGCGCTGGCGCCGGCACCTGCCGATGCTGGCGTTCGCGCTGGCGCTTGCGCTGCTCGTGCTGGCCGCCGCGCGCCCGCAGCGGACGGTCGCGGTCCCGGTCGAGCACGCCGCCATCGTGCTCGCGACCGACGTCTCCGGCTCGATGCTCGCGACCGACGTGAAGCCCAGCCGGCTGATCGCCGCCAAGCGCGCGGCGCGCGCGTTCCTGGACCGCGTGCCGGCGGGCGTGAACGTCGGCGTGCTCGCGTTCAACAACCACGCGTCCGTGCTGCAGAGCCCGACGCGCAGCCGCGCCGACGTGCGCGCCGCGATCGACCGCATGGCGGTCAGCGGCGGCACCGCGACCGGCGAGGCGATCGCGAGCGCGCTGACGGCGCTGCGCAACGTCCCCGGCGCCGGCGGCAGACGCCCGCCCGGCGCGATCGTGCTGATCTCCGACGGCACCTCGACCTACGGTCGCGACCCGCTCGTCGAGGCGCGCACCGCGGCGAGACTGCGCATCCCGATCTACACCGTCGCGTTCGGCACCGACCACGGGACGATCCGCGTCCCCGGCAGAAGCAGGGAGCCGAGAGTCGAGCGCGTTCCGCCCGACCCGCAGGCGCTCGCGGCGATCGCGCGCGCCTCCGGCGGCGAGACCTTCACGGCCGCCTCGACCGACGGGCTGGACGCCGTCTACGAGCGGCTCGGCTCGCAGCTCGGCCGTCGCGACCAGGAGCGGCAGGTGACGGCGGCGTTCGCAGCCGGCGGCCTCGTCCTGCTGCTGGTCGGCGCCGGCTTGTCACTGCGCTGGTTCGGCCGTCTGATCTGAACACGAGACAAGGAGCGAGAGACCCGATGTCCGACGACCCGACCATCGAGGACCGTGCGCCGCGCCGCGAGGATCCGCGCGACGTGCTCGAGGAGGCGCTGCACGAGATCAAGCGCGTGATCGTCGGGCAGGACGCGATGCTCGAGCGCCTGCTCGTCGCGCTGCTGGCCGGCGGTCACGTGCTGCTGGAGGGCGTGCCCGGCCTTGCGAAGACGCTGACCGTCAAGACGCTCGCGCAGGTGCTCGGCGGCTCCTTCACGCGCATCCAGTTCACGCCGGACCTCGTGCCGGCGGACCTCGTCGGCACGCGCGTCTACCGCCCGGACACCGGCAGGTTCGAGACCGAGCTGGGCCCGGTGTTCGGCAACTTCCTGCTGGCCGACGAGATCAACCGCGCGCCCGCGAAGGTGCAGTCGGCGCTGCTCGAGGTGATGCAGGAGCAGCAGGTGACGATCGGCGGCGAGACCTTCCC
>Ga0126313_10000631_pt1 | contig 17053 bp, 22 predicted proteins | sample Plot105A_FD_89954 | JGI IMG/M metagenome (GOLD analysis project Ga0126313, IMG submission 89954) | Serpentine soil microbial communities from UC McLaughlin Reserve, CA, USA - Plot105A | ecosystem: Environmental > Terrestrial > Soil > Grasslands | place: USA: UC McLaughlin Reserve, Lake County...
CAGGGCCGGCAGCGTCACCAGGCGGAACGTGGTCCAGGTGTCCGCGCCGAGGTCGGCCGAGGCCTCCTCGAAGGAGCCCGACGTGCGCCGCAGCCGCGCGATCACGTTGTTGTAGATCACGACTATGCAGAAGGTGGCGTGGCCCACGATCACCGTGAACAGGCCGAGCCCGATCCCGAGCGCCGACAGCACCTCGCGGAAGGTCGCGTTCAACGCCATGCCGGTCACGATGCCGGGCAGCGCGATCGGCAGGATCACGATGAACGAGATCGTCTCGCGCCCGAAGAAGCGGTAGCGGGAGACCGCCAGCGAGGCGAGCGTCCCGAGCAGCAGCGCGACCAGCGTCGCGCCGGTCGCGGCCTTCACCGACGTCCAGAGCGCGTCGCGCACGCCGGGGTTCTCGAACGCCTTGCCGAACCAGTCGAGCGTCAGCCCCGGGATCGGCCACTTGAGCGTGCGGCGCGAGTTGAAGGCGTACAGCGCGATCACCAGCAGCGGCAGGTAGAGGAACGCGAGCGTGAGCCCGGTGCCCAGGCGCAGCAGGATGCGGGACGTGCGCGAGAGGTGCATCAGAGCGACTCGAACGCGCCCAGCCGCCGGGCGGCGAGCAGGTAGAGGACCATGATCACGACCGGCACCGTCGCGAACGCCGCGGCCAGCGGCAGGTTGTTCGCGACGCCGACGTTCGTGTAGACGACGTTGCCGATGAACTGCGTGCTGGAGACGATCTGCGGCGTGATGTAGTCGCCGAGCGTCAGCGAGAACGTGAAGATCGAGCCGGCCACGACACCCGGCAGCGCCAGCGGCAGCACGACGCGGCGGAACGTCATCCCCGCGCCGCCGCCCAGGTCCCCGGAGGCGTCCAGCAGCGAGTTGGGGATCCGCTCGAGCGCGGCGTAGACCGGCAGCACCATGTACGGCAGCCACAGGTAGGAGAAGACCAGCCAGGTGGCGACGTTGCCGAAGCCGGGGCCGCTGAGCCCGAAGGGATCCAGGGCCCAGTTCAGGATCCCGTCCTCGGCGAGGATGATCCGCCAGGCGTAGACCTTGACCAGGTACGACGACCACAGCGGCATCACGACCGCGATCACCAGCAGGGCGCGCGTGCGCGAGCGGGCGACCTTCGCCATGAAGAACGCGATCGGGAACGCCAGGATCGCGTCGGTGACCGTGACCGCCGCGGCGATTAGGACCGTCCGCGTGACGATCGAGCGGTAGACGTCCTTCTCGATCAGCGTCTGGAAGTTGTCGAGGCTGAAGCCCTGGACGACCTCCCCCGTGAACGTGTCGAGGTGCCAGAAGGCGGCCACGAACAGGACCGCCAGCGAGCCCAGGTAGGCGACGACCAGCCACCCGATCGGGCCGGCCAGCAGCAGCCCCAGCTGCAGCTTCGGATGGCGCCAGAGGGTGCCGGCCAGGCGACGCCGGGCCGGCACCCTCGGTGCCTCAGCGGTGGTGGTGGCGGCCACCTACCCCTTGATCTCTGTCCAGGCCTGGACCCACTCGGAGTAGTCCTTGCAGACCGCTCCCCTGTCGTCGCCGCACTCCTTCGTCGGCGTCGTCCAGTAGGCGACCTTCGAGAAGTAGTCCTCGTCCTCCGCGTGGAAGATGTCGCAGTGGTCCTTGGCCGCGGTCTCCGAGCACGCCTTCTGGTTGGACGGGGCCTCGCCGAACCACTCCGCCACGGCCGCGTTGGCCTTCGGCGAGATGATGTGGTCCATCCACATGTACATGCAGTTCGGGTTCTTGGCCTTCGAGGCGATCATCCACGTGTCCGACCAGCCCGTCGCGCCCTCCTTCGGCAGCACGGTCTTGATCGGCACCTTGTCGGCCTCGAGCAGGTTCGCGATCACCTGCCACGTCGTGCCGATCACGGAGTCGCCGCTGGTGAAGGCGGCCTGCTCCTTGGTGTAGTCCGACCAGTACTCGCCGATGACCCCGCGCTGCTTCTTGAGCAGGTCGACGGCGGCCGTGAACTGCTTGTCGTCGAGCTCGTAGGGGTTCTCGATCCCCAGGTCGGGCTGCGTGGCCTTCAGGTACAGCGCCGCGTCGGCGATGTAGATCGGGTTGTCGTAGGCCGTGACCTTGCCCTTGTAGGGCGAGCTCTCGTCGAACACCGCACCCCACGAGTCGGGCGCCGGGTCGACCTTGTCGTCGCGCCACATCAGCAGGTTCGCGCCGCGGCCGTGCGGGACGCCGTACTCCTGGCCGTCGACGGTGTTCCACGGCTGGTCCTTGAGCGCGTCGAAGACGTCGGCGTAGTTGGGGATCAGGTCCGTGTTGACCGGCGCGACGTCGCCGCCGGCGATCAGGCGCAGCGTCGCGTCGCCCGAGGCGGACACGCCGTCGTACTGGCCGGAGCGCATCAGGGTCACCATCTCGTCGGAGGTGTTGCCGACCTTGACGTTGACCTGGCAGCCCGTCTCCTTCTCGAAGTCCGACACCCAGTCGACCTTCGGGTCCGTCGAGCCGTCCTCGACGTAGCCGGCCCAGGCGACGAGGTTGACCTGCCCCTCGCCCTCGCCGAGCTCGCTCATGGCCTTCTGGCCCTCGGGCGCCTTGACGCCGCCGCCCGAGCCCGAGCCCGAACCGGACTCGTCGTCACCTCCACAGCCCACCATCAGCGCCAAGGCGCTGGTGACCGCGACGATCGCGGCCCATCGTGCATTCCTCACGTCCCCTCCTGACCGATTGTGTACGTCTGTCCCTCGCTCCATCCGACCGTCACGCGGCGACCGCGCTGCTCCAGCGCCTGCGCCGACGTCTCCTCCAGGTTCTGCTTGACCACGTGCAGCTCGCCGCCGCCCTCGAGGTCGACGAGGTAGCGGGTGACCATCCCCGCGTAGGCGACGTCGCGGACCACGCCGGGCTCGGTGTGCAGCCCGTTGCGGCTCCCGGCGCCGTCCAGGATCCGCACCTTCTCGGGGCGGATCGTGAAGCGCCGGCCACCGCGCTCGAGCACGTTCGAGACGCCCACGAAGCCGGCGATGAACTCGTTCGCGGGATGCTCGTAGACCTCGGCCGGGGCGCCGACCTGCTCGATCCGGCCCTCGTTGAACACGGCCAGGCGGTCGCTCATCGTCAGCGCCTCCTCCTGGTCGTGGGTCACGTAGACGAAGGTGATCCCGACCTCCTGCTGGATGCGCTTGAGCTCGACCTGCATCTCCTGGCGCAGCTTGAGGTCGAGCGCGCCCAGCGGCTCGTCGAGCAGCAGCACCCGCGGCCGGTTGACGATCGCCCGCGCGAGTGCGACGCGCTGGCGCTGCCCGCCGGAGAGCTGGGAGGGCTTCCGCCCGCCGAGCTTGGGCAGGCGCACCATCTCGAGCGCCTCGTCCACGCGGGTGCGCCGCTCGGGCTTGGGCACCTTCCGGATCCGCAGGCCGTAGGCGATGTTGTCCGCCACGGAGAGGTGCGGGAACAGCGCGTAGTCCTGGAAGACCGTGTTGACGTCGCGCTCGAACGGCGGCCGGCCGGAGACCTCCTCGCCGGCGAGCTCGACCGTGCCCTCGTCGGGGCGCTCGAAGCCCGCGATCATGCGCAGCGTCGTCGTCTTGCCCGACCCCGACGGGCCGAGCAGCGTGAAGAACTCGCCGCGGTGCACGTCGAGGTCGATGCCGTCGACGGCGGCCTGGTCGCCGTAGCGCTTGATGAGTCCGCGCAGGCGGATGTCGGGGACGTCGTCCAAGCTGCCAAACCTAACCTGGGGGCCCGACGCACGGCTAGAGCGCGTCGAGCACCTCCCCCGCGGCGCGGTTGCCACTGACCACGGCGCCCTGCAGGTAGCCCTGGAAATCCTGCGTCGTGTGCTCGCCGGCGAAGTGGCAGGCGTCGCTGGGCTCCGGCTCGGCGCCCCCGAAGCGGGTGTACTGGCCGGGCTCGTAGTACGAGTAGGAGCCGAGCGTCCACGGATACGCGGCCCAGTAGTCCACCGTCGCGTTGCCGTCGAACTGCCTCGTGATGCCGGGCAGGAGCGGCTCGATCTGGCCGAGGAACTTCTGGGCCCGCTGTACCGGCGTGCCGCTGCCGAACGAGTCGCCGATCCTCCCGCCCGTGTAGTCGACGAGGATGCCGGCGCCGCCGGGCTGGCCGCGCGAGACCTCCCAGGTGGCCTGGTAGCCGGTATCGGCGTACGTGTCGCCGTTGCAGCCGAGGCCGCGCCAGTGGCGCGTCTTGAAGCCGACGTTGAGCTTGGAGTTGGTGCCCATCGGCAGCTCGCGGATCGCGCGCGTCTTCTCGAGGCTGAAGCCGGCCTTCGAGTAGTCGACCGTGCGCAGGAGCGAGAACGGCAACGCGAGCACGACGCGGTCGGCCGTGATCGTCTTCGTGGTCGTCCCCTGCTTGAAGGTCAGGGTGAACCGCCCGCCCGCGGTCTTCGCGATCGCGACGAGCTGCGAGCCGCGCGTGATCTGGCCCGCCAGCTTGGCGGCCATCGCCTGCGCGAGCTGGTCGTTGCCGCCGCGGACGTGGAACTTCTCGTTGGACTTGCCGAACAGCCGCAGCTGGCCCTGGCCGACGTAGCCGAGCAGGTAGAGCAGGTTGAGCGCGCTCTGGTCGCCGCACTCGGCGCCGAACTCGATGTTGTACGCGACGTCCAGCAGCTGCCCGAAGCGGGACCGCACGCCGCCCGGCACGCTCTCCTCGATCCACTCGGTGATCGTCATCGCGTCCAGCACGCGGCCGCGCGGCGTGGAGATCCGGTAGGTCGTCGGGTACGAGGCGGCCGAGACGTCCTTGTGGACCTTCTGGTAGACGGCGTCGTAGTCGGCGTTGGCTTCCTCGTAGGTGTACGGCCGGCCGTCGAAGTAGTAGAGCGGCTCTGTCCCATTGGTCTCGCCCTGGAGCAGGTTGTCGGTGACGAACCCGAGCTCCTTGGCGAGCTGGCGGATGTCGATGTGTCCCGTGTCGATCAGCTCGCCGCCGTGCTCGGCCACCAACCCGGGGCCGAACGCGCCGCGGATCGACCAGCAGCGGCCGCCGAGTCGGTCGCTCGCCTCGTGCAGCTCGGCGCTGACGCCGGCCTGCTTGAGGCGGTAGGCGCAGGTGAGGCCGGCGAGACCGGCTCCGACAATCACGATCCGGTCGCTCGTGGCGGCCGGGGCGCGGGGGGTCCAGGCCGCGAGCGACAGGGCGGAGGCGCCGGCGGCGCCCAGGAGCTGGCGGCGGCTCAGCGCGATGTCCTGCACGCGCGAGGCGAGCGGAGTGCGTCCCATGTCGCGACATTACGGAGCGATGCGTTGGCCGGTCCGGCCAAGGCTGCGTGCTGTCGCGGGCCGTCAGGGCGCGGTGAAGCCCAGGATCAGCTGCGCGGCCTCCAGCGGCACGTCCAGCTGCGGCGCGTGGCCGACGCCGTCGAGCTCCACCCAGTCGGCGTGCGGGAAGGTGGCGCGCCAGCGCTGCGCCGCGCGCGGCCACGCGAGCAGGCGGTCGGCGGTGCCCCAGACGATGCGCACGGGGCAGCTCACCCACTCGGCGTCGAGCGGCCAGCCGTTGCGCCGGGCGTGCTCGTTGAGCACCGTCATGCCGTCGCAGCCGACGACGCCGTACCACAGGTGGGCGATCAGATCGGGCGGGATGTGCTCCCAGCGCTCGGCCATCAGCGAGATGGCCCGGCGGCGGCCCTCCGGCGTGGCGAGGATCGCCGGCGCGCGCGGCGCGAGCTGCCGCAGCTGCTCCTGCATCGTGTCGAAGTGCGCGAGCGTCTCCAGGTAGGCGTCGTCGCCCGGCGCCCAGCCGCCGCCCGGCGCGAAGGCGACGACGCTGCGGGCGCGGCCGCGCTCGGCGAGCTTGAGGGCCAGGTAGCCGCCGAGCGAGTTGCCCGCGATGTGCGCGGTCGCGAAGCCGGCGTCGTCCATGGCGCGCTCCACCTCGTCGAGCACGACGTCCGTCAGCGGCCCGTCGACGAGTGCCGGCCCACCGGCGTGGCCGGCCAGCGTGGGCGCTAGTACGGCGTGGCGGCGCTCGAGCGCCGGCAGCACCAGCTCCCACGTGCGCCAGGTGTCGGTGAAGCCGTGCAGCAGCACCAGCGGCTCGCCGGAGCCGCCGCGGTGTGCCGGTGTGAAGCGCGCGTCCACGACGCGCGCAGGCTAGGGGCCCTTCTTGAGCGTGACGGTGCCCGTCGCGACCCCGTCGTCGTAGGCACAGGTCACGGACTGCTTGTTGGGCTTGCCATTGGTCTCGTCGACCGAGAAGCCCTCGCCGGAGACCTTCCAGGCGATCGGCCGGTACTTCGTGCCGGTCTGCAGGTCCACGAGCGGCGCCCACAGGTCGTCCGAGGAGCCGACGTCGCGCGCACCGTCGCCGCAGTCGATCTGGGCGACATAGGAAAACTGCTCCGCGCGCGGCGGCTTCTTCGCCGACGCAGGTGCGGCGAGCAGTGAGAGCGCGACGAGCGCGGCCGTGAAAAGCGTCGTGAGACGGTGGGTTCGAGACATCGAGAGGACCTCCTTGCCCTGACGATCTGGGTGCGTCAAGGCGTGTATCGACCCCGCCTTGATATCGCACGACCGGATCTGGACACGTGTTCGGGTCGGCGCTTCGTCTCCGGCGATCGGCTACCTTGCGCGCCGTGAGGGCCGAGCGCCGTGCGCTGATGCTGCTTGCCGCCGCCGCGGTCCTGCTGGCTGCCGCGATGGGGGTCACCGGCGCCACGGAGCTGGTGCTCTACGGCGGCCCGCTGCTGTTCATCGCCGGCATGCTGCTCAGCGGCCGGTTCATCGGCGAGGAGCGGATCCTCGCCCGCCGCAGCGCCCCCGCACCGCGGCTGCGCGCCGAGCGCCAGACCCTGGGCCAGGCTGCGCGAGCGCTCGCTCGCGTCGCTGCTCGAGCGCAGCCCGGCCCTGCTGCGCGGCCCGCCCGCGCCCGCGCCCGCCTGATCCTCCTGTAGGGCCTGAAGATCACCGAGCCGGTCGCCCGCATCGTCTGGACCGGCAACCCGCGCATGTGCGGGATCGTGAAGCCCGGCCAGTTCGAGGAGTTCCCGATCTCGACCCAGGTCCCGCAGGGCGCGGCCGGCTCGTTCCTCACGTTCAAGGCCTACCAGACCTACCGCGACGGCGAGCGCGTGCGCTGGAGCGGCGGGCCCGAAGCCGAGCACCCCGCGCCGCGGGTCAAGCTGCTCGCCCCCGCCCCCGCCGCGCGCCGGTCCGCCGGCTCGTAGGAGGAGATATCCGACTGGCGCGCTCTGCTTTGTTAGGCTGCCCTAAGTGAGCAGCAGCGCGTCAGTCAGGACGAGCCCCGGGCTTGTCGCGCGCGAGGTACTCCTCGAGCAGCATCGGCACGGACACGGTGCGCTCCGCGACCGCCAGCAGGTCGCCCATCGCGGCCTCCTCCTCGACCTGCTCCTCGACGAACCACTGCATGAACTGCTCGCTCGCGTAGTCGCGCGTCTCGCGGGCGATCTCGAACAGCTCGCTGATCTTGATCGTGACGCTGCGCTCCTGCTCGATCGCGAGGCGGATCGGCTCGACGTGGTCGCCGAAGCTGCCCTTCGGGGACTCGACGCCGCCGATGTCCGGCTGGACCCCGCGGTCGATCAGGTAGTTGACCATCTTCATCGCGTGCTCGCGCTCTTCCTCGGCCTGGGAGTAGAAGAACAGGCTGAGCTGCGGATAGGTCTCCGCGGCGTAGTAGTTGCCGATCGCGACGTACTGATGCGCTGCCGCGAACTCGCGGCCGATCTGCGCCGTCAGCGCCGCCACGAACCGTTCCGAGGCCATCTCGAGCACTCCTTCGCGTCCAGGTCGGGGTCGCGGCTGAGCCTACCGGCCGTGGGAGCGGCGTGAAGACGCGCTGCTGCCGCGCCACGCCCCGCTGCGCCGGCTGCCCGGTGCTGCTGATCGCCGCGCGGCGCCGCAACCCCGGCGTGCCGGACCTGTTCGCCGAGATCCTCGGCGGGCGCACCGCCCGCGCGCTGCCCGAGAGCGTCGTTCGCGCACTCGCGGAGCTCGAGCGCCGGCCCGAGCGGCCGCTGCCGCCCGGGCGCTTCGAGCGCACCCGGGCGGCGGACGTCGCCTACAGCGGCGTCGAGGGGGTCGCGGTCGCCGGGGCATCCTGCTCGCCGGACGAGCCGGACGCGGCGCCGGACCCCTGGCCCGACCCGCCCCGCTCCTCCGGGCAGGGGTGGCCGTCGCCGTCGCGGTCGGCCGGCGCATCGTCCTGACCCTCCTGCTGGGCCTGGACCGGCTGCAGCTGACCGCTCGTGGCGGAGCCGCCGCCGGCACCGGTACCGGCCGCGCCGGCGGTGGCGCCGCCCGCGAACCACGCGAACGCGGCGAGCGCCAGAACGGCGAGCGCGATGGCGGCGGCGGACATCAGCCGCCGCGGCGCCGAGATGGAGTCGTGCAAGGGTGCCTCCTTGGTCGGGGGATGGACCTCTCTGACCATGACCTGCGGACCGTCAGAGAACCCTAAGAAACGCGCGACGTGGCGCGGCGCCCCGGTGGCGCCGCGCCGCGCGCCGAGGCCTCAGATCAGATCCGCGAAGCGGCTGAGGTAGAGCGACCAGCCCTGGTCGGCCGCGACGCCGTCGCGCATGCCCTCCCAGCCGTCGCCGTGGCGGTCGAGGTGCCGGTGCTCGAGCACCACGCGGGTGCGGTCGGGCCCCTCGGGTGCGAAGCGCAGCTCGACCTCGCTGCGGCGATCGGCGTCGGGCTCGAACTGCCATCTCGTGCTGATGTTCCAGCTGAACAGGAAGCGCTCCGGCGGCTCGAAGGCGAGCACCGTCGCCCACTCGCACTCGCTGCCGTCGGCGCCGCGGTCGTAGATGCGCCCGCCGGCGCGGGGCTCCACGACGGTCGCCTCGATGTCGCTCGCGAGCAGGTTGTGGTCGCGCGGCTTGATCTCGTCCAGCCGCTCGGTGAACACGCGGAACGCGCGCTCCACCGGCGCCTCGACGACGATCTCGTGGCGCACGCTCGTCGCGTCTGCCTGGGTGCTCATCCGTCCTCCTGTGCGTCCTGCTCGACGATCTCCTTGAAGGTCGCGAGCGCTTGCGTCCAGAACCGGTCGAGCTCGGCGCGCATCGCCTGCAGCCCTCCCGGGTCGACCTGGTAGATGCGGCGGTTGCCGTCGCGCCGGTCCATCACGAGACCCGCCTCCTTCAGCACCTTCAAGTGCTGGGACACCGCCGGGCGGCTGACCGGGAACGCCTCGGCGAGCTCGCCGACCGGGCTGGGCCGCCCGGCGAGCCGCTGGAAGATCGCGCGCCGCGTCGGGTCGCCGAGCGCGGTGAACCCATCACCTTGGTAAGTCAGCACTGACGGTAAGCGTACGCTAACGCTCGCCGTCGCGCAAGGGGCCGGCTACCGCTCCTGCGCCGTCGGCCGGACCAGGATCTCGTTGAGCGTCATGCGCTTCGGCCGCGAGACGGCGAACGCGATCACCTCGGCGATGTCCTCGGAGGTGATCGCGAGGTCGCGCACGTAGTCCTTGGTCGCCGCCTTGGTCGCGTCGTGCGTGATGTGGTCGGTCAGCTCCGTCGCGACCGCGCCCGGCTCCACGACGATCACGCGAACGTCGGGCTGCAGCTCCTGGCGCAGCCCCTCCGACCAGCCGTTGATCCCCCACTTGGTGGCGGCGTAGGCGGCATTGCCGATGCGGGCGGTGCGCCCCGCGACCGAGGAGATGTTCACGAGGTCGCCGCCGCGCTCCCGCAGCTGCGGGAGGAAGACCTCCGTCGCCGTGATCGCGCCGAGCAGGTTGACCTCGACCATCTGGCGGTAGTCGTCGCGCTGCTCCGAGGAGAACGGGCCGAGCAGCATCACGCCGGCGTTGTTGACGAGCACGTCGGCGCCACCCAGCTCCGCCTGCACGCGCTCGGCGGCGGCGACGAGCGAGTCGCGGTCGGTCACGTCGGCGGCGATCGTGATCGCGCCGTCGCCGAGCTCGCCGGCCAGCGCGTCGATGCGGTCCGCGCGCCGCGCGAGCAGCGCCACCTTCATGCCGTCGGCGACCAGCGCGCGGGCAGTCGCCTCGCCGATGCCCGACGACGCCCCGGTGATGACGGCGACGCGGGTGGAGTTCTGGTCAGTGGTCATCGCTCCACTGTGGCAGCGGGCCGCGCGCCCGGGCGCGGCGCAGGTGCACGGACACCCACGCGCGCGCCAGGCAGAGCGCGCCGCCCGCGCCGGCGGCGGCTGGGATCAGCTCCTCGACCGGCACGCCGCCGATGTGGGCGGAGACGATCACGCCGTCGCCGCCTCGAGCTCGTAGCGGCGGCGGTGCCAGTACGTCTCGTCGTTGCGTCCCTTGGGCGCGCGGTCGAGCCACTGGTACACGCCCCAGATCGCGTCGACGCCGCGCTCGTAGGCCGAGTAGGTGTGGAACACCCTGCCGTCCTCGAGCGCGAACGCGCTGACCCCGGGGCGCTCGCCGACGAAGCGCTCCTGCTCCGCGATCGGGCGGAAGTTGTACTCCGGCAGCGGCCGCTCCTCGGTCGAGGACACGAGGAAGTCGAAGTTGAAGTCGCTGCCGTGCGACGACGCCCACCGGAACGACCAGCCCATCCGCTCGCGGTAGGCCTCGATCTCCTCCAGCGGCGCGCGCGAGACCGCGGTGAACATCACGTCGTGATGCTCGAGGTGCACGTGCGGCCCGTTGACGCCGTCGGCGATCGAGGAGCAGCTCGCGCAGACCTCCTCCGCCCCCGGCGGGAGCATGAAGTGGTACATGACCAGCTGCGAGCGGCCGTCGAACAGCTCGGCGAGCGTCTTGCGCCCCTCTGGCGTGTCGAAGACGTACTCCTTGGAGACCTCGACCCACGGCAGCGCCTGCCGCTCGCGGGCGACCTCGTCGGACAGGCGGGTGAGCTGCTTCTCGCGCTCCAGGAGCGCCAGGCGCTCCTCGCGCCACTGCGCTCGGGTTCCCGTGCGATGCATGTCGTTCAGCTCCTCTCGAAGTGCGCCTCGAGCTTCTCGAGCACGCTGGTCCAGCCGGCGTCGACGCCGGGCTTGTCGAAGTTGGGCGGGGCGAGCGTGATCCGCTCATGGTCGAACCGGACCTCGGTCCCGCCATCGGGAGCGTCGGTCAGGGTCACGGTGAGCAGCGTGTCCTCGCGCTCGTCGGGGCCCGGCCCCACGAAGGCGAAGTCGAGGACGATCCGCTCGTTCTCGACGAGGTCGCGGATCACGCTCTCGAACGCGAGCCGCATGCCGTCCGGAGCGAGCATCTCGACGACGTGGCGGCCGCCGACGTGCTCGTCGACGGACGCGGTGACGACGGCGAACTCGCCGGGGCAGAACCACTTCTGCAGCACGTCGGGGTCCAGGAACGCGCGATAGACGTCCGCGCGCGGACCGGGGATCGTGCGGGACACCTCGACCGCGAACTCGGTCATGTGGCCTCCTTCTTCTTCTCGGCGAACAGGGCCTCGAGGGAGTCGAGCCGCTGGTTCCAGAACCGCTCGTAGAAGGCGACCCACTCGTGGGCGCCGGCCAGCGGTCCGGGCGTCAGCCGGCAGATCGTCGTGCGGCCGGCGGGGCGGCGCTCGACGAGCCCGGCGCCCTCCAGCACCTTGATGTGCTTGGAGACGGCGGCGAGCGACATCTCGAACGGGCCGGCGAGATCGCCGACCGTGCGCTCGCCCTCGGCGAGCGCGGTGAGCATCCGCCGGCGCGGCTCGCTGGCGAGCGCATGGAAAACTTCGTCGAGCGCCGTCGGATTCTCAACCATGTGGTTGAGAGTAACGCGGGCCGTCCCGATTGTCAACCGATCAGTTGAGAATGAACAGAATCCTCATCGCCGCGGCCCTCGCCGCCTCCCTCGCCCTGGCCGCGCCCGCGGCGGCCGCCGAGCCGGAGCTGACCGTCGCCAAGCCGAAGCTGCGGGCGGCGCTGAAGTGCACGCCCGGCGTCAAGGACGCGAAGCGCACGCCGGGAATGCTCGTGACCGGCACCGGCGCCAGCGGCGACGAGGCCTACGCGATCGGCAAGGGCGCCTTCGACGCCTACGGCGCCCCGGTCTGCTGGGTCAACTTCCCCGACCACACGACCGCCGACATCCAGGTATCGGTCCAGTACCTCGTGTACGGCCTGCGCACGATGTCCGAGCGCGCCGGGCGCCCGGTCGCGGTGTTCGGGATCAGCCAGGGCGGGCTGCTCCCGCGGGTCGCGCTGACCTACTGGCCGAGCCTGCGCAAGAAGGTCTCCGACGTCGTCGGCGCGGCCGGCACGCAGCACGGCACGACCGCGGGCAGCCTCGCCGGCTGCCGCCGGGAGGGCTGTACGCCGGCCTCGTTCCAGCAGATCGCCGGCTCGCGCTTCCAGAAGGCGCTCAACCGCCGCGGCCGCGACGAGACGCCCGGCCCGACCGCTTGGACGACGGTGCGCTCCGCGACCGACCAGATCGTGCAGCCGACCTCCGGCCCGCACCCGGCCTCCGCGCTGAAGGGCGCCACGAACGTATTGATCCAGGACGTCTGCCCGGGCCGGCAGGTCACGCACATCGGCACCGCGCTGGACTCCGTGACGTTCGCGCTCTTCGACGACGCGGTCACGCACCGCGGCCCGGCGAGGGTGTCGCGCCTGCCCGCGGACGTGTGCGCGCACCCGTACGCGCCCGGGCTCGACGAGCAGGCGACCGCGAACATCATCTCCGCCGCCGCGACGCTGACCGCGAGCCGCGGGACCGACGAGCCGCGTGTCAGGCGTGAGCCGCCCGTGAGAGCCTGGATGCGGCGCTGACGGACGACGGAGGAGACATGGGCAAGACGATCATGGGCGGCGCGGCGGTCTCCCTCGACGGCTTCATGGCCGACGAGCAGGACGGCATCGGACCGCTGTTCGACTGGCTCGGGAACGGCGACGTCACCTGGACGCTCTCGAACGCGGGTGACGGTGAGTCGCGCAGCACGCAGGCCTCGGCCGACTTCATGCGCGAGCACTACGCGAACGTCGCCTGCGTCGTGATGGGGCGGCGGCTGTTCGACCTCACCAACGGCTGGGACGGCGTGCCGGCAGCGGGCGAGCACGTCTTCGTGTGCAGCCACCGCGGCCCCGAGGACTGGGAGCACGCCGGCACGGCGCCGTTCACGTTCGTGAACGGCGTCGAGGAGGTGATCGCCGCCGCCAGGGAGTACGCCGGCGACCGCGACGTCGACGTCGCCCTCGGGCAGATCGGCGGCCAGGCGCTCAAGCTCGGGCTGATCGACCAGATCGTCGTCAACATCGTCCCGGTCGTCTTCGGCTCGGGCCGCCCGTTCTTCGCCACCGGGCCGCTCGGCGAGCCGCTGATGCTCGAGAACCCGAGCAAGGTCGTACAGGGCGATCGCGTGACCCACCTGGTCTACGACGTCCGCCGTTGAGGCCGCGCGCGAGGACGCTCGGCGTACTCGCGGTGATCGGGCTCGTCGCGGCGTTCTCGCTCAGCTCGACGCTCGCCAAGCGCGCCGAGACGCCGGGCGTGCTGGTCGCGTTCTGGCGCATGATCGCGGTCAGCGTGCTCTGGAACCTGATCCTCTGGAGCACGGCCCGGCGCGTGACGCGCGCCGACGTCCGGCAGGTCTGGATCCCGGGCGTCTTCTTCGGGCTCAACCTCGCCGTGTTCTTCGCCGGCGTAACGCACAACAGCGTCGCCAACGCGGCGCTGATCGGCTCGCTGGCGCCATTCCTGATCGTGCCCGTCGGCGCGTGGCTGTTCAGCGAGTACATCAGCCCGCGCGCGATCGTCTTCGCGCTGGTCGCGTTCGGCGGCGTCGCGCTCGTGCTGCTCAGCGCCCCGCCCGGCGGCGACGCGTCGCTGGAGGGCAACGTCCTCGGGTTCGCCGCGATGCTGCTGCTCGTCGCCTACGTCAGCTCGACCAGGTACTTCCGCCGCGAGATGGACGTGACGACCTTCATGGCGACCATCTGCCCGATCGCGGCGGTCGCGGTGCTGCCGATCGCGCTCGCCCACGGCGACGTGACGGGGCTGAGCGCCACTGGCTGGCTGTTCACCGCGATCCTCACGCTCACCAGCGGGATCGCGGCGCAGGGCCTGCTCGTCTACGCGCAGAAGACGATCCAGATCGGGACGATCGGGATCGCGCAGCAGGCGCAGCCGGCGCTGGCCGTCGTGTGGTCGTTCCTGCTGCTCGGCGAGGTCGTGAACGGCCGCCAGGTCGCAGGGATCGCGATCGTCATCGCGGGGCTGACGGCGTTCGTCGTCGTGCACCAGCGCGGCGGTCGGCCCGATCGCGCTCCGTGATGAAGTGCGAGGCGTCCGCCATCCGGCGGTCGGCAGCTTCGAGCAGCGCCGCGTCGCCGGCCAGGCGCCCGAGCGCGTCCAAGGCGAGCACCTCGACCGGCGCGTCGCCGTCACGGCGGGCGGCCGCGAGTAGCGCGTCGAGCTGCTCCCGCGCCTCCGGCACGCCCTCCGCGGCGTCGAGCGCCGCGAGCAGGCAGTCGCCGAGTGCGGCCTGCTCGCCGCCGCCCGCGGCACGGTGGAACGCCGCCGCCCGCTCGAGCGCCGCTCGCGCTTCCGCGTCGCGGCCGAGCGCGCGCAGGACGCGGCCGAGGTGCACCCGCCCGAGCGCCGCGAGCCGCACGTCGCCGGTCGCCTCCGCCTTGGCGATGCCGGCCTCCAATGTCGCCGCGCCGGCCTCGGGATCGCCGGCCTGGCACTGGGCGCGGCCGAGGCTCGTGGTCTGGTAGGCCTCGGTCTGGAGGAAGCCGAGGCGCCCTGACGTCGCGGCGGCGCGGCCGATGTGCCGCACCGCCTCCTCGAAGCGGTGCTCGAGCCGCGCCAGCTCGCCGAGCATCGCGTCGCGGCGCACGTGCAGCCACGGGTCGTCGACGGCGCGAAGCCATCGCTCGACGTCGTCGCGCGCGCGGGTTGCCCGGGCGGCGTCGCCGGCCGAGATCGCGGCGCGCGCGGCGAACAGCGCGTTGGCGGCCTGGTCCCACGGGTGGTCGAGCCGGTCGTAGAGCTCCCGCGCGCGGGCGGTCAGCTCGAGCGCGTGCTCCCAGTCGCCGTGGTGGGAGACGACGTAGGCGAGGTGGTAGGCGCAGCGTGCCTCGAGCTCCGGCCCGGCGGCGAGCGCCGCGGCCTCGTCGACGTGGCGGCAGGCCAGGGCGAGGTCGCCGGAGGAGGCCTCGATCCACGCGGCGAGCAGCAGCGCGGTCGCGCGCTCGGCGGCCGGTGCGGCTTCGCCGGCCGCGTCCAGCGCGGCGTGCAGCCGCTGCGCCCCGCGGCTGTCGCCGAGCACGATCCACGCCCAGCCGAACCCGCCGGCGATCGCCAGCCCCCGCTGCGGATCGTGCGCCGCGCTCCACGCCAGCGCGGCGTCGATGTTCGCGCGCTCGGCGCGGGCGAACGCGAGCTGCTCGGCCTGACGGGCGCTGCGCACGCCCTCCGTGGACGCTGCCGCCGCCGCCGCGAACCACGCCGCGTGCGCGTCGAGCGCTCGCCGCGCCGCGCCGCCCATCTCCTCGAGCGCGAAGGCGCGGATGCTGTCGAGCAGCCGGAAGCGCTCGCCGTCGACGATCACGAGCGACCGCCCGGCGAGCCGGCCGACGACGTCGATCGCCGCCGACGCCGGCACGTCGAGCGCCTCCAGGACGGACTCGACGGCGGCCAGCGGCGCGCCGCCCGCGAACGTGGCGAGCGCCCACAGCCCGCGCTTGTCGTCCGGGAACAGCAGCTCGTAGCTCCAGCTGATCGTGGCCCGCAGCGCGCGGCGCCGCGCGGGCTTGCGGCTCGCCGGGTCGCTCAGCACGCTGAAGCGGTCGTCGAGCCGGCGCGCGATCTCCTCCACCGAGAGCGTGCGCGTGCGGGCGGCCGCGAGCTCGATCGCGAGCGGGAGGCCGTCGAGCGCCCGGCAGAGCTCGGTCGGGTCGTCGCCGGCGCGCGCCGCGCGGCGCGTGAACAGCTCGACCGCCTCGGCGAGCGCGAGCGGCGCGAGCTCGTGGACGGTGCCGCCGTCCACGCCGAGCGCGACCTGGGTCGTGGCAAGGATCCGCAGCGCCGGGACGGCGTCGAGCAGCCGCTCCGCGAGTGCGGCCGCCGCGTCGAGCACGTGCTCGCAGTTGTCGAGGATCAGGACCGTGCGCGTGCCGCGCAGCCGCTCGAGCAGCGCCGGCTCGCCGCCCGTCACGTTGAGGGCGGCGATCACCGCGTCGAGCACCTCGTCGGCGGTCGTCGCACCCTCGAGCCGCGCGAGCCACACGCTCCCCGGCAGCGTGTGCCCGGTCGCGACGGCGACGGCGGTCTTGCCGCCGCCGCCCGGGCCGACGAGCTCGACGAGCCGCTCGGTCTCCAGCAGCGCTGCGACCGCGGCGACGTCCTGCCCGCGGCCCACGAGCTCGGGCTGCAGCGAGGGCAGGTTGCCCGCGGCCGCCGCGCGCAGGGCCGGGTCGTGCTGCAGGACCTGCCGCTCGAGCTCCTGCAGCCGCGGCCCGGGGTCCAGCCCGAGGTCCTCCGCGAGCAGCGCGCGCACGCGCCGGACGGCCGCGAGCGCATCGGTCTGGCGGTCGGCGCGGTAGAGCGCGGTGATCAGCAGCGCCCACAGACCCTCCTGGTACGGCGCGCTCGCCACCGCGGTCTCGAGGTCGGCGACGACGACCGGCTCGCCGAGCCGCAGCCGGGCGGCGAACAGGGTCTCGAGCAGGCTCGCGCGGGCCTCCTCGAGCTGCGAGCGATGCGGCGCGGCCCAGTCGCCGGCCGCCGGCAGCAGCTCGTCGTGGAAGCGGTCGAGAGCGGCCGCGCCGAGCTCACGGGCGCCGTGCTCGTCGCCGGTCTCCAGGCGGCGGGCGGCGCCCGCGGCGTCGGCGAGAACGCGCAGGGCGTCGACCTGCTCGGGGCGGACGGCGAGCCGGTAGGCGCCGTCGATGACCGCCGGGTCCCCCAGCGCGCGCCGCAGCCGGGCGACCTTCGACTGGAGCGTGTTCCGGCTCGTGGGAGCGCCGGCCCACAGGTCGTCGAGCAGGCGGTCCGCGGTCACGGGGCGGCCCGCGTCGAGCGCGAGGCGCACGAGCAGCTCCGCGGTCTTGCCGCCCGGGACCGCGACAGCGCGCCCGTCGCGCGTGACCTCGACGGGCCCCAGCACGGAGATCTCCAGCACCTCGCGAGTCTACGCGCGGGG